>BNJV01000292.1_pt1 | contig 184945 bp, 267 predicted proteins | sample 8540591 | NCBI WGS metagenome assembly BNJV01 (sample SAMD00202457, study PRJDB9452) | human saliva metagenome | host: Homo sapiens | reverse complement strand
ATATCCGTAAAGAAAAATCTCTTTGCGCCTTACTAAGAGGGCAAAAGTGCTGTAGCCATCAGTCTTACTGGGATTATGCAAAGCACATAGCCTCTTCCGCTTAAAAATCTCCGGCATTGAATAGGCTTTGTTTTGAAAATTCCTCATAAAGCCCTACTTTCATTAAAATTCTTTCCGCTTCCATACAATGCTTTCCCCAGTCTGTAGGGAAGAAATCTCCATGGGAAAAGCCAGCCCAGTAACTCTTTATCCATATCGTCCTCCATCCTTAAGAACATAAGTCAAGAATTATACCCTATAGCTGTTTCTATATAGAAAAACTGTGAAAAAGAAAGTCTCTATTCTGCCCTTTCTTCTTCACAGTCCGGTCTATCTTATCTTTTATGTCCACACTCCGAGCAGAACTTTTCCCACATTACCGGTATGTCCGCATTCCGGACAATCCCATTTATCCGCTCTAGCCTCTCCACATTCAGAGCAGAACTTCCCGGTATTATGGGTATGTCCGCATTTTGCTAGGTCCAATCCTCCGCTGTGCCTGCTTCTGCAGCCGGTACGGCACCGTTTGCAGTTTCTTGCATAGGAACACTTCACCTGTCCAAAGATACTTCCTGAGCTCCTGCATTTGCCTGATTTAGCGGTATTTTGTCCCGCCTGCGCATTTCCCTGCTTAGCCCCCATGGAGAAAAGCTCGGAGCATTGAAACCGCCGGTCTGATTTGCCATGTTCATTCCTGCAAAGGCCATCATTGGTCCTGTAGCGGTATTTCCTGCTGCAAGCTTCATAGCATCTCCCTGAGCCTTGAAAGATAAGCTGCAGCCATGCTGGGATCCCGGAAAACAGCATCTCTCTGCATTTCCTTAATCATCTTCTCATCTTCTTCCGGTGCCTTGATGGAGCTGATACCGAAGCTGGTAATCTTAATACCGTAATGTCCTCCCTGGTACTGGAAAGAATATCATTTAAGGCATGAGCAATATCATCCGTATGGCTCAGAATACTGTGGTAGCGGATTCCCCTGTTCGGAAATACGGGAAAAAGGCAGGCTGTAAATTGGTTAAAAGCTCAGACTTTAACTGAGACTCCACCTCTTCCTTCTTATAATCCCCCTCTACATTGCCCGCAAGATTCTTGTAGAAAAGTACAGGGTCCGTAATCTTATAAGCATATTCTCCGTGACAGCGAAGGGAAATCTCTATGTCCAGATTAATGTTGGGGTCCACCGCTCTAAAAGGAATGGGGTTTACGGTGCCATATTTATTGCCCTACAATATCTTAAGATTAATGAAATAAATGCGTTGATCCTTTGTTGTATCTCCGCCGAAGCTTAAACGCTTCATAAAGGTCTTAAAGCTTTCTACTACGCTTTCGCCCAGTGGTCCGTAGAAAATACTGGGTTCCGTGGAGGAATCGAAAACAAACTCTCCTGCCTCTGCAGACAGCTCCACGATGGCACCCTGCTCCACAATCAGCATACACTGTCCTTCGTTTACGGCAATGACAGCACTGTTGGAAATAATATTGTCTGAGCTCGAGTATTGGAACTGTTTTGTCCAATTCTCTTCTGCCCCTTGGTCATGAGGGTATCATTGTCTAAGGAAGAACAATAGAAACTACTCTCCACTGATCTGCTAAAACGGAAATTCCCGCTTCTTTACCTGCTTTTTATCAATCCCATAGACTCACTCCTTTATGGTAAGCAAATTCATTTTTGTCCCTCTAAGACTACCATATTTTCCTCTAAAGGGAAAGAAAATCCCTTTCCAATCTTGACAAAGTTTTAGCGTAACAGGTAAAATGCAGGAGTAAATAAATTGCTTGAAAAGCATTCAGGAGAAAGAGGGATAGGAAATGAAGCACATTATTACCTTAAGCACCAGAGACTTAGAGAAGAGCGTTGAGCACGACGGATGTGGAGAGTGTCAAACATCTTGTCAATCTGCTTGTAAGACCAGCTGCGGTATCGCAAATCAAAACTGCGAGAACGAAAACAACTAAGGATTTCTCAAAAGAAGGAGCTGTGTGCAGACACAGTTCTTTTTTTTCGCCATTGATTGAAACACTATCTTTAGGCATTGATTATCTTTTATACATTGATTATCTTTATACTGATATAGTTTATACATTAATTTTATGTATACATTTGTTTTATAGAAGGAAGGGTAAATGATTCACCAGTATTTGATGAACGGACGACACATTGTTTTTGGATGTATATCAGCGGAAGCATCCATGTTACATGGATTCTATGGCTTATGCTGCCATCGGCTATTTGGAAAAAGGTCTTTCCAGAGAGAAGTGCTCCAAAAGCTTAAAGTGGAATTTCCGGAGAGTCACAGAACAGGACTTTCAGGGACTGCTTTTCGGATATAGACGAATTGATTGAGAGCAAAAAGCTTTTTACCAAGGACAACTATGCCCTTGGCGGGAAAGTTAAAATCCCACAGTGGAAATGTGATTAAGGCTCTTTGCCTTTTGGTAGCCTCACAGCTGTAACCTGGCTTGCTCCTACTGCTTTGCCTCCCAAGGGCATTATCACGGAGAGTCAGGACTTATGAGCTTTGAAACCGGAAGAGCCCTGGATTTCCTCATTGAAAATTCCGGCACCCGCCGAAATTTAGAGGTGGACTCTTTGGCGGAGAGCCCTTGGTGAAACTTCCGTGTTTATGGGCGATCTGGTGGCCTATGCCCGCTCCATCGAGAAGGAAAGGGAAAGAACTTCCGTTTCACCCTAACCACAAACGGTGTAGGACTCACGGAAGAAATCATGGATTGGGCAAATGAAGAATGTCATAATGTGGTTTTAAGTCTGGATGGACGAAAGGAAGTCAATGACCGTTTTCGTGTAGACCGAAAGGGAAAGGGAAGCTACGATCAAATCGTCCCCAAGTTCCAGCGTTTTGTGGAAAAACGGGGGGACAAGGAGTACTACATGAGAGGAACCTTCTCCCATTTTAATACGGATTTTACGGAAGATATTGCCCACATGGCTGATGAGCTGGGCTTTAAAGAGCTGTCCATGGAACCGGTAGTTTTAAAGCCGGGAGAGCCCTCCGCCTTAACCGAGGAAGATTTGCCCATCCTCTATGAGCAATATGAAAAGCTGGCACTGGACCTGCTTCGCAGAAAAAAGGCGGGAGATCCTGTAACCTTCTACCATTACATGGTGGATTTGGACAGAGGCCCCTGCATTTACAAGAGAATCTCCGGCTGCGGTTCCGGAACCGAGTATATGGCGGTTTCCGCCCAGGGGGAGCTTTACCCCTGTCACCAGTTCGTATCCGACAAGGAATATAAGCTGGGAGATATTTGGAACGGCATCACCAAGGAAGAAGCCAGAGAAGAATTCGAAATACCAATGTCTATACTCGAGAGGACTGCGGAAAATGCTGGGCAAAGCTCTCACTGTGCCGGAGGCTGTGCCGCAAATGCCTACCACTCCACCGGAGATATTGCCGGTACCTATGAGTATGGCTGTAAGCTCTTCCGAAAGAGAATGGAATGCGCCATTATGATGAAGGTGGAGGAATCCTTGATGGAGCAAGGGCTAAGGAAGCCCATTGCATAAAGTTCGTAAAAACAAAATCTTCTATCAATATATCCTTTACGCTTTTTATAGAGAATAGGTCTGAAATTGGGGCACTCAGATCCCCCTCTTTCAGACCTATTTTGCATAAAAAGCTTATAATTATTATTACAATTTGATTTCACCCTAAATGAATATGCAAAAATAACATGTATCAATACTATTTTCTTATATATTGCTCAAGATGTATTTCTCCACCATTACTGCCACGCCATCTTCATCATTGCTGAGTGTGACTTCGTCGGCTATTTCTAAAACATGCTTTTGGGAATTGGCCATGGCAATGCCTTTTCCGGCATACTGAAGCATGGTCAGGTCATTTCCTCCATCCCCAAAAGGCCATCAGCTCTTCTCTCTTCCAGCCCTCTCTCTAAAAAGTCTTTTAAGGATTCTCCCTTGTCTACTCCTAGGGGCAGATTTCAGGAAAAAGGGGTTCGGAAAAAGAAGATGCTTAATTCCTCTCCATACTCCTTTTCCAGTCTTTCCTTTAAGGGAAGAAGCTCCTCATGCTCTCCCAAAGCCAAGAGCTTACAAACCTCCTCAGATAAGGCATTGGGAAAATCTTCTACCTTTCGAAAGGGCATCTTATTAATGGTGCTTTCTCTATCCATATAGGGAAATTCCGGTCGTTCTGTTACAATCTCCTTCCCTGATAGGAAAGGAGGCCTAAATCCGCCTCTCTTACCGCTTGAGCAATAGGTGCATAATACTTCCGAGGAATCGTCTTCTCGAACAAAAACCTCTTTGCTCTTACAATCCATACAAAGACTTCCGTTATAGGAAAGAACATAGCCTCCCAATTTTTCCAGCTCTAAGGCCTCCCACACCTCGGACATGCCATAGGTAGGTCTTCCGGAAGCTAGGGATAATGCTGACACCTCTCTTGATAGCCTCCTGCAAAGGCTCTTTTTATTTCTTTTCGCTAACTTTCTTTTCCGAATTGGTCAATGTTCCATCCAAATCCAAGGCTATCGCTTTAAACATTTTAATTCCTTCCTCTATCCTCTATTCCTGTTCATTTTCTTTTTGACACTATTGTTTTTTTACGTTTTATCTTATATCGGCATAGCCGTGCCCTCTCTTATATCTCATTCTTCCTGAATGTAAAGAAAACTTAAATTTATTATTTTTTTATATTCTTCTCCCGAACTTTTCCCTTGCATTTTACGCTTCTCTTTGTTAGTATAACAGAACAAAATTTCATAACTTATTCAGAGTCGGTGGAGCTACATAGGAGCTAAGAGCCGCAGCAACCCTCGAAACGGAAGGTGCTAACCTGAGTGAACCATTTGTTTCTGATCAATAAGAAGATTATCGACCAATATGGCAGCCCAATGGTTTTTATCGTCTTTTTCGAAGCTTTCTCCCACTCTGTATGCAAAATAGAAAGGATTATTTTTATGTTATTTTCATCAGAACAGGTTTCAACGGACATCCGGATAAAATTTGCGATCAGATTAGTGATGCCATCGTTACAGACATTTTAAAAGCACGATTCCAAGGGAAGAATCGCCGCAGAATGTTGCATTAAAGACTATGATATTGTGATATTGGGAGAAATCACCAGCAGCCACACCCCCGACTACGATACTCTTTGCCGAAACGTATTGAAGAATGTCGGTTTGGAGGACTTGGATCGCTATAAAATTCAGGAGTTAATTTCCGTACAGTCTCCCGATATTGCTATGGGTGTTGACCATGATGGTGCCGGAGATCAGGGAATGATGTTCGGGTATGCCACCAAGGAAACCAAGGAAATGCTTCCTATCCCCTATGTTTTATCCACCAGAGCTTTGCAGAAGCTCCGTGCCTTTAATCTGGAAAAATGCCTTTTCTATTTTAAAGCCGGATGCTAAGGCTCAAGTAAGCTATGATTACAAGGAAAATCGCATTGATACCTTCCTGATTTCTTCTCAGCACAGTGAATCCGTTTCCCTGTCTCAGGTTCGGGAGATTATTCAGAAAATCATGGTGGAAACCGCTGCGGAAATGAATTTAAATACCGACTTCCGCATCTTGGTAAACCCCACCGGACGTTTTGTTCTCGGCTCCTCCTTTGCAGATTCCGGTCTTACAGGACGTAAGATTATTGCCGACACCTATGGCGGCGCTGCTCATCACGGCGGCGGCGCATTTTCCGGAAAGGATCCTTCCAAGGTAGACCGTTCTGCCGCCTATATGGCCAGAAAAATTGCGAAGGACCCGGTTTCCGCAGGAAAGACCGACAGATGTGAGGTACAGCTGGCCTATGCCATCGGTGTGGCGGAGCCTGTATCCGTTTATCTGGACTGCTTCGGTACAGAGCATGAAAATGTGGGAGACCTTTGGCGTTCCGTTATCGAGAAGTATGACCTTACGCCAAAGGGCATTATTTCCAACTTAAATCTTTTAAATACAGACTATAATCTGGTTTCTTCTTACGGACACTTCGGTAAGGAAAACCTGCCATGGGAAATCTAAGCAAATGTCTAAGGATTTACATTTTAACAGAAAATAAAAATAAGAGCGAGAAAGTCCTTTTTAGGCGCCCTCTTTCAGAAGAAACAAAATCTTGTAACAGAAAAAGGCAGTCCCAAAAGGCTGCTTTTTCTCATCATTTTTCCATTGATTCTTTTCGGAATCGGCTTTACAATTCCTTCTGTTTCTTCTTCCTGTCTTGCTGTACAGCTATAAAAAAGTCCGAAGCTTTTGCTGCCCACTTCGCCCCTACTGTGCTTGTTCTTCTTTTTACTGTTCTTCCACTGCTCTACGGGGGACTGGGTCTTTTAGCTTCCTACGCCAAGAAACTGGCAGTATTTGAGCTGTTTCGTAAGGGGACTATAGTGATATTTCTTCTTTCGCTACTCTCTTCCCTTCCTCTCTTTCTTCATCCAGTTTACTGCTCCAGAACATCTTCTCTTTTCGGAAAAGCGAGATGTTCAGGAGGAGAATTTTCTGTATTCCTACAGCGAAAGTCTTCCGGACAGTTCCGGGAAGCCATTGAAAAAGCCCTTCGTATTTTTCCGGATATCCCCTTTATGAAATGAGCTTTTTCCACTATGGAGAGGGAAATATAGAGCAATTCCAGTACCAGTTCTTCTTTAGCCTTCAGGATGTGAAGGAAAGTATAATGCTTTTGGAAAGCACTCTGAACTTTCAACAAAAGGTGGAGGAAGAGACATTTTCTACGGAAATGGAAGACTATTTGAAAATCTGTATTTTGATATCAGTATAGACAAGCAAAAACGGAAGGGTAGAATTTAGCTTCAGTAATCTTCCTTTTTAAGAATTTATGAGCAATCAGAAAAATAAATCGTTTTCCGGCAGTATAGGCCTGAAAAAGGGGTAGTCTGAGCCCGTGGGTACTTGCGAAAAACAAGAGAAACGCAGTTTTTCGCTTAGTATCCCTATGTAAGGACAAACTTTTCATCAGAAAAGTTGTCCTGTACGAGACCAACTTCCGAAGGAATTTGCTTTGCGAAGCAAAGTGAGCAGTGGTTAACAAAACCACTGCTCAGTCAGGCGAAGCTAGCGAGAGCGTGCCCCACTTTCAGGCCTATACTGCCGGAAAACTATTTATTTTTCTGATTAATCATAATTTCTAAAAAGGAAGATTGCTATGCGCATTACTCTGTTTCCGCCGCTCCGTCTTCGCCTTCCTCCTCGATAGAAACATAGTGAAGATGAAGAATTAGCTTCGCTGTCTTTCCTTTGATGCTTAAATCCGGAAAACTAATTTCTACGGTAGCATTTTTCTCTTCTTCTCCGTCCCCGGTTTCAGAATTTCCTTCTCCGGAAACTTTTTCTCCGTCTTGTCAGGAATATAGCTTAGTTCCACTTTTTACAGGCTTTTCATTTTCATTCTCCGCCTCTCCAAGCAGTAAAGACGGATTTTTCTCTATCTCGTCAAAATAATCAATATTTACATCCCCGTCCTTGTCAAGAACTTCTCCGGACAGAATGGCTTCTTTTTCCAGATGGATTGTGTCTTCCAGAATATACTCCCCATCATAAAGAAGTTCTACGGAAGCAGGGATTTTTCCTTCATCCATAACTTCTTTTTAATTGAATATCCTTATATCTCCAAGCATCATAATTTTTTCGGAAGTTGTTTATCATCTAAATGGAAATCCCAAACAGAGCGATTTGCATCATACACCCCTCCGTCAGGACCTTTTCCTTCCCGAAGTAACTCCGCCTTCGTGATGTCTTTTCCCCGTTTCTACAGCACGGTAAAACAAAATGATCTTTATCTGTTGGAAGGGTTTTCACCTCTCCATCTTCATAGGTCAGGCGAATCCATCCGCATAAGCCCACCTATAATCCTTTTGCACCTGAATAAAAACTTGGGAGCTTAATCAAAGAGTCTTCGTTTTGGAAATATACCGGAAAAAGTTGTTCCAATTTCCGGTAAGGGCTTCCTGTTCCTTATCCGTGGTAATGCCATACTTTGCAAAGTCTGTATAGGGAACATCCTGTCTGCTTCCGTCTGCAAAATGCAGGTCAAGAATGGTGTCAGAAAGATCCAAGCTATCCCCTACTGCTCTGGCATTTGGCTTTCTTTAAAAATCAAAATAGGCAATTTTTGTTCTTTTCCGTCTTTTTTCAGCTTTCTGGAACGGGCAAGAGCATTATCCACTGCACTGATCTCGCCCAATGTGGACTGGGTTGCAGAAGCTACCGCATCATAGGCTTCGCCCTTTTTCTCATTCAGGTTTTTCTCCAGTTCTTTTTACATCCTCTAAGCCTTTGAGATAATCAAAGATCTTAAAGGTCTTGTCCTGATAGCTGTCATCTTCCGTGTATTTCACATTGCTGACTTCTGCAATCTTGCCGTTTTTAATGCTGACTTTTACGATATCCGGACCGCTTTTGCTCATAGTATCTTGACCATGTTCCCGTACCATAGAAAATGCCATCTGCAAGCAAGGATTCTGCCTTCTTATCCGGATTTTCTTTTTCGTTCTCCGCTTTAGGATTCTCCTGTGGCAGTTCAGTCTTGGAATTTTTCTTATCTTGCTCACTCACTCCGCTAGAGGAAACTCCTGCAATTCCGCTTGCTCCGGCATTGCTTCCATTCCTGTTTATATTACCGCTTTCGTTACTTCCTGCTCCACTAGCTTCTTCTTCCGGAGTGACTGCGTGTAGAACTTGTTCTCTCCGGACGAGCTTCCGTATTTTTCAATCGTTCTGGAACACCCTTTACAAAGTGATATGTGTTGAGAAATCTTCTGAAAATCTCTTTAGAATTTGATATGGAATTTTCATTGTTATTCTCTCATCGTTTTTGTTATGATAGTGTTAGTTAGATAGTTCTAACTCAATAGACTAGTAGAGCTGTCTTATTCTGATTTAATTGTTTCGTAGATTGGAAAAATCTACATAAGGAGGAAGCGATGAGAGAGAATTTTCAAAAATATTGATGGGAAGAAGTTAGAAATTGTTCACGAAATAAAGTCCGCCTATGATGAAGGTAAGATTTCCTTGAAGAAGCCAGAAAAGCGCTGAAGGATAGAGTTCAACAGTTGGCTCCCTATGAAATTGCTATTATCGAGCAGGAAATGGTGGAGGAGACTGAGGATGAATGTGTAAAAGAAGATATTCAGGCCATGCTGGAGGTTTTTTTCAGGATGTTTTAGTCACAAAGGAGCAGTCTCTTCCGCAAAAATCATCCCTATCTCCTGTTACCGTAGGGAAAAATGCCAAAATGAAGGAATTACTGTTTTCTGTAGAGGATTTGGTACAGTATCCTGTCATTAAAAAAATCAATGGCTGGAACTATACGAGGAATTGTTGAAATTCAAAAATTCATCTATCCAGAAAAACAAAAACCAGCTCTATCCGGTTTTGGAAAAAGAAAGGCTTTACCCGCCCCTACCACCACCATGTGGACGCTGGATGACTTTATCCGGGATGAGATTACAGAGTGCTACAAGCTTCTTTTTAGAGGATAAGGAAGAGGAGTTTATCGGAAAGCAGGCAGAGCTTGTAGCGGATGTTCGGGATTTGATGGACAAGGAGGAAAATATCCTTTATCCCACTTCCTTAGAAATGATAAGTGACGACGAGTTTCGTTATATGGCTGAGGGAGACTGGGAAATCGGCTTTGCTTATATTACCGTTGAGCCGGAAAAATCTCCAAAAGCAAAACATCTCCCATACCGCTTCTCAGAGTACCTCTCCCTCTCCGGTCTTTTCCTCTGCTCCGGCTTTGCGGAAGAGCTTGCTGGTCTTCTAGGAAAATACGGCTTTAACAATAAAGAAGAAAAATTGAATGTTACTTACCGGTCAGCTTACTCTGGAGCAGATTAATCTGATTTATCAGCACATGCCCGTGGATCTTTCCTATGTGGACGAAAATGAACTGGTTTGCTTCTATACCGACACCAAGCACAGAGTTTTCCCTCAGAAGTAAAAATGTCATCGGAAGAGATGTGAAAAACTGTCATCCAAAGGCCTCTGTACATATCGTTGAAGAAATTATCAAGAAGTTCCGTTCCGGCGAACAGGATAAGGCGGAGTTTTTGGATCAACAAAGCCGGACCTCTTTATTTACATCATTTACTATGCGGTTCGAGATGAAAACGGAAAGTTTCGTGGTGTGCTGGAAATGATGCAGGATTGCACCCATATTCGTTCCCTACAGGGCTCTCAAACTCTTCTGACCCGGGGCAGCAGGAAAAGGGAGAAAGCAAGGAGACTTCTGAAAACGAAGACAAGAAGGAAGGCTCAGAGACTTCTGAAGATGAAGACAAGAGGAAAGGCTCAGAAACTTCTGAAGATGTAGGGCAATAAAAAAGCGCAGGGACTTTTGGGAAACGAGGGAAATAGAGAAAGCATCAGGGACTTTGACAGCCGGCAAGCTGACGGAAATCAACGAAGACACCCTACTAAAAGATATTTTTGGAAGCAGATCCCAATGTAAAGACTCTCCTTTTTCCGATTAAGCGACCGCTTTAGGACTTAAACACCCCTCTTGCCCGCATTATGATGCCTAAAGCTACAGTGAAGATTATGAGTGAACGGGCAGAGGTGGATTTGGATACCCTGCTTCGAGAGCTTCGGGAGTATTTTTAAACTATGAGCATCCAAGGTTTACTCTTAGGCTTGGTGTGTTTTCTCTGCATAGGGATATTTCACCATAGTGGTATATGCGGAATATTACTTTTAGTAAGAAAATAGCCTGGCTTTTTTTCTTAATAGGCCTATTCGCTTGTATAGCCAGCCTTTTTCTTCCTTCTCTATTCTCTCCGGAAGTCTGGCCATCTTCGGCATCTCCTGCTTTTGGGAGTATCCATGAAATTATACGAACAGGAAAAGAGAGTGGAAAGGGGCTGGTTTCCGAAGAATTCAAAGAGAAAATTTTAGGATTATAAAGGAGTACCGTTAGCGTAAGCTAGGGTACTCCTTATTAGTACTGATACTTTGTTAGTCCTGATACTTTATTAATCTTGGTAGTTTACAATCTTAGCAAACTCCTCTTTAAGGGATGCACCGCCGATTAAACCACCGTCGATATTTGGCTTGGACAGAAGCTCCTTGCAGTTTCCGGCATTCATAGATCCGCCATACTGAATACGAATCTTCTCTCCAACCGCCTCGGGAATAGATTTCGCAAATCACCTTACGAATGTAAGCACAAACCTCTTCCGCCTGCTCAGCACTTGCTGTCTTTCCGGTTCCGATGGCCCAGATTGGCTCATAAGCGATAACGCATTTTCCGGCATCCTCAGCGGAAATTCCCTGGAAAGCCGCCTTAATCTGCATGGAAATCCACTCAAAGTAAATGCCCATCTCTCTCTGCTCTAAGCTTTCTCCACAGCAAATGATAGGGGTAAGACCCTTTTCTAAAGCCTTCTTAGCCTTCTTGTTGATATCTTCGTCTGTCTCATGGAAATATCCTCTACGCTCGGAGTGTCCCATGATAACGTACTTTACCCCTGCATCCACCAGCATATTGGCGGAAATTTCTCCGGTGTAGGCGCCGGACTCTTCAAAATAAAGGTTCTCCGCTCCTACGGAAATCTTGGAGCCCTGAAGCTTCTCCACTACAGGTACAATGTCGATAGCCGGTACACAGAAAAACCACGTCTACTGCATCTGTATTTGCCAATGGAAGGAGTTTATCGCACAAAGCCTTGGCCTCTGTTACGGTCATATTCATCTTCCAGTTTCGGCAATAATTTTCTTTCTCATCTTCTCACCTATTTCCTACAATTTCTTTCTATCTTATGCATAATACTCATATACTGATTTCTGTATTTACTTATGTACTTAATGACTTACTGTATATACTGACTTCTATGCATACGGATTTATCTGATTCTTTATAGAACTTCTTACTTATTGTTTGCAGCTGCAACGCTGGGAAGCTCTTTTCCCTCTAAGAACTCTAAGGAAGCTCCGCCACCGGTGGAAATATGAGTCATCTTGTCTCCGAAGCCCAGGATATTTACCGCTGCGGCACTGTCTCCACCACCGATAATGGTAGTAGCCTCTGTCTCTGCCAAAGCCTTTGCTACTGCAATGGTTCCCTTAGCCAATACAGGGTTCTCAAAAACGCCCATAGGTCCGTTCCATACCACAGTCTTTGCAGACTTCACCGCATTGGCAAAAAGCTCTGCAGACTTCGGTCCGATATCCAAGCCAAGCATATCTGCAGGAATCTCGGAAATATCCACAGTCTTTACTGCTAAGTTGGCATCATCAATAGGATCCGGGAAAGATGCCGCACAAACCGCATCTACCGGAAGCAGAATCTCACAGCCTAATTTCTTGCCCTTTTCAAGCATTTCTTTACAGTAGGAAAGCTTCTCGTCATCCACTAAGGACTTTCCGATTTCATAGCCCATAGCCTTTACGAAGGTAAATGCCATACCTCCACCGATAATCAGAGTATTGCACTTCTCTAAAAAGGTTGGAGATTACATTTAACTTATCGGACACCTTTGGCACCGCCAAGAATGGCAACGAAGGGACGAACAGGATTTTCTACAGCCTGTCCCTAGGAACTGAATTTCCTTCTGCATTAAGTAACCTACTACAGCAGGTCCGGAAATAAACTGGGTAACTCCCACATTGGAGCAGTGTGCTCTGTGTGCGGTTCCGAAGGCATCATTTACGAAAACATCCGCTAAAGAAGCCAATTCCTTGGAGAAAGCCTCTCCGTTCTTGGTCTCCTCTGCACGATAACGGGTATTCTCCAGAAGAACCACATCTCCGTCCTTCATCTTTTCTACAGCAGCTCTGGCATTTTCTCCTACTACCGTATCATCCTTGGCGAAAACAACAGGCTGTCCCAAAAAGCTCGGAAAGACGCTTTGCCACAGGAGCTAAAGAAAGCTCGGGCTTCGGGCTCTCCCTTTGGCTTTCCAAGGTGAGAACATAAAATTACCTTTCCGCCATCTGCAATCAGCTTCTTAATGGTAGGAAGTGCTGCCACAAGACGGTTCTCATCGGTAATCTTTCCTTCTTTTAAAGGTACGTTAAAATCACAACGGCATAAAAACTCTCTTGCCTTTTACGGAAATGTCATCTACGGTTTTCTTATTTAACTCTGCCATACTTCTCTCCTTCTCTACTTTCGGAAAAAGCCACCGGATCCTCTCCGGCGGCTTTCCGCAAAAACTATGCCTATAAAATTACTTTACAAACTTCTCGAAGTACTTAATGGTACGAACCATCTGAGAAGTATAGGAGTTCTCGTTGTCATACCAAGATACAACCTGAACCTCGTAAAGGTCATCTCCTACCTTGGATACCATGGTCTGGGTAGCATCGAAAAGAGAACCGAAAGTCATCCCTACGATATCGCTGGAAACGATCTCTTCCTCAGTATAACCGAAGGTCTCAGGATCGGAAGCCTTCTTCATAGCAGCATTGATAGCATCCTTAGTAACTTCCTTGGAAGACTTAACAACTGCGAAAAAGGAGGGTTGTGGAACCTGTTGGAACAGGAACTCTCTGTGCAGAACCGATTAACTTACCGTTTAACCTCAGGGATAACCAAACCGATAGCCTTAGCAGCACCGGTAGAGTTTGGAACGATGTTGATAGCTCCTGCGCGAGCTCTTCTTAAATCTCCCTTTCTCTGTGGTCCGTCAAGGATCATCTGGTCTCCGGTGTAAGCATGGATAGTTGCCATGATACCGGACTGGATTGGAGCGAAATCATTTAAAGCCTTAGCCATCGGTGCAAGACAGTTGGTTGTGCAGGATGCTGCGGAAATGATGTTGTCCTCAGCCTTAATGGTCTCATGGTTAACGTTGTATACGATAGTAGGAAGATCATTTCCTGCAGGTGCGGAAATAACTACCTTCTTAGCACCGGCCTGGATATGAGCATTTGCCTTATCCTTGGAAGTGTAGAAACCGGTACACTCAAGAACTACGTCTACGGAAAGCTGTCCCCAAGGTAACTTGGAAGCGTCAGCCTCCTTATAAATCTTAATCTTCTTTCCCTTAACTTCGATATAGTCTTCTCCGGCAACTACTGTATCTTCATACTTATATCTTCCCTGAGAAGAATCATACTTTAAAAGGTGCGCAAGCATCTTAGGATCGGTTAAATCGTTGATGGCAACAATCTCTGTTCCTTCATGATCAAACATCTGACGAAATGCCAAACGTCCGATACGTCCAAATCCGTTAATCGCTACTTTTACTGCCATATCCTTTTCCTCCCACATAATAAATCATTTTAATTTCTTAAACAGCACGTTCATTCTATTGCAGGCAATGTGTTTTTGCAAGTACAAATGACGAAAAACGCAAGTTTTCACCAAAAAGTTTACAGATTTCTAAAAAGAAAAATTAAATCATTATTAAAATAATTATTTTTTTAAATCTTATTCCGCTTTCTTGCAGTTTTAAATCATTGTCTTTACATAGCCCGCCACATTATCCGCATGGTCGGAAATTCTTTCCGAGTCGGAAATGACATCCAGGAAAATTACACCGGCCTGAGGCACAGATCTCCGGGCTTAATCTGAGAATATGGGTCTCTCTCATATCCTCTTCCATCTCATCCACCTGATCCTCCAGATGAGCTGTTCTTACCACAGCATCCAAGTCATTGTTCTCAAAAGCATCAATACTGGCTTCAAAGGACTCCATAACCTTATTGGAAATCTTCTTTAAATCATCCTGACTGATTTCCGAGAAAGAGATATCATGATCCTGCGCATACTGAGCCTGCTCCGCAATATTTTCCGCATGATCCGCAGCTCTTTCCACATCGGTAATGGTATTAAACATATTGTTCACTTCCAGCTTCTGATTCTCATTTAAAGAAAGGTTTCCGATGTGAATCAGATAGTCCGTCAGAAGCTTCTGCATATTATCAATGATTTTCTCTCTGGCATAAACCTCTTGGATTTCTTCCACCTTCTCTTCCAGTAAGATGCCCATGGCGTGAGAGATGTTTACCGCCGTAATTCTGGCCATATTGACAACCTCCGCCTTAGTAGCGGAAATGGCGATGGCAGGGGACTCCAAAATACGCTTATCCAAGTGCTGAATCAGATTCTTCTCCACCTCCGTGTAGTGGTTCGGATTCTCCTCATCCTCCTTATCCTGCTTACTCTCTCTAACCAAAGTTCCGGAAAGATTCACCAGTAGATCTCCAAAGGGGAATAAAACAACGGTACAGGATACGTTAAATATGGTATGGAAGAGGGAAATTTCTACAGGGCTTAGTTGTCCCCTGGAAAAACTCTTCATTGAAAGACTTAAAAAGAAAAATAATAGCTCGAACAAAATCGCACCGGTCACATTAAAGAGAAGGTGAATTACCGCCGCTCTCTTCGCGGTTCTGGAGGCTCCGGTAGAGGAAAGCATCGCTGTTACACAGGTACCGATGTTTTGTCCCAGAGTGATATAGAAGCCCGCGGCTCTCGGTACCGCACCGGATAAGGCCAAGGTCTGAAGGATGGATACGGAAGCTGCAGAGGACTGAATAATTCCCGTTACCACCGCACCGGTTAAAATGCCAAGAATAGGATTTCCTCCCATTACCTGAAAGGCCTTCGCAAAAAAATAGGAGAATCTGCATAGGGAGACACGGAATCACTCATAATTCCAAGCCAATAAAGATAAATCCTACACCGATACAGAAATTGGCTACAAGATCATCTTTACCTTTTTTCCCGAAAAGAAGGCGGAAGGCACCCACTCCCACTAAGAGTGGTGCGAAAAATTCCGGCTTCAGAAAAGCCAAAGAAGAGCTGGACACCTGAGTTAAGGAAACCATCCAAGCGGTAATGGTGGTTCCGATATTGGCACCATGATAATGCCGACAGACTGACTAAGATTCAAGATTCCGGCATTTACAAAAACCTACCACCATAACAGTGGTTGCAGAGGAGGATTGCACAAGAGCTGTTATGGCTGCTCCTAAAACAACGGCCATCACACGATTTCCCGTTACCAAATTCAGGAACTTGGACATACGGGAGCTGGCGGCTTTTTGCATACCGTCACTCATCACCGTCATACCGTATAGAAACATTCCCAAACCACCAATTAAGCCAAAAAGGCTTCCGATGAATTCCATGATTCTCTTTTTCTCCCTTTTTCTTTAGACCCGTAAAAGACCGTTTCCTTCTGCTCTTCTTATAGTCTATAACCTACCCGACTTCCCTCCTGAGAAATCCTGTAACGTAAAAAAGCCAGTGTAAAAAAACACTTGGCTTAGTATACAAATACTTTCTTAAAAACAAGGAATTTCTCTTGAGTCAGGAGAGGGCAGTGAAAACCCGCACTACAACAAAGCCTTGTTCCCAGCTTCCTACAATGTTTTTCAATGCCATATTCGTTCCTATCTCATTTCCTTTTAATATATCGACCTATTTCTAAAATCATATAAGAAGGCTGTAAAATCACAGCCCCTTCTTGGAAAAATCTTATTCCTCTGAATCTCCAAAGCTATCTGTATATGAAGTCACATCCTGCACATCCTGCTTTTTCTTCCCCAATGGGATAAGCTGGAAGGAGTTCTTGTCCCACTGCACTACGCCGATGGAAGTTATTAATCCGCAAAATAAAAGTGAAGAACAGCTGTAAGACCGAGGTTCTTAAAATAATCTGCCTGCAAATTGGCGGTTTCCACAATAGCTACTACATTTTTGAAGGTAAAAGACAGGCTGAGCTTTGTACCCTCCATGCCCGAACATATCCGGTGTAAAAATATCGCTGAATCATTAATGCCCCAATCCGGGCGGTTAATTAAGTACATAGCTGCCAGCATAATAATGGCGGAGATGATAATACCGATCTTTTTGAATTCGACCGGCAAAAAACTTTATATCCTCCCATAACCAAACCGCCCATAACTACACCGCCAAACCAGCTTACATAGCCCTAACTGAGAAATACAGAGAACCACTGCCCTGCTACCACCGCGCCTAAAAGAGCACCTACTGTTCCTAATAAGATACTGCTTGATCCTCTAAGGCAATCTTCTCCTGTTTTTCCTGAATTCTCTTTCAATTTCCGCATATTCCGATTTTGTAATAATCTTTACTCCCTGAGCAAAAATAGGTGGATACTCCCTGAGTAACGCCGCTGATTTCGAACAATTTCTGAAATCCCCTATCCTGCAGGAATCTGACCAAAAGCCGGTAAAATCTCTTGGAATCTTTTCACTGTACTCGTCCTTGGTAAAGGCTCCAGCTAATGGTGAAAACCACACGATAATTTTTCTTGTTCACTCCTATAGTCTTTAAATATTTATTATACTCTTTAATGCCTTCAAAGTCCGCCTTTGGGCTTCTCTCCTTTTGGTAACGGAAAATATTCAGATAATACAGGGAGCCTTTATCCGCATTTGTAATCAGCATATCATAACCGCCGATCTCTCCCACTGCAGCATTACCGTTCTTATCATAATAAAAACCCTAAGCCCTCTGCCAAAGTCTTTACTAAAACCATCTTTTATTTCCTCCGATATTTTTTGGAATCTTAATTTTCTTAAGAATACCTGTAAATATTTTATGAACCTTTCTCCATTATGACAGATTTCCTCTCAAAAAGCTACTCTCTTTTTCTAGTAGTAGGCCTGAAAATCGAGACAACTATGGAATCGTCTCGTTTTCAGACCTTTACTGCAAAAACTATGTTTTTAAAATTCTTTAAGGAGCCTATTTTAAGAGGAAAAATCCGTAGTAGATATTTACTCCCTTTAACCAATCCATCTGCCAGATTGTTTAAGGTCTTTTTCACCATGGTCGGAGACCTTATCTCCCAACTCAATGTCTACAGAAGGAATGGTGGAATAGGAGGTTTGAGTTAAATCCATATCCATTCTTCCTTTCCGAAAAATCTTCACTCCCTGTCCCTTTTAAATCCGCTAATCAGACTGTCTCCCAGTTTCTCATGGTTCTGCCAGTTACTTGCCACCGGCTCCATCCTCTTTAATCCATCCGGAACGGACATGAAGAATGCGCCCTTTGTCCTTGGTGGTTGCATCCCAATGCAGAGCAATGTGAGCATCCGCCTTGTTATTGAGCTAAAACAGTACGAGCAATATTGTCCAACTGAACATCCTCTTCACCGCGAATCATCAGCACATCATAGCCCTCTGCCAGAAGCTTTTTCCCTAGAAATATGAGCCATCTGCAATGTTACGGTAGCCTCTCTGGTGCCGTCCTGAAGGTCATACTGGAGGACACTGCCGAAGCCGTAGTCACGCCTGCCGCATTGGTTCCGCTGGTTAACTTTCTGGTCCCGTCCGGATGGCAAAGAGTTCTCTGCTTCTCCCCCTTGGTTCCATGTCCCCTGCATTTACCGCAATGGTAATATGCTTCGGCTCCTTTAACATCACTTGTATATAAATGGCCTTTTCCTGTATTGATTTTAGAATTTCCCCGCATACTTTCCAGTTTAAATTTAAACCGATTTCTGTAGCAGCAAAGCTTTGCATCCCCATCACAAAGGGATAGAGGCCATAGCTAAAACTACTCCTCTTACTCTCATTTTACCCCTCTTTTCCTTTTTATTCTCCTAGTATATCGACTCGTTTAAGCATAACTGAAAGTAGACTTTTCTATACAAGCTCCCTTTCCTTTACAGTGCCATTACGGATTTCTTTACAGCACCAAATGGGATACGGCAAACCATAAAGAATCACGCCGCCAAAAGAGAATTCTATAGTAAGCAAAGGGGATGAAATTATGACTGCGAATATAGCGCAGCAAAAACGAATACAGTAGAGGCTGACAAAATAGGACAAGAGCATGGATAAAAGCAACATAAACCATTGTCCTGCACCCCGAAAATTCCCTGCATGTTTTAATCAGCTTTTTAAAAGACTGGCTCCCTGCCATCACCGGTACACTTAAGAAGAAGGAGAATTCCGTGGCTGCCAATCTTCCTACCGATAGCAGCATTGCGCCCAAAATAGTAGCTCCTGGAACGGGAGGTTCCCGGGTATCAGAGCCAAGCACTGAAAGAGTCCAATCAGAAAGAGCATTTTTCCAGGAAAGTATCCTCTACCGTCAAAAGTATGAAACTGATGTCCCTCATTTCTTCTTTCCAGTAAAATAAAAGAAGATACCATAGAGAATCAGCATGAGAGCCACCACAAAAGGCATTGTAAAGATGGGCATCCAAAAAATCATCCAGCAAAAGTCCTAAAACTGCTGCAGGGAAGACAGGCCACTAGAAATCTTTTCCGATCAAAACACATTTTTCTTGCTCCAAATAATAGCCTCTACCTTGAGATCTTCTGGCTACAGGCCAGATACGGAAGAAAAACTCTTTTGATTACCGCTCCAACCGCTCCCAGCTGAATCAAAACTTCAAAGGTGGAGAAAAACTCTTTGCTTTGCTGTAAAGGGAATAATGCTTTGAGTAAAATCATATGTCCTGTGGAGGAAATGGGAAGCCACTCGGTAAAGCCCTCCACCAAAGAGAAAACAATGACTTTTTAATAACTCAACAATATTCATGAAGATATTCTAACCTTTCTATTTTCTTATGCTTTCAAAGCTCAATCAATTTCCTCCTGCCCTTCCTTTTCTGAAGGTAGGCATTGCACTGGGAAAAAGGGCTTGGAACCGAAAAACCTCTGTAAGAGCTTAAAGGACTTGGGATGGGGCGCTTTTAAGATCAATCGTCTCTTTTTGATGAATCATCTTTGCCTTTACTCTGGGCGGAAGATCCCCAAAGATATAAACCACAGGCTCTTCCTTTTTCTTCTATAGCCCTGAATGGTTGCATCCGTAAACTCCTCCCAGCCGATGCCCTCTATGGGAATTGGCCTCATGGGCTCGAACCGTAGAGCACTGTATTCAAAAGAAGCTACCCCTGCTTTGCCCAGGCATCCAACTCTCCGCTCTTCGGAATTTTTACAGCCTATATCCTCCTGTAATTCTTTAAAAAATATTCTGTAAGGAAGGAGAAAGGGAATCCCTTTTCCCACGGAAAAAGGATAAGCCCTGAGCCTGCCCTAAAGTTATGGTAGGGGTCCTGACCCAAAATGACTACCTTTCTACTTTCTCATAGGGACAAAGACTATAGGCTCGAAAAAGCTTTCTCTTTGGGAGGAAAAAAATAGTGATGCTTATATTCTTCCTCTACCGTTTCTCATAGAGTGTTTTATAATAGGGTTTTTGAAATTCTCCCTGCAGATGCTTTAGCCACTGCCCTTCAATCATACTGATCCTCTTCCCTTTTTGTTGGTTACCTGTTTATATAGATCATAGAGGAAAAGATCCCTGTCTTTTCCCTCATTGGGGATATTCATCTTTCTCCAATGTCTAAAATATATTTATCAAATGCATTAATAATTTTTTTGTGCCTGAGGAATGCATGCTTTCCTGCTTTATAGGCGTCTACCATAGCTTTTTATGAATATGCCCGTGTATCATGTACTTTGGGTTTATATTTTTGCAATAAAGTCTTCAAAGGCCTGAAAGCCCTGATGAGGCAAGATCCTCCATATCCCCATAGCCCTTTACCGGAGCATGGGTCAGTAAAGATATCAAAACCGTTCTTTAAAGACAATGTCTTTTTTCACTTTCTGAATCCGCTTTCTGCATCTCCTGCTCCGTATACATATGATCTCCCGGGTTTGTAACGGAGGAACCTCCCTAGTCCCAGAATACGAAGACCTTTAAAATCATAGACCCTTTATCCTCAATGCACTCGCAGCCCAAAAGGCGGTCTTTCTTTTCATATCCTGGTCGTGATTTCCATGCACATAAAGAAGAGGTGCCTTTCCCATGGTAACCAAAAATTGCAGGTAATCGGAATGCAAATCTCCTGCGGAAAGAATCAAATCAATATCCTTTAGCTTTCCCTTGTCAAAATGGTCCCATAGTCCCTTATTTTCTCTCATCTGCTATACATAAAATTCTCACAGTAAAAATCCTCCCGACAGGATAGCCTCTTGGGATTCTTTGGTAAATCGGTCAAGAGGAGGATTTCTCCCACCACATTGTCATTTAGCCAACGCATATCTACAATTTCTTCCAAGTCCAAGCTCTCGTCTCCTTCCCTTCTAATCTTTCTCGCTTTGGCTGTGAATTTCTCCGGAGAAAGGCGTCAGACTTCCTTCTACAATTTCTTTTCTTAGGATAGAAACCAACTTTTTAGAAGCATAGCTTAAATCCCTGGAAAGAATAATATCAATAACCCCTTCCTTCAGTCCAAAAGTAATAGTTCAAGGCATTGTGAGCCTTGGCTAAACTGTTGGCATGGTAGGAGCCCTCTAAAATGGACTGCAAAATCAAAGCATAGTACTTTTCCCCAGTCATAAACCGGAGCCGCCACATTAAAGACCTTATCTCCCTCTTCTCTGATATACAGTCCGAACTCTCTGCTGACTTCAGTGGGTTTTGCAAATTCCGGTCCGGAAATGGTTCTGATTCCCTGACTTCGAAACTCTTCCTTCCAGTTTCCGTCCTGCAAACCGCTCCAGGGTAAGATGTACTTTGCTCCAGGGATTGATAAACTGGGCGCCGATGGCGAAAGGCATTGATATTGGCAATGGTTCCGTACAGAGGGAAACTGCTCCACATAGCCTAAATCATTTCCATCAGTAATGGATGCCAGCAAAGCCCCCATCAAAAACTTGGCTTCATACATTCTTCCATAATAAGTACGAATGGAATTGTAAGAGGTATTTACCGAACAATTCAGGATAGAGGTCTCCGGATGCTCCAGAGCCATCTTGATACTGACCTGAGCCATCAGACTGGCTGTAGTGAAAATGAGCTCCGCTCCCCAATGAAATAGCCTCTTCTATACTGTCCTGAATACGCTCCTCCGTATTACAGGACTCATAAAATCTTACGTTTCACCAAGCCCTGGAACTTCTCCATAATGTAATTTCGTCCCAGCTCATGGGCGTAGGCCCAGGTGGAATCTTTGTACCGTTCGTTCATACAGAAAAGCTATCTTTCAGAGGATGCTTTTCCGTTATAGAGCTTTCCGCTCTGGAAACAAAGGTCCATAAAAGCCGCTGATCTTTTTTTCACTTCCTCAGGATTTCTGTACCAGCACCACGTCTCCGGCAGATTTCCTGTATTCATTCCAGAGACGTTCTATATTTTCTTTAATTTCCTCCGTGCTGTTATGCAAAATAGATTCCATCCCGAAAGACGGTAAGATAAACATAGAAAGCATCTCCGATGGTATTTCCCAGCTTTCCTCCGCCCATTTGCATATAAGCTCCGCAAAACGAGAATAGGCCGCACGAAGGTCTCTAGCAAAGCTCCTCTTCCCAAAGCTCTCCCGGGGTTTTTCCCCATTACCTGACAAAGCCGGTCATAGGCTCCCAGCTCTGAAAAACGAATTCGATAGATTCCGGTGCATTTATAAAAATCCACAAATTCATAATACAGCTTTATTTTCCCGTTCCTCCGTACGCTTCGCAAAGATACGTATTACAGTAGCGGGAATGGAAAACCGCATCATTAAAGCGGCTGACGGAAACTCTCTTGTTTCCCTCCTGCACATAGAATTTATACATATATTCATAAACCAAGATAGGCTCACGAACGCCCTCTTCCTTGACGGAATCATAAAGAGCCGACCATTTGAAGGCAAATTCCGTTTTTGCTCCCTAAAATCGGCATGAAAATTCTTGGCAAAGGCCTGCTGTCTTCCAGTGGTTTTGGTTCCTACAATATCTTCCAAAGGGTATTTCCAAGACACCAAGACGAGTTCTCTCCCTGAATATCTTCATCCTCAATTTATCATCCAAAGCTTCCAAATAAGGATACTGTCCTGTCAAAAGAGCATTTCTATAGGCTCTGATCTCCTAATTTTTTGGCTTCTAAATAATCCTCTCATCATACTACTCCTCTCAAGAAACAATAAAGCCGATTCTGACGAGTAAATTTCTTGCCATATTTTTACATAAGTTCCCTGTTTTTGCGGCAATATACAAGCGTAAATTTTTATTAACCTTAGTTCCATACCAAACCATATTTCTTTATAAAAACCTAGCTCTGTATAAAAGCTTTAGCTCTGTAAAAACCTCCTATAATATAGGGTCTGAAAACGGGGTATTTTCGAAATCCCCATCTTCAGACCTATTCTTTTAAAAAGCATTATTCTTATTTGATTTTTACCAAGACCTGTAAGCACTTATCAAAAATTCTATGAGAATGCCCTGACAAAAAGCCCTATCAGACTCCCTGCAATTCTATATTACTGTGGTCCCTGGGTATTGCCTTCCTGAATGGTTCCCTGTCCCTGAGCACCGCCGGGAGTAGTGGAAGAGGAATTGCTTCCACGGGACCGTTACTGCTGGGGCCGTCTCCGTTTGCAGGACTGCTTTGGCTATTACTGTCGCCTCCCGGAGTATTGCTGCCGGTTCCGCCGGGTCCTACATTATTGTTGTTATTGGTATTGATTTATTGTTGTTATTGTTGCTATTGCTTTGTTACTGTTGGCATTCGCATTGGCTTCAGTAGCCGTTACATTGGAAGTATCGAGGTGCAAACACCAGTGCTCATTAAAGCTGAAGTCTCTTCCCTCCAGATTAACGGTGGTATTGCTGAGCATCTTTCCATCCTGTAAGTAATAGTAATGGCTCTTCTCCTTTAGCCATCCCTTCACCATCTTACCGTTATCCTGGAAATAGTACCAAACGTTCTCAATCTTTGGTCCAAGCTCTAGCCATCTTTACCGTTGGAGGGATCCAAATAATACTTATTGCCGTCGGTATCCGTCTTCCAGCCTGTTTCCATATTGCCGTTGCTTGCGGAAAGATAATAGTAAAGTTCCGTTTAATTGTAACCAGCCGGTCTGCATAGCACCGTCATTTCCGAAATAATACCACTTATCGGAAATCTTCTGCCACTGTCCCATAACTAAAGAGCCGTCTTCCGGACGGAAATAGTACCATTTATCGGAAATCTTTCTCCAACCCTGGCCATAACACCGGAAGCCTTCAGATAGTACCATACATCCTTCCCATCCTTCTGCAGCTTCAACCAGCCGGTCTGCATGGTACCGTCTGTCTTTAAGTAATACCACTGCTTATCAATCTCTCTCCAACCCGGTTACCATAAGGCCAGATGGACGAAAAATAGTGCCAGGAGTTATTAATCTTCTTCCAGCCGGTTACCATATAGGTATCGGCTCCAATGTAATAATATCCGGAAGATGTATGAATCCACTTTCCGCTAACCTTCTGATTGGTCTTAGGATCCACAAAGTAATACTTTTCCGTCCTGCTGTCCCCATCCCTGCTGCAAAAGGCTGTCAGCGAAAGGCTGGCTACACAGAGCCCAAGTGCCAAAGCTTTTTATGCCGAAATTTCTTTCCCAGTTTCATAATCTTCCTCCCATTTAAAACGGATTCTATATAAGTCTATGAAAAAGGCAGCTCTCCCTATAGAAAACTGCCTATTTTCGTCTTTTCTAAACTATAGCATAGCAAGCTTTCAAATTTCTATACTAAGCTCTTACTTTTCCTTAACAATTATAAGAATTTTTTCCGTTTTTAAGGATGTTTCTTAGCTCTTTAAGCCTAATTCCTTATTCAGCCAGTTCAATCCCGTTCTGGTGACATAGTTATAAGGGCTGATTGAAGTGAGGCATAAAGAAGAGATCCACCAAGGGAAGCTCCGGCATGGTCAGTCCCTTCTGAATAGCCAGGAGAAGAAATGAATGATGGCAGTTGCATCGTAGCTGGAGCCTAACTGGCAACCCACAATCTTCTTATCATCCTTCTTGTAAACAATACGAATCTTTACCTTTGGATTCTCCACTTCCATGAAGGCAGGGAACTGGGTGTCCTCGTAATCCTCGTAGGATACATCCATACCTTCTCTCTCCGCCGCTGCTAAGGAAAGTCCGGTACAAGCCAGCTTGTAGCCGTAGATTCTAAAGCACTGGAGCCCTGAACCCCTAAGCTTTCCACAGGAGTTCCGCAGATATTATGGCCCTGCTACAACGCCGGAACGTACCGCATTGGTCGCCAAAGCGATATAATTTTCTCTGCCTCTTGCATTGTCATAAAGGCTTGCACAGTCTCCGATGGCATACACGGAAGGATCGCTGGTCTGCTGCTTTCTGTTTACCAGGTAAGCGCCGTTTTGATACAGCTTTTAAGTGGTCCGCTCCCAGACTTGCATTTCGGTCTGAAGCCCACAGCACAGATGACCATATCCGCATCATATACACCCTTATCGGTCTTAACACCGGATACCTTGCCTTCTCCTAAGAACTCTTCTACCTTCTCACTAAAGCCAGCTTAATGCCGTGCTCTTCCATTCTGTTCTTTAACTCATCAGAGAAGGGAGCATCAAAATATCCTGCAAGGATACGATCCACCATATCGATCAAGGGTTACTTCCAATCCAAGACGCTGGAAGGCTTCCGCCAGCTCCACTCCGATATAGCCTCCTCCAAGGACACATACCTTCTTGAACTCGCCCTTGTTCTTCAGCTTTTTCGATAACCTCTGCAGCGTTCTGGTAAAGCTTTACCATCTGCACATTCTCTAAATCAAAGCCCTTTACCGGGATTCTGTTGGGGATGGATCCTGTAGCAAAAACCAGATTGTCGTAGTGATCTTCAATCACCTGTCCGTCTTTAAGCTGTACCTTAACGGTCTTCTTGTCATAATCCACGGAAAGCACCTGAGACTCCATGTTTACCTTTTGCTCCCTTTGTCAGAAAGTCCTGAGGCTTTTGCATAGAACAGGCTGTCTCCGGAATGAATCTGCTCTCCGATCCAGAGTGCCATTCCACATCCTAAAAAGGAAATGTTGCTGTTCTGGTCATAAATGGTAAGCTCCTGATTAGGATAGGACAGAATGGTGTTTGCGCAGGCTGTTCCTGCGTGGTTAGCTCCTACTAGTATTGTTTTTGCCATGGGATTCCTCCTTGAATTTTTGATATTTTTAGCAATAGAATTATTTTATACTATTTTATGGAGAATAAAAAGTGAAAAATAGTATAAAGAATTGTTCTTATTCTTATCGGCGATTTTGGATAGCGTTATAAGAATGAGTAGGCAGTACTCTTTTGAGCCTGTGCAGCTTATAAACTCATGAATTATATACGTTTAAGCCTGCGTTGGCTGTACGCCATAATAAGCCCTACGCATTCGGGTCTGCACGCCATAAGCCTACGCATTCCGTAGGAATGCTAAAGCAACTCGATACGGATTTTTGTCCATAAGCTAGCTTATGAGCAAAAATCTGCATCGGTTGCTTTTTATAAAAAGTGGCTTCGCCACTTTTAGGCTTATGACTGAGTTAAGACTTTTGAGCTAATGACTGAATGGCTACTTTTGAGATTATACTTTATTGCCAAGTCTAGCTTCATGGCTTTCAAATCTAAAAAACGATTCAGGTTCTAAATTCCCAAAAATCTTCTTGGCATCCTTGAAGTATCTAAGCATTTTCAGACTGTATTCTCCAAATTCCTGTCCTTTTCTCATCTTATAAGCACACACAGGCTCCATAGCAGTCCTGATAATCCCATATAGGCAATCAGTAGTTTCTCCAAATCTTCTTCTGTTCTTCTGCTCAGGATCAGCGGTTTTTCTTTTCCTTCCGCCTTCGCCACCTGCAGATAATCTTTTTAAAAATTGCTTTGCTTCTTCAAAAATCCATATAGGAATAGATTGCTCCCATGGCGATATCCAGCAAGGGGTCTGCCATGCCTGCGTACTCCCAATCAATCATCTTCACGCCTTCCTTTTGTGAAGATAAAAGTTATCCTGCACTGCATCAATATGGCAAAGGCAAAAGGGGTGGATTCGTTCCTTCCGTAAACTGAAGCATCCTTTTCATTGCTTCTTTGATTTTTCCATAGTCCTGATAGGGGATTTCTCCGCCTCCTTCCAGGGCAGATATCTTCGTAATATTGTATCTTTTCCCCAGGGGAAAAGGCGTGATTCACTTCTTTTTCCTTCATGCAGCTTTAATAAAAAGCTTCATACAGGCTCTTCTTTCCTCTTGTTTGGAAAAGTCTGCATTTCTGGCTTCCTCATAGTAGCGGGAAATCTTATAGCCGTTTTTCCGGATTAAAAGTACAGAAGCTCCTCTGTAATCTCCAGATCTTTTACAATGCTGTAAATTTCCTCTTCTCTCTTCTGTTAATCAGCTTTGCCGGTTCCCACTCGGGAGATTCGGCAAATGAAATCCTTTCCGGCATAGTCTTTATTTTCACTTTCCTCATGGATACTGAAAAGGAAGGATTTATTGGTCATTCCCTGCCTTTAGGCAGCGAAGCTTTACAATATCCCGCTCCGGAATCCGAAAAACCGAAGAAATCAGCTCCATGGCTTCCGAGCCGGAATGGTCATTATACTTTTTCATCAAAAAGACGCAGCTCTTCTAAATTTTTCAAATTCATAAATCTGTCCGTCCTTTTGCTCATTTCGATAGATTGGAGGCAAATGCTTTAACTCTAAACGGAGCACATCCTCCCAGTAAAAATCCTCCGTCCCCTGGGTCTATGGTAGTATTCCTCTATAAAGGGGCGAAGAGCAGAGAAAAATTCCTTCTTCAGGAATACAGGACCGTACATACAATAGGCGTCTTCTCCGCCTACTTCCACTTTTTTAATCTGTCCGTCCTTACCGCAGTCTAAAACCCACTCCTTGGTCTCTCCTTCCATGTAGCTTGCCGCATACCGGGATAGCGGTTCAATGCTGTGATACATGTTTTTCCCGCATCCAGTTGTCGGAAGAAAGAATATAAAAGTTTTTCCCCTCCACCGCCTTTACGGGCATGATATAGGGTTCCGATGGTATTCTTCGTTGAGTACTCCGGATTATATAAAAGCTTCACACCATAAGCATCCACAAGGTAGTCAAACTTCTCCTTCAAATATCCTACCACGATGGTAATATCCTTAATTCCCACCTCATGGAGCTGCTTAATCTGCCGCTCAATCATTCTTTCTCCAAAAACCTCCAGCAGTCCCTTAGGACATTCATAGGTTAGAGGAACAAAGCGGGAGCCGAAGCCTGCAGCCAAAATCAGTGCCGCATCCACCTTGTGCTCCTGCAAAAAGGCCTTTCCTTTTTCCGTCAGGTTCCGCTTCTCTCCCTTTCCTTCCTGCTTTTCCAGATAGCCCTCTTCTTCCCAATGCTTGATACACTGATTCACCTTTCCGAGGGACATTCCTGTTTCTTCAGCCCATTGTCTTTGGCTGTACTCCGGATGCTCCATCATATTTCTCAATAAAATAGTACAGGAATTCATTTTTTTCTCCTCTTCTATGCTAGGCAGTAACGTTCATTATGATTATATATCGTCATATTATGAACATTATAATAGAAAAAAGAAAAAAATATCTCCTGTACTACTTTACGATTTTTGAATTTATTTTTATTCATAAGGGGATGCAAAAATGATTTTTCACATCCCTTATGCTATTTTATGGGGCTCCACTTTCACCATCTGCTCTTTAAATTTCGGAAACTTCGTATAAAAGGTCTCCATAGCTTGGGAAAGGCCATAGGCTCTTATCCATAATAGTCTCCAGTAAATCTGCCGGCTCTCGCAGCTCTGCCATATCCTTGGTAATCACCTTATGGAAGAAAAAGGCTTTTTCCTTTTCCTCCAAAACCTCCGCAGCCTCTTCCAAATGCTGCAAAAGCTTTTCTCTGGCCTTTTCCATATCCTCCAAATACTGAGAAGCCCGGTTTAGCAGCTTTTTCCCAGGCATAGGTGCTGGCCTTCGGAGAAGCAGCTTTAACAGCATTTCAGAGATTCTGCCAGATTTTTGCACAAAACGAATCGCTGCCGGAATAATCTGTTTTCCGGAAATATTCACCATGGCTCTTCCCTCAATGGAAATCACCTTACTGTAATGTTCGTATTCCACCAGCTCTCGGCTTCTAAGCTCTGTCTCCGTATAAATGCCGAAGGAGGAGAATAAATCGATAGACTTCTTCGTGGTTAAGGCAGAGATGGCATCCACCATAGACGGATGATTGGGAAGACCTCGTCTCTTCGCCTCCTCTACCCATTCCTTTCCGTAGCCGTTTCCATTGAAAATAATCCGCTCATGCTCTCTTAAGAGCTTCTTCAGATAATCATGTACCGCCGTCTCAAAGTCTTCCTGCTGTTCCAGAAAATCCGCTGCCAGCTTAAACTGCTCCGCCGTAATGGTGTTCAGGATAATGTTGGCGCCGGCAATGGAATCGGAGGAGCCCACCATACGAAACTCAAACTTGTTTCCGGTAAAGGCAAAGGGAGAGGTACTGATTTCTATCCGTATCATCTCTTGCCACATCCGGAAGAGAACGTACACCGGTATTGATATGCTCTCCTTTGTGGATTTTGTAGCATAGCCTGTTCCGATGAGTTGGGATACCACCTCTTCCAGTTGGCTACCCAAAAAGCAGGAAATAATAGCAGGAGGAGCCTCATCTGCCCCAAGTCTATGGTCATTTCCCACATTTGCCGCAGACATCCTAAGCAAATCCGCATGGTTGTCCACAGCAGCTAAAACACAAGCCAAAACCAGAAGGAACTGCACATTCTCATGGGGTGTGTCTCCCGGATTCATCAGATTGATACCGTCATCGGTGGACAAGGACCAGTTGTTATGCTTTCCGGAACCGTTAATGCCTTCGAATGGGCTTTTTCATGAAGAAGACACTCTAAACCATGCCGGGAGGCTACTTTCTTTAGATTTTCCATCACCAGCTGATTGTGATCCACCGCTAAATTGGCTTCCTCAAACATGGGAGCCATCTCATGCTGGGCAGGTGCCACCTCGTTGTGCTCGGTCTTTACCGGAACCCCTAGAGCCCAAAGCTCCTGGTCCATATCTCCCATAAAGGCAGCAATTCTCTTCCGGATAACGCCGTAATAATGGTCATCCAGCTCCTGCCCTTTGCCGGCATTCTGCCAAAAGAGTTCTTCGGTATATACCAGATCTTTTTCTTCTAAGATATTTTTCCCGAGTCTACCAGAAAATACTCCTGCTCTGCGCCAACAGTCGCCTTAACGGAACGACTGCTCTGATTTCCAAAAAGACGAAGGAGTCGTAAAAGCCTCCCTGATTAATTGCCTCCATGGAACGGAGAAGAGGAGTCTTTTTGTCCAGTGCCTCTCCGGTATAGGAGCAAAAAGGCTGTAGGAATACAGAGGGTTGTGGTCTCTCCGTCCTTTCTCAGGAAAGCGGGGACTGGTACAATCCCAAACCGTATAGCCTCTGGCTTCGAAGGTGGCTCTTAAACCGCCGGAGGGAAAGGAAGAGGCATCCGCCTCGGAACGCACCAATTCCTTACCGGAAAAATTCCAGCATTACCTTTCCCTCTCCCACAGGGCTTAAAAAGGCCTCATGCTTTTCCGCAGTAATGCCTGGATAAGGGCTGGAAACCAGTGGGTATAGTGGGTAGCACCCTGTTCAATAGCCCATTCCTTCATTCCTTGAGCCACTGCGTCTGCCAAGTCAGGGGCTTAAAGCATAGCCCTCCTGCATACTTTTCTTCAGCTTCTGGTATACATTTTTTGGTAAACGTTCCCGCATTACACCGTCATGAAATACATTTTTGGAAAAATTTTCTATCCCGTTTCCAGCCCGCATATTACTCCTTTGCTGATTGCTTTACTAAACGATTCGTCTTTTATAAATGCAAAAGGGACTGTAAAAATCAAAATAATAAATAGATTTTCGGCAATATAGGTCTAATGAGGGGTAGTCTGAGCCCGTCGGTACTTGCGAAAAACGAGAGAATCGAAGTTTTTCGCTTAGTATCCGCTACGTGGCGAAGCTAATGAGAGCATGCCTCAATTTGAGACCTATATTGCATAAAAACTATTTTCGATTTTACAGCCCCTGTTTCCTCTTACCTTTATTGGCACAACCGAATAACTCAATCTTTGCCTTACATTCTTCAATGATTGCATCTGCACCCGCTTTAAGAGCTTTCTCGGGTCAAATCCCTTACTCTTCTGATCGGAACCTGCTTCAATATATTTTTCTGGTAGCTGCAGCAAATACAAGCTGAAGCTCTGTATTTACATTAATCTTTGCAACACCGAGAGAAATTGCTTTCTGAATCATCTCCTTAGGATTCCGGAACCGCCATGGAGTACCAATGGCATCTTCTCTCGATTTGCTCCTTGATTGCAGCCAAGGTATCGAAGGAAAGTCCCTTCCAATCAGGTGGATAAACACCGTGGATATTTCCGATACCTGCAGCCAGGAAGTCGATGCCTAAATCTGCAATCTTCTTACATTCAGCAGGGTCTGCACACTCTCCCATACCTACAACACCGTCTTCTTCTCCGCCGATGGAACCTACCTCAGCTTCAATGGAAAGACCTGCCTTATGAGCAGCCGCTACCAATTCCTTGGTCTTCTCAACATTTTCCTCAATATTGAAATGAGAACCGTCAAACATGATGGAAGTGAAGCCTGCCTTGATGCAGGAATAGCATCCGTCATAGGAGCCGTGATCCAAATGAAGAGCCACCGGAACGGTAATGCCAAGGCTCTTGTCCATAGCCTTAACCATAGCAGCTACCGTTTCGAAACCGGTCATATACTTTCCTGCACCCTCGGATACACCAAGGATTACGGGAGACTTGGTCTCTTCACAAGCCAGGAGAATGGACTTGGTCCACTCCAGGTTATTGATATTAAACTGAGGAACGGCGTAATGGGAAGCCAGCGCTTTATCCAACATTTCCTTTGCATTAACTAACATATTGATCCTCCTTTTTAGTAAAAGAACATTCATAATTATAAATCTCACCCTAAACTACGAGGGAGAGTGTAACACATTTTAAAGCCTAGGAAAGCAAGAAATGTGAAACCATTGCCTCCATATCCTCTACTGAGCATACGGTGCTGTGGCGAATTTCTCCCTCCTCCACTTCTTTGACCGGAGCGGGAATAGGCTCCTTCCAAAGCTTTTCCAAAGCTTCGATGCCTTCAAATACATTCTTTGGTACAGGCTCCTTTAAGGCCTTTAAAACAGTCTGGGAGAACTTATACGGACTGGCTGTAGAAACCACAAGACACTTGTCCCGTCTTCCCTGCTCATAGGCGTAGTGGTCTGCAACTACCTTGGCTACTGCGGTATGGGGATCCAGAACATAGCCTGTTTCCTTATAGGTCTGGAAAAATGCTGTGACTGCCTTCCGCTTCTTTTCCGTAGCCACTGTAAAAGTCCTTAAGCTCCTTCTCCATAGCTTCTGAAATCCGATATTTTCCCTTTATCCTTCAGCTCTTCCATCAGCTTCTTGCATTCCTTCAGCATTTTCTCCGGCAAAAATACAGGAGTCTTTCCAGATTGGAGGAAATCAAAATATCCATAGAAGGAGAGGTGGTTACATGGAAGGGACGGTTCTTATCGTAAATTCCCGTACGGAAAAAAGTCTGTTAAGACCTTGTTGTCGTTGGAAGCTACAAAGAAGCTTTCCTAAAGGGAAGTCCCATACGCTTTTGCACAATAAGCTGCCAAAAATATTTCCGAAATTTCCGGTAGGTACGGACACGTTCAGGCTCTCTCCTGCCTTCAGCTCTCCGCTTTTTCATCAAACGGCAGTAGGCATAAACATAGTAAACAATCTGAGGAACCAAACGTCCGATGTTAATGGAATTTGCGGAAGAAAGTCTATAACCCTTTTCCAGCAGCTTCTCTTGATAGGCTTTATCGGAGAAAATCTTCTTTACTCCACTCTGGGCATCATCAAAGTTTCCCAAGGATTGCCGCCACATGGGTGTTCTGTCCCTTCTGAGCCCGCATCTGCCGCTCCTGGAAAGGGAGAAACTCCGTCCTTAGGGTAGAAGACAATAATCTCACAGCCATCCACATCACAAAAAGCCTTCCATAGCAGCCTTTCCGGTATCTCCGGAGGTAGCGGTGAGAATCACAATCTTCTCCTGAATCTGATTCTTTTTACAACTACCTTCATAAGGTATGGGAAGAATGGACAATGCCATGTCCTTGAAGGCCAGCGTTCTTCCGTGGAAAAGCTCAAGGTAATAGCTATCTCCTTTTTCTACCACGGGAGCGATTTCCTTTGTGGAAAACTTATCGTCATAGGCAGAATTAATGCAGTAGCGTAATTCCTCCTCGTGAAATCCGTAAGATAAAGCTTCATGATTTCATACGCCAAATCCTGATAGGATAACTCAGCATAGTCCTCAAGAGACTTTTCCAGTTTAGGCATTTCCTGTCGGTACAAAAAGTCCCCCTGTCCTTTTGCCAGTCCCTGCACAATTGCTAAAGACGGACTTACATTTTCTTCTCCTCCGCGAGTGGATTGATAAACCATATTTTTCTCCTTTACTACTCATTCTGCAATAAGCTTTCAATCTTTTGTCTTCATTAAATCAAATGCAACATCATTCATTCCTGAATTCATCACAATATCCGCCTTGGCTCTGGTTGGGCTCAACATACAGGTAATGCATAGGCTTAACAGTGTTTAAATACTGTTCGAAATATCCTCCACCTGACGGCCTCTCTCCTTTCACATCCCGAATAATTCGCCTAATAATTCTTTCGTCCGCATCCGCTTCCCACATAAATCTTAATATCAAAAAGGGAGCGCAACTCCGGATTCTCCAGCACCAAAATCCCTCCACCAGAATAATTTCTCTTCGGTTCTACAACAAAAGTACCGATCGGTTCTGTTGTGGGCACTGAAAATCATAGGTGGGAGAGGAAATACTTTCTCCCTTCTTAAAGCCTTCAAATGCTTAATCAAAAGATCCGTTTCAAAAGGCATCCGGATGGTCATGATTGGCCTTTTGACGAATGGGCAAAGGGCACTCCCGTCGTGGACTTATAGTAATTGTCGTGGTAGAGAACTGCCACTTCCTCCGGAAAGCATTTCTTTGATTCTCTTGGTAAAGGTGGATTTTCCTGAACCGGAACCTCCCTGCTATACCAATCATTACCGTTGAAAAACATAGTTTTCCCTCTTCCTTTTTAAACTTCCTACAGAATATCCTAGTTCAATTTGTTTGTAAACCTCTTAGATATTTTTCCCTATTCCCTAAAAAGCTCAAACTAAAGAGGGGAAAAAGCAGAAATGCAAAGGACTCAGACCATAGAAAAATATCCCTGAGTTCTACACCAGTAAAGTCCATAGAAAACAAACAAAAAGCTGATAAATTCCAGCACGTAGCTCAGTGCTGTGGAATAAGCCGTATTCTTTTCCCAGACAACTGCAAAAGGATACCGAGAGCCAGTACAATAGAGGGCGGAAAAAATATAAAAAGAAAAAAATACAAAAGCACCAAACTGCCGGAAATTCCGCCATAAATATATAAGGTAGCCAAAAAAAGGAACTGTGGAGGAAAGTAGAGTCAGGTGGGTGGACATATAGGCTATAAGCTTTCCCTGTAGTATGGTCTTTTCCGTACAATCCGTACACAAAAAGCAGAGCTAAGTTGTTTTGCTCTCTTTCCTGGGTAATACTGGAAGCACTTAGGGCAGGAGCCAAAAGCAGAAGAAAAACGAAAAAGACCTGCCGACATAATAATAAAAACGATTAAACATGGCGTAACGAATTTCTCCCGTCTGCTGTGCATTCAAGGAAATATAATAGAGATTTCCGAATAAAAGCACAAAGAGCAAAAGATTGGTAAAGAAAATCAGCATAGGAAGAAACAAACTTCGGTTTCCCAGCAAACTGTCCTTACGTCCATATCGGATTCTCTTTCATAGGACAAAAGACTCCTTTCCTCTTGAGATTTTTGAAACAAAACCCCTCGATACTGCCCTGTTCTCTATAGAAGGAATAAAAGATGATTCCGCTTTTCCACTATACTTTCTAAAAGCCCGGCCTCTTCCTCCCGGGTTCCCGAAAAGCCTACCCGGATTTCATTTTCCCGAAGGCTTATAGACTTGACTTTCGGCTCATTTTTTAAAGCCTGCATAAGTCCTGTACTCTTCCCCTGCACTTGAATAATAATAGGGTTTTGCATGCTGAGCTCTCAGGGTAATCTGAGACACTGATCCGCTCCGAATCATTTTTCCCTGATGCAAAAAGCCCAGATGGGTGCAAAAAGTCCGATACTTCTCCTAAGGAAGAGCCTGTCATGAAAAATGCTTTTTCCCTTGACTTTGATAATCCAAATAGCATGGTTTTTGATTTCTTCCAGTGTTCTCGGGATCCAAGCCCTGCCAAAGCCTCATCAATAATCAGAATCTTTGGGATCGTGCAGATATGGCCTCGAACAGGAGAGCTTTTTGTAAAAGCTGCTTTTGGGCAAATAGCTCCATGGCACTGTCCTCCCAAGCTAAAAGTCCGGATATTTCTAGAAAGCAGTCGAATCCTGCTTCGAATACGAGCTTTCCTCCATGGAGTAACAGGAGGCAAAAAAACGCAAGGTATTCTCCCACCCGCATCTGGGGATAAACTCCCGGAATATTGGGGCACATAGCCCAGTCTACGCTTAAGTCTCCGCAGTCCTGAGCCTGCCTCCATATCATCAATGAAAAATATGTCCCACTATCAATGATACAAAGCCCCATCAGAAGATTCACAAAGTGGATTTTCCCGTGTCCGGAAGTCCTAGCAGGCGAAAAATCTGATCATCGGAAACCTCCAAAGGAGAAATCTTCAATCACCTTGATTCGCCATAGCTTTTTCACATTTTGGAATTGAATCATTCTTCCTCCTTTGCCACAACATAAAATCTGAGGCAGGTACTGCCTGATTTGAGGAGAAACATTGCTTTCCTTCGGTACAGAAGCGGATATTCAGCTCCTTTTTATCGCTTAAATAGGGAGTGAGCTTCTCGCCTTCCAGGGGTTCCGTCCTTGGAAGGAAGCAGATCATAACCTCCTGTCTGATAATTGTATAGAGCCATATTTCCTGAAAATTCTGCAAAGAGCTTTCCTTCCTCCAACTCTATCTTTTCAAAGCGGATACCTTCAATATTTCTGCTCCTCTCCCAGTGGGATAATGAATTTCAAAGGGAATCATGGGATTCATCGTATTGGTCTGTAAATCATATTCTCCGCTGGACACTACAGGGTCTCTGGAAAGAGCACAGTACTCCACCTGTCACCTTCCTTCCGATCCAAAGCCACAGACTGGGTGAGAATGTGTACGCCGTATTTTTCGATATTTTTTTCTGCGGTAAAAGCCCAACTGCTCCTCTCGGATAAAAGCCGAAAGAATCGGGCATCGGAAAAATAGCCGTGCAGCCTTTCACTAAGATATAACGAAGAAAGTTCTTTTCCGTTGCCGCTACTGATCAGATTGCTGCTATACTCATAATCTCCCTACAGGTATGGCTATGCTCTCCAGGGTAGAAAGATCAATTTCCGTCCCTCTCCCATTTTCCGCACTTCACCATCCTGCCAATATAGAAAAAAAGCTGTCATAAAAAGGTGTATTCCGTGGTATTTTTCAGTTTTTCCCGCTAATCTTTCCCTGATAATAATGGATCTGTGCCCTGAATATCTCCCTTGGCATTTGCGGATTTTTTTGTTGATATTAAAATAATGAGGGGCAAAGGCATCACTCTTGATGATATGAATCAAAGACTCCTCTCTGTCTCTACGAATATCCATTCTATGCAAATCTTCTTTTTGTAAAGTTCGGTAAGATCTCCGGTAAAAATCCATTCCCTTTACAATGGGATTCACGGTATATTCAGGGCTTTACGGAAAGACTGATATTGTTTTTCATTGGGAGAACGCAAATTAATGTAGTTCTGTTCTTCCACCGTGTCTTTCCGTAATTTGCGAAAAGCTTCAGGTAAGACAGAAAAGCTTCCGTTAAAACGGGTTCCCATGCCCGAGGACCAGACGATTACCCCCAAAAAAGAGGGAAAACAGCAGAATACTCAAACGATAGTATTTTTAAATTGCCCCTGGGAGCGCATCAAAAGATAAAGCCCGGTCCCAAAAAATCAGGCTGGGAAAAAGAATGGCAAAATATAAGGCCAGGGAGGGGAGCTTACTTAAATCGGAAAGATTCATCAGCTCCTCTAAATCCCAGTACTGCTTTTAAGCTTTTCTCCGATGCGGATATGGACAGGTTGTCCAAACGATTTTTGCCCATAGAGGGTTAAGAGCAGTCTGCCTACATAGGAGCTGTCTTCCGTGGCATAGCGCTCCACTTCGGATAAGTCATAGCCCAAAACAGCCAGTAATCCATTCCTTTGGGAAGAACGGAAAGAGTAGGGCTGATTTTTCCGAAAAACAATCCTTCTTCCTCCCTAAAATGTACAGGGAGAGCTGAAAACCGATACGGTACTCTCTTGGGCCAAAGTCCCCTCTGTGCCAAGATGCAGAGGTCTTTCCCTGAAAATCCAATTCCTTTTCCAATAAAGGCGGAATAATTGTCCCCTAAGGTTTCTCTCCCTCTTGTCCCGGAAAGAGAAAAATAAAGACCACGCCCCCTGTTCAATATAGGAATTGATGAAATTTTCCTGTTCCTTGGACAGGGCGGAAAAGGAAATATCTCGAATAATCAATAAATCCAAAAGGGAAAGCACCGACTCTTCCTTGGGAAAGGACTCCGGTTGAAATGCAAAAGTTCTGCTTTCCAGAAGTCCGTTATTGATTCTGGCATTGTGCAGATAACCGATTCCCTCTCCCTTTTCGGAAAGAATCCCACAAAAAGCTCCGCATCGGTTCCTGAAATATCCAATCCCACTCTTTGGCTGTTGATTTGCTCTCCCTGCTTATTCTCAATACTGATAAGCATCTGATTCACACCGGTTGGAAGACTCAGGTTCTTTACAAGCTCCTTTTTATTGTTGCCTTCCACCACGATGGGATAAGAATATTCCACGATACTTTGGTTGGATTCCGCAAATAAAACCTTTAAATTACCGGAAAAAAACCTGTTCCTCCGTATTTTCCACTGTAAGAAAAAGGGCAGACTTCTCCCGGACTTCGCCGTATTTTGTATTCCGTACTGGTAGCTTAAATTCAGATTTTTCCGCTCTTCCCTCTTTTTCCCATGAGGGAAAAGGAAGAAGAAAATACAAAAATCAACGCCTTCTTTCCCATTTCTCCCTACTTTCTATCCTTCTTTCGATTCTTCTTTTCCGGCCTTCTCTCAGGCTTTTTCTCTACTCTTCTTTCAGACCTTCCCTCATTTTCTTCTCTCCGCTCTCAGTTCCTCTACCGGTTTCTTTTCTTCCCGGGCAGGTCTCTCGCAAAGCTTTTTGCTTCCTCCGTATATTTTAGGGGAAGAGTCACGTTAAATCGGGTTCCTCCCATATCTGACTGCACCGTAATATTTCCATGATGCATATCCACGATATTCTTTACAATAGCAAGTCCTAAGCCGGTTCCTCCCGTGCTTAGGGAACGGGAATGCTCCACCCGGTAGAAATTTATCAAAAATCAACGGCAGTTCCTTTTCCGGAATCACATAGCCGAAGTTTAAGACCTGCACCATCACCTCTTCCTTTTTCCTTACGAAGACGAATCAGAACCCGCTTTCCTTCAGCTCCGTATTTGATGGCATTGCTGATTAAGTTATCAAAAAAGTCTGGCCAAAAGATCCCCATCTCCTTCGATAAAAAAAGGGATTTTACATTGGCGGAAAAAGTCATAGGAGAGATTGTTCTTCTCAAAAATTCGGATAGCTTTCCTCCACCAGCTGAGATAAAAGCTGAACCAAATCCAAGGTACTTAGGTTCATATTCAGCTTTCCATAGGATAATTTTGTAAAAGCCAAAAAGCTCTTCGATTAGTTTTTGTAAACGGAGAGCTTTTGTTATATACGATTTCAATATAATGTTTTTTTCATTTCCTCCGGAACCATCTGGCTGTTTCTAAGCAAGTCCAGATAGCCCAAAATAGAGGTGAGTGGGGTTCTTAAATCATGGGCAATATTGGTGATCAAGTCTGTTTTAGACTGTTCGTTTTCCCTCTCCCGTTCAATATGAGAGGACAGCTCCTCCTCCATAAGACGAATGCTTTCCGCAATATGCGCCAGCTCTCCTTCTCCGGAAATGGCAATATCCGTATGAAAATCCTCGCGGAAATCTGCTTTACCCCTGTGCCAGAGTCTCAATATCTCTTGCGGTTTTTCTTTTGCAGAAAGAGGAAAATGATGGTAAAAATCAAAATTCCCACCAGTACAAAAAGCAAAATACTGACGGTGCTGACAAAGGCAAAGCGCTGTACAAGGGGGTTTGTCATTTCCTATTTGCACCAGATAATTGGTGTAGGAACCGATATTTAAAACCAGAAAACATTCGATGACCGCTGTAAAAAGAGCGGAAATCCCACATGAATCAACAGTTGCATGAAATAGCCCCGACCGAAGTGGTGGGGTAAACTTGTCTTCTTCAACGCCAAGACCCCTACTTTTCAATCTTATAGCCAACGCCCCCAAACGGTGGTAATAATCTTATCTTCTCTTTGGTCTTCTTTCATCTTTCCTCTCAAACGACGGATGTGTACCATAACCGTATTGTTGGCCTCATACACCTTTTCATTCCAAACCTTTTTCAAAAAAATCTCATCGGTGGAGAAAACTTTTCCGGGATGAGATGCCAAAAGAAAAAGAATATCGAACTCGATAGGGGGTGAGCTTAATGTCCTCATCGTCAATCAAGACCTTATGATTATCCTTATTAATCAGCATGTTCCGAATATGAATCTCATTATTCACATAGTTGGGACCCGCATTGGGATTTAACTGGGTATACCGTCTTAACTGAGACTTCACTCTGGCAGTAAGCTCCAAAGGATTAAAAGGCTTGGTCACATAGTCATCCGCCCCGCCGGTTAAAACCTACAATCTTTATCCAGATCCTCGGACTTTGCAGACAGCATAATCACGGGGATATTGGAGCTTTCTCGAATCTTACGGCACATCTCCAGTCCGTTCATTCCCGGCATCATCACATCCAAAAGCACCAGATGAATCTCTTCTTGAGATAAAATCTGTAAGCCCTCCTCTGCATTATATGCCTTAAAAACCTTATATCCGTCAGACACCAAAGTAAATTTCCACTAACTCGGCAATTTCTTTTTTTCATCATCTACAACCAATATATTAATTTGCTGCATATTACCTCCTCAGCTACAGTTTTTCCTAGTGTACTGGATAATTTGTGAAAAAAAGAAAAGACTATCTATTTTCTAAGTTCTTGCATTTTCGTTCCAAAAACTTAATTTTTTTATCTTTTAAACTCTTTAGAAGGATAATTTCCTAAAACCCTAAAATCAACACCTTCTTCCTGTAAACAGGTCAAGGCATTCAACACTTCCTTTTGCTCTAAATTCCCAAGAAAATCTACATAGAAGCAGTAAGAAAACTCTCCGTCCCCTCACCGGTCTGGACTGAATCATGGTGAGGGTCAGTCCGTTAAACAAAAAGTTCCCTAAAATATGATAGAGGCTTCCTACTGCATGGGGCAGAGAAAAGGAGATGCTGAGCTTTCCTGCATCCTTTGAAAACACCGCTTCTTTTCCTAAAATGAAAAAGCGGGTGCTGTTCTCCTTTTTACTGAGATTTTCCTCTAAAATCGAAAGGCCGTACTCTAAGGCTGCCTCCCTGCTGCACAGAACCCCGGCTCCCTTTTTCCCCTGTCTCCATAAGATTCTTAGCGGCAATCGCTGTATTTAAACTGGGGATTCCCAGTATCTTCGGATACTTCTGAAAAGAAGTCTGCGCACTGAGACAGAGCACTGGGGATGGGAATAGACTCTTTTTATGTCGGAGAAAGACTCATCAGGGAAGTGTTGCCGAGCAATGGGATACCGGAAATTCGATTTCCTGCACCACATAAAAGCTTAGGATGCTTTGCAAGAAGATCGAAAGTGTCCTGTACCATACCGTAGGTGGAGTTTTCCATGGGAAGAATGGCATAGTCCGCCCTTCCTGCTTCCAAAGCCGAAAGTACCTCCTGAAAATGTGTGCAGGCTATCATATTTTCCTTTTGGAAAAAGTTCTGCCCGCAAGATAGAGTAGGCTCCCTCCGCGCCCTGATACACCAAGCTTTTTCCCGGAAAAAGGAAGACAATCCAGCTTTTCGAAAACCGGAGGAAAAGCCTCTTCCCCGTTCCAAAAAGCATACCGATTTGCTTTCTCTCGGACATACTCATCATTTCTTGAAAAAGCTCGGTAATGGATTCCTGTAGCTTTGGGTCCTCCACGTAGCTTCTTGCCACCTGAAGCTTTTCTTTTTCCCTCTTACTGTCCAGAACAGCCTTTCCGGTATCCAGCTTGAATCTTGCCACATCCTCCACAAGACTCATTCTTTTTTCGAAAAGATGTACAATCTCCCGATCCAATATATCCAATTCCTTTCGAATCTCCAAAAAGATCCATGCACCCTTCCTCCTCTTTTATTCCGTAGCTTTCGCCTTGTGATATTCGGAACTGTTCTATTGTTTCGATTATACTGTTCCGGCTTTACTGCTCAATCTTTACTGTTCCAGCTATACCCTTTCCGGAAAGCTCCTTGGCTTCCTTCTCTTTCAATTCCGCCAGCATTTCCCTGAATTCGCTCCTGGTATACTCGCAATATTCTTTCTATCCTCTTCGGAAAGCTCTGCCAAATCTATGGGTTTTCCAAATTGCACATAGACCTTGGCACTATGCAGTCTGGGAAAATCCTCTTCCATAATCCTTCTGGTATTAATCATAGCCACCGGAACAATCTTACAGCCACTCTTTTCCGCAATCTTAAAGGAGCCTGCCTTAAACTCTCCCAGATCCAGCTCCGACTCCCCCCTCGTTCTGGTACCTTCCGGGTAAATCCACATGGAAATGCCGGCCTTCACCTGCTTTAATGGCCTCAATAATCACTTGGAGATTTTTGCTTTCAAGTTTTCTCTATCCAAAAAGAGACAATGCAGCTCTCTCATCCATAACTCTATGTTGGGGAATTTTTGCAATTTCCTTCTTGGAAATAAAGCCGGTAGGACGGGGCAAAATGCTGTAAGCCACCACAATATCAAAGTAAGAGCGATGATTTCCGATAAACAGTACCGCTTCCTTCTCCGGAATTCTATCTAAACCATCCACGGAAAGCTCCACCTTGCAGATTTTTAAAATCTGCCGTAATTTTCCCCCCACAATGGAGAGGACTATAGCATCCCGTTTTTCACCCTTTTCCATCTTTCGGATAGAAAAAAGACGCAGGCTGCCAAAGCTTAGGAAAACAGCCAAAACCACTACTACCAAAACCATTGAAAGCATAAACTCTCCTTTATTTCTATAAAGACTTTGTGCATTGTCCCCTTACAGGAACAGACCGTAAAAAAATAAGTTTCGTTACAGACTTTACAGTACATCGGAAAAATGAGGCCGTAAAGAGCGGAAAAAAATCTTAGAGAGAATAAAAACATAACCGTGGTCACTCCCTCAGAAATACAGGCTTAAGCCCGGTCTTTCGAAAGAACCAGTGGCCGGTAAGCATAGAATCCCTGTAGCCTGCCACAATATAGTACATAGGGTTTATCTTCAAAATCCACTTAACAATGGGCGCCTTCCCGGTAAAGAGGGTTTCATCATACATAATCGGGGTCATCCAAATACCGAACTGTAAGACAATTCCCACAATCTGCTGCATGTCCTTAAAAAAGACGGAAACCGCAGAGGTAAAGAAGGATAAAGCCAAGGCGTAAAAAGGCCGTGGCAAAGGAATAAAAAGAATACCCTGAGGGCCAGGTAATCAAAAATAGGCTCTCTACTAAACAGGGCAAACAAGAACATCACCAGTAGGAAGAAAAAGATGCACCAGAGAGCAACTGATTAACTTAATAATCGGTAAAAGCTCAATGGGGAAAACCACCTTTTTTACCAGATACTGATATTCCTGTAAGATTCCCGTGTTCATATTCATCACTTCCGAAAAGAAAAACCAGGGCACCATTCCGGGAATCAGCCAGGTGGTATAGGAAACATTGGGCACCGGAGGGCTGGATTTAAAGCCGTAGGGTCCAAAGATAAAAGCATAAATCGCAATGGTCACCAAGGGCTGAATCAACATCCAAACCGCCCCTGAAAGTAAGAGCCTACAAAGCGCTTCCGAAAATCTGCAAAGGCGAGCTCATAATCATCTTTTCTTTTTCTTTACAAATCTTGATAAGGGTTAAAAATCCCCGCATGCTATTCCCTTTCCGTGTATCTTGAATACTCCAAAGGAAGGCTCACAGACTTTCCCAGGATACTCGATATCCATCAAAGTTCGAGTTTAGTGTAAAAACAAACTGATATAAGTGTATAAAAGAAATGAAAGATTCGCAAGAATCTGGAAGAAAAGGACGAAAGAAACAATCCTTTCTCCCTGCTTTTCCCACCCTCTTACTTGGCATAAAGCAAAGGATAAATAGGGGAAGCACCGGCAAAAAGTATCTTCCCTGAACACCTAAGACATAGTCCGTCCGCTTTGGCGTATAGGCAAAAGAGCATGGAGGACAAAATCAATACGATTAATCCTAAGGGAATCAGGAAAAGAACGATTCTTTGCAAAATATGAAGTTTCTTTCCCTGCATCTCCTTCCGTTCTCCAAAAATTCCTGCCAGGAAGGGACAAATGCTGAAAAGCACCACCAGGGAAGCGGAAAGGACAGACGATTGTCAAACTGCCCCAAAGGGCGACCAATCAAAAGTATACCAGTACTCCTTGCCCTTGATAAAGAAAAGTATTTCTCAAAATCTTTAAATACACATCCGGCTGAGCCAGAATTTCTCTTCGATTATAGGTTTCCATACCTCCGTCCTGTCCCACAATATTGGAAAGATTTACCGTATCCTCCTGCGGACGGACATAGCGGCTGAAGGCATCCAGATTCACCAGCAGTAAGGGAAGAACAATAGATAAGCCTATAGCAAAAATACCGATAAAAATAAAAGCCATGGGGAGAAAACCGTTTAAAGGAAACCATAACGCAAAGCAAAAACAGAAGGGAATACACCATCTTACAGGGGCGAAAAGAGCTATGGCAATCAAACAAATCCATAGAATTTCCTTAAGGCCCAGCTTTTCCTCTCGAAACTGGTATTGAAAGACCAAGGATAAAAGAAGAAAAGCTTAAGGCCAAGATATAGGCGTCATAGGACAAGGAAGAAATCAGCTCCAAGGTCATGGGGAAAAAGACTGACGGAAAAAAAGGATTTTCCTTCCCCATAGGTATCTTTTTCTATAGCCAGACTTCCTAAAATGCTGAAAAACAGAAGGTTAAAGAATCTCCCGAAATATAAAAAGAGTAAAAGCGTGAGCCATATAGGATTCTTGCAAAGGAAAAATCCCAGCGCCGGAAAAAAAGTAGGCTAACGGAGTGGTCTTTACCGGTTTTTGCAAAGTAAATCCATAGCCCTTTTCTTTTGGCAAAAAGAGGCCTTCTGTCTTTCCTCCACCTGTTTTTCGATTAATATGCATGCCGAAAACCGTAGCCTCCTCCGGCTTCCCGTCTCCGGTCCAATCATCAATCTCCTCATCCTCCTTCCGGATTCGAAGATTTCCATCCTTATCATACAGCTTTCCTCCCTGTCCCAGCATTTCCGAAGACAGAGCATAGGCACTGACAAAATGCAGAACTTCATCCGAGGGCGGATAAGGGCATTAAAACAAAGGAGTAAAGGGAGCCAAGAATCATCATGCTTAGAAAAATAAATCTGGGCAAGCTTCATTTTCCTACGAAAAAGAAAGAAGAAAAAAAGCCTGCTGCAAAGGCAAGGGAAATCAAACTAAGGAAAATACACTCCCGCAAAAAAATACGGGGTGTTCCCTCCATAAGTTTAGTAAATTCGTCATTTACAATCCTCCTGCTCTGTTTCTAAATGCTTTTCTCTTTCTTTTCTCTCCTTAAGAGCCATATCCTGCACGATGCGATTGACCTTTTCCTCCAGCTTTCCCAGCTCTACATGGGTATGGAAAAAGGCGTAAAAGTAGGATAAAAATAACCAGTAAAAAGAGAAAGTTCGGGGTAGAATAAATCCCCAGGCTTCTGGCCATAAAATCCGGCACAAAGGGAAAAATGGCAAAAACAAGCAAAAGAATGGAAAAGAGTAGCCAAAAAAATACTCTCTTCAATCCGCATTTTCGCCTTTTTGATGGAACGATGTAAAAACAGACTGGTTCCCAGGCAAACCAATATGATAATCACTCTAAACAAAGGACTCATAGCTTACTGTTCTTCCCTTTCTTTTGGAAAAATTTCTTTCGGAAATACTGGGGATTCACGGTAAAGCATACACCCAGCTTTTCGGGAAGCTTATAATAACGCTTTCCCAGTTGATACCCAAGGAAAACGAAAGGCGGTTTTATAGAAAAAGGGAAGAATCCAAAAGAGCCTTCTTCTCCTTCCAAAGCTTTCCTATACTCTTTTTCAGATACTTCATCCCTTCCTTTTCCGCAGGAATTTTTGAGAATATCTCCCTATAGTCTCTGTAGGATACCCCTAAGTCGAAAGTTTCTGTGGAATTGATCCATGGCGGAAAAATGATGGGAATGCCAAACCTCAGCCTTTGGGCAGTAGGCTGTTTTTCCTCCCGCCTCCTGCATCCTTGCGGCATAAATCATATCCTCGTTAAAAATGCTGGGCTCGGAAAAAGCCGCCTAGACTTTGAAACAAATCCTTTTTATACATACAACAGACATTGGACTGGAAAAAAGCATTTGATGCCAAGCTTCGGCAACTGCTCTATCCCGCAAATCCTTTGCTCTGTCCCGTAGTTAAAGCTCCGGGAAAGCACCTCGTCAAAGGAGCTTTGCTCGTCGGTAAGCTGTCTTGCGTAAACCGCCCCGATTTTCTCCTCCCAAGAAAAGGCTTCCAGCAATTCCTTGGTGCAAGAGCTATCTTTTGGAACCGCATCCTCCGTCATACATAGAAAAAGGCGCATCCGAAAAAGATACCCCCGAGGTTTCTGGCGTAAGCATGGTCAAATTCTTCTTTCTTGATATGTTTTAAAAAGGTAAAGTTCCGGATTCCTTCCCTCCAGTAAGGACTTGGGAAAAAGAGCTTCTTCCGTATTAATCAAAATGATTTTTCGTGGAGGAACTTCCTGCTTTTCCAGGGCATCCAACAATCTTTTTGCATTTCTCATCCGGCTTATAAGTGGGGATGATGACATCATAGTTTTGCTTCTGACTTTGGGCATTTTCCTGCATTTCCTACCTCCTTTTGGCATTTTAACATGGGCTCTTTAGAAAAGAAAGGCTATAGTTTTTGGCTTCTACTTTCGCTCGGGTTTCACTTCTCCTTTTGCTCTGCTATTGCTCTTCGTTTTTGGGGGAAGAAACAGTCAATACACTGCCCTTAAATTCTCCCTTCCCGTGTCCCGTAACAAAGAAGAAAAAGGAACAAAAAGACCATCATGGAGAAAAATGCAGACTTCCGTAAAAAATCCTCCACTGGCCACCACCGGATTTACCGTAAAGAAAGAAAGCAGGCTGGCAATGCCATAACCGATAAAAACAAAGCTTTGCTTTCTCTTTAAAAATCAAAAGATAGTACTCCGTGTTAGCCAGAGCATAGAAAGCACCTCCCAAAATCAAAAATGCAGAAGGTCCATCTTTCTCCTGTAAATTTTTCCGGAGAAAGCTGCTCCCAAGAATCCACTCAAAAATGCTGAGAGCCGAGCCGGAAAAAAATAAGGGCCAGAAGAAAAAGTACCAAGGACAGTAAGGGCTACCTTTTTTTAAACAAAAGCATTTTCCTGCTTTCGAAAGGCTTTTTCCTTTCCTTGCTGAAAAAGCACTGCCAGATGGGGAAAGGGCAGGACGGATAATAAAGTTGGCCAAAAAGATAAATGAAGTTTCGGGCATAAAGAGGAGATTAAAAATACCGGAACGGGAAGAGCCGTAGACCTGATCCACCGCATATTTACTGGAAGAAAAAAACATAAAAAGTCTAAGAACACGGAAAGAAAGAGGGTAAAAACCTCCTTCCATAGCTTTTACTAAGTCCGACTTGCTGAGACTCTTTTCTTCCCCGAGGGCTTGGTGGCTTTTAAAGGGAGAAAGGAAAAGAGAAAGAAGGAGGCCACCTGTGCCAGATTCATAGCAATGGCGCCCAAGAAAAAGATTTTTAGTGATTAAGAGAAAAAAATCAACAGGGCCAAGACGGAAAAAAACCAGTGCGAAGAAACATGGACTGTCCGGCCTTATACAAAAACGCCCCTTCTTTTGCAGTTCCGACTCATACACATCACAAAAGGCATCTCCTATTTTAAAAGAGACAGAGGAAAAATAAAATCAACGTCTTCTCTCCGGTATAAGAGCCGGTGCAATACTGAAAAAGAAGAAAAGCAGAGCAAAAAAATCAGAGCCAAAGCCACCGGTAAGACTGCGAAACTGCCTATACTGCCGAAAAGAAAACTCTCCCTTCATATCCGTAATATGAAAGGGTCGAAGCCCAAAGTAAGCCACAATGAAAAAAACTGTTGTCCCAAAGTAGAGTACCCTGAAGCCGAAGATCCCCCTGCTCCTCTCCTCCCGGGCGAAGGACAAAGAAAGCCAGCACCATGGAGGCTAAGGCATAGCACATACTGCCTATGCCGTTCCAAAAGCACATCATTTTTTTCATAAAGGAAGGCTTCTGCCCTCCCTGTTTTTCCTACAGACTCTACACTCATTACGCTCTTCTACACTACTTTCTATTCTTTAAAGTACCGCTATAAACCCTCTTCGCTTCCACGAAAAATTCCCGGTTTAAAAACTTAACTCTTCTTCCCTTTATTTCTATCTCTTCATATTTTTGTATTTCGAAAAAAGAATAGACAAAAGTACTCTGGTCATATATTTTGCCGCATTCCAGGGGTTTTAGATAGGACTCTCCTCCCGTCTTTCCCGAATCTTTACCGGCACCTCGGAAACCGTCATTCCCGCCAAAAAGTAAATGGGCCAGAGTATCCGGCTCCGAGAGAAATTTCGTTCTCTGGAAAAGCGAAGAATGGCTTCCCGCCCGTAAATCCGAAGTCCACAGGTGGGGGTCCGTCAGTTTTGTTCCGGTTCTTAAAAAGAATAGCCAGGCTGATTAAGGCAGAACCGAAGTCTCGTAAAGAGCCTCCTTTTTCTTTTTCCAAAAACGGGAACCGCAAACAATGTCCACGCCATTTTCCGCTTCTTCCAGCAAAAGCCTCCACATCCTCCGCCCGGTGTTGTCCGTCACCGTCAAACTGCAAAGGCAAAGGCAAAGCCCCTTTGATCTGCGTAACGCATACCGGTTTGAAAAACAGGCCGTTAAGCCGAGATTTTCCGGAAGAGCAAGGTAGGAATAGCCCTTTTTTGGCAAAGCTCCACAGTTCCGTCTGTGGAACCGTCGAGAAACAATAATATATTCCGCCTTAGGATCTACGGACAAAATGTCTTCCACCACCGCGTCCAGACTCTTCGCCTCATTGTAAGCGGGAATAATCCAGAGTAATTTCTTTTCTTCCAACATATCCTCCTTAGAAGAATTTTTTTAACTTTTTATCTGTCTTAGCTAGGAAAGATAAAAATCATCATAATACTTTCCGTAAAAACCCATAACGAATACCGGCTTCCGGCTTTTGAGAAACAAAATCCAGCCATCGCCTTTGTTTCTGACAGCCTTCCTGCAGCCTTCACTCCTTTGGCATCCGCTTCCGATGCCTCAGAAAGGTAAAAGTCCACCGCCTCTTCCACAAAGGGGCGCTCCCGCCAGCACGGAAAAATCCTATTCCGCCGGAAGGTCGGGGGATTGATTTCAGAAAAATAAAAGCAGTCCTCCTGCTCCTCATAAAATCCACTCAAAAATTCACAAGACCATAAAGATTTAAAGCTTCTGCAATCCGCTTGCACTGCCTTTCAATGCCCTTCTCCGACAAAATTTCCACACTGACTCCGGCTCCATTTTTCGTCCGAAGATTTTCTTTCCGTACCAGTGCTCTATCCGCTCCCCATGACCTCGAAAGTAATCTACCGTATAGACCTTCCCTTCGATTTTTCTTTGAAAAATGTAGTTCTTCTCCTCTTCTCTCCACATCTTATTGCAGAAAAATCCCAACTGATCCTCATCTTCAATCTCACACAAGCCCTCTGAGGAACGGCCGTTTCTTTTCTTGGCAATCATGGGAAAAGATAGATTCTCAAAAATCCAAATCTTCATACTCTTCTCCCGGGAATCACGGAAAATCCCTCTTCCAGCTTGTCGGAAAGAAATTTACTTAAAAGGTATTTGTCCCGAATCAGACTTAGATCCCCCTTGGGAATGCAAAGGGTAATTCCCTCCTTTTGAAAGCGTTCCTTATGTTTTTCATAAAAATCCACTTCCAAATCAATCAGCGGAAAAAAATAGCGGAAAGCTCCCACCTTACATAAGGAAAGAATTCTATCCAAATATACCTCTTCCTCCCGTACTAAGGGAATTTGCGCAAAGTCCTTCACCCTTTTCGCCATGGGAATCCACTCTTTAGGATAACAGTCCGCACCATATACGGTGTAGCCCTTCTTTTCCAGTCCTTCTATAACCGTCTTGGTGGAAAAGGAGCCCAAGGCTGTACACAGAATATTTTTCATGAACACTCCTTTTGTAAAAATAACGGAAATTCTTTTCAATATCGGAAAAAAATCCAAATCAGGATAGATGGGCAAAGTCAGTATTTCCTCCGCAATTCTCTTGGCTATCAGCGTGCCATCCCCGAAAACTTTTCCTTTATAGCAATCATAGTCGGAAATCAAAGGATAAAAAGTATTTTCCCGGGATGAATGCCTTCTTTTTCCAGAAGGGAGAAAATCTGATTTCTTCTTCCCTCTCCTAAAATCCGTACAGGAAGGTAGGCATAGTTTTTCTCTACACCCTCCTGCTCCTTAGGGAAAAATAAGACCGGAGAGGTCCTTTAACAGGCTTTTCGTAATACCGGTAGCGCTTTTCCTTTCCTTAATATATTCTCCCTATATGCCGTAAATTGCAAAAGTCCCATGGCGGCGGAGAATTCATTCATTTTCCCGTTACAACCCACCAACTCCACGCTTTCCTGCCCCATAATACCGAAATTTTTTTCAAGGCATAAAAGCTTATGCAAAAGCTCCGGATTTTTCTCCAATGCAAACCGCACCGCCCTCTATACTGTGAAAAAAACTTTGGTAGCATGAAAGGAAAAACATGGAGGCATAGCCAAAAGCTTCCCACTCCTCTTCCATGGTAACGTTCCCCAAAGGCGTGGGCAGCATCATAAAAGCACCGGAATACCGTATTCTTGGAAATCCTATCCAACTCCTCCACATCGCAAATATGCCCATAGACATGTACCGGTAATATAGCCACCGTATCCTTACTAATCAGGGAGCGAAGCTTCTTTACATCGATGGTATAAAAATCCTCTTCAATATCGCAAAACACCGGAGTACAAGCGTTTCGTACAATGGCATGGGTGGTGCTGTAAAGGAAAAAGGTGGTGATAATTTCTCCCTTCTTTTCCCAGAGCTTTCAATCAAAAAGCTCTAAAGCGACATGACCATTCACAAAAAGCTCCGTATTTTCCACGGAAAAGAAAGCCGGAAAGCTCTTTTTAAATTGTTCGTGAAATTCTCCCATATTGGTTAAAAAGACGAGTTTCCCATAACTTTTCCAAATAGGGAAGAAATTCCTCCAAAGGAGGAAGGCTTGATTTTGTAACGTAGAGCTCTTCTTTCTTTTTCATTACTTCCTCCTTAAATTCTGTCGAGATTTTTACAATTCTATAGTAATCCCATGAAAATGTAAATGCTCCCTAGTTCTTTTTTTGCGTTTTTGTGTTAAGGTTCATAGGTATATTAGAATTTAAGGAGGTTGACTATGAATCAAGCGAAAAAAATTCGCTGCCATTCTTACACTAATGAGTATTTCCGCAACACAGCCCTTTTCTTGCTTTTGGCAAATCCTGTAGAGGGCACGGAAAATACCGCCATTGTATATTCAGAGGAAAAATGCCCCTCAATTTCTCAGGGTCCTGTAGAAGGAAGTAATAGTACTGACCTAAGTCCCGAAATACAGATTCCGGAAGCAGCAATGCCGGAGAGAATACAAACGGTACTTCCCAGAATAACAGCGGAGAGAATAATGCCACCGTGCAGGAATCCGCACCATTGGACAGAGCTTACCGTAGACGCCATTCGTCCCTTTATGACAAGCGATCATGCCGGAGATATGGCCGCTGACCCTGTTTTTAAATCTGGTTCCCTTGGCGACCTACTATATTTATAATTCCGCAGGAGAGCGTATTGACTACGGCTACAGCCAGGACAACCAGTCCTTTACCTTCAGTCCCAACGGCTTCCAAAGAATCATGCTGGAGCACCAGAACGTAGGAAGATGGTATTATCGTACCTATTCTCCCTCCGGCTCCTGGGACCCTCGGGCGGCATCCGGAGAAACCACCGGATAAGGGAACCGTTACCGCTATCATGCTGAGAGTTAAGGGTTATACCCATACCATGGGAGAAATATACTACCGTGCAGTATTAAGTGACGGTACCGTAACGGATTGGGCGAAAAGCGGAGAAGCCTGCGGAAGCTTTTCCGGAGACAAGTACATTGTGGGCTTAAAGATTGCCCTATGGAAAAACGGTGTGGAATTTAGCGGAAAGCGCGGGAAGGCATTAGACAGTGCATATCAGGAGGGACTCTATTTTGAAAATGGAGAACCTAAGTACCAAACCGCCGACAACAGCCCCTATACCGGCTATGCCTTTGACCCGGATTCCAACCAGTACTACTTTGAAAACGGTGTTGCCCAGAGAGGCTGGAAGGTTGTAAACGGCTATCGCATTTACCTAAACGAACAGGGTATTGCCTTAAAGGACTTAGAGCCGATTATGGGTAAGCAGGCTGCCTACAGCATCCGTATTAATAAAGAAACCAGAACCCTCTATGTGATGACCAAGGACGAGGAAGGCAAATTCACTATTCCTTATAAAACCATGATGTGTAGTGTGGGACCGGATACCCCTCTTGGTACTTTCAAGATTTACCAGAAATATCGTTGGCACTTCATGCATAAGGATTGCTACACCCAGTTCCTCTCCCGTTTCTATAAGGGATTTTTGATTCATTCCTTATTGTATGAAAAAGGCGGACCCCACAGCTTTGATGCCATCAACTACAACTTTATCGATCAGGCTATTTCCGGCGGATGTATCCGTTTAAGAGCCATCGATTCCCAGTGGGTCTACGAAAACTGTAAGAACGGTACCCCCGTAACCGTGTATTCCGATGCCTGGGACAAGGGTCCAATCGAAAAGGATGCCATCATGCAGGCTATCCCCAGAGAGCAGAACTACGATCCTACGGATCCAGTTGTTGCCGGTAAGCAAAGTGCAGAGGATGCCAAGAGTGTAGCCGACTCCAAGAAGGAAGTAGCTAAGGAAGCGGAAGAAAAATATCATTGAACCCAATGCCTAAGGGACAAACAAATGAAAACAACCATCGTTATACCAAACTATAATGGAGCTCATTTTTTAGAAAAGTGCATGCCTGCTTTGCTTTCGCAAAGTAGGCAGGACTTTTCTATTCTTTTTGTGGACAATGCTTCCAAGGACGACAGTGAAAAGCAAATCCGGTATTGGATGGAGCAGGATCCGGAGCGGATTTTCCTGATTCAAAAATACGGAAAACACAGGCTTTGCCACTGCAGTGAACCAGGGAATACTCTGGGCCAAGGAGCAGGGAGCAAGCTATGCCCTGCTTTTAAACAACGATACGGAGGTGGCTCCGGATTTTGTGGAGCAGCTTCTGCTTTTCATGGAAGAAAAAAGAAAAAGGAGAAAAGGTATTTGCCCTTTCCTCTAAAATGGTAAAGATGCATGACCCCAGCCTGATGGATGATGCGGGGGACGAACTGTGTCTCTTAGGTTTTCCCTTCCAAAGAGGTTTAGAGGATGAAGCTTCCCGGTGGACTAAGGCTGAAAAGGTATTTTCCGCCTGCGGAGGAGCTTCCCTATACAGTATTCTCTTTTTGGAAGAAACCGGACTTTTGACGAAAAGCACTTTGCCTATCTGGAGGATGTGGACTTATCCTTTCGAGCCCAGTGGAAGGGATATTCCGTTTACTACTGCCCCACTGCCCTCTGTAAACATGTGGGTTCCGGAACCAGCGGAGGAAAAATACAGCGATTTTAAGGTAGAGCTTTCTGCCAGAAACTCTATTTTCCTGCTTTATAAAAACTTTCCTCTCGGGCTGAAAAATTCTGAATTTCCTGCCCTTCTTACTGGGAATTTTGATTAAGGCTCTCTACTTTCAAAAGAAGGGCTACGGAAAGGCCTATCGAAAGGGTATCTTTAAAGGCTTAAAGGAAAGACAGGAAATGAAGAAGGTGGATTTTCGGAAGTGCCTATGGAAGAATGATAGCTATTGAAACAAGACTTTTTAAAAATTGCTTTGTATATCTTTCGGAGAGAAAGAGGAGAAGAAAAGGGCTACGCTCCGATGCTGTGTAGGCTGGAAATCGGGCACGCTTTTCGCCAATCTCGCTCTGCGTAATTAATAAGCTGTAGAAAAAAATCAAGGGCAACGCTTCGAAGCTGTATGGATATGAAAGCGGGCACGCTCCCGCTAACCTCGCCTCTACGTAATGAAGAACAGTAGAAAAATCAAGCGCATGCGCTCCGATGCTGTATAGGCAGGAAATCGGGCACGCTCCCGCTAACCTCGCCTTCGTAACAGTACTAACTTCAAGCTTCGCATTGCTCGCTTTCAGTAAGTACTGACGGGCTCAGATTGCCCTCTTCCCTGCCTACACAGCATTGTTCGCTTCGATTTTGGATTTCTACAGTTCTTCTCTTCGCTGGCTTTCTGCAAGTACTGACGGGCTCTGGTTTGCCCTCTTTCCTGCCTATACAGCATCTTTCGCTTCGGCTTTGGATTTCTACAGTTCTTCTCTACAACGGCTTTCTACAAGTTCTGACAGGCGCAGTTTGCCCTCTTTCCTGCCTACACAGCATTGTTCGCTTCGATTTTGGATTTCTACAGTTCTTCTCTCTGCTGGCTTTCTGCAAGTACTGACGGGCTCTGGTTGCCCTCTTTCCTGCCTATACAGCATCTTTCGCTTCGGCTTTTGGATTTCTAGAGTTTATTTCATTTGTTTCCTGCAAGTAAACACTAGCTTAGAACACCCCAGTTTTTAGCCTCTTATACAAATACACTATTCTTTGATTTACAAACTCTTTTTGTATTTCTTAGCGTAAAAACTATTGCGTATGAATAAAAAGAGCTGTAAAAAGCCAAGATAAAGAAATTTTCGGCAATATAGGGTCTGAATACGGGGTAGTCTGAGCCCGTCGGTACTTGCGAAAAACAAGAGAATCGCAGTTTTTCGCTTAGTATCCGCTACGTGGCGAAGCTTAGCGGGAGCGTGCCCTTTTTTCAGACCTATATTGCTTAGAAAAATTTATTGAATTTTTACAGCCCTTTTTCTTTTTAAAAGGGTTTAGTTCCAATAGTGTTTTGATATCTTTTTGTTCAGCAGCAAAGAAAATAGAATATAGCAGATTGCTCCCAGAGGGATGAGGACTATGAGTTGCCATAGTTCTGTCATTCCTCTTTTTCTAACATTTCTTGAGTCAGATAGACAATTCCTCCCATAAGGAGAGATGCTGTAAAGGATGGCAGGCAGTCATTTATCTGAGAAAAGAAGCCGTATTGTATTAGCTTTTCATTGGGTTTGGCATTTAAATACAGGCAGAGAACTTCTCCTACATTTTTCCCAAAAAGCATAACGAAAATCCCAAAGGGGAAGGTGAGGGAGGAGAATGCCTATGCCCAAAATCTTCTTGATAATTTCCAGCTTCAAAAATAAATCCGAGCGTCCCCGGCTGTTCATGAGCTGGAGATTGCACATGTGAAGGGGCAGGAATAAATAAGTCACGGAAAGAAAGCGAAGATATGGAAGCATGCCTATCCATTTCTTTGTGAGCAGTAAGATAATAAAGGGCTTTGCCACTGCCATCAGGGCCAAAGAGTATGGGAAACAAGAGGAAGGCGGAAAAACGAATGGTTTTTCTTGGCCATTTCCTGTAAACTTTCCTTTTCCTCCTGCAACTTGGAAAAAGCAGGGAAACATTACTCCGGAAATCATGGTGGAAAGGGTAGAGGACAAAAGCTTTGGAAACATTTCTCCTCGATTGTAAAGAGCCAGCTCCTCTACCTTGTAGCGTTTTCCAATGACTAGGCCATAGATATTTTGCCAAATCTGATCCAAGAGTCCGGAAAAAGGATTTTCCAGCCAAAATGAAAAAGACTTGATAAGGAGGAAAGCCGGAACAAAAAGCTTCGGTCTCCAAGGAAGGCATAAAAATAGAATCAGCATGGTAAAAAAAGTAGTAGAAATCTGCTGATAAGCCATAGCAAAGGAGCCATAGCCCTGATAAGCTAAAAAATACCGCCAACACTCCGGAAAAGAGGGAGGAAAAAAGCTGGCTAAAAAAATGGGGCGAAATTGTAAAGCCCTACCGGCATAAGCCATTTGGATGGAAATGACTGCACGGGAAAAAGCAAAATACTCATTTGCCGTAAAAGAGACTCTAAAAATCGGGAGATGATAAAACTCCGCCACAAAGGGACTGATGCCATAGAACAAAAGATAGATTCCTCCGGATAAGGCCAAGGTCATATAAAAACACCGAGGAATAATCTTCCTCTTTGATTTCTTTTTCTGCATCAGCGCCTGAGAAAAAACCGGATTGAATAAAGGTATTGGCAATGGTAATAAAGATACTGATAACACTTACCGCCCCTACTTCTTCCGTATCCAAAATCCGAAGGAGAAACAGGGAAAAAATCAGTTGTATACCCTGGTAAGAAATCTGCTCCAAGAAACGCTAAAAAGGCCGGAAAGGATCTTCCCTTCCACCCTCTTTTGTTTTTGCGTCACTTCTCCCATGGCATTCTCCTTTAATTCCTTATTTTTACTTACTGATACGCTTAGTATTTTTACTTAGCAGCTTTCTTCTATATTACCGCTTCCGCTATATACGAAACGAATTCTTCTTTTTAATGCTTCCACGCTATTCCAAACAGACTCTCCTTTTTAACGCTTCCGCTCCATACCAAAGCTTTTCTGTAGAAAATGATAAAGCTTAGGACAAAAACTGTTCCAATCGAAGCAGAGCTCTCTCCGGAAAAGGCATTTCTTGTAAATAGGCTCGATAGTCCTTCCGATAAATTTCAGAAAAATTCCTAAGGTTGAGCGCTATAGAAAAGCTGAGTCTCTTGACAGCCTCTTCTACTTCCGAGCGATATTTTCCTTTGGACTCCTCTAAGAAAAGCTTGTAGCAATGCTTCATTTCCGAAAGATATTTTTCCTGCTGCTGCCGTCCTTTTTCCCTTTCCGTCCGAGAGCTTTTGCAAATGAAAGCGATAGGCAGTGTATTCCTCCGGCAAGTATACGGCCTTCCCCTGCCAATGCAGCCATCAATTCTATGGGTCTGTCCCCCACCGGACAGGCATAGTAAAAAGTCCGGAAGCTTTTCAATTAAACATCTTCTAAAAAACATAGAGGAAAAGGCAATCCCCTTAGGATGATTGATAAGTTCTTTGCCCTCCAGAATTTTTCCCTCCTGATAGGGACGAAGTAAGTCCTTAGGGCCTTCACTACCATCGGAGAGCAAAACCTTTGCCGGATGAAAGCAAAGAACAGCCTCTTCTTCTCTTTGCAAGGCTTCCATCTGCTTTTCCAGTTTATCTTCTCGAAGGTAAAAATCATCCCCGTCAATCACGGTAATAAATTCCCCTTGGCTCTGGGGAAAATTAAAAATTCCGGTAATATTTCTTTTCCCCGGGAATACTGATTTTTCTGTCTGTAAGATAGGAAAAAGTATCTCCGGATATTTCTCCTGATAAGAACGGATAATCTCCTGACTTCCGTCTGTGGAGGCATCATCATGAAGAAGGATTTCCAAAGAAAAATTCCCTTTTTGGGATAAAAATACTATCTAAACATTTTCCAATATAGTCTTTGTGCTGATACGTCACAATACACACGGAAATGAGCGGTTTTTCCTCCATTACGCCTCCCTTTTCTCCATAATTTAAGCCATTTAATTTATTGATTTCTCTGTTTTCTGATTTACCAATTTACTAATTTAACAATGAACCGATTTGCTGATATAACGATCAACTGATTTACTGATTTATGCAATCATAAATCCTATTGTTTTATACGGCTCTAAGCTCTTAACTATCCAAAAACAACATTGCCCCAATTCCCTCTATATAGCGGATAGGGGTAAATGCCGAAAAGTGCCATGGTGGTAATTTTCCCTCAGTCGACTTTTCCCCTCTAAGGATAAGAACGCCTCTAAAACCTTCCTTTTGATTTCCGGAAGCAGGTCTCCGAATAAACGCTTCAATTCCCTTCCCTGGGCAAACAATGCCCGGTAAGAAGAATGAATGGTATCTTCCTTATCCTTTTTCTTTAGAAGCGGCCAGCCTTTCTTCGCATTCCCTCAACACACTTGCTTTTTTCGCCCCTAAGACATTTTCTCCATGCTGCCGGTAGGCATAGGTGGCACAGGGCAAATATTGAATTTCCCCAAAAGCAGTTTGCCAACAAGGCCAGCCAATGGTCATGCATCTTTACTTCCACAGGAATTTCCTTGCAATATTGCAGCAAAGCTTTGTTGATTCCCACAGAGGCTCCTGTCACATGGTTTTGCAAAAGCAGGCGAGAAAAAACGGTAGGAGGCCCCCTGTAATTTCTGATACCTTCTATAGGGACTTGGCTAGAAGCTCCCCTCTTGAGTTCACCAAAGAGCAGTCTGTGTGACAAAGGATAGGAAGGCTTTCCCATACTTTCTTTCTCTCCTCCTTTATGACGGAAATCGTCTTGAGAGCTTGTCCGGAAAACCATTCATCATCCTGATCCGCAAGGAAAAATATATTCTAAATTATCTGTCTCCACTTCCCCTTAGCCAAGGCGGAAAAGAATAGAGAGAAAATGCTTTGCCGGACTTCCACTATGCATAGGTCTCGGGAAAGCCCTCATCCTCCTTCCATACTTTTCCTGCAAGCTTTGCAGAATTGCTTTTTGTACTATCGGTGGAGCCGTCATCAGAATAAAGGAGGCAAAATCCTCCCTATCCTGCTCCATAATGGATTTAATCTGCTTTTCCAGATATTTCTCCCCATTATAAGTACATAAAATAACACAATGCATTTCAGCAATTCTCTCTTGACTAAGGAATTCTCTCTCTGACTATAGAATTCCGGCTCCGCATTAGTCTGCACAAGTTCCACCCATAAAAATAGGACTTTAGCATTCTTGATTTCGGCTTATTTAGAAAGCAAAAAGAGAATAAAAGAGTTTCTCCCAATATGACAGCCTGCACAGCCTTGAATATAAGCATTTGCAGGAAATTGGCATGAAGATATTTTTCGGGCATACAATGCCTCGGACTGCTGCCGAAGCTTTTTGTCTTTGCACCAAGGATTTCAAGGATTTCTGGTGCTACTGCTGTCCTCATGAAGGTAAGAACAAATCGTACAAAGATAGGATTTGTAGCCTGCCCCTTTCTCAGCTTTTTTGACCAATTACCTTTTTCCTCCTCATAAAGGAAGAACTCCTCGTCATAGCCCTCGGTCTTTTGGAATGCCTCTTTAGAAATACAAAGGAGGAGCCATGCAGCACATCCACCTTCACATAGGGCTTTTGTTCCAAATAGGCTTTAGGATAAAAGAGCAGGGAAGAAAAAATTCTCTTGCTAAAGGGTCCCATGCTCAGAAGGTTTTTAGAAAAGCTCTGTAAAGGCCAAGTTGTAGCCTGTTTTTCCGTAAGGGTCCTTCATTCTGCCGGAGACCAATCCCACCTGCTTCTCCTTTGCAAAAACAGACAGAACATTTTCAAAGTAAGCTTCCTGAAAACGGGTGTCGGGATTGGCCAAAAAACAGTAGTCCATCCCTTCCGAAAAAGGCGGCCTGAAAGCCCAGATTGTTTCCTGCCCCATAGCCCTTATTTTTCCTTGGCAAAAATCAGTTTACACTTATGGTCTTGAAGCTTCTCTAAAGTCTGCCTGCTACTATCCGTGGAGGCATTATCCACGATATAAATTTTCGTTAACACGGAAAAATCCTTCAGCTCTTTATATAGCCGAAGGGTATTTTCCAAATCATTATAATTTAAAATCACTATAGCACAGGACATTAGTTTTCCTTCCCCATAGAACGATAATAAAACTCTCCCACCTTCTCCCGAAGCTTAGGGAATACAAAAGTCAGGAGATTTAGGACATGGTAGCAAAATAAATAGCCCTGCTTTCCCTTTTCCTTTTCCAACGAAAGGGGACTTTCTTCCGCATAATAGTCAAAGGCTCTGCGATAATAATTGTGATTGCCTTCTCTCCAAGGTCTTTCATCTCCGGCAAAATGGACAATCACCGGATGGGCCTTTGCCTGCGAATAGCTCTTTTTTGCTTTCCAGCTCCTGATACCAGGGAGAAAAACGACACAAGGCACTATACCTTGCATAAGCATAGTTGGAAAAGAAATTAAAACGCTGGGGCAAGGAGCGAATCCGTCCCTTGCACACCATATTCAAAATGTCCTGGTCATTAAAAGGAAGCTGTCCTTCCTTCATTTGATAATAGGAAGACATTTTTCTTCCATCCTTCCTCCTGAAGCAATGAAAGATTCATAAGCATCACTCCCTGCATTATAGTAGGGACTTTCTCCGCTAAGGGATAAAAATTCCTTATGCTTTTTATAAATACTGAGCTCTGGAGCCATGCCCAAAAGCTTATCTCCAAGCTTTAAATGATAAAGAGGCAAAATGGATTGGAGCACCACTGTATCCGCATCCAAGTATAAAAGCCTTGGTAATCGTTTCCGGAAGTGTGGAAGGGATAAAGAGTCGAAGCAGGGTAGTCTTTTGGAAAATTTTCCCGTGAAAAAGGCTCGGGAAGCTTTTTCCTTCCATTCGGATAATTTCTCTTCCAAATCATAAAAGCTAATTTTCTGTCCTTCCGTCTCCACATATTGCCGAAGTTTTTCCTTACTTTCCTCTTCTATCCCCAAGGATAGGATATGAAAATGAAGAGCTTCTCCCTCCGCATGCAAAAGAAGAGAGGAAAGTGACACCGCAAGAATCGGCATAAAGGCCTCATTGACTCCGTAAACGATGTGCATACTTTTCTCCCTTCTGTATTCTACTTTAGTTTCGCTTTAAGCTGTATTCTACTTAGTCTTGCTTTAAGAGCTTCTTTCTTCCGCCACTCTACGCTTTCCTTCCGCCTCAGCCTCTTCCGGGAAAAAGCAGACGGTTCATCGCACTGAAAATCGCTCTAACGGAGGAACGGGTAATGTTGGAGGAAACTCCCACACCGAAGCCGGATTTCCCGCTATTCTCCTCCACAAGTTGAATATAGGATACCGCCTTTGCAGAGGAACCTGCACTAAGAGCGTGTTCTGTATAATCCACAACCTTTAAAAGCCAGCTTGAATTCCTTATTCAAGGCACTGATTACCGCCTCGATAGGACCGGATCCTTGACCGGAAACCTCTCGCAGTACACCGCGATTTTCAAAGGTCAGGTTAATAAAGCTGATGTAGGAATCTCCCTCTCCTTCCACATCGGTGGTACGAAGATTCTTGAAGAATAACGGAGCCTTGCTTCCACATATTCCTCCCGGAATACCTCTAAAAATTTCTCTTCGGATTTACCTCCCCTCCTGCTCGGAAATCTTCTGAATATAATCCGCAAATCTCTCTGCATTGCCTTAGGCAGCTTATAGCTGCAATCAAAGTCCAGAATAAAGGCAACCCGCCCTTACCGGACTGGGGAATTGATTCTAACCACCGGCTCATACTGTCTCCGATATCTGCAGGGTCAATGGGAAGATAAGGCACCTCCCAGAAGGGGTTCTTTCGTTCCCGCATGGCCAATGTACCCTTATTGATGGCATCCTGATGGGAGCGGGAAAAGGCGGTAAATACCAGCTTTCCCGCATAGGGGATGACGATCCGGCACACTCATCTTTGGTGCAACGCTCATAAACCTCCTGAATTTCCCGAACATTTTTCCAGATTCAACTTGGGGTCGATGCCGTGGGAGAAAAGATTATAAGCCGGGTTAAAATATCAACATTTCCGGTTCTTTTCACCGTTTCCGAAAAGGGTTCCTCGACTCTTTGTGCTCCGGCAAGCAGGGGCTAGCTCTGCGGAGGCAATGCCCTCCTCTATCATTATGGGGATGCACGGAAAGAATCACATGCTCTCTTTCCTTCATGTTTTTGGACATAAACTCAATCTGATCCGCATAGACATTGGGGCTATGCATCTCTACGGTATTAGGCAGGTTAATGATAATCTCCCGCCCCGCCTTGGTTCCCCCATGCGGAAATCACCGCATTACAGATTTCCAAAGCATAATCCATCTCTGTTCCGGTAAAGCTTTCCGGAGAATATTCCAGACGAAGCTCTCCGGAAAAATCCTTTTCATGCCGCTTCACCATTTCCACAGCGGAAAGGGCAATGGCGGTAATCTCCTCTCTGGACTTTCCGAAAACCACATCTCTTTGCAATAGGAGGTAGAATTATAAATATGGACAATGGCCTTCTTTTACTCTTTTGAGAGCCCTGGAAGCTTCTTTTCCAAAAGCTCTTCTCTACACTGTACCAAAAACCTGAACCGTAACATCCTCCGGAATCAGATTCTTCTCCACCAAAGTTCGTAAATAATCAAATTTCAATCTGAGAAGCCGCAGGAAAACTGACTTCAATCTCCTTAAAACCAAGCTTACATAGGAGTTGGAAAAATTCCACCTTTTCTTCTACGGTCATGGGATCCACAAGGGCCCGGTTTCCATCCCTTAAATCCACAGAACACCAAATCGGTGCTTTTAGTGATTTCCTGATCCATCCAAGTTCTTTCCGGATAACGGAAAATCGGAAATTTTCTGTAACGTTTTACCTGATCCATTCTTACCTCCTATTGTATTTTTCCACTACTACTCTTACTTACTTCTTATTTTGAGTCTACCCTGTACTGCCAAACAAGCTTTTTTCCAAGCTCTGCAGGGATTCCTTTTACTCTATCAATAAACTTAGGAAAAGGACTAGTCCTTCCTTTTTCATAACAGCTATAACTTCCTCTACATATTTCTCACAAAAGCTCTTCCTTGAGGCCTCCACCATAACACGAATCAGAGGCTCTGTTCCGGAAGCACGAAGGAGAATTCTTCCATCCTCTCCCAGTGCTTTCCTCCACCTTTCTTCACCGCCTCCTGTACGGTTTCATTCTGCTCCACCAAAAGCTTATCTTTCACCCTGAACATTCTTTAGTACCTGTGGAAAAACGCTGATACTCTGCCAAAGCTTCCTTAAGACTCTTCTTTTTCCTCTAAAAGCACTTCCATCAGCTTAATACTGGTGAGAATTCCGTCCCCGGTAGTGGCATGCCGCATAAAGATGATATGTCCGGACTGCTCACCTCCCAAAGAATATCCATTCTCTGCCATATTTTCATAAACATAGCGGTCCCCTACTTTGGTCTTTTTTTCATAGGAAAGGCCTGCCCCATCCAAGGCCTTGTATAAGCCAAAGTTGGACATAATGGTAGTTACAATTTTATTGTCCTTTAACTGCCCCTTATCCCGCATATTTTTTCCGCAAAGATAAAGAATCTGATCTCCGTCCACCAGTTCTCCGTCACTGTCTACACAGAGACAACGATCCGCATCTCCGTCATAGGCAAAGCCGATTTCGCAATCCCCGTTCTTCACATACTCCTGCAAGGCTTCCATATGGGTAGAACCGCAGTTGGCATTAATGTTGTAGCCGTTAGGATCATTGGAAAGTACATGGGTATCCGCTCCCAGGGCATCAAATACCGCCTTGGCACAGGAGGATGCGGAACCGTTGGCACAGTCCAAAGCAATCTTCTTTCCCTTAAAGGAACGGGTAGCCAAAGAAATCAGATAGCCGATATAACGGTTTCTTCCTGCGGCAAAGTCTACGGTTCTTCCGATTTTATCTCCGGTGGCTAAAGGAACTTCCTCGGTTTCTCCATCCAGATAGGCCTCAATCTCCGCAATAAAATCATCGGAAACCTTTTCTCCGTTTTCATTGATGACCCTTAAGACCATTGTCATAGAAAAGGATTGTGGGAGGCGGAAATCATTACTCCGCAGGAAAAGTCTTCGGAACGAACAATATAGCTAACGGAAGGCGTAGTGGTAACGTGCATCAGATACGCATCTGCTCCTGCAGCGGTAATTCCTGCGGAAAGAGCATATTCAAACATATAGCTGGAGCGTCTGGTATCCTTACCGATAACAATGCGGCACTCCTTTGTGCCTTTGTTCGAAAAAAATAATAGGCCAAGAACTTTCCCACCTTTAAAGGCGGTATCCGCTGTCAAATCCACGTTAGCCTCTCCACGATAACCGTCTGTTCCAAAATATTTTCCCATCTTTTCTCCTTAACTTTTATTGCAAATTGAACCGGTACATTTTTCATTCCGGCTTGAAATATATTGCTATTCCCTTCTACGAGTTCTTCTGTCCCTTATTTTTGGAAAGGGACCTGTCTGCCGAATCTGCAAACAGGTCCTCTCTCCTTTCTATAAAAAAAAGCTTCTTTATTCCGCTTCTAACGCCTGTAAATAACGCTTTAAAGCATCCTTCCAATGAGGAAGGCCCTGAAATCCCTCTCCCTTAAGCTTTTCTTTACTCAGTCTTGAGTTAAAGGGACGTCTTGCTCTACTTTAAACCGTACTCCTCCGTAGTAACGGGAATCACCTCCGTGGAAAGTCCCGCCTCTTCGTAAATGGCCTTGGTAAAGTCATACCAGGAAATGTACTCTCCTTCATTGGTGGCATGATAAGTACCGTACTTTTCCGTCTCCACCATATCCACCAAAAGCCTTGCCAAATCCAAGGTATAGTGGGACTTCCTACGGTCGGAAACCACTCGCACACTGTGATGCTTCTTCCCCACCTGTAACATGGTCTTAATAAAGTTCTTTTCCCGTTTAAGCCGAAAACCCAGGCAATACGAACAATAAAATGCTCCGGTAAAACCTTTCGAATCGCCTCTTCTCCCGCAAGCTTGGAAGCTCCATACACATTGATGGGATGGAAATCTCTTTCCTCCTCTTCCCAGGGCTTTGTTCCTCGCCGGAGAAAAACATAGTCTGTGGAAAGATAGAGCATCTTCCCCTTTAAGTCCTTCATGACTTTTGCAAGACTTCCGGGAACCTCTCCGTTAATACGAAAAACAAAATCTCTTTTCTCCGGATCCTCCGCATCATCCACCGCAGTCCATGCGGCACAGTGAATCAGACAGTCAATCTTCTCTTCGGTAAGAATTCTTCTGGCTTCCTCTTCATTGGTCAGATCCAGTCCCACATAGGGCATCGTGCAAACCGGACTTCCGTCCATAATTCCCACATACTCCGGCTCAATCCCGGAGCCTACCGCCTCTATGCCTCTTCGAGCCAGCTCATTCATCACATCATGACCTAACTGCCCATTAACGCCGGTAACGAAAACTCTCATGCTTATTCTCCATACTGCTTCTTATAATAATCCTGATACTCTCCGGAAATGATGTGCTCCCACCAATCCTTGTGATCCAGGTACCACTGAATAGTTACGGGGATTCCGGTATCAAAGGTATATTCCGGCTTCCAACCAAGCTCAGTCTCCAGCTTCGTGGGGTCGATAGCATAACGCATATCGTGTCCGGGACGGTCTGTCACATAATGAATCAGGGATTCCGGCTTGTCTAAAGCCCTTAAAATCGTCTTCACAACCTCAAGATTAGTTCTTTCATTGTGTCCGCCAACATTGTAGACCTCTCCCACTCTTCCTTTACGGACAATGAGGTCAATAGCCCTTGCAATGGTCGGTTACATAGAGCCAGTCACGAACATTCTCCCCTTACCGTAAACAGGAATGCTTTCGTTATTTAAGGCTCTGGAAATTACCAGCGGAATCAACTTCTCCGGAAAAATGATAGGGACCGTAGTTGTTGGAACAACGGGAAATGGTCACCGGCAGTCCGAAGGTTCTGTGATATGCCAGGACAAAAAGATCCGCACTTCCCTTGGAGGATGAATAGGGAGAAGAGGTTTTAATAGGAGTATCCTCTGTAAAGAAAAAGGTCTGTTCTTTCTAAAGGAAGGTCTCCGTATACCTCATCGGTGGATACCTGATGATAACGCTTTATACCGTACCTCTGCAGGCATCCATCAGGCAAACCGTGCCCAAAAACATTGGTCTTTAAAAAGATTTCCGGATCCTTTAAGGAACGATCCACATGGGACTCTGCCGCAAAGTTAATCACCACATCCGGCTTTTCCTTTTGCAAATAAATCAAAGATAAAAAGCTCTGTCTGTAATATCCCCCTTGATAAAACGATAATTTTTCTTTCCCTCTAAGGGAGCCAAGGTTTCCAAATTTCCTGCATAGGTCAGGCTATCCAGGCAAATCCACTCCTCATCGGGATAGGCATTTACCACAAAATGCATGAAGTTTCCTCCAATAAAAGCCTGCGCCTCCGGTTACGATTGTTTTCATCTTCTCCTCCTACTGCTCCTCGATATATTTTTCCGTCTAAAAACATCCTTTAAGTACTTGCCATATCTCGTTTTTCTTTAAAAAGCTCATAGGCTTCTAAAACCTTTTCCTTGCTAATCCAGCCAGCACGATAGGCAATTTCTTCAAGACAGGCAATCTTCCTATGCTCATGGGTCTCAATGGTACAAACGAAATTGGTAGCATCCACTAAGGACTCATGGGTTCCTGTATCCAGCCAGGTAAAGCCCTGTCCCAAAAGTGCCACATCCAGCTCTCCCTTTTCCAGATAGATACGGTTCAGGTCGGTGATTTCCAGCTCCCTCTCTTGAAGGTTTTAAGCTTTTCGCATAGTCCACAACCTTATTATCATAAAAATAGAGACCGGTTACACAGTAGTTGGACTTGGGCTTCTCCGGCTTTTTCCTCAATAGAAATCGCCTTTCCGGCCCCGTCAAACTCCACGATACCGAAACGCTCCGGGTCATCCACATAGTAGCCAAACACGGTGGCACCATGCTCCTTTGCCACAGCCTTCTTTAAGATTTCTCTAAAAGCCTCTTCCGGAGAAAAATGTTATCTCCCAAAATCATGGCTACCGGCTCTCCTCCGATAAAATCTTCCCCAATTAAAAAGGCTTGCGCCAATCCGTCCGGAGAGGGCTGTACCGCATACTGTAAGTTTAAACCGAAAGCCTCTCCATCCCCTAAGAGCTCCTGAAATCTGGGTGTGTCTGTAGGTGTGGAAATAATCAAAATATCCCGAATCCCCGCATCCATCAAAACGGACAAAGGATAGTAAATCATCGGCTTGTCATATATCGGAAGCAATTGCTTAGAAGTCACCCTTGTCAGCGGATATAATCTGGTGCCGGAACCTCCTGCAAGAATAATACCTTTCATGGTTTTTCTCCCCTCTTAAAATAATGCATACTGCTGTAAATTTTAGCATAGGAAAAGCAGATATACAAAGGCTTTTTCCGTTAAATTAACTTAATTTTTATAGGAGTTTTTTTAAGAATTTTTATAAGCCTGTATCCATCATAGACTGTTTTTCAAAAAAATTCTCTTAATACCTATCTCTACCTCTTATTTTTCATAAACTCTTTTTCCACGGCTTTTGCAAGGCATTTTTCTCCTATGTTACACTAATAAAACATAATACTTTGCAAAAGGAGTTTAGCATGGAAAAAGCTTTGATCGCCATGAGTGGCGGTGTGGACAGCTCTGTTGCCGCAGCGCTTATGCAGGAAAGAGGATATGATTGTATCGGCATCACCATGAAATTATACGATAGTGAAACCGGACAGGCCTGCCGCAGCAGAACCTGTTGTACTTTAGAAGACGTGAGGACGCAAGACAGGGTGGCCTCTACCCTTTCCATGCCCTTTTATGTTTTGAATTTCAAGGACGATTTTCAAAAGAAAGTCATTCTTCCCTTTGTGGAGACCTATGAAAATGGCGGAACCCCCAACCCCTGTATTCGATGCAATCGTTTTATGAAGCATGATAAAGCTTTTACCAAGGGCGGAGGAACTCTCCTGCTCTTATATTGTTACCGGTCACTGTACCAGAATCGAAAAAGGATGAAAGCAGCGGACGCTATCTTTTTAAAGAAGGCAAAAGACGAGAAAAAGGATCAAAAGCTATGTACTCTATTTCTTAAGTCAGGAACAGCTGGCCCATACCCTCTTCCCTTGGGAGAATATCCTCTAAAGAAGAAGTCCGAAATTGCGGACAAATACGGTTTTATCAATTCCGATAAACCGGATTCTCAGGATATTTGCTTTGTGACCAATGGAGATTATGGAGATTTTCTGGAAAAAGTTCCGGGGAAAGCCTTATCCAGCAGAGACTTTTGTGGATGAAAAACGGAAAAAGCTGGGAGAACATAGAGGTACTGTCCGTTACACTATCGGTCAAAGAAAGGGCTTGGGGCTTTCCTTGAAAAAGCCCATGTATGTTTCGGAAAAACATAGATCAAGTGATTCTTTCTGACAAAGAAGGGATTTACTTTGAAGGCCTATTGGCCAATGATTTTAACTGGATCAGTCTTCCCCAACGGGAGAAAAGGACAGTAGAAGCCAAAAACCCGCTATAACGGAAAGGCTGTTCCGCAATCGTCTCTGTCTGGGAAAACGGCGACGTCTTCCTACGCTTTCCGGAAAAAGGAAAGAGCCGTAACCAAAGGCCGGGCCGTGGTTCTTTATGACGGAGAGCTGGTTCTCGGGGGCGGAACGATTATAGAAGGATATAAGAAACTGTAAAAATTAAAAAAAGATTTTTCTAAGCAATATATAGGTCTGAAACGGGGCACGCTCCCGCTAGCTTAATCAAATGTATTGAAGGACTGTATTTATTATAAAGATGCGCTCTAATGCAGTATGGGTCTATAATCAGGGGCACGCTCCCGCTAACCTCGCCTACGCATCGGAACTAACTTCGCTTCGCTTTGCTCGCTTTCAGTAAGTACCGGCGGGCTCAGATTGCCCCTCTTACAGACCCTATACCGCATTATTCGCTTCATTTATTGATTTTACAGTTCTTCACTTCGTCGGATTTCGCAAGTATCGGGCTCAGACTCCCCGCATTCAGACCTATATTGCCGAAAAATCCTATATTATTTTGATTTTTAAAGTCCCTTTGTATAGAAATGAACAATCATCACTCTTTAACGAGGCGAAGCTAGCGAGAGCGTGCCCCCGTTTAGACCTATATTGCATGAAAGCTTAGTATGAAAACATACTTATTTTTCTTTAGACATACAAAGCTTCATCCGAAAGCTTCGCCTTATGAATCAGCAGAATTCCTCCTCTTTTCTTTTCCCTTTTACGTTATAAAGGGCGGTATCTGCCAGTGAAGGTATAATCCCAAACCCTGTTCTTTTTCAGCGGAACGGAATTACGGATTCCTGGAAATGGTCACAACTCCCCTCCCACTTCTTCCGAATGTTGTAAGTTCAAGGCTTTCACTCGATTCTCCCAATTCCTTGGCATAGCTCAGAAGCTCTTCATCCTGCATATTCTCATAAATCAGAACAAATTCATCCCCGCCGTAACGGGCAGCATAGATGCCGGGATGCTTTGCACAGAGCTTCTGATTTCCCCTGCTACCAGACGAAGACATTCATCCCCGGCCTGATGACCGTAGCGATCATTGTACTGCTTAAAAATGGTCCAAATCCACCATTTCAAAGCCTACAGGGGTTCTGGAATTATATGCTCTCTCAAAGGCTGCATCCGCAAAGGTGCTTAAATGATAACGATTGGGAAGGCCGGTCAATTCATCGTGATCCGCTTTCTGGGTGAGGCGAACATTTTCCTCCTCCATAAAGGCATTCTGCTCCTTTAAATCCTCCAAATCCTTCCGAATCTTTAAGGCAAATAAAAAGGCATTGACCTTCTCCACCTCCTGCTGCTTCACCATCTCATAGTAGTGATATGCAGACTCATTTCTGGATTTCTCATCGGAAATCTTGTCAAAGTACCGTAACTTGGATTCTAAAAAGCGTTTCTGCAATTCCGGAAGATTGATTTCCAAAAGCTTTCCCTCCAGAAGATGTAAAAACCTTATGACATTCCTTAAAGCTTATCAATTTCCAAAAAGAAATCCGCCAAATCGCACACATCCTCAATCATATGGGTCCGGAGAGCCGTCATTACCGCCCGATCCACAAAACGTCGAATCAAAAGATCCCTGCTCCGATATTTTATCCTCGTAATGAGCAAGACGAATAGAAAAAGCTTAAAATGTCTATACCGGACAGCAGCTCTCCTGTATAGGGGAATTCTTTGCGCGGGTCAGGACAGATTCCGAGCAAGCTCTTGCCGCCTGCACATCCCGACTTCTGCTTAAATAGATATTTCCCGGAAAATATAAATGCTCATCATATTGGAAACATACGCACTGTCTACGGTAGTTCCACTAATGTCATAGAGGGCTTCTTCGGCGTAATAGCGACCATGATCATAGTCATTTAAGCTGAAATAGAGTCTTGCAATATTGGATTTCACAATACCGCTGAGGCTGTTATCCGCTTCTTCCATCTGCTCATAATACTTTAAGGCCGTCATATAATAATCTAAAGCCAGAGCGAAGTTTCCGCGCAAAAACTCCGTAATGCCCAGGAGATTGTGGGAACGAGTCAAAAAGAGAAAAATCCTGTACTTCCTGCTGAGATTTAATGGCTTTGGAAAGATAAAGTTGCATTTGATCCACGTCAAAATGAAAGCTATAGTACGCATCAGCCAACTGATAGTACACATAGCCCTTCAAAGATTCATCATCTAATTTTTCCGCCATTCCAAGAAGGTATCCTAAGCTGTGAAAAATCCCCTCATCAAATAAGGTATACTGTTTTTCTATTAGTAGGGATAGATCTTGTATTTCCTTTTCATATCCGCTAAAAATCCATAAATTTTTTTCCTTTTTGAACGAGCTGCCTCAGCATAAACCGTAGCAACCGTTTAAACGAGATATCGCACGCTTTGCGAGCGATACTCGTTATGAATAATAATCCGAACTATTATAACAAAAACCCTCCTTAGCAAAAGAGGGTTTTTCTAAAATATTATTATCGCCTTGAATCTCTCTTCTAATGAGGATCCTCCGCATCTATCGCTCCGTTAAAATTCGCCGGAGCAAGGGCTGAGGTTTCCGGTGCTGCTGTTGCGGGATTTCTTTCCGCCGTTGTCTGGGCAGTCGTAGCACTTGTACTTTCCTTTGTGGATTTCGTACTTTCCTTGGTGGATTTTGTGCTCTCCTTCGTAGAGTTTGTGTTGCTTTTCTTCGTAGAAGAACTGCTTTCGCTGCTACTCTTCTTGCTTTTTTGTACTTTCCGTACTGCTTTTTCCTTAGTCTCTGCGGACTTTGTAGATGAAGCGGTGGCTGATTGGGTACTAGCCGAGCTTTTGCACCACGGAAACGGTGCTTTCCGTACTTGCAGCCTGTGTTTCCGTTACCACAGGCGGGAAATGCTTATACTGTATGCCGTTTCCGCCGGCAACATCCTGACCGCGGAAACGAATCATCTCCGAAACGGTAACCAGCTGATATCCTCTGGCCGTTAATTCCGGAATAATCGCCTTGCAGGCCTCAGCTGTAGACAGGTACAGGGCATGCATCAGCACAATGTCTCCGTCCTTTACCTGACTCAAAACAATCTGCTTGGTTTTTTCCGCGTCCCGAGAACGCCAGTCCTCCGTATCAATAGACCAAAAATCAGAGGTTTACTTACTGCTGTTTTCACATCCGCCGTGTAATTTCCCGCGGGAAGACGTACCAATGCGGGAGCAACGCCGGAGGCATTTTGAACCGCCTGATCCGTCTTATCGAACTCATTTCGGATGTAGTCCACACCTTTTTAGCTTAAATGAATATCATGATCATAAGAGTGATTGCCCACCTCATGGCCACGCTCCACAGTGTTTTTAATATCCTCCGGGAATTTTTCCACTCGCTGTCCCACAACAAAGAAGGTAGATCTTCCATTCACCTTCTCCAGCTCATCCATCAAAATGCTGTCCACCTGCACATCCGGTCCGTCATCAAAGGTCAAAGCCACCATGGGTTTGCTGGGGTCGATATATCGTCCGCCGGATAGCACAAGACCATTGTCTTCACTGGCACTTTTCTGCGGTTTCAGAAGCACTTTCCTGCCCTTCTCCGCTTTCTTCCGAAAGCTCCTCCGAAATGGAGCTCTCCACCACCGTCTCAATAGCTCCTTTTTGCTCCGTTCTGCTCTTCTCAATAAAATGTACAATTCCGGCAAAGGCCTTAAACACCAAGAACATAAACACCAAGGCTACACAAGCGAAAAGTATCCGAACATTTCTTACCGCTTCTCTTCTCTTCTTGATTCTTGCCTTTCTTCTTCTATATTCCGTCTCTCCTCTTCCGTTAAGCTTCGAGGAATTCTATTTCCTCCGGTACTGCTCCTTCTCTTTGCACTGCTGTTAAGCTTGCTCTGTCGTTCTGCTCTATATTTATCGCTTCGATTACGAAATTTTCTCTCTCCGCTGTCTATATTTCTCTTGTCCGCCATGATTAACCCTTCTTTTTAATTCTGCCATTTCCTTCTTACTATACCACAGTTTTTCCAAAGGAAGAGTTTTTAAGACTTGTTAATCCGAAGCATTTTTATTAGAATACTAGCCGAGAAGAAAAAGGAGTATAGCATGGATAAAAAAAGGAATTGCGGAAGTTAAAAAGTGTTTCAAAAAGAAGATTGTCGTATTGACCGTATGGTTAGTTGCTTTGTAAATGAAGAGGGGAAGTTATTTCTCGTTTCTCCGACTCCTTCTATGCTTTGGAGGATAAAGAATTATTTAAATATTGCGAGCTTTTTCAAGCAATCTCTTTCCGATAAGCTTGGAAGAAATCTCTATACTCTGGCTTTCCCATTAGAGGAAGAAAAGGAAGGAGGAAAGCAACAGGAGCTCTATCAGCTTTTGCAGTCCGAGCTGAAGGAGGAGGCTCTTTATGATGCTTTTTTTGAAAAGATTCGAAAGGACTATCCTATTCCCGGAAAGCATCTGCTGCTTCTGGCCCATGGGGTTTATGACGTACCGAAAAAGACCACCGACGGTTTAGTCCTGGAGGATGCTTCCGAAAATGTTTATTCCTTCCTCCTTTTTGCTCTTTGTCCGGTGAGTCTTCTGAAGGAAGGTCTTTGCTTTGATCAGCAGAGTGATTCCTTTATCAGCCGTTCCGAAGACTTCGTTGTCCAAAAGCCGGAGATTTCCTTCCTCTATCCTGCCTTTCATGATCGAGCAGTGATATTCATGAATTATTGTATCGCTGCAAAAAAAGAGAGGATAGTCTGGACGCAGTTCCGAAAAGCCTCTTCGGCACTCCCCTGCCCATGGGCGAAAAGCAACAAAAGCATTGTTTTTCCAAGCTGGTGGAAGAAATTTTACAGGAGGACTGCACCTTTTGAAAATGTTCGACTACTCCAAGAAGAGCTGGCCGAATTACAGAATAAGGAAAATGAAGAAGAGCGGGAACAAAGCCTTCCGAAAAACCCGGTGAAGGCTCTTTTGAGAAGGCCGGAGCCACAGAAGAACAGTTATTGAACTTCTCTCTCTGTATGAAGAAGAGCTGGGAGAAAAACGACGAGTCTTTTTTTGGAAAAATCTGGCAGATTCCACCCTTCGTTTGGATTCGGATAATGTGCATTTAAGGATTAAAAATGAGGTTTCCGCAATTTTGGAAAGTAGAATCATTGACGGAAAAGAATATCTCTTTACTTCCCATTTCCGACAATCTGGAATGCAACGGCATTTCCATACGAAGAAAGACTTACGGAAAAAGAAGAGCAATAAAGGATAGAGCGAAAAAGATAAACGAGATATCCCACGCTTTGCGAGCGATACTCGTTATGAATAAAAGAGAAGGAGAAAGGCTTCAGCTGAATTTCTCCTTCTGGATGGGAGACAAAGTTGAGACTGGATAAATATCTTTCAGACATGGGGGTAGAAAGCCGTTCCGTACTGAAAACGAGAAATTTCGAAAGGGCTTGGTCAAGATTAACGGAGAGATTGTGAAGGATCCAAGCATGGAAGTTCAGCCCGGAGATTCCGAGATTGTATATAAAGACGAGCCTATTCATTATGAAGAGTTCTCCTATTACATGATGAATAAGCCTGTGGGAGTGCTTTCCTCCACTGAGGATAGAAAGCAAAAAACCGTCCTGGATCTCTTTTCCGACAAGCATAGAAAAGATCTCTTTCCTGTAGGGCGTTTGGATAAGGACAGTGAGGGGCTTCTTTTGATTATGAATGACGGTGCTTTAGCCCATAAGCTACTTTCTCCGAAAATGCATATTGAGAAAAAATATTTGGTGGAAATCCTCGGTAAAATCTCCGAAGAGGAATTGGATCGCTTACGGCAGGGCATCCAATACGATACGGATTTAATTGCCATGCCTGCAAAAGCCCGTTGTCTATCTTACACTGAGGAAGGAAGCCGCGTGGAAGTCATTATCATGGAAGGAAAATTCCATCAAATCAAAAAAATGTTTCTTGCTCTGTCCCCGGATTATGTGGTCTGACAAAGCTTCAGAGACTTTCCATGGGACCATTGCATTTAGATCCTGCCCTTGCCCCCGGCGAATACCGCAAGCTTTCGGAAGAAGAAGTACAGGCACTAAAGAACTGTTTTTAGACCTATGATACAGATCTGTTTTTCGGTCTACGATACAAAACTTTTTTAGGTCTAAGATACAAAACTATTTTTAGAGTCTATTACTCATTCAATCTGTAGATCACCAGAATATCTCCTACTGCAATGGTGGTGTTCCCCTTAGGAATCACGATTTCCTTACCTCTTTCAATCAAAAGTACTCTGGCCATCTCATCTCTTGGGATTTCTGCAATGGTTTTATTGGCATAAACACTGTCCCTGTCTCACCTCCAGCTCAACGATATCCAAATCCGAGGCCATGGTAGACTTGGCAGAACCGATAACCACCCGGTCTCCCACCTGTATCTTCGTATCTCCTCCCTGGTAATTCTTTTCTCCATTTCTTTCCACCAAAATGATAGGGGTGTCCGGCGGCGTAATAATATCCTTAATCAACTGCCCGCCCAATGATGCCCTTCAGGAATGATAAACTCAATAAACTGCACCGGCTTCTGCTCCGTATAGTCCGTAAAGGTCTTCATAACGTCGCTTTGGTCGTCAATCATATCCAAGCGTCCTGCCATTTTCGGTAAAAAGCTCCCTGAAAGAGAATCGATAAAATCACGATAAAAACACCAGATGGAACAAAAAGTCTCCGCTTCCCAAGCTTTCCACCGCTAAAATTGCAAATACAATGGAAGCCGCTCCTCGAAGTCCCGCAAAAGAAATAGAAATTTCGATTTTTGGAGGAGGGGAAGAATCTCATAAGCAAGAATACGGAAAGAGGTCTGGCAATAAAGGTAAGGAAAAAGAAAATAATCAATCCTTGAAACGCCACATGAGGAAGCTACTGAGGGTTTGGGATAACAGTCCCAGCAAAAAGAAAAATCACTAACTGCATAAGTCCCGTTAAAGCCGTCAAAGAAGGATACCATCTCCTTCTTTTCTTTTATTTTTCCATTTCTAAAAATCATTCCAGTAAGATAAACCGAAAGATAACCGTTGCCCCCAGTACGGAGGAAAGGGAATAAGCAGTTACCGCCGATCCCAAAACAAAGACAAAGTCAAGCCATCTCCGGAAACATCCACCTTACGCATAAGATACTGGGTAAGCAGAGCCACCACAAAACCTACGGACAAACCCCAGAAAACCTGAGCAAAAGAGCATACCGAGCATCTGTCCGAAGGATAGGGTCCCCCTGAATCATCAGCATGGAAATCAAGGTCATCATATAGGACATGGGATCGTTACTTCCTGATTCAAACTCCAGTAAGGAGGCTGTTCTATCCTTTAAATTCAGTTTTTCGGGAACGGAGAATGGAAAAGACGGAAGCCGCATCGGTAGAGCCTATTACGGAGCCCAGCAATAAGCCCCAGGAAAAACTTAAGTTAAACGCTAACATGCAGAAAAGCCCTACAGCCACCGCCGTTAGGACTACGCCCAAAGTGGATAAAACCATTGCTTCCTTGGAAATGTGCTTTGCCTCCTTCCAGCTTGTTCCAAAACCGCCAGAAAACATAATGAAGATTAATCCAAAGCTGCAAATATTTTCAGCCAAAGAATAGTTTTCAAAGGGAATCTTAAATACACCGTCACTACCGAAGACGATTCTAAAAAGGAAGGCTAAAAGCATAGGAAGGCCCATTCTTACAGAGAGCTTTTTCAAAAAAACGCTGAAGAAAATGACAATCCCCACATCAATAGCATTTGATTCAGATTTCCATTCCATAACCACTCCTCCCTACTATCTACTCTATTTTAATTACTATCTTGATTTTTAAAATATTGTTTCATTATTTAAAAGCACTATTGATTCCTGTAATTGTCATCTATTTATGAAATTGCTATCTGACCTTTAATTTCTTTCTATCATTGATAAAACACAAAAAATCGTTGAAATGTTATTTTAACATGTTTTTAACAAAGCGCATAGAGCGAAATCACAAAGAGCGGTATAGGACAAAAAGAAAGCCATTGTAGAGCGCAAAAAGAAAGCCATTGTAGAGCACAAAAAGAAGGGTCTGCAAAAATCAAAAATAATAACCGCCTTAATGCAATATAGGTTTGAATTAGGGGTAATCTGAGCCCGTCGGTACTTGCGAAAAAAACAGAAGTTTTCTGTTTTTCGCTTAGTATCCGCTACGAGGCGAAGTTGACAGCGTGCCCCTTTTTCAGACCTATATTGCATAGAAGATATTTGATTTATCACAGACCCTTCTTAAATAATTTTATATTATCTCTTTACGGTCTTTCTCTTTTTTTGCCGTAAAACAGTGCTGTGGCAAAGCCCAGTCCGGTTAAGCTAAAGAGTGCAAAAGTACAGAAGCATTGCACTGCTGTCTCCGGTTTTGGTCTGTCCACGCTCAGCGCCCAGAACAGCTCCCGGCTCAACATTCTGCTGTGCATTTCTATCTGCACCAAGTACAGCTCCATCCGCAGTGATTACATCCGGATTTCCTGCAGATGTACGGTTCGCATTCAACACATCTCCACCTCTTGGATTTGGCTGTGAAGGACTTGGGCTGGGGGAGTTTCCTCCGCCGTTTCCGCCGCCACCATTTCTGCCACCTCCACCATTGGGGGTAGGAGTATCGTTATTTTTCTTATTTACAAATACATTGACATAGCCGGTAGCAGGATTGCTCTGTGTTGTTGCTGTATAGCCGGCAACGCTATCCTCAGTAACGGTATAACGGATTTCTTTACCGTTTGCATCAAGCTTTGGCATATCAAAGCTGTGCTGCCAACCGTTAGCCTTATTTAAGGTATAGGTAGCTACCTTCTCTCCGTTAGCAAAAAGCTGTACGTTCAAATGGTCGGGGTGAGGACCCTTACCCTGCCAAATCTTGGTCACAGGAATTACCACTCTGGAACCGTTATAGTTGCTGATGGTGAATCCTGTCTTTTCCGATCCGGAAATTGCCGCCTTAAAGCCTGCTACTTCCTCTTCGGAAACCGTATAAACAATTTCCTTTCCATTGGCATCCTGCTTGGGAAGATTGGAGAAGCTTGCCTTCCAGCCGTTGGCTGCGGATAACTCTACTGTAAGATTCTCATCCTTCACACCGTTCTTTAAAAACGGATACCACAACCTTTTCAGGCTTATTGGTCGCGAGAGCCGGATCCAATACCCATTCCTTCTTTACAGAAAGATTGGTTTCCTTGGCAACAACTTCTTTCTTCTTATTCAGCATTTCCACTTCTACGGTTGCACCCTTTGCAACGGAATTCTCAAAATCCTCTTTGCTGATGGTGCGGGGAGTGGAATCCAACTCGTAACCATCAGGAGCTTCCACCTCGGTCAAAACATAGTCGGCTTTGAAAATATTTTCCAACTTTTGCAATACCGTTCTCATCGGTCACAATGGTCTTGGTATATTTAGTCTTAGGATTAACTAAAGTAAACTTAGCACCCTGCAGAGCTTCGCCATCATCTCCGACTTTCTTAACCTGAAGGCTGAAGGTTTTTCCGTTTAAGAAACCGCCGGCTTCACTGACTTCAAAGTCTCTACGGTGTTGAGTCGCTTCAATTCCGTTACCGGTAAGCCTTGCTAAATTATAGAACGTATCACCATTTTTAAATGCTTCGTTAATCTCTACATAATAGTCAATAGTATAACCATCATCAGGTAACACAGTTCCTAAAGAATATGTAAAACTTCTTCCGTCCGAAGAATAGTTGAGGGCTACCCGCTACTACCGGAGCAAAATCTTGAACATCCTGTCTATTCCGAAGACTCCAAAATTTACCTCGATTGGCATCGGAATCATCAGGAGCATTCTCCCAAACACCATGTTGATTAAAATCTCCGGAACGCCAGATTCCTTTTCTAAGGACAGGAGCATACTTATCGATATCGGACTGGTTCAATTTCAGATCGGTAAAAATGATTTTTTTACATCAAAGTAACTTAAAGCATTACTTTTGCAGGGTATCGGTAAAAACAATATTTTCATAACTTGTTGCACGGGTACTTTTTAATATTTCTATATCCAGAGTAATCTGGTAATGGATTAAATAATGGGTATTTCCGTCCTTATCTACAACCGGATAAAGATTTCTGTCTCTTTCCTTATAAAAAGCTTTTCGGATTTTCTCTGGTTATGATTTCATATTTTACATTTTGGTTAATGACCGTCAGTCCATTAATTTTTCAGCTCAAGTGGAGTAGTTGAAGTTGACGATATCACTTTTTGGTCAATTTCTGTATTAAAGAATATCTGACCATTCGTACCGCTGTAGTGCTCGGCATCCTTTGTGAAGGTGATGCGGATTTCCTTGGTCGCTTGATTATACGCACCTTTAGCCAGAATCTTTCCATTGTCTCCGGAATATTAAAGTTCAAGCTCGTGGACTTTTAATTCTTTAGGGAAGCTGGATAGAGATATAGTCACCCTCTTCAATATTTAAGCCCTGTACATTAATAGTTGCTTCAAAACGCATGCTCTGATAGCTTGCAAAGCTCCCTACATCCTGTATAGGCTTACCATTTACCAATAACTTTACATCGGATAAAGCATTTTCAATAGCCTTTCCTGATGTACTTCCAGTGCCAGCTCCGGAAATTGTGCTGCTGCTTGCTGCTGAAGCTTCTGTACCAGTCCCTGTACTTCCGCTTGCCACTACAGTTGTTCCCCCGCTAGTACCGGTTTCGGCATTGGCATGGAAAATCCCTGCCATACCATTAAAAGAACCAGCAAAAGGGACAAAAATCTGCCTCTTAGCTTTCATATTTCTTCTCCTTAAAAAAATACTTAATTTTAGCGTCACTCGCTATTCTAGCATATTTTCTTAAAAATTTCAAGGTGAAAAATAAGTTTTTTAAAAAGAATTAATACAGGGATTTTAAATAATTATTCGCTATATGAAAAACCGCCTAAGAAATCTTAGACGGTTTTTTTCCTTTATGCTTCCTGCATAGTACTTATGCTTCCTGCCATTTTTCATGGGGCGAAAACTGCGTTTTACTTCTCAGCTTTCTTTCTTTTCTTCTCGGCCAGTACCCAAGCGAAAAGTCCTACTCCGGTAGTTGCAAATAATGCAAGATACTGAAGAGCTCTGCTGTTGTCGCCGGTAGATGTGGAACGAGATGCATCCAATACGGAACCGTCAGCCTTCTTGTTTCTGCTGGCGTTTAATACGGAACCGTTCTTGCCCTGAGCCTTATCCTGGCTGCCGCTCGCTCTCTGGAAGCATCCAATACAGATCCGGGAGTATTGGGTTTATTACTTCCTCCACGGTTATTGCTTCTGCTTGAGTTCCGCCGCCATTTCCGCCGCCGTTTCCGCCGCCCTTATTACCCGGAGCGTTAGGGATCTGGCTAACTTTTTGGTATTGGTAATTACATTGAGATAGCCTGTAGCAGCATCTCCGCTAATCTTGGTGGTATAGCCTGCTACCGCATCCTCTGTAACGGTATATTGAATCTCCTTACCATTCTTGCTTCTCTCCAGATTGGTAAAGGTGTACTGCCAGTTATTGTTGGCATAAAGATCCTGCTTAGCAATTTCCTTTCCGTCTGCTAAAAGGCGAACGGTTACGGATGAGGGATGATCTCCCTTTCCGCTCCATACCTTGGTAACAGGGAATGGAAATCTTATTGCTGATAGTATTGGTTAAGGTAAAGCCAAGCTCCTGTGTTCCGGAAATAGCCGGAGCATATCCCTCCACTGCTTTTTCACGAATGGTATAGCTGTAAGCCTTACTGTTTTCGTCATACTTTGGAAGGTCGGAGAAGGAAGTCTTCCAAGCATTTGCATGGCTTAACTCCTGCGTTACGCCGATAACCTCTCCGTTACGAAGAAGCTCTACAGTTACCTGCTTCGGTCTGCTTTGTGCCTTATCTCCCGCATCTACCCACTTCTTGGTCACATAGAGATTTCTCTTTGCTTCAGCCTTATTGTTTACAACGGTAAGGCTTGCAACCTTAGCCACATCGAACATATCCGCTTTTACACTATAGCTGTCATCGGATAAAATATATCCTGCAGGAGCCTGAATCTCCTTAACGGTATAGTCTCCTCTTAACAAGCCGGAAAGAATAGCTTCTCCGTTTGCATCAGTGGTTAATCTACCCACCTCAGCTCCCTCACTGTTGCTTACACTGAATACCGCACCGGCCAAGGCCTTCTGATCTTCATTCACCTTCTTTAACTTAATTTTAAAGGTGTCACCGGAAGCTTCGCCTCCTGCGCTCTGTACATTAACATTGTATTCCTTCTTCAACGGCTTTCCACCGTTTCCGTCGGAGTCCAATTCAACCTCATTGTGATAATTAAAGTTTGTTACAGGCTTTCCGTCAACCTTTGCATAGTAAACTATTTCAAAGCCTTCATTGGCAGCTGTATTTCCAAGATTCAAAAGTAAAAGGTCTTCTTGCCTACAGCAGCTTTATACTGTGCTTCCAGTGCTGTGCTCTGGGTAGCAGGTCCTGTCTTCTCGGAATTACGAATGTCAAAGTTCTTACCGTTTACTTCATCAGCAACCCACTTTCCGTTGACATACTGTCCTCTCTGCCAAACACCCTTACGAATAGATACGGGATGTTCATCACTGCTGTAGTAGGAAAATGCTCCCTCTCCCAAAGTATCCTTTAAAGTAATATTGGTTCTTGCTCAACATTTACCAAAAACGCGGTAACGAATTAAGTATACCTTGTTTCCGGCCACATCGGTTTCCTCTACGAAATTTTTGCTGAGGAATCCTTTTACCAAATCAAAATCACTATCTTTTGTGATTCCGGTATAATTGATGGAACCGGCAATCGCCAAGTTTGATGTGTTGTTAACCTTTATAGAAGTGCTAAGCTGCTTGGCTTCTGTCTCCTTATCGGAGTTAACCTGAAGAGAAAGCCAGAACTTTCCTTTAATATCACTTCTCTGCTCTACATAATTCGTATAAGTCAAGGTAACGGTTCTGTTTGCCGCATCAATGCTAGCCTTTGCTACGACCTGATCCCCATCTTTAATATCGAAGTTGTCTGATTTTTGAATTCTTAAAGAATCGGACAACTGGAAGAGTGGTCGTATCTCCCGCCTTTGGACTCTGTCCCTCCGGTACGGTAAAATCTACGCTCACACCGAACTGCGCATAGTTATCAATTGCTTCGTTATTATATGCTGCAGAGTTATCCTTATTCACATAAACGGCATTAGCGTTTACGTTGATAGCTTTCACCGGTAGTTGCATTAATTGCACTGGCAGCGACCTGTCTTGCTGCTTCCTGTTTCGCCTGTTCAGCTCGGATGTCTTCTTCCGATGGGCTACCCTGACTGCCGGTTTCCGTACCGCTTGTCACCGTACTTGGGGATGCCGGGGAAGTAAGCTCATCTGCATTTGCAAAAGATACTCCCTGCCAAGCTCATAGCCACGGCCATCAAGATCGCTAACAGCTTTCTTTTTACGCTTCATGTCTTCTACTCCTTCATAATGATTTTAAAAATTAATACTTAAACAATAGCTAATGTATTCTACCACAGCTTTTCAAAAACAAGACATCCTTACAAGGCTTGATTCTTGGAATTTTCTGCTGTAAGAGGACGAAAAATGGGAAAAACCGTATAAAGAAGATTGGAATTTTTCATTCTTAAGTTTTTCACTTCTTTTTATCCTTTTTATGCTTCTTCCCTTTCCGAAAAATGAACATTTTTCTCACATTCTTCTTACTTTAGGAAGAATTTAATTTATACTTTTTAGAATTTAGTTTCTATTTCTTCTATTTCAAAAAGAATTACAGCTTTTACCTTAACGACAACTTTCCTGCATGACATGGGATTATGTACCGCAACCGCCGGTCTGTGGGCCTCTTCCGGGGAAAAGGATGAAGGTAATCCCCTGCTTGTAAAAGCATTTGAGAAAAATTCCCCTTCGGCTCTAAAAAGCAGATATCCTTCCCCTCCGGATTCTCTGTAACATCACAGGAAGAACAGGGCTAGCACATCGATTCTTTCCTCTCCTTCCGAGAGATTCTGGATATCAAAGTAAATGTCATGGGCTTCAAAACGCCGGTCTTTCTCTAAAAGCCGTTTCAAAGCTTTTGCACCATGGCAAAGACCTCCTCTCCCAAAAATAGGATAGTTTCCGTCTTCCAGTTGCCCTAAATCTTCTCTTTTTAAAAACTGAAACGCCGCTTGAAAACGTTCATTGGATAAATCGTACTTGTCATGATTTTTTTAAATTCTGAAATACCATTTTCTATTTTCCTCCTTAAGGAATTTCTCCCGCCTGTAAAGGCCCGCCAAAAAGATAGCCTTGAATAATATCACATTGATACTCCGAGGGAGTTTTTTCGTACTGCCACTCATCCTCCACACCTTCTACGATAACAACCTTTCCCAAGTCATGAACAATGTCAATCAGGGTTCCGAATCACGTCTCCATTGTTCGGCAGGAAATGATCGATTAAGGACTTATCCATTTTCACCGTATTCAAGGGAATATAGGGCAGGTAGCTAAAGCTACTGTAGCCGGTTCCGAAATCATCCAAATGGAGTTGAATTCCGGCTTCCACCAGGCGGTTAAAGATTTTCTTGGTCTGTTTACTTTCTTCAAAGAGAATTCCCTCAGTGATTTCCAAGACCACATATTCATGAGGAATTTCATATCGATCCAGCTGGTAAAAAGATATTCCACAAAATCATCATCATAAATCTGATAACTGCTGAAGTTAATGGAGATAGGGCATAGAGCATGACCCACTTCCTTCCACTTGGCCAGCTGCCTTATAACCTGTTCCACCGCAATCTTACCCAGCTTTACAATATATCCATAGCTTTCCGCAACGGGAATAAATTGATCCGGAGAGCAATCCTCATTTCGAATACGCATAAGAGATTCAAAAGCCTACAACTTTTCTGGTCTTACAGTCCACCTGAGGCTGATATACCATATAGAAGGAATTCTCCTGAATGGCATTCTCCACGATCTTCAAAAATTTGACTGATTTTTCTTTTTGTATCGAAGTTCCTCACTATAGAATACCAAACGGTTTTTCCCTTCCGTTTTGCAAAGCTCATGGCCAGTCCGGCGTACATGACAATCGTCCGAGGACTTTCCCGCCTATGGAAGAAGCCACACCTCCCGAGGCATTCATATATACCGTTTCTTCTCCTACGGTAATTGCCCTTCGGAAGATGGAAAGGATTTCCGCCAGCTCCGGAGAATCCTCCTGCAAACATTTTCTGGGGAAAAATAATCATAAACTCATCTCCACCGTAACGGGAAAAGAATGACGCCATGATCCTTTTCAAAACGACGAAGTCGATTGGCTACAGCCACCAGATATAAGTCTCCCGTATCATAGCCTCTGGATTCATTTAACTCTTTTAAATTATCAATGTCCACTAAAACACAGGAGTAATCTTTGCTGTCTCCAATATAATCCGTAAGCCTTGCCAATGCGGTTTGTCGGTTCAAAAGCTCTGTCAATAAATCATAGCTTAATTTATGCTCCAAATCATCCTTTGCCAGCAATAGATTCTCATTCTTTTCTTCCAAATCCTGCAAGACCTTCTGACTGTGCAAACGACTCATTAAGAAGTAAATAGCAATCATGCATACTGCCATTAAAGGAAAGGCTGCTATAAATAAGTAACGGGCATAGCGCATCATCCATTGCTGAGGAGTATCCTCCAACACAATATTCTTCGGAAGCCGTGCTTTGGAAAGATGGTAAGCACTGAGGACACGATTATCCACTGTCAGTTTTCCCGGACTATCCTCTTCCTCTGCGGTTTTCTCCACATCCTTCTTGCCCGATAGCACATCCAGCATCAGTAGACTGGCATCCTTGGCCATTTGTTTTATATCCGGTGCTCTACCCGCCAAAAATCCCTGACATTATCCAGCATAACATAGCTATAAACCGGTACATTGGCTCTGGACAAAACCATTTTTCATGGCCTGATTTCCCGGGATAATAATTACCGTCTTCATCCAAGGTGGTGGAAATATAGAGGACAATACTTTTTTTCATCCAGCTTCTCAATGGCTTCCAGAAAATCTTCTTTCTTCATCTGAGAAAAATTAAGGCCCGCAAAACGATAGGAGGAAAAGCTTCGTTGCAGGGAGAAAAACTCTTCCTTAGCTTGATTTCCCCAATAAGTATTATCATAAAGAACCATAATGGTATCCGCACCCATTTGCAGGGAAGTTGCCAAGCTTAAAAGTATCTTTTTAAAGTAGGATGGACTGTAATATCCTGAAAATCTTGGGATTTTTAGCTGCATTCTTTGCCAGTTCCTGATTGTTGATGCTGAAAAGAAAAATGATGGGAATATCCGGAAAAAGCTCCTCCTGCTTTTCCAAAACAAATTCAGAGCTCTATCATCTCCCACCAAAAACTCCGTCATAAGGGCTTTTCTCTATTCGCCAAACGGGTTTGTACAAAGGTATAAATCGCTTCAATATCCTTATCATGTCCAAAATGCTGAAAATCCATGTTTGATGGTATCCAAATGAATATTGGATTGATTAATGATGGATTCCATTCCCTCCAACTCACTGGAAAAAGTGGGGATGATGTATCATAGGAGCTCAGAAAGAGAATGTTCTTTTTCTCCGGGAGCATATAGCTCACGTCACTTTCCTTCCACTCCTTCCATTCCTTCGGCTTCTGACTGAAAAAGTTCTGCCATGCAAAAAGTTAAGAACACAAAAAGAAGCAGACAAAGAAAAGCTTGCCAAAAAGCAAAGCAAAACGAATAATTTTATTTCGCTCCTTATCTCCCATCTGTGCCACCGGTCCTCCTTACTGGCTCATCGTTTCCTTACAAAATTCTTAATCTCATTATTCTAACGTAAAATGATTCCTCTGGCTACGTAAAAATCTATAATACTTCCTATTTATTTGATTTTTAGGAAATATCCATAAAAAAACAATTTGTATTATCGTAAAAACAATTTATCCTATCTTGCTATTTTTAGACTAAGCCCCAAAAAAGAAAAGAAATAGGGTTTACCTTTGAGAAAAAGGTAAACCCTACTTATTTTACTCAATATTTTCAATATTACAATCCATGGAAGGAAATTTAGAGGAATCGTATTTATAAAATACAATTTTTAGCAGATTCCTTAAAAACTTATTTTTCCAAAAGCAAGATCTTTTATTCCCAGTCCTTAGGAAGCTCTAAAATCGCTCCACGATTTTCCGCTGGTAACCAGCGCACGGTAACGAACCAGATAACCGTCCAGATCCGTCTCTCTTCTTCGGCTTCCATGCCTTTCTTCTCTTCTCCAACTCCTCATCACTAAGCTTTACATTCAAGCTATAGTTTGGAATATCGATGGAAATGATATCGCCTTCTTCAATCAGAGCAATAGGTCCACCCACCGCTGCCTCAGGAGAAACGTGTCCGATAGCAGCGCCTCGGGAAGCGCCGGAGAAACGACCGTCTGTAATCAGAGCCACTGTACTTCCCTAAGCCCATACCCACAATGGCTGAGGTAGGATTCAGCATCTCTCTCATTCCGGGTCCGCCCTTAGGACCTTCGTAGCGGATGACCACCACATCTCCCGGATTAATCTTTCCTCCCTTGATAGCAGCAATCGCATCTTCTTCGCAGTCAAATACTCTGGCAGGTCCCTCATGCACCATCATTTCCGGAGCCACTGCGGAACGCTTTACCACACCGGTATCCGGAGCCAGATTTCCCTTCAGCACTGCAATGCCTCCAATAGGCATAAAGGGCTTATCAATAGGACGAATAATCTCCTCATCCTTATTTCTGGCATGGGCAATATTTTCCTCCATAGTCTTTCCGGTAACAGTAATGCCGGAAAGATCCAAAAGATTCTTCTTAGACAGCTCCTTCATCACCGCATACACACCACCGGCTTCGTTCAAGTCCTCCATATAGGCATAGCCTGCAGGAGCCAAATGACAAAGATTCGGAGTCTTTGCAGAGATTTCATTGGCATTTTCCACCTTTAACTCAATGCCGCATTCATGGGCAATGGCAGGCAGGTGAAGCATAGTATTAGTGGAACACCCCAACGCCATATCTACCGTTAAGGCATTTCGGAATGCCGCCTCTGTCATAATGTTTCTGGGGCGAATATTTTTCTCAATCATCTCCATGATGGCATAGCCCGCCATCTTTGCCAAACGAATACGAGCAGAGTAAACCGCAGGAATGGTTCCGTTTCCGGGAAGTCCCATACCGATAACCTCTGTTAAGCAGTTCATGGAGTTTGCGGTATACATACCGGAGCAGGAGCCGCAGGTAGGACAAACATTTTCCTCATAGAGCTTCAGCTCCTCCATGCCAATCTTTTCCTGCCTCATATTCTCCCACTGCCTCAAACATGGAAGAGAGAGAACGCTTCTCTCCCCTTACTTTTCCTGCCAGCATAGGACCGCCGGAGACAAAGACAGTTGGGATATTCACTCTGGCTGCTGCCATCAAAAGACCGGGCACATTCTTATCACAGTTTGGAATCATCACCAAACCGTCAAACTGGTGTGCTCTTGCCATACATTCCGTGGAATCCGCAATCAGATCTCTAGTCACCAGGGAATACTTTCATTCCGGTATGTCCCATGGCAATACCGTCACAAACCGCAATAGCCGGGAACTCCACCGGCATACCGCCGGCTTCCGCAATACCCATCTTTACTGCTTCCGCAATTTTATCCAGATTAATATGTCCCGGTACGATTTCGTTATAAGAACAAAACCACACCAATCATGGGCTTCTTCATCTCTTCCTTGGTATAACCTAAGGCATTAAATAAACTTCTATGAGGCGCAGACTGTACCCTTCTCTCACATGCTCACTATTCATAGACTCTCCTTACTACAGTTCTTCTGCATTCTACAAGTTTATACCACATAGATTTTTGAGCTTATCCCTTTAATCATGGTATATTCTCTCGTTGCACACTATTTAAAGCACTTTCATCGGACAAACTGTTTTTTTGTCCAAATATGCTTTTTCCATAAAAACCTTTCTATTATACCTTATTAACAGCTTAGAACTGATATTTTTGAGTTTTCCATGAATTTTTCTAAATATTTTTCAAATAAAAATAGACAGAGGAAAGGAATTGCACCGTTTTTCCCAGTATAGCTTGGAACAGGGGCACGCTCTCGCTAAGCTCGCCTCGTAGCGGTTCTAAGCTTTCAAAAACAAAAGCTAAGAACCGACGGGCTCACATTGCCCCTTATTCTCAAGCTATACTGCTGAAAAACCAGGGCGAATCATTTCTTTTCTCTGTCTCTTCAGTCAGAATAAAAACAAGGTAAAAATTCATTAAAACTCATCCATCAGCTCTAAGCTGTGTTCCTTCTGCATTCTTTCACAGGCTTTTAAGAAAGCGTCCAGTGGAACGTTATTGATCTGCTTATTGGAACCGCGCATATTGATGGATACGGTTCTTTCTTCTTTTCTCTGTCTCCCAGCACGAGAATATAAGGGATTCTTATAGTTCTTATAGCCCTTAATCTTCTCCTTCATGTTCTTGTCACTGTAGTCAGCTTCAGCTCGAATTCCAATTTCCGTCAGAGCATCATAAACTTCTTTTCCGTAGTCGTTATGCTCTTCTCGAATCGGTACGATGCCTACCTGCTCGGGGCTTAACCAGAAGGGAAGCTTCCCTTGAAGTTCTCGATAATAATACCGATAAAACGTTCCAGAGAACCGTAAATTGCTCTATGAATTACTACCGGCATAGCGGTGCTTCCTTCAGCAGTCTGGTAAGTTAAGCCAAAGTTGTGAGGAAGCTGGAAGTCCAGCTGGATAGTTCCACACTGCCACTCTCTTCCCAAAGCATCCTTAATTTGTAAGTCAATCTTTGGTCCGTAGAAGGCACCGTCTCCTTCATTGATTTCAAAACCGCCCTCTCCGTACTTGTCGGTGAGAATCTTCTTTAAAGCAGCCTCCGCTCTATCCCAAACCTCGATATCTCCCATGAAATCATCAGGTCTTGTGGAGAGCTCTGCACGATAAGTAACACCAAAGGTCTTGTATACTTCATCCGCAATGGAGATGATGTCCGCAATTTCCGCCTCAATCTGAGATTCCATTACGAAGGTATGGTCATCATCCTGACGGAACTCCTGTACACGGAAAAGTCCGTTCATTTGTCCGGATTTTTCCTTTCTATGGAGTACATCATACTCGGAATAACGAATTGGAAGCTCCTTATAGGAACGATTTCTTCTCTTGTAGGTAATCATGGCGTTAGGGCAGTTCATGGGCTTTGCCGCCATGGTATCAATATTCTCACGATTGTAAATTACAGAGCCTGCCTGAATCTTTACAATCTTCTCTCCAAGGCTGGCATCGGTAGGATGCTCCAGCACACCGGAAAGGTCAGCATCGGCCTTTAACCAACCGGAAATACCGGGAACCATAAACATATTGTTAATGTAATGCGCCCAGTGTCCGGAAATCAACCATAATTTCTTATTGTTAATGAGAGGTGCGGAAATCTCCGTGTAACCGTGCTTTGCCTGAACACTTCTGGAATAGGCCAAAAGCGCCTGATACATCTTCCAACCTCTGGGAAGCCAATAAGGCATTCCGGGAGCGGTCTCATCAAACATGAAGAGGTCAAGCTGGCTACCCAGCTTCTTATGATCTCTCTCCTGGGCTTCCTGTAACCACTTTAAATGCTCCTTTAAGGCATTCTTATCCGGGAAGGCAAAAAGATAAACACGCTGTAACTGATCTCTATGCTCATCTCCACGCCAGTAAGCTCCGGAAATGGATTTAATCTGGAAGGCCACATTCATGAGTTCCTGAGAATTCTCCACATGAGGTCCCCGGCAAAGATCCACAAAATCATCACCGGTACGATAAATGCTGATGACTTCATCGGCAGGAAGGTCCTGAATCAGCTCCTTTTTGAACTTTTGCTTATCAAAGAGAGCCAAGGCCGCCTCACGAGACAGCTCCTCTCTGGTCCAGTTCTCTCTTCTTTTGATGATTTCTCTCATCTTGTCCTCAATGGTCTTAAAATCCTCCTCGGACAAGGACTTGGGAAGAGCAAAGTCATAATAACAGCCATCTTCAATCTGAGGGTCCGATTGCATACTGTACTTCAGGACCATATAGCTCTACCATGGCTTTTGCTAAAATATGTGCAAGAGAATGTCTGTATCTCTCTAAAAATTCCTGCTTATCCAATGCCATTACCTCTTTTCTTTTAATCTCTCTATTGCTTTTTCAATTCTCTTTAAGGACTCTTCCTTACCCAGTACGGAAAGAATCTCTGTAGCTCCTGCAGAGTCATTTGCTTTCCGGAAAGGGGCAATGCGGATGGGCCACATCATAAAGCCTGTCTTGTAGCCCTTTTTCCTGACCGAAGGCCTGTAATTTCTCATACAAATGATCGTTACTGTAGTCATTTTCCTCCTGTAATAAAGGAAGAACCTCTTCCAGAAGGCTCAAAGAATTCTCTAAATTACACTTTGCCTTTTTGTTTTCATAAAGAGACAGCTCATATTCCGGTACTTCCTTAAAGAAGGAAACCTGCTCAGGGAATGTCCGGGAAGATTTCGATTCTGCTCTTTACCATCTCTGCAATCTTCTTATGATCCAATCCCTCACCTACAGCTTCTTTCACGAAGGGAGAGCTCTCTCATAGAACTTGTCGAAGTCCATTTTCTTGATGTACTCTCCGTTCATCCAACGAAGCTTACCCATATCGAAAACCAGCAGGGCTCTTGGAAATTCTATGGTAATCAAACAAACGAACCAAATCCTCTAAGGAAAGAATCTCTTCATTTTCCTCAGGGCTCCAGCCTAAAAGAGCCACAAAGTTTACCACTGCCTCAGCCACAAAGCCCTGATCAATCAGATCCTCAAAGGAGGAGTGGCCGGATCTCTTGGATAACTTCTTATGATTCTCATCCGTAATCAAAGGACAATGAATCAGCTTCGGAGACTCCCAACCAAAAGCATCATAAAGTCTTTGGTACTTGGGGCTGGAGGAAAGATATTCGTTTCCACGAACCACATGGGTAATCCCCATCAAATGGTCGTCAATAACATTGGCAAAGTTATAGGTGGGATAGCCGTCGGACTTAATCAGCACCATGTCGTCCAGTTCGCTGTTCTCCACGGTAACATCTCCGTAAAGCTCGTCATGGAAAGTGGTACTTCCTTCCGTAGGATTGTTTTGCCGAATAACGAAGGGGAGCCCCTGCTTTAACTTCTCTTCCACCTCTTCTTTGGAAAGAGAAAGACAATGCTTGTCATAATGGAAAAGGGTCTCTCCGTTTACCTCGGTTTGCAGGCTCTTTAAGCGGTCCTCGTCGCAGAAGCAGTAGTAAGCCTCTCCCTTATCCACCAGCTTTTTGGCATAGTCCATGTAAACGCCGGTCTTTACTCGTTCCGACTGCACGTAGGGGCCGCAGTCTCCGGGATTATCCGGTCCCTCGTCCCAGAAAAGTCCTGTAGCTTCCAGGGTTCTGCGGATAATATCCACCGCTCCTTCCACTTCTCTTTCCTGGTCGGTATCCTCAATACGAAGGAGAAAATCTCCTCCCTCATGCTTGGCAATCAGATAAGCATACATGCCGGTTCGTAAATTTCCTACATGCATCCTTCCGGTAGGGAAGGTGCATATCTCGTTCTAATCTTCATATTTCCCCCTTAAGCTGTATTTACGCTTCCTGCTTCTCTACCAAATCCTGTGGGCGCATGGACAGGTTGATTCTTCCCATCTTGTCCACTTCCAAAACCTTTACACGAACTTTATCGCCGATATGAACCACATCCTCTACCTTGTTTACTCTCTGATCAGAAAGCTTGGAAATGTGAATCATGCCGTCCTTGTTGGGACTTAACTGTACAAAGGCACCGAAATCCATCATTCTGACTACGGTTCCTTCAAAAATCTGTCCCGGCTCAATATCGTTTACGATAGATTCAATGATTTTCTTCGCTCTTTCCAAATCAGGAAGATTGGTTCCGGAAATGGAAACGGTTCCGTTATCATCAATATCAATCTTCACGCCGGTTTCTTCGATGATACCGTTAATGGTCTTACCCTGCTTTCCGATAACATCTCCAATCTTCTCCGGATTGATGGACATGGTCAAAATCTTCGGTGCGTATGGAGAAAGCTCCGCTCTTGGCTCTGCAATCGCTTCTTTCATCACACCGTTCATAATGAAAAGTCTTGCTTCTCTTGCTCTGCGAATAGCCTCTTCCACGATTGGACGAGTCAAGCCGTGAATCTTAATATCCATCTGGATAGCGGTGATTCCGTCTTCTGTACCGGTTACCTTAAAGTCCATATCGCCGAAGAAGTCTTCCAAGCCCTGAATGTCGGTAAGTACCAAATACTCATCATCGCTGTCTCCGGTTACAAGACCGCAGGAAATTCCGGCAACAGGCTTCTTAATAGGTACACCGGCAGCCATCAAGGACATGCAGGATGCACAGGTGGAAAGCCATGGAAGTAGAACCGTTGGACTCCATAGTCTCGGAAACGGAACGAATCGCATAGGGGAATTCTTCCACGGAAGGCAGTACAGGGAATCAAAGCCTTCTCTGCCAAAGCACCGTGTCCGATTTCTCTTCTTCCCGGGGCCTCTGAGGCCTTAGCCTCTCCTACGGAATAGCCGGGGAAATTATACTGGTGCAGATAACGCTTTTTCGGTCTCAAATTCATTTAAACCTTCTACCTTCTGAACCTCGGAAAGAGGTGCAAGGGTAGTGATATTCATAATCTGTGTCTGTCCTCTCTTAAACATAGCAGAGCCATGTACTCTGGGGAGAAGATCTACCTCAGCCTCTAACTTACGAATCTCATCAATGGCTCTTCCGTCCGGTCTCTTATGATCCTTCAAAATCATCTTGCGAACAGTCTTCTTCTCATACTGATAGATGGCATCCGGTAAAGATGGCCAAAGCTTCCTCGTCATCCTGAAAAGCTTCTACCAATCTTTCACTAAGAAGGGAAACATTGGCATCTCTTTCCGCCTTATCATCGGTAAATACAGCCTTCTCCATCTCCTCAGGCTTTACCACTTCCTTCATCTTCGCAAATAATTCCTCTGGAATGGCGCTGGAAACATAGCTCGTGCTTTTCTTTTCCGCACTCTTCGATAATGCTCTCAAAGAAGCCGATAATCTGCTGGTTGACATCATGGGCAAGGTAAATTGCCTCAATCATCTTGTCCTCCGGAAGCTCGTTGGCACCGGCTTCAATCATGATAACCTTCTCTTTTGTGGAAGCCACGGTCAGTAAAAGGTCGGATACCGCCTTCTCACCATTTCCGGGGTTTACCACAAACTCTCCTCAACCATTCCGATCTGGGTGGTTGCACAGGGGCCGTCAAAGGGAACATCGGAAAGACAGGTGGACAAAGAAGAACCAAGCATCGCCAAAAGCTCAGGAGAAGCATCCTGATCCACGGATAATACCAGGTTGTTTAACAAAACATCATTTCTATAGTCCTTGGGGAAGAGAGGACGCATGGGACGGTCAATAACTCTTGCGGTTAAAATCGCATTGTCACTGGCTCTTCCTCTCTTCTTAAATCCTCCCGGGAACTTTCCTACAGAATACATCTTCTCTTCGTATTCTACGGAAAGAGGGAAGAAATCAATACCGTCTCTCGGCTTTGCGGAAGCGGTACAGGTGGACAACACCGTAGTGTCTCCATAGTGCATCAATGCGGCACCGTTACTTTGCGCGCAAACCCTATCCACATCCACCGTCAGGGTTCTTCCGGCAAGTTCCATTGAATAACTCTTATACATAAATCCTCCTTTGTTTAATCCGGAAGATCCAAAGCCACTGAAGAAACTGTGAGTTTCACCGCCTCTTCAGTGATCTCGGACTACCTTCCGGATAGCTTTTGTCATAGATTCCTATTATACAGGAAAATGAGAAAATGAACAGTAAAAAAGGGTAGAAAAGCCATGCTTTTCCACCCTGATTCTTCTTACTTTCTGATGCCTAACTTCTCGATTAAGCTTCTGTAACCCTCTAAGTCGGTCTTCTTTAAGTAGTCTAAAAGACCTCTTCTCTGACCTACCATCATCAGAAGTCCTCTTCTGCTGTGGTGATCCTTAGGATTGCTCTTTAAATGCTCGGTAAGCTCAACGATTCTCTCGGTAAGAATCGCTACCTGTACTTCAGGAGATCCGGTGTCTCCGGGCTTTCTTCCGTACTTTTCTACCAACTCTGCTTTTTTCTCTTTGTAATCATCTGATTCTCCTTTTTTGCAATTTCTTGCGTTTAACACACGTTAGACTGAGGAAGGCGTTAGGAAATCGCCTTCCTATGCCTAACGCGAAGTTCTGTGCATTTTATGATAACTTTTCTTCTTCTCCAAAAATCAGTCCATAAATGCCAGACTATAATACGCGAATTTTCGGCTTTCGTCAAGGATTTTCGCCCTTTGCTTTGATGAAAACCCTAAGCTTTACAAGACCGGACAAAGACCTTTTTATGATTCCTGCTTTTTACTCTCCTCCTTCACAAAGGCCAAGTCTTTCTCCAGCTGGGTCTTCAGTTCTTCAATATCCTGAAAATGTCTTTGCTCCCGAATAAAGCTGACAAATTCCAAGCGCAACTTCTCCCCGTAGATATCTCCCTGAAAGTCCAAAATATGCGTCTCTATGGTCAGAGGGTTATTCTTCGCCACACTGGGATTCTTCCCTATGCTGGTCATCCCCTCATAATAGTCCTTTCCCAGAAGCACCGGGTATGATACACCCCTTCCATGGGGCAAAGCTTTCCTTCCTTCGGGAGAATGTTGGCCGTGGGAAAATTGATGCTTCGTCCGATTTTCTTTCCGTGTACCACAGTGCCGGATAGGGTGTACTTTCTTCCCAAAAGCCTTGCCGCCTCTTCTACAGCCCCCTCTTCCAAGCATTTCCGGATATAGGTACTGGAAATTTCTACGGTATTCCGGCGTCATCCTTGGTTAAAGCCTTTTCCACCACGGTCAGCTTATAGCCGAAATCCTTTAGACTTTTCTTGAAGCAAAGCCACATCTCCTTTTCCTTTATAGCCGAAGCTGCAATCCGTCCCCACCACAAGGTGCTTTACCTTTAAGGCTTTTACCAGAATATCCTCCAAGAATTTCTCCGGAGGCATCTTGGCGGTTTCAAAGGTTAAGGGAAAAGAGAAAAATCTGGGAAAACCCGCATTTTGCAGACGGGTATAATGTTCATCCTCCGTGCAGAGAAGGTCTTGCCTTTTCTCCGGAAAAATAAAAGCCGATGGATGCATGGTAAAGGACAAAACGGAGGGTACCAGATTCTCCAACCTTCCCTCTCGAAATACATCCTCGAAAAATCTTTTTGATGCCCAAGATGAAGGCCGTCAAACTTCCCGAAGGTTAAAGATGCTGTCCTTTTGACTATATAGCGGAGGCAGTAAGTAAGTATCTCTTTTCCTCTCCTTCCAGCTTTTCAATGTCCGAAAGTCTGAAGCTATCCTGCAAAGAAAACTCTCCCACTTTCTCTCGTAAAAGTGCAGACATACAAGCCTTGGTTCCTAAGGCTTCTCCGATATCCTTACAAAGGGTGCGAATATAGGTTCCCTTGGAGCAATGAATCCGAAAAACGGAGCTCAGGGCAGTCATAGGAAAGAATTTTCCAGCCCAAAAATCTCAATTTGGCTTGGCTTTCTTTCTACTGTTTTCCCTTCTCTTGCCAGCTCATAAAGCTTTTTCCTTCCAGCTTCTTGGCACTGTACATAGGAGGAATCTGCTCCTGCTTTCCCCAGAAAACGAGGAAGAACCCTTTTTCAATCTCCTCCTCGAGATGGAAACCTCTTCCTCAGAAAGTATCTTTCCGGTACTGTCCTCCGTATCCGTTTCGATTCCTAAGGTCAATTCTGCCTGATAGACCTTTTCCTTCGCCATCAAAGCATCTACATATTTGGTAGCCTTGCCCACACAGACCAAAAAGCACACCTTCCGCCATCGGGTCCAGGGGTGCCGGTATGTCCCATCTTTTTCTCCCTTAGAATCCTTCGAAGAGCCCGAAGAACATCAAAGCTGGTCATCCCCTTTTCTTTATTTACATTAATAATTCCATCCATGCTTACTCTCTACATCTTTTATTGCTTTGGAAATCCTCTGCATCCAGCTGCTTTCTCATTTCCCAAAAAGCTTCTCCAAAATCTGCTCCGGACTGCCCTTCAGGCTACAGCCTGCTGCCATCTTATGTCCACCGCCCGAAAAAAAGGCGGCAACTTGGGACACATCAAAAGGCATTGTTGTTGGAGCGTAGGCTCACCTTATACACCTGATTTCCCACTTCGTAGAGGAAAATCACCCCATCCACATCTCTGGTTTCCCGAAGCACGCTGACCACCATATCCAGGTCTTTTTGTTCCAGATTAAAGGAGCGCATATCCTTTAGACTTAGGGACGAAGCCAGGATTCTATCCTCACAGTAAAGCCTGGCATCCTGCAAGACCTTTCCCGTCATTTTCTGCTGATCCACAGACTTCATATAGAAGCTGTCATCAATGATATAGGAAAAAGGAATTCCCTTTGCCATACATTTTCCTGCAATCTCCATGGTATGCTGAGAAGTACAGTTATACTTAAAAACTCCGGTGTCATGAATCAAGCCGGTATAAATGCAGGTAGCCACCGCCTCATCGAAAAAAACGTTTTCATCCATCAGGGTCAAAAGCTCACCTCACAGGTACTGGAGGCATCGGGAAGAATCGTATGAAAAGGAAAATCCTCCCCATTGCTGGTTACATGATGATCCACAACATAACAGTTTTTTGCAGACTTTGCCAAGGAGCCGAACTCTCCCATTCTTTCATAGGCTCCGCAATCACAAATCAGAGCCAGGTCATAGCTTTCCTTCGGTACATCATGGCAAATGGTGGAAAAAAACCGGGAAGATAAGAAAATTTCTCATGGGCCTCCATCAAATACACCTGCACTTCTTTTTCCGGATAGCGATTGTTCAAGTAATTTTTCCATCCCAAAGTAGAACCCAGACAGTCTCCATCAGGTCTGGTATGTCCCAAAAAGGCAAATCCGTTGGGAAGAAGCTAATAATTCCTCCAGCTTGTCTCTCATTCTTCCTCCTCTTTATAAACGTTATCCTGATTTACCACTTCCCCCACAGCTCTTTCCCTGTCTTCCTTGCTGACCTGATTAATTAAAGCATCCATTCTGGAGCCGTATTCCACGGAATGATCCGCGATAAATTGCAGCTCCGGGGTATGTCTAAGGTTTAAGCTTCTTGCCAGCTCTCTTCGTAAAAATCCCCCGGCAGCCTTTAAACCCTCAATAGTTTTTCCCAACTCCTCTTCACTGCCAAGGCAGGAAACAAAGACCTTACAATACTGTAAATCCGGGGTGAGATCCACACCGGTAACGTCACAGAAGGGAGAAACCCTGCTGTCCTTCACCTCTTCCCGAATCAAAAGAGAAAGACATCTTCTCACATCTTCATTTCTTCTTTGGTTCTTAAAGCTCAGTTTTTTCACCTTTTACCTCTTTATACTTTCCTAAAAAAGTAGGAACAGGGGAGCCTTCGGCCCCCCTCCCTCTTATCTCTGTTTTACTTCTTCCATAACGTAAACTTCCAACTGATCCAATTCCTGAATATCGGTAAAGTCTTCTAATACAATACCGCATTCCTGCTTGGTTCCCACTTCCTTTACGTCATCCTTAAAATGTCTCACGGAAGCAATGGTTCCGTCATATAACTGCTCTCCGCCTCTGGTCAGACGAACCTTGGCACCTCTTTGTACCTTTCCGTCCAGAACGAAGGAACCGGCAATGACACCAACTCCGGAGGACTTAAAGATCATACGAACCTCCGCATGACCGATGACCTTCTCCTCATAAACAGGAGCCAGCATGCCCTTCATGGCAAGCTCAATATCTTCAATAGCCTTATAGATGACATTGTAAAGTCTTACGTCTACATTTTCCCGCTCGGCAATATCTCTTGCGGTTGGATCCGGCTTAACGTCAAATCCGATAACAATCGCATTGGAAGCAATGGCCAGATTGATATCGGACTCATTGATGGCACCAACGCCGGCATGAATCACCTTCACCTGAACTTCCGCATTTTCAATCTTCTGCAAGGAATCACGAACCGCTTCCACGGATCCCTGTACATCCGCCTTGATGACAATCGGAAGATCCTTCAGCTCTCCTGCCTTAATCTGGTCAAAGAGGGCATCTAAGCTAACCTTCTTACGGGAATCCTCCACCATCTTCTGCTTTCCTTCACTAACGAAGGTATCCGCATATGCCTTGGCTTCCTTCTCGTTGTCCTTCACCTGGAAAAATTTCTCCCGCATTAGGCACGGAGTTTAATCCCAAAAATCTCTACAGGCATGGAAGGGTGTTGCCTTCTTGATTCTCTTTCCTTTGTCGTCAATCATGGCACGAACCTTACCGAAGGCAGATCCTACAGCCACCACATCTCCGATATGCAGGGTACCCTTTTTGTACCAAAAGACGGGCTACGGAACCTCTTCCCTTGTCCAGCTCCGCCTCGATGACAACACCGTAGGCCTTTACGGTTCGGATTCGCCTTTAATTCCAGCACATCCGCCTGTAAAGCAATATTTTCCAAAAGACTTTCCAGTCCCTCTCCGGTCTTTGCGGAAACAGGACAGCAAATGGTGGTTCCGCCGTAATCCTCAGCCACCAAATCATAGGTCATTAATTCCTGCTTCACCTTGTCAATATTTGCCGCAGGCTTATCAATCTTATTGATGGCTACAATAATCTCCGTATTGGCTGCCTTGGCATGATTAATCGCCTCAATGGTCTGGGGCTTAATACCGTCGTCCGCAGCAACTACCAGAATCGCAATATCGGTGGACTGGGCTCCACGCATACGCATGGCGGTGAAGGCCTCATGTCCCGGAGTATCCAGGAAAGTAATCACTCTGTCTTCGTCATTAACCTTTACCGTTACCTGATATGCACCGATGGACTGGGTAATTCCGCCGTGCTCCTTACTGGTCACATTGGTGTTTCGAATCGCATCCAGAATAGAGGTTTTACCGTGGTCAACGTGTCCCATAACCGCAACTACAGGAGGACGGGGCTGTAAATCCTTCTCTTCATCCACCTCGGAATCCTGTACCAATTCTGCGATAACGTCTACCTTCTCTTCCATTTCGCAAAGGATGTCGTATTCTACCGCAAGGTTTTCCGCCTCTTCGTAGCTTAATTCCGTATTCAGGGTAACCATCTGTCCCTTTAAGAAAAGCTTCTTGATAAGGTCCGCAGACTTCTGCTTCATCTTATCCGCCAACTCCTTAATGGTAATTACCTCAGGTAAGGTAATGGACTTAATAGTTTCTTCCGCAACCTTCACCACTTCCGGCTTAATAAATGCACCCTTTCCGGTCTTCTTTACCTTTACCTGCTCATCTCTCTCGTAGGACTGGGTAGCACCGTACTTATTCTGCTTTCTGGCAGCACGATTCTTCTGGGAAATGTTGGCCTTTTCATTTTCAAAGCTCTTGTTTCCGTAAACCTTCTTCTGTGGCTTTGTGGCATCATGCTTGGTTCTGCTTTGCTTTTCCACAATCTCCGGAGCAAGGCTTGGAGCCGGCTTCTTCGCAGCTGCGCCGAAGCGGGGTCTTCCGCTAAAGTCCCCATCCTTTCTGCCCTCTCCACGACTGTCAGTTCTTCCTCCCGTTGCAAATCGCTTCTCTGCAGGCTTTCCGGCGCCGAAGCTGCTGCTCTTACGCTCTCCGACAGGCTCTTTACTCTGGGGTTTGGCAGGGCTCAGCTTAGCTGCAATTCCGGAAATAGTCGGTTTGATTCCGGAGATGGTAGGTCTCTTTGCCTTTTCCTGACTCTCCTTTTTCCGCCAAAGCCTTCTTTTTCCGCTTCTTCCTTGGCCTTTGCCGCTTCTTCCTAGCTTTTTCTTTCCGCTTCCTGCTTTTCTAAAAAGGAGTCTCTCCTCTGCCAGCTTCTTCTCCTCTTCCTCCTGCTTTTTTTCTGGATAGCGTTCAAAGCCTTCAAAGGAGTAACTCTTGCAGTTCCCGGGAGGCAAAGGTCTTCCGTTGGGAGATTTCTTTCCTCCTCCTCTTTTCCTGCTTCCTTCTTTACCTTGGCCTTTTGCCTTATCGGAAAACTGTGTTCTTCCCAGAGGATGATTTTTATGGTTCACCGAATTTTGGGAATGGAAAAACAACCGCTAACTTTTTTCTTTTTAACGGGAGCTTCCTCATTTTTTGTTCAATATTTTCTTTCTTATTATCTTCTAACATCCGCATTCCCTCCATCTAAAAATCTCAATCATCCGTTTCGCAAAAGCCTTCATCCTCTATGCACAGAGAAGAACGCATTTCCTTTCCAATCCCTCTCCCCAGTTCCTCCTTCGTCCCGAAGGAAAAATATGAGAATGTGGTAGTAAAAAAACAACTTTGTCGGAATTTTTTTCCGTATTTTTCCGAAGCATCGCTAGCCACCAGCACCAATTTGGCCTTATGGGCTTTTAATGGACTTTTCTACGGAAAACTCTCCTGCCTTGACCTTTCCGGCCTTCATGGACAAACCCAAGAGTCCCAATATCTTATTTTGCAATTTCTTTGATTTCCTCCCTCAGTCTATCCAAGTCTTCCTTGGGGATTGCCTCCTTGAAGGAACGGAAAAAGCCTTTTTCTTCTCCGCCTTTCTCCAGGCAAGAAAGATTCTTGCAAAGATAAGCGCCTCTTCCGTTTTTTTCTTCCTTGCAAATCCACGGCATATTCCCCCTCCGGAGAACGGACAATCCGAAGCAAGTCCTTTTTGTCCTTCTTTTTCCCCGCAGCCTATGCAGCTTCGTTGTGGTTCTCACCTTCATTTTCCCTCCCGGAAAACATCCCTCTGTTTCTATCGATTCTATGAAAATGCTTTTTCGAAAAAGATTGATTCCTTTTTCCCGAAAAACCAAGTCTTTTTCTATTTATTCTTCTTCGTAAGCTTCCGCTTCCTCTTCCCCTTCTTCATAGGAAGCATCTTCATAGTCCTCATCATAGCCTAAATCTTCTTCCTCCAGGCTCTCTCCATGGTAATCAATACCCATTTCGTCGAAGATTCCCTGCTCCTGCGCCTGAGACTCGGACTTAATATCAATCTTGTAATTGGTCAACTTCGCTGCGAGTCTTGCGTTCTGTCCTTCCTTACCGATAGCCAGAGACAGCTGATTATCCGGCACAATGACCAAGGCTTCTTTATTGTCCGGATCCGCAATAACCGCGATTACCTTGGCCGGAGATAAGGAATTCTCAATCAGGTATGCCGGGTTCTCGTCATAGTTGATAATGTCAATCTTCTCTCCACGAAGCTCTTCCACGATGGTATTTACACGGTTTCCGTTAAGACCTACGCAAGCACCCACTGCATCCACATCCTCTTCATTGGAAATGACTGCCATCTTGGTACGAGATCCCGCCTCTCTGGCAATGGACTTAATCTCCACAATACCTTCTCTAAGCTCGGAAACCTCCTCAAAGAACAGCTTACGAACCAACTCCGGATGGGTACGGGAAAGCATAAGCTTCGGTCCCTTGGGGACTATCCTTTACTTCCACCACATAGACCTTAGCTCTTTGTCCGGGAGTCAAATTCTCCCGGAATCTGCTCCGCTTCCGCAAGGTAACCATCCACCTTGCCCAAATTCATAATCAGAGCTCTTCCTGTATTCTTTTTCTCCACAAGGGCAGTGAAAACCTTTTTGCTCATAGCATAGTATTCTTCAAAGAGGTTCTTTCTCTCTTCCTCACGAATCTTCTGCACAATCACGCCCTTGGCATTCTGCGCCGCAATTCTACTGAAGGACTTGGAATCAATGGGCACCTGAACCACATCTCCCAAGGTATAGGAAGGATCCATTTCATGAGCTTCTTCCAAACTGATTTCTGTGGACTTATCTCCCACCTTTTCAACAACTGTCTTATCTGCCAATACGGAAAACACTGCAGTGTCCGGATTCATGCTTACGTGCACATTGTCTGCGGAACCGAAGTGATTCTTGCAAGCGGTTTGTAATGAAAGCTCGATAGCCTCAATTAAAGCCTGCTTGGAAATTTTCTTTTCCTTCTCTAACATGTCTAGCGCTAAGCGTAATTCCTCGTTCATCGTTTTTACTCCTCTTTATTTTTATCATCAGGCGTTTTCTATCCTTACTGTCTTTTATTCCGCCTGTATTATACTTTCAACTCTTTTTGGCCTTACCATTTACTCTTCTGAAGCTTCCTCTCCCTCGGAAAGCAGTTCTTCTTCCACTTCAGAAAGCTCCTCCGCTCCGGGATTGTCCTTAAAGCCTAAGGAACAAACCTCCAGGATGTACTCTTCTGCAATAAAATCTTCCTTATCCAACCACTTGGACAGTCTTCTGGAGACCATGGCACAGTCATTGACCGTCATGTCCTGCTCATCTTTTCTAAAAATGAATGCCCTTAGATAGTGGGTTCCCGCCTCTTTTTGTAAAGGTAACACTATCCAGCACATAGCCCATTCCCGGAAGAATTTCTTCCAAATACGCCTTCGTTCTCTCAATTTCCATGCCAACGCTCCATTCAAACAAAAGGGACAAGCCAGTGCTTGCCCCTTCCTACGTTACAAATACTGATACACACTAACACAAAAGCATTGAAAAACAAGCCTTTTCTCTTTTTGTTTTTTTCTTCACTTTTCACAGCATTTTTTCTTCTATAAATATTGATCCATGTCTCTTTTTAAATATTTCTTCGAATATCCCCATTTTTGCATCTACCGCGTACCAGATCCTTGACTTGCTCTTTTATAAGATCCTCATTGAGCTGTACAATGTTATCAGACATAGTCTATTACCGTCGGTAAAATTAAGTTACCACATAAAACCAACCGAGGAGGCAAGAACTATGTCTGTCTGATGTTTTATAAATCGAAATTATATGCGATATTTTTCAATGCTTTTTACTGAAATTACGTATGAGATGACAAAAAAATAATCAAATGTAAAATCACTGCTAATGCAAATCAAGTTGGTCTGAAGAATAGAATATAGTTTTAATAAAACATTATTAAATTTTGTAATGATAATAGGAAGAATGGTAAATCCTATGAGGATATATCTTCCTTTTTTCTACACCAAAATAAAAATGATGCGGGAATTACTATCATGTTATAAATTAGCGCAACGTAGAAACCAATGAATGGATACAAAAGGCTAAAGCTGTCCAGAATAACTGAAAGTAACAAGGAAGATTATGATACCTGTAAGGAGAGAAATGATGAGCGTGAAAATATATTTCTCCATAGCAATGACATGATAGGGAAAGTGGTAGTATACGATAATAATTAACAAGTTTTTGTTTTTTTCATCTACGGAAATAGTTATTGATACTTGCATGCCGAATAATATCCCAATAATTATGGAGAACATAAACAGAAACATATCTTTCCCAATATAGACAATAATTGGAATAAGAGACATTAAATATACAGGGATATTAACTTCAAAATGGACTTAAAATCTTTATAAAGCAACCCTTTCATATATTATTCATTTGATAATTACAAAAATTAAATTATCATTTCCTTTCGCTAAAGTGGATTTACTTAGATAGTCATATACTACATTTTCTAAAGAAATTTTATTTCCTTCCAAAATGCAAGAAATATCAGTATTCAAAAACAACCTTACCGTTATCGAGTAAGATGATTCTGGAAGCAAATTTTTCTAAGTCGCTAATAATGTGAGTGGAGAAGATAACGGCTGAATGTGTCTTATTAATATATTCTTTCAATAAATGCAAAAACTTTTTCTCTTGCAACAGGATCCAGTCCGGTAGTTAATTCATCACAAAACAATATTTCAGGGTTTTGAGCCAGCATGGTGGCTAACATTAATTTATTTTTGTCCCAAGAGACATTTGCTTTATAGCAATAATCTGTACGTTTAGGAAATTCAGATAATCAAAATATTGCTCTGAACTCCATTTAGGATACCAATCAGCCATGACTGTGCAAATGTCTTTGGGATTAAACTTCTCGCAAAATGGACAAATGCCATCATAGAATGAAACAACAGGATTTTTTCCATGAAATAGGCTTCATAACCCTACCTTTGTAATAAACCTCGCTGGATGACGGAAGGCATCTGCCTTCCAGCAAATTCAAAAAGTAGTTTTTTTCCGGCACCGTTAGCGCCAATTAGCCCAACTATATCACACTCATTGAGATAGAAGTCAAATGGCTGTAGTTCAAAAAGCAGGATACCTCTTTGATACTTTAGCATAAAATAAAGAGCTCACGATTATCTCCTATTCAAATGTGACCATTGACTTAAATGAATTTGGCAGATTTTTGATACCATTGTCAACTTAATATTGGTAGCATTTTATATGAACAATGATAGCCTCTACCTATAATTATAGTATTACTTTTTGTGCAATTTGTCAATATAAAAATAGAGAAGTCAACAATGTAAATAGGTATGTTTAACAATATAAAAAAATCAATACTAACATAAGTAGCGAGAATTTACAGTTAAGAGACTTAGAGTAAAATTTTTAGTTGGCATAGGAAGAGGCCGAAGCCTCTTCCTCATCATACAGAAATAACCTATTATATAGTTGGCAAAAGATATTAAGGTCAGGAGCTGTATGGTGAATTCTATGTTAGAGGAAAAAGGCATAAGTTTCAAGGAGATTGAGCAAGAAATCTTGGATAGATATGATAGCAAGTTACATGAGGAAAGAAATGTCTTATCGTAACTGTGCAGAAAAAACTGGAGCCAAACAACAGGACTATCTATTAGCCATGCTGCAGTCTGGAATGTGATTCAGGCTCCTGGAGATAAGCTGGTACATGATGAGAAGGAACTGGTAGAAATAGGGAAGAAGGAAGATTTAAGGGGGAGCCGGGAAGTTCCTGTATTATTTGAAGAAGAGAAACTAGAGGAGATAAAGGGAGATATTCTTCAGGCAGGTCAAGTCAAAGAAAAGATTGGAAAAGGATACCGGTATCCGGTCATAGGCCGCATGTTGGGGCTTGATACGGAAATAAGAGGGAATCGCAGGAAGTTGCTTTCTATGGCGGGGTATTAAAGAATCTTTGCGAGGGCTTAGGCTATGCACGAAAAAGACGGTCGCGAGGGCTTCCGTAGGGAGCTGCACTCTAGCAACGAAGGCGGGCGCATGTTTGAGCCCGAAGGGCGAGTTTGCGCAGGAGCCTGAGTGCAAAAGCGAGTGCAGCGAGTAGGAAACGTAGTGTGTCTTTGAGGCAGAGCCTAACCCGAAGCAAGACATTCATTAGTCTGTATGAAGGAGTTGCCAACGATTACTTGACAGTAACCTTCCTTTTCTTTCTCCATGGATTCTTCTTTGTTTCTTCTTCTCTTTATGCTATAGTAATCAAGATTAAAAAAATACATCATTTTAAGAGAAAGATACGAGAAAAGAGAGTTACAGAAAGCATAGTACAATCTGTCTATGGTCCTTCCCTCTCCTTTTTCCCGCTATGGTGAGGTTTATGAAATTAATAAGTTTTGCAATTCCCTGTTATAATTCCGCGGCCTATATGCGGAACTGCATTGAGCTATTCTTCCCGGAGGGGAGGAAGTGGAAATCATCATTGTTGACGATGGTTCTAAAAAGGACAATACCCTGGAAATCGCCAAGGAATACGAAGAAAAGTATCCCGGCATTTGCAAGGCTGTTCATCAGGAAAACGGCGGCCACGGAGAGGCGGTGAACACCGGTCTTCGAAATGCCAATGGACTATATTTTTAAAAGTAGTAGATTCCGATGACTGGTTGGATTCCAAGGTGCTTTTAGAGGTTTTGGAAAGAATTCGGAATTTAACCCTTTCCGGTGAATCCATTGATATGCTGGTAGCCAACTTCATCTATGATAAAGTGGGACAAGAGAAATAAAAAGGTCATGTCCTATGCCAATGCCTTCCCTGAGGATAAGGTTTTTGGCTGGGCTGAAATGAAGAACTTCCACCTGGGACAGTATATTTTGATGCATTCCGTTATTTACCGAACCAAAATGCTAAAGGATTGCGGCTTACAGCTTCCTAAACACACCTTCTATGTGGATAACCTCTTTGTATATGAACCCCTCCCCCATGTAAAGAAGATTTATTATCTGAAACCAAAAATCTTTATCACTACTACATTGGCCGAGAGGACCAGTCCGTAAATGAAACGGTAATGATTTCTCGTTTAGACCAGCAGTATAGGGTAAACCGCCTGATGATTGAGTGCTGCGATGTCCTTAAGGTACAGCCCAAAAAGCTTCGAAAATATATGATTTTGTATTTGGAAATCATTACCACCGTATCTTCTGTTCTGGCCATCAAGTCCGGCACGGAGGAAAAACCTGCAAAGAAAGAAGGAGCTTTGGGCAGAGCTTCGGGAGAAGCACTTCCCCCTATGGTGGAGAATGCGTTCCGGCTTCCTTGGACAAGGCGTAAACTTCCGGGAAAAATCGGAAACAAGTTGACTATTTTAGCTTACAAGCTAACCCAGAAGTTCTACGGCTTTAACTAGGAAATAGCTGTAAGATCTTTTGCAAGGAGAAATGAGTGCTTTTCGACAAAAATCGGATTCTATTTTTGACGAGATGCCTTTTGTGGCATCTCGTTTTTTTCAACAATACATTTGAAATTTCACGGAGAAAGTATTATGAACATTGCCATTATTACCGGTGCATCCCGAGGAATCGGAAGAGCCGCTGCAAAACGGTTTGCCAAAGAAGGCTACAGCCTCTTATTAAATTGCGAGAAAAATTGGACTCTCACGGAAGAATTCCAAAAGGAAATTCAATCAGAATTGAAGGAAAAAACTGTCCGGAGATTTTTCTTTGTAGAACACAGGGAACAAAAAGAAGGCCTTTTCCCATATACTGGAAGGAAAAAGACTTTCTAAACTGATTCTTATCGCCAACAGCGGCAAGGATGCTATTAAATTGTTACAAGACCATAGTGAAGAAGAGACAAGGACGCTTTTGGAAGCCAATCTCCTTCAACCCTTTATCCTTTGTCAAAACCTACTCCCCTACCTTTTAAAAAGCCGAGGAAGGGAGAATTCTTTTCAGTTCCTCTGTCTGGGGAACCGTAGGAGCTTCCATGGAAAGCCTCTATTCTTTGACAAAAGGAGGAATCTCCACCTTTGCCAAAGCCCTGGGAAAAGAACTGGCTCCCTCTCATATCTCCGTAAATGCAGTAGCCTTCGGCGCCATTGACACGGATATGAATTCCTGGCTGAGCACTGAAGAAAAGCAAAGCTTAGAAGAGGAAATTCCCTACGGCAGAATGGCTACCGTAGAAGAAGCCGCCGACTTTCTCTACCTTCTCTCCCAAGCCCCCCTCTACCTTACAGCTCAAGTAATCCCCTTTGACGGGGGCTGGATCTAGATGAGCTGGTGTTTTTATCTCAGAATATCTTTTCGCATTTTGCACTCTAGGACCAGAGCAGGGGCACGCTCTCGCTAACTTCGCCTCGTAGGGGTTCTAAGCTTTTAAAAGACAAAAGCCAAGAACCCACGGGCTCAGATTACCCTTTTTCTGGTCCTAGAGTGCAAAAATGCTTATTCATAATTTTCTCTAGTCTAAAAACAACACCTCATCTGATACCATTTTGCGTCACCATGAACGGAAGCAGACTTCCTTCTAGAATAAAAGCCACAACGCTTGTAGAAGGGAATTTTTTTCTTCTTTACAGGTAAGAACAGCGCCTTTTTCTTCCTTCTTTCTCAGCCTCTTCCAAAAAGACCTGCATCATCTCGGTGGCAATGCCTCTTCTTTGAAACTTAGGATGGGTATTGACGCCGAATATCATCTGCCAATCCCCGTCTTCTTCGTGGAGGCTTACATTTTCATACATTTCATCAGACAAATCTTTTTGATTACTAACGAAGCCATTGATAAAGGAAATCAGTTTTCCTTCATAAAAAAGAAGAAGAAAATGACTGCTGTAGGCTTTCAGACGCTCTTGAAACTGCTCCTTCGTAGCAGCCTCCGCCTTTGGGAAAGCATTCCGCTTCCAATCCGGCCACTGCTTCCAAATCCGAAAGCTCCGCCTTTCGAAGGCAAAAGCGCTTCTTCCTCTAAGCCGATTTCTTTTCCAAAACCACAGTTCATTTCTTCTTCCTTATCTTTTTTCTTGTCTTTTCTCTTAATCTTCCGGTCCATTTCTATTTACAATACAAAGACCGCATATCATCTCTTCTTATGCCTGCACCTTCCTTGCCAGGGCATTCTTCATCCAATCCTTTCCGTCCACAAAACGGGAAACGATAAAGGAAACCACATAATCTCCTGCAGAGTTAATCATAGTTGCGGGTGGATCCACCAGATTACCGATGGCTACCAGAATAGGGAAGGCCACCTCCATTTGATTGGGGAAGAAAATGCTGGCGATAATATACTCTCCGATATATCCGCCCCGGGCACCGCTCATTCCCACAGAGGAGAATACCGCAACCAAGACAATCACCGGAAGCTGGGCGAAGCTCACAGGGGTTCCCAATGCTCCCATTACAAAGCAAATCTTTAGTACACAGGAGAAGCAGGAGCCGTCCATGTGCATGGTTGCTCCCAAAGGAAGCACAATATCGGAAACATCCTTGGAAATACCGCTTTCCTCCGCCACCTCCATATTGGTGGGAATGGTAGCCACGGAAGAACAGGTTCCCAAAGCCACAATCGCCGGCTTTAAAAATGTGGGACATCATCATTTTCACGCCGTCCATTCCGGCACCGATGTAAGCCATTAACGGGAAAGCCGTAAAAATGTAAATAAAGCAAACCGGATAATATAAAACCAAGGCTCTGGCGTAACTCTCCGTAATCTGGGGACCGTAGCTTGCCACCAAATCTGCAAAAATTGCAAAAAGGCAATGGGGGCATAGTAGGTTACGATTTGCACGAACTTCATCATAACCGCAGTAAGGCTCTCCAAAAATTCCGCCACCTTCTTTCCTGCTTCTCCGGCTAAGTTTACAGAAAAGCCGAAGAGAACGGAAAAGACGATCAAGGGCAGCATGGCTCTTCTGGAAAGCAGTCCCACAAAGTCTTCCACGGTAAAGAAGTTCAGCACCATTTCCGTAAGACTGGCGTGCTCTCCCACCTCCTCTGCACTAAGATTCTTCCAGGGCTGTAAAACCGGCGGAAAAAAATCTGGCAAAGCAAGAAAAGACGATAGCCGCAAAGGCTCCGGTAATCACGAAAGCTGAGAACCGTAACTCCCATAATCTTTCCGGCCCTCTTCCGGCTCTTCATATTGGCAACTGCCCCTGCAATGGAGGCAAATACCATAGGCACCACCACGCAGAACATCATGCGGATAAACAGGTCTCCCAAAAATTTAATGCCGTGGGCAAAATCCGGTGCCACATGGCCTGTTATGGATCCCAATACCATGGCTAAATCAAAATCAATAAAAAAACGATAGTTTCCTGCAATAGATTTGCTTTTCATCTCACACACCTCTTCTTTATTTTGTCAAAAATTGGAAAATCCCCGGAAAGCTTTGATCTATCTCCGGATGGAACTGAATGCCCAGCATAGCCTCGCCGTATTCAATTCCTTCAATTCCGCCATCCTCCGCAAAGGCCACAGCCCGAATATCCTCTGCCGGTTTCGTAATCCGATAGCGGTGCATACTGGCTCCTGAATACTATCCCGAGGAAAAATGCTTTCTCAGGGCGGAATCCTCTAAAATCCGTAATCTCCTGCTTTCACCAAATGCTCTTCTCCCGGTTCGGATTGCATTTCCAATGTCCCTCCACCGGCTCCACAAAGAAATAGCGCTCCTTCTTCATTTCCTCATAGACTTCAAAAATACTCTTTCCCGGGGACGATTCCGCTGCTCTTCCTTGGCAATAAAAATAGCTGTGTATAGCCTGCATACCAAGACATACTCCCAAAAGCTTTTTCCCTGTTTTCAAAGCATAATCTATGACCTGAAAGTGATAGGGAAAAATACGTTTTCCTCCACAAAGTAAAAAAGCATCGCAAAGAGTTAAAGCCTCTTCCTTTACTGTACCGTCCACGCCGATAATTCCGATAGGAATACCGCCTGCCTCTTCCACTCTTTTTGTATAAAGCTCATGAAAAAAACAGCATTGTCTTCATAGGGGTTTTCCGTCTCACGAAGGCGAGAGGGGGAACTATTCCGATAATCTTCATTCTCTACTCCTTTTCCAAACAGCTTCATCATACACTATTTTCTTATAAGAAAAAAAGAAAAGCACTTCCATAAATTGTCTTTTTATGTCTTTTTCTCTTTTTCTATATTTACCCATAAAAATGTCTCATTTTTTCCCAAAATCCAATTTCCCATAAAAATACATTTTATGGCATAATAGCATAGCGATAAAAATAGTATGAAAGGATGTATTATGAAAAACCAGTAATCGGTATTTCCACCAGTGTGCTTGTGGATCAGGGGGTGAATTCCCCAGTTATGAAAGAATTTATGTGAATAAGGACTATGTTTCTGCCGTAATTGCTGCAGGAGCAGTACCACTTATGATTCCCATGGAGGATTGCGAGGAAAAATCTGCGAGCTAGCTTAGAGCTTCTTGACGGTATCATTTTTTTCAGGGGACAGGATATTGCTCCCCACCGTTACGGAGAGGAGCCCCATGTAAAAGCTACAGGAATCTGTCCCGAAAAGAGATGAATTTGACTTTCTACTCTATCGTCTGGCGAAAGAGAAAAACTTCCCATTTTGGGAATCTGCCGTGGATATCAGTTAATGAATGTGGCAGAGGGAGGAAGTCTTCTACCAGGATCTTTCCTTAAAGGCTACGGAAAGCTTTAAGCATTCTCAGGGTCACGGACCTTCTATTCCTACCCATAGCATGAAAATAGAAGCAGGTAGCCGGCTGGCTAAGATTCTAGGCAGGAAGAGCTTCATATCAACAGCTTTCACCATCAGGCGATTAAGGAGGTTCCTGCAAGCTTAAGCGTTTCCGGAAGAGCCTTGGATAATGTAATCGAAGCAATAGAATTAAAGGACTATCCCTTCGGTATCGGAGTCCAGTTCCATCCGGAAATGTTACAGGCAAAGTACGAAAGATATTCAAAAAAATTTTTCCTTGCCCTGGTGGAAGCCTGTAAGGAATATCACAATTTGAATGGAAAAGCTTAGAATTTATCTGTCAAATCCGGAAAAAGTCGACCCGAAATATTTCGGGTCCTCTAATTAAAGGAGTTCAAATGAGTAAATCGCAAAAGTTGGGCTTTTGGTCCATCGTATTATTAACGATTAATTCCATTATTGGAACCGGAATCTTTTCTATCACCCGGTTCTGTTGTAAAAACAGGTAGGCTCCTATGCGCCACTTGCTTATCTCTGCGCCGCAGGCTTCGCCGTAATTTTTAGCCTTAAGCTTTCGCTTCCGCCTCCCGCTATGTGGTGAAGAGTGGAGCAGCCTATGCTTACGTAGAAGCAGCCTTCGGTGAAAATGCCGGACTTTATATCGGAATCACCCTGATTCGTTTCCGCCAGCATTGCCCGGGGCGTGATAGCCACCGGCGTAGTAAAAACCGTCCTGCAGATTTTTGGTCTGGACACCAATAGCTTTGCTTTGGTGACAGCAGGCTTTATTCTTTTAATGCTTGTTCTCTTTATCATTAATCTGTTCGGGCTCAAGGTACTGGAATTTGTTTCCAACATATCTACATTAGGAAAGGTATTGGCTCTATCTCTCACGATTCTGGCAGGAATTTTCTTCTTGCTACAGCATAGGCAAACCGCAGACCTGTCTCTGCTGGTACCCGGAAACAGCAGCGGCACCGTTCCTGCTTTAAGCAGTAAATCCTTTGTCACAGCCATTGTAGCAGCCTTTTATGCCTTTACCGGCTTTGAAGGAGTAGCCAGCGGTTCTTCCGATATGGAAAAGCCGGAAAAAAACCTTCCAAAAGCATTGCCCTTATCCATCTTCATGATTGCCGCTATCTACTTGGGCATTGTTTTTGTATCCATGCAGCTGAATCCCATGGCACTTCTAAACTCAAGCAATGTTGTGGTTTTAGCCGATATCTTTGACAATCCCGTATTGCAGAACGCCATTGTTTTAGGTGCTTTTGTCTCTATGTTCGGTATTAATATTGCGGCTTCCTTCCATACCCCCAGACTTTTGGAGGCAATGGCCAGGACGGACAGGTAAACAACGTGTTCACTAAAGAGAACTGCAGGAGGCTTCCCTATGCCGCTTTTTGTATTCAGCATTTTGTGGGCGATTATGATTCCCATGGCCTTCCACTACGATATGAAGGGTATTATGATTATCAGCTCCATTGCCCGATTCGTACAATTCCTTTTTGGTGCCTTTTGGCTGTCTTATGCTTCTACTACGGAAAAACAAAAGGGAGAAATTATTCGAAAAGCCCATTAAAAGCTTTTATCCTGGATGTGCCCTTATCCATCCCTGGCCATTCTCTTAACCCTCTTCCTGCTCAGTCAATTTCAACTGGGTGGCACAATTCAGCAGTAAAAAAGATGGCTTTATAGAGCCGAACTTCTATGCCATCTTTGCTATGGTTTTCGGTTATATACTCTTCCCATGGCTTGCCTTTGTATTAAGGGAACATCAAAAGTACACTCCAAAAACTAAAAAGGCGCTGTAAATAATCAAGCTTTTGTATATGCATTGCAGGTCTAAAACGGGCACGTCTCTACTTCGCCTTCGCATGAGGTACTAAGCGAAAAACCGCATTACATTTGTTTTTCGCAAGTACCCGCGAGCTCAGATACCACTGTTTCAGACCTATCATGCATCCTATATTCTGTCTATTTTACAATCCCTTTTTATTATTATCTTTTAATCTTCTCCTTTAATTCGCACAAAGCGTTCTCCTATGCCGTATACGGTCACAATTGGTGCCACCTCCATAAAGGCTCTGGGAAAAATGCTCCGCAAAGTACTTACGAATCATGGCCGACTGTCTGGGGAGACAAATGAGGAAAGCATAATCTTTTCTTCTTTTTGTATAGGCTCCCACAACTCTTGTTTGGGTAACTCCACGGCCAAGCCCCAAAATATACTTGGTAATGTCTTCCGTATCATCTTTGATAAATGGAATAATGGTGACCTTATAAAGCTTTTGACGGAAACCGAAAAGCATATAGTCCATAATATAAATACAAATCACATGGTTAACCAAAGCATAAAGTGCAATATCTTTTCCGAAAACGAAGCCCAGAGAAATCAGAATGGAACCGTCCAGGAAAAGCATGACTTTACTTAAGGGAACACCTTTAAAAACCTTCCGGTTCAAGATTCTGGCAACAGTATCCGTTCCGCCGAAGGTTACCCCTGCCCTGAAGAACCAAGCCGGAGCCAACACCATAAAACAAAGAGAAATAAATACACACCAAAAACATTTCTCCTTGCACGAAGACAAAGTCAAACATTCCCGTAAGCACCAATAAAGTAGGATAGAGAAAAAGAAACGAAGATAATCTTCATAAACTCTTCTCGTTTCAGAAAAATAAAAGCTAAAAATCAGTATGGTGATACTGAAAAAGTAATAAATATAGGTGTAGCGAATCCCGATAAAACGTTCCGCCATCTGAGACAATCCTGTTACTCCGCTGGTAGACAGCTTATTCGGCACCAAAATGCAGTTTACGGAAAAAGCCGTTATAAAACAACCTACAATAATCTGCAAATAGTTTAAAAATCCTTTTCTGTAGCTTGTGCTCCTGTTCTGCTTCCATTTTTCCTGCTCCTTCTCTTATACACTGTACGAACAAAAGAAGAAGCACTAAACGTACTTCTTCTTCATTTTTTTGAACTATGTCTATTTTAGCACAGTGAAAAGAAAGTAAAAGGTTTTTTTTACAAACTATCCATACTTATAGCTAAATGCACTAGATAAAAATATCAATCCATAGGCTTCCAGAACTTTTTCCACAATTTCTTCTTCCTTCAGATTCTTATCCAATAGTCCAAAGGACTGATAATCATAATAACCTTTCTCATAGCCGTTTCCGTCTGCTCATCACTAAGAACAAAATTCAGAGAATTGGCAAAAATCCAAGACCTTCTGTCTATCACCACTTGCCCAGTTCTTTTCCAAAAGAAGATCTACGAAGGTCTCCTTATTGTCCTCAATCCACTGGCTGCAATAGATGCTGGCGTTCTCTAATTTCTTGGCTGTAATAGGATTTTCCTTAGCAAAAATCCGCATTCATAATCTGTACACAGCAAGGTTCAATCTTGAAGTCAGGATCAGTAGTAAGGGAACGAATTGGACGAATAATACCCTCGTCTACAAATTTCCCGTGCAAACATATCGGACATCATGGCTCCCTGCACTTCTCCATTCTGTAAAGCCATAATCACTGCATCATTGGCAACCACCTTGTACTTCACTTCCTCAGGCTTAATGCCGTCGTTACTAAAGAAACGAAGAGCAATATTATGGTCGGAATTTCCGATACCGTCACTTAAAGAAACCGTCTTTCCTTTTAAATCTGCGGTACTTTGAATCTCGGAATCCTTTAATACATATAAAGTCTTACAGCCGCTATGAGCACCTTTTGTAAATACCAGATTCAAGCCATTTACAGCAGGAACAAAAACAGAAGCCAAATGGTCTGCAGCAATATCCACCTTTCCTGTAGCTACTGCATCCTTAGCTTCGGTCATCTGGCTGATAGCTGTACTTAAGCCCTCCGCCTTATAAAAATCCCTCTTCCTGAGCAGTACCGAAGGTTCCTGTACAAAGTCCTCCATTATAGCCGATTTGGATATCCTTGCCATAAGCAGGCTCTTTTTTCCAAGCTTCTTCCTCTTCCGGAGTAAGCTTTAAGGGATGATACACAATATCCTTTGCCTCCGGACGGTCGGAAAATCCCCCCTTGATTTCTTCTGGTTTGCTGTTCTCCATTCTCCTGCTTTGCTTCCTGTGCTGTACTTTCCTTCTTGACCTCAGCCTTTTTCCTGACTTTCGGCCGAAGTTCCTGTTTCCGCCTTTGTCGTTTCCGCCTGCTTTCCCACCTGACTGCTGCAAGCCGTCATAGAAAAAATGGAAGCAAAAGCCAATGCCATTCCCAGCTGTCTCAATGTCTTTTTCATCATACACTCCTCTTCTTGCCTGTACATTTATTGTTCCTATTTATCTAAAAACCCATCGCAAAACGCCATGTTCCAATAGTCCCATTAGCCTCCATAAGACTACTTCTATAAGGCTTCCCTAAAGCTTCCATTACATTTTGTATGAGTTTTAAGAAACTTCTTAACCCGCCTCTTCCTCCTGATCCACTCCAAGAAGACGCATGATTTCCTCACGATAAGATAAAAACTTGGGATCCAATCTTTTTCCTGGGATATTCCAAATCAATAGGAATATCCCTTAAAACGCTGCCTCCCGCCTTAGCCATTACGATAACTCTGGTTCCCATATAAATAGCCTCATCCACATCATGAGTCACCATCAGCATCATGTTTTTCTTTTCCTTCCACAAAAGGAGCAGCTCATCCTGCATCTGCATTCTGGTAAAGGCGTCCAATGCTCCCAGCGGTTCATCCAGCAAAAAGACCTCCGGCTCATTAATCATGGTTCTGACAAGAGCCACTCTTTGCGCCATTCCCCGGACAATTCGTGGGGATAGGCCTTTCGGAATTTCGTCAAATGGGTTAATTCCAACATTCTCTCTATCTCTTCCGCTTTCTTCTTTCCCTGCATTCTTGGTCCGAAAGCAATATTTTCCTCCACCGTAAGCCACGGAAAAAGGGTAGGCTTTTTGGAAGCCATACCTCTTTTGGCATCAGTTCCTTCTATTTCCTGCCCATCCAGCATGAGTCTTCCCGAAGTGGGGGAATTAAGCCGGCTACAAGGCGGAGTAAGGTGAGACTTTCCGCATCCGCTGGGCCCAACAATAGAAAGGAACTCTCCCTCCTCCACCTGCAAATTCACCGGAGAAAGGGCAAAGGTTATTTCCTTTTCCTTACGAGCAAAACTTTTTGAAACATTTTCTATCACTAATCCCAAGGGCTACTCCTTTCCGAACAGGTTCATTTCGCTAGTCAACTGTCAGTTCCCATGCTTCCTTTTTCTTTTTCTTAATCCTTCAGCATGCCTTCCTGCCAACGAAGTACCCGTTTTTATGCTATTCAAAAGAAAATTCACGGTAACAAAGATACAGCAAATTAAAATGATGGCACCGTACATCTTTCCGTACTCCGCCCAGCTCTTTTGCCAGGTGATATACCAGCCAAGACCGGATTCCACACCAATCATTTCCGCAACCATCAATGCCATACAGGCTGAACTCATGGCCTGAACCATGCCTTGGAAAATGCTGGGTAAGGCCGAGGGAATAGCGATTTCCAAAATCAAATCCTTCTCCTTTGCCCCCAAAGTTCTTGCCGCCTCATAATAGGACTTGTCCATGTTCCGAATACCGGTAATCGTTGCCAGGGTAATAGAAAACCAAACGCCCAGCGCAATGATGAACACGCTACCTCGAAACAAAGAAGTCGCTAAAAACCATAACAATGGGGAATCCATGTGGTACTGGGGATGGAGCCCAGGAGTTTCATAAAAGGTTCAATCCAGTAATTTATTTTTTTGTTATACCCACAGGCAATTCCTGTAAAAAGCCCCACAATCAGTCCAGAAAAATAACCGCAAAACAATAAGAACAAGGAGCTCATGGTACATTCCCATAGATAGGCTCTATCCTGCACCATGGAAGAAAGCACCTTATCAATACTGGGAAAATACGGTGTAATCAAAATATTGCTTTTTAAGGTGAGTAAATCATAAAGAGTAAAAGAAAAACTAAAGCACGAAAGGGAGCGTGGTATAGATAATTCTTCCTTTGCCTTTTTCCCCGAAAGGAAAAACAGAAAAGAAAGTTCCATTTCCCAATAATAAAAGCAATAAAAAAGGCATAAACATAACTTGCCTCAAACCCGTGATGGTTAGGAACATAGAAGTATTCTAAAAGTGCCAGAACTCCCATCAAAAAGGGACTCAATTGAATCAAAAGATCGAGATTTTTCTCCCGCTTTGTTTTCCCTTTTTCTTCCTGTTCCAACAGCTCCTCTACACTGCTAACTGCCCCATAATCCTTGGAAATGCCGTTCATGCCTCACCCCTGTACTTAAAAACATACAAATATATAAATTAAATAGCTTTTATTTATTGTATATTTTTATGGGCCGCTTTGTCTAATTGTCTTTCCGGATAGCTCCGTTGTCTTATAGAGAGCATTTATAAACGAAACACAAAATGCTATACAATTGACACTAAGGGTAATGAGAATAACGTACTTTCTCTGTAGCTCCAAGAATTTCTTCGTAATCATCGAGATATCCCTCTTCTACAGGATCGTCCATATCCAAATCCTCAAAATTCTCGCAAATGTAGTCTGCTATCTTTTTTAATTTATCATCTATCTTCATAGTTTCACCCTTGTAATATTTATTCGTATTCTCCCTCAACTATGTTTTGCATATATAACGGCATATCATTTATAAATTCAGAGAAATCGCACATATCTCGCATTTCCTCGTGTTCCTCATCATAAAACGCTACCTTCTTGGTTTTAGGATTCCACACAATGCAGATATGGTCATAATCCCCTGTAGCCTTTGACAGACGAAGGAACTTAGCTCTGCCCTTTTTCATAGCTACTGTATCTGTTAAAGAGAAAAATTCAATCCACTTAAAATCGCAGTCTTTAAGTTCAAATTGCAGTTCTTTACCTTGAAGATAATCCAAAACTGCCTTAGACAACTTAAATGGCTTTTAATTCATCTAACTTATTATGCAGACTGTGATAGCTATCAGGCTCTAACTCCTTAAAATATGCGGCCATTTCCTCATCGCCTTTTTTTCAACCGCTATGCTGTAAGGACGCATTCCGTCTTTTTCCGTAATTGTCACATCTGCACCATTTTCTACAAGATATCTGCACATTTTAAGGTCCACATATCTTGCAGCCACACAAAGCGGAGTAGGCTTAAACGGATAGACTGAGTCAGCTGCATTGTAGTTAATATCAACTCCGTTTTTAATAAAAAAATCAAGCACCTCATAATTCCCATCATCTACAGCACTTCTAAATGCCTCTCCACCGTACTTCTCCACACTATGGCCAAGCTTGTGAATAAGAGGAAGATTCTCATATTTATGTCCATATAAAGCCTGACTAAAGGCCTCTGACTTTACACCATTTACAACATTTACCTTCGCACCCTTTTCTACAAGATATCTGATAACCTCCTCATCACAATACCTTACTGCAAGCAGGAATGACGGATTCTTTTTTACATTCAGATTCACACCCTTTTCCACCAGCCATTTTACAGAGTCAAAATTCTCCATAATAAGGGCTAGGTCTAAAGGGGAGAGTCTTGTATATTTGCCAAGCTTTATGTCCTCTTCTATATCAAATCCCTTTGACAAATGCTCATCTAAAGCCTCGGTATTTCCCTGCAAAATGTCATTTACAATGGTGGGAACAGACTCAAAATCTCCAATGTCTTTTATTTTCACCATAAAATCTCCTATAATTTTATCTGCTATAATTTATTTCACCGAGTGGCAGAGGATTAGGATTTAAGATTACCCAACGGACTGCAAGCTCACATAATCTGGTGATTACAAAGTCTTCAGCCAACCCTTTTCCATCTATCTTTGAAATAAGCACCTTACTCTCTTCTATCTCCTTCTCTGACAGCGCATTTCCTTCTGCAAAATGAACCGGCAGCGAATTTAGCATATTTCTATAACTCCTATCCCAGTTTATTCCACCGTTTCTGTTAATTTCATCGTCCACCCTGCCTGTTATGCGGATAACCTCTCCCTGCACCGTTTTTGCTGCTCCTGTCGATGGAATTAGTAAATCCCAAAGCTCATTATACTGCTCCTTCCAAGTGCTCCCCTTTACAAGAATAGGAGAAACGCCGTCATGTATTATTCTTTTTGCCACAGGCTTTGCACCAAAGATATTGTAGAGCTTTGCCGGGCTGTATCTACCTCTTCACAGGAAGCTTCACTAAAGTTATCCCTATGGAATTCAAAATCCTTACCGATTATTTCTACTTTTTCTGCCATCTCAGGCGTAATTTCTACACCTGCCTTTATTAACATTTCTGCTATTTCAACCATAGGCACTACCCTTATTCCTCCGCACGCTGTAAGAGCCGCTGATAGCGGAGTTTCGCCTCTTTCATTTTTAGCATTGACATCTGCACCCTTTTCAATCAAAAAGTGTACTGTATTGGGGCGGAAATACTCTGCTGCCATATGAAGCGGCGTATCCCCATATCTATTTGGCTTTTGTATATCTCCTCCCAGCTCATAAAGCAGTTTTACTGTATCCATGCCAAAGGTTGCCTGACTATACAAAGGTGTGCAGCCATAATAGTCAGGTATATTTACATCAACGCCCTGCTTAACGAGCCATATAACAAGCTCGTCAGGTACACCTTTGTAATGAAGTGCAGTGTGCAAACCGAATTTTCCATCATAGGCTGTAAGCTCACATTTATCATAGACAGCTTTAAGTGCTTCAATATCTCCCACTTTAAGCAATTCATCAAAGTCTTTTGGCAGGGTAACTCTTTTCTTAGCCATTATTCTTCTCCTTGGTTTTTATTTAAATCATTTGTAATACATCCTTTATCAGGTATAATTTATAATATACATTTCTTAGCATAAAACATCGATTTCTACTTACAAAATTATTCCTGCTCGTTATAGGATCCCAAGTACCCTTCTCTACAGTTTCTGCGAGCATATAATAAGCGTCTAAAAATATAAGATTTCTCCCATACATCCAAAATGGAAGATTAACATTAAGCAGTAGCAATTTTTGCAGAGAAAATTTCATCTCCAACTTTTATTTTGGCCTTCCATTATATAAAACTCAGTTCCACAGACTAATCCGGAATAATCAACCTCTTCATAAATTTATTATTTCTTTTTAGCCACAAAATAATATCTATGAATTTTCCCCTTAATTACACCTTCTTTATCAAGAATTTCCTGTGCTTTAAAAAGCTTATCCTGATATTTCTCCACTTCAAAACCCGGAAATTCCCAATCAATAATTCTGGCAAACCAAACCAGTGCACCTACATCATAAAACTCTATCGGTCTGTAGACTTCATCTGCTTCCACAATGTCAAATCCGTTATCAGTAAATTTCTGTCTTGCAATACTTAAATATGCTTCCGGAAAAGGAATTTCAACATCACCTATCAAAAGTTCTACAAGTTCTCTGTCATTTTCTGCACCGACTTGTTGCGTAAGAAATACTCCTCCGCTTTTAAGAGTTCTTTTAATTTCGTTTATGTTATATTGACCATGCCTGTTAGTAATAATGTCAAAGTAGTTATCTTCAAAAGGAAGAATATCTCCTCCGTCACATGCTTTAAAATTTATTCCTAAAGGAAGAAGTCTGTCCTCACATATTTTGATGTTTGGTTCATACCCTTCAATCGCAGCAGTATATTTAGCGTTTGCCATAAAAGACAAAAGAAATTCGCCACCTCCTGTTTCCATGTCCAATAAATAATCTGTATCATTCAAATAGGATTTTATAATGTTTTCAAAAATCCCAAGAGATCATCCTCTTCTTTATATCTTCCTCTAATATGTAGAAATCCCAACCTTTAATATGTAGCTATTTTCCTGCTCAAGTAACCATTGATTTATAATTGCTTGTTTTTCCATTTTTCTCCTTTTTGCTTTTCTATTTCTGTCAATTTCTATTTCTTTATTTTTCGAAGGAAAAATATATTGATCTTCCGTGGAAAGTTTATCCTCAAAGTTAAAAATCCAGCCCCTTAAAGCCCTTGATTTCTTCTGCATTTTCTATCTTATTTTCTGCCAAAAAGCGCACCATTTCTCCTCTTGCCATCTTAGCATAAACGCCCTTTTGCACAAGCTTTTCTCCTGACTTCTCATAAAAACCGCAGCTAATGTAGTGAATAGGAAATGATAATTCTTTCGGCTCATCTTTCCACATGATTTTTCCTCAGGATTCTATCCTTGGGAAGATATTTCTCTATACATTTGGCATATTCTTTGGAGGCGAGATTGAGGATTAGCATAGGATTTTCATTTTCTAACGACTTTTTCTCTCTTTTTGCAAACGCTCTTCCAGCTCTTCCAAAAGCAATGCTTCCCAGATATCTTTTCCCCAGAATTCATACAAATTTTTACACATTCCGATTTTTGCCTTTGCCTGCATTTCCAATCGATAGGGTACCACACCGTCCAAGGGCTTTACCACACCGTAAAATCCCGAGAGAATCCGAAGGTGACTTTGCAAATAAGAAAGCTGAGAGGCTTCCATAACGGAGGGCGCCATATACTGATACTGAATTCCCTCATAAGACAAAAATCGCCGGACTACAATTCCTTTTCAAGTCCATTTTCTCTATCCGTTCACTATTTTCCCTGCCAAGTCCTCATTACAAGCCCAAAGCTCCTTTAACTCCGAAAAAGAAAGAGATTTTAAATATTGTAGAAGCTGTTCCGTCTTCCCCGACAGATTCAATCCGCCTTCCAAAAATGTACTATTCCCCTCTGTACCTGATTCCACAAAAAGAGGATAGCCCTGATGGGGATATCCAATTCAGATATTTTCATCGCAGGAGAAATAATAATCTTCATAAAATACCTTTCCTCTAAAAATGCTGACGGTTCCTAAAAACAAGCCAAAGTTTCCTAATGACCAATCTTAGGATTCCTTGATAAAGAACGCTTCATTTTCAAAACAAGCGGGAAGCTAGGGAAGTAATCCACATGCCTTCCTTTGTCACGGTGCAAGGCAGAAATAGTACTTTTACCCCGGCTTGTTTCGCCTCTTCCAAAGCCTCTCCGAAGGCCTTATGGGTCTCCACATTCGGATATACCACGGAAACCTTGGGCATGGCAATCACAAACGCTAAAATAGCCACATAGCCCTCCTGTACCGCCTTTGTCAATTCTCTTAGATGCTTTACTCCCCGTTCCGTTGGAGCATCAGGAAAATAGCCGATGCCGTTGCTTTCCAAAGTACAGCCCTTTACTTCTAAGAGATATTTCCGGACATTTCCCTGCACTTGTATATTCTCTTGTATATTTATATTCCCTTGTATATTGAGCCTCTCTTGACTCTGTACTGTTCTCTTTCCGGCCTGCGGCTTTACTCCATTGTTTTCTTCTATTTTCCGATATTCCCAAAAGGCTTCCGAAGCTCCATAGCCCGTTCCATATAAAAATCCACTCTGGAATCACGAAAAACGTACTCCGGCTTCAACTTTTCAAAGGAAAAAGCTCTGAGCCACTCCAAAAACCACTTGATTCGGAGCCTGACTGTCAATGTTCACCAGTCCCAAACCTGCCTTTTCCACCGCCACCAAATCATAAGCAGTTTTCCGATTGGGATTTCCGCTTTTCTCCAAATACACCTTCACACCGGGCAGTAAGAGCTCCTTACAGCGACCGGTATTTTTTTACATGTACCGTTTCCACCTTTCCCCTGATTTCCACATGGGCAATAAAGCGGTTCGGCCGATCCAAAAATTTTCCTTCCACAATATTTTGATACTGCATATTTCCTCTTTGTTCTTAATTAAGCTCTTATAGCACTCTTCTTTTCTCGTAAGTTCATAAAATGGGAGCTTTTCCTTTTAAATCTTTTCGACTGCCTAGGATAAGGCCACGTCCAAGGCCATCATCACTGTAAAGCCCAAAGCAAAAAGCAGAACGCCTATATTGCTATGCTCTCCCTCCGACATTTCCGGAATCAACTCTTCCACCACCACATACAACATGGCTCCAGCCGCAAAGGACAAGAAGATAGGCATATAGGGCGCAAAAATCGGCGCAAAGAAAATCATCAGTAGGGCTCCAAGGGGTTCTACCACGCCGGATAATACACCGTTAAAGAAGGCTTTTCCCTTGCTTTGCCCCTTGCTATGAAGAGGTAGCGAAATAATTGCCCCTCCGGGAAGTTCTGTAAAGCAATTCCCAAGGATAAGGCTAAAAGCAGCCCCAGCGGTAATCTTTTACTTCCTCCTGTCAAAAGTCCTGCAAATACTACCCCCACCGCCATACCTTCCGGAATATTATGAAGGGTCACTGCCAGCAGCATCATGGTGGTACGTTGGAAGCTGCTGGGCATTCCCTCCGCATGCTCCGCATTTTGATGCAAATGAGGAATGATTTTTATCTAATGCCAATAAGAATAAAGTTCCCAGCCAGAATCCCACAAAGGCAGGAAGAAAAAGCCAGTTTTTCCCAAATGGCTGCTATCTTCCATGGCAGGGAATTAACAAGCTCCAAATAGACGCTGCCACCATGACTCCCGCCACAAAACCGGTTAAGCCCTTCTGCACATTGGGATGAAAAATCCCGCTTCATGATAAAAACACAGGCCGCTCCCAAACTCGTTCCAATAAAGGGAATCAAAATCCCCCAAAAGTACTACACTATTCATAAAAACTCCTTTTCTACTCTAAACCCTTTACACTCCCCTGTATGCTACTCTATGTATTTCTCTTGATATTACTCTTTATATTACTCTTTATATCAATCTTTGTCTTACTCTTTATCGTATCTACTCTTTAATAATTTTATTCAATTATATTGTTCATAATATTTATGAACAGTATATCGAAAACACCGGGACTTTTTGCAAGAAAAATGCGAATCCTTCTCCCTTGCTGCGATAGTAACATGGAAGAAAAATACGGAGAAAAAGCGACAGAGCGCCTTAATCGGCTCTGTCGCTTTTCCTAAAAACTATGCTTATGCGTCCTTCCAAACTTCCTTGGCGATTTCCTTTACCAGCTCCATCTTCGCCCACTGCTCTTCCTCTGTAAGCTTATTTTCCGATTTCGCAGGAAGCAAAAGCCGCACTGAGGACTTAAATACAGTCTGTCTAAAGAAATGTATTTTGCCGCCTCATGAATTCTGGCAATCACATCCTCTTTCTTCTCCAATACCGGAGACTTGGTGGTAATCAGGCCTAAAACAACCTTCTTCTCTCCATTTACCTTAACCAAAGACTCGAAACCTCCGGAACGCTCATCATCAAACTCCAAGAAATAGGCATAGGGATTTTTCCTCTCCAAAAAGCACATCCGCCACAGTGTCATAGGCTCCTTCACAGGCATAGGTGGAATGGAAGTTTCCACGGCAAATGTGGGTATTTACAATCATATCTTTCGGAGCATAGTTAATTACCCGGTTATTAATATCCTTACTGATTACCTGCAATTTGTTCAGCTCTTCCTTCTCGATTCCGGGAAAAGATGTCCTCTGGGATCCGCAAACATTCCCCAGGTACAATCATCCAGCTGAAGGTTACGACAACCTGCCTTATACAAGTCATCGATAAACTTCTCATATCCCTACGATATCATCCGCCAGTGCTTCCTCAGTCTTATAAATCTTTGCGGTACTTGCACGGTTTAAGGGGAAAATGAATTGCGCATAAAACTGTGCAGGAGCGGGAATGGTCTGCTTAGCCACTGTAACGCTGTCTTCAAACTGCTTTAAGAAACGGAAATGCTCTACAAATGGATGCTCCTTCTCCAAGGCCACCTTTCCCACCAGATAGGTATCATCAATCATGGCATCTTCTCCGTGGAAGGGTAATCCGGTTTTGGTTTCCTCATGTCCCACACCGGAAAAATCCCCACATGAAATCCAAATGCCGAGTAGCTCTACGGAACTCTCCATCCGTAATCACGCGATAGTCCAAAGCCTTCAGCTTAGCAACCAGCTCCGCAATGCATTCATCCTCTACCTTTTTCAATGCCGGGTAATCAATCTTTCCCTCATCAAAGGCCTTTCTTGCCTCCTTTAATTTCTCCGGTCTCAAAAAGCTTCCCACATAATCATAACGAAACGGTGTTTTTAATTCGCTCATTCCTTCCTCCTTTTCCTTACCACAAGACGAAATATCGCAAACTTTCCATACGATACCGGTTAAAAATTCACTCTTCCCTTGTTGTAGTGGGAAGTCTTTACTTATGCAAGAAGACAAAAATCCGGTCCCATGTCTTCCAAAATTACTCTAGTCCCCAAGTCTTCCAAATTTTCGGACAATACCCTATGGTTGCCTGCTTCCCATTTCTTACTATGGGCTGCTTTAATACCATAGGATGCTCCAAAAACCTTTAGAAACTTATCTTCCTTCATAGATAGCGAATCAACTGGTAAGTTTCCTGATCCTTGGTTTTTTCATCCAGCATTTCCTCCAGATCCCCTACTGCTGAAAGGACGGATTGTAATTCTCCTTGCATGATTCCCTTCTCCTTCATATCTACTGCCTGAAATTTTATCCCTCTTTCCTTAAAAATAACGCTCCCGCCTTCTTACTGTCCTGACTTTTTGTTTCCAAAAATTTGAATGTTCATAAAAGCACTCCAATTCCAAAAGAATTTTTTAAACTATTTTCGTAAACAGCACTCTTAGGTAGGGAGATCTCCCTCCTACCTTTTCTATTACTTCTCGATAATATTCTTCTTCCGGAAAATCCGGAAAAAATCTATCCGCATCCGGAACTTCCAAATCCACATAGGTTATATAGATTCTATCTGCGAGAGGCAAGGCTTTCTGAAACAATTCAGCCCCTCCGGCAATAAAAATCTCTTCCTCTCCGGCTAAACTTAGAGCCTCTTCTAAAGATTTTGCGGTAATTAAGTTCTCCCTGGAAAAAACTTTTTGTCTTAGACACAACAATATTTTTTCTGTTAGGGAGAGGATGCCTGATTTCTCATAGGACCTTCTTCCCATAATTACCACATGTCCGGTAGTCAGCTCCTTTAAACTGCTGTTGCTCACCGGGAATCTTCCAGGCATCTTCCCCTTTTCCGATGGCACCGTCTTTTGCCACAGCAACAATGATGGAAATCATTTTGAAACTCTCCTTTTAATCTTCCAAGCTTTTAAGCCCCAATTCTTCCGGAAGAAAGCGGGGATTTACATTTTCCGAAGTACCAAGGACGGAAGCCGCCAATTTGGTACCGATTTCACAGCTTCCATCAGATTCTTGCCATAAGTCAGTCCCATGGCCACTCCGGCAAAAAGGCGTCTCCTGCCCCTGCGGTATCGATCACGTGGACTTTCTTCGCCTTACAATGCCCAAAATGCCCATTTTGCTCCGCATAAATAGCGCCCTGACTGCCTAAAGTCATAATCATCTGGGGAAACTGGGCCTTAACCACATAGGAGGAAAGAGAGCTTGCCATCTCCTCCAGATTCATTTCTTCAAAATCCTCGGAAAAGAGCATTCCGGCCTCCTGCTGGTTACAAACAATGCAGGCCGTAGTCTTCAAAAGGTCTCGTCTTTCCAAGGCAATGGACATGTTGGAAACAGCGGCATACACCTTCTTCTTGTACTTCTCTGCCAGCTGGAAAAATCAGCTTTAAAGAGCTTGGAATCCATATCGATTTCCACAATCACGCTATCACAACGGGAGAAAAGAAAATCCCCGTGCTCCACAAGCACCTCTTCCAGTTTGGAAAGATCCGGTCTTTGGGAAATAGAGCCCATAAGCTCCCCTTCCGTATCAAAGATTGCCAGCCAGGGTTCCTAAGCCCCCTTCAATGCGCTGAATATAATTGGTATTTACCTTATGTCGCTTTTAATTTCTGAATAACCTCTTCTCCGATAGCATCCTGATCTACAACAGAAATAAAGGTAGGACGAAGCTCCACATTGGCAATATCCTCCACAATATTTCGGCTCACACCTCCATGAACCTTGACCACCTTTCCGGCGTTTCTTCCATCCGGCCGATACAAAGAAAAAGGATAACCCTTAATGTCCACAAAAACCGCGCCAAACACCAAAAATACCGATTCGCTCTTCCATCATTTTCCCTTTCATCCCTTTAGCACTGTATGTCTTATTCCCTTATGCTTTTCGCTTTATGCTTTTCGCTTTTTCGCTTTTTCGCTTTTTCGCTTTTCGCTTTTCGCTTTTCGCTTTATTCTACTGAAGGATGAATTTTCTGACAAGAGTATTCTTTTTTTCGCAGTTTACTCTAATTTCTATAAAAACAATCACTTAAAGTATTCATTATTATCACTATTCTTAAGATTTATTTTTAGTTCAAGAAATTAAGAAATGTGACTAAATATTGTAATCAAAATACTTTTATCCTTACCAAAAATATTAGGTTTGTCTTCATAGATTTTCACTTTTATTTTACGGTTTTTTGACATCTGCGAAAGCCTATTGATTTGCCTTTTATGCATGCATTAATATGCATACACGGAAAGGAGTCCATATGCCAATGATAGGATGTCAAAACAAAAATTATCCCAGTTTAAAAATACAATTTCGGAGAATTCCTCCGTCGAAATAGATCAAACTATAGACCTTACAAATCAGATTTCAGAAACAGAAGCAGTCTCAGAAAAATCCCTTTCAGACTCCAAGCAATTCTAAGCACAAATTCATGGCGAAATTTCTGCTGGCCATTTCTGTTGCCTTCTTGCTTTTCCGCACTCCCTCTTTTTCCGTAGGCTTTACTAAGGGAACCTCGGGGATGCTCGGTGGTACGATTTAGGAAATGAAAATTATTTACGCTCCACGGCAATGGATTGATACCGACAATGACGGTGTTGCCGAGTGCTATTATTTTTGATGCCGACGGTTGGATGTATACCGACACCACCACTCCCGACGGCTACACCGTAGATGAAAAATGGTGCTTGGACCGTAGATTCCGTTGTGCAAACAAGGAATCACAGGAAGATAATACTACGGAGGAGACCGATACTGCATCAGGACAGGATGGTTCATCCTACAAGCAAGAGACACTGGATAGAATCAACCAATTCAGAGCCGGTCAAAAACTTACACGCCTTAGCGGAAAGTGAACGTTTAAGTTCTATTGCAGATATCAGAGCCAAAAGAATGTGCTGTCAGCTTTTTCCCGATACAAGACCCCGGGTGGCTCCGTTTTGGATGAATCGGACGTGTACGGAGAAATTCTTGCGCACAACAACGAGACTCCTGACAGAACCGTAAATGCCCGGATATCCAGCGCCGAACATAATCACATTATGAGTAAGGGAGAATTCCAGCACTTCGGCGCGGGCTATTATATGGATGAAAAAGGAAACGATTATTGGGTCGTATTATTCGGGTATTAAGTTGTAATCAGCAAAGCATTCATGTTCGGGATTGAATATGAGGTTTTCTTGCATTTATAGCAGCCATACAGGAACAATATAGTTTTCCTGATCAAAGGCTGACAGTTCCATTTTCATACAGATAACTGCAGCTTTTTCCTCTTTTTCAATCCGGTCTTTTCCAAAACAGAGAAATTTCTCAGGATTTCCGGAGCAGGATTTGCGGACTTTTTGATTTCTATAGGATTCAGTTCTCCATCATGCTCCAATACAATATCTATTTCCTGGCGTCCTTATCCCTGTAATAATACATAAAGGGCTCTTTTCCACTATTCAGATAGCTTTTTCTAATTTCAGATACCACATAATTTTCCAAAATCGCCCCGTTCATGGCACCGTTTTCCAAGGTTTCCGGACTACTCCATTTTGTGAGATAAGCGACTAAGCCTGTATCATAAAAAAATAGTATTTAGGCGTTTTCACAAGTCGCTTTAGCATATTATTGGAGTATGGATGGAGATAAAATATGATTCCCAAGGTTTCCAAAATCCCCATCCAGTCTTTTGCCTGCTTTAGATTAATATCCGCATCTCTGGCTATTTCGTTGACATTCAACATTTGACTGCATCTGGCAGCTACAGCGGTTAGAAAACGTAAAAACTTTAGGGAATCAATAGCATCAGAAAGGTTTCGTACGTCTCTTTCGATATAGGTACTTAGATAGCTACCATAAAAAATGCTGTTGTTGCTTATCTCCTTACTCACAATAGCCGGCATTGAGCCTTGAAATATTCTACGAAAAATCTCTTGCAAATCTGCACTAGTTCTGCCTTCTTTTCGCTCCGTTAAATGCTTTAAATCCAGCTGAAAAAGGACTGTCCTCGCCCCCATAGATCTCCGTCTGAGATAAAGAAGAAAGAGATAGTACCGCTACCCTTCCCGCTAAGGACTCCTGTACTCCCTTCATTAAATCAAAAATTTGTGAGCCTGTAAGCCAAAAATCCCCCTTTCTGTGCTCTTTATCCACAATCAGCTTAATCATACTGAATAATTCAGGAGCATATTGCACTTCATCGATAAGGATGGGCGGTTTATGCAACTGCAAAAACATCTCCGGATCATTCTTAGCCAGTGCTCTTTCCTGTAAGTCATCTAAAGTCACATAGTTTCTGCCCGTTCCCTCCATTAGCTTTTTTAACATGGTAGTTTTCCCCACCTGTCTGGGACCGGATATTAAAACAACCGGATACTCCTTAGTGACTTGCAGAACGACTTTTTCCAAGCTTCTTGTGATATAAGACATACTCTCCTCCTATTCCACGACAGAGATAATTTTTCTATATAAAAATATTATCTTGATATCTTTTCTTGATGTATTTTTTTCGATGTACTTTTTCGATGTATTTTTTTCGATGTATTTTTCGATGTATTTTTCGGCTATTTTTACTTCTATTCTATTTTTAGCCGATATTCAGCGAATAAACAAGGAGCTGTAGAAATCAAAAAGCTTTTTTTAGTACCTTGGTGAAAAGCTATGATTTTAACAGCTCCTTGACTATTTTACTTTTAAAATGCTTTTATACTCCCCATCTATCCATTATTCCGGGGGATCTCAAACCTTCCCTGTCCACTGTTATGAGTACAGTATAATTCAGCCTATCAAATGACTTTATAGGAATAGGAAAGCAACATCTACGTCCCAAAATCAACTTATTCCGTACTGATACCGATCTGTACCTTCTCATCCTGTGTCAATGTTCTTCCCTGCAAGAATCTTATCCACCTCTGCAGAAACCTCCTCATCGCTCAGGATATGGTACACCGCCGCAGTCATATAGTCCTGAACTCCGGAGTTGTCCGTTGCGGTAATGGTATTAAAGCTCTGATCCACCATAATCACATTTCCCTCCGGCGAGATATGCCCATTGACAAGATAGCGCTTTACAGAAGGGGTGAAGCTCATCATCAGGTGTCCCGTGGCAAAATCCACCACATAGGCCTTTCGCTCCGTATCATTATTTCGAATCAGAAGAAGCAGATTTTCCTTTTCATTATACAGATTTACATCATCAAAGCTTACCGGCGTCTGGGTGAGCGCTTCATCCATATCCAGACTCTTAAGACCGGTCTTACTGCTCCAAGTAAAGGCTGTATTGTTCTGTATGCCCTTTAAGAGAATTTCGTCATCCTGATGCTTAAGATTCAGCACCTCCCGGAATGTCCTCTAGATGCTGCTTACTTTCCAAATCGTACAGAGAGGCCGTTCCTGAAAAAAACGGTTAACAAGAAGTATATTGTCGTCTTCGGAAACCAAGATATTCAAGGAAGAATCCGTAATTTCGGGATAGTATCCAGCAGGCTTAAATCCTCTACGCTATAGATCTTTAAGCCTTCCTTCTTATCCTGCAAATAGATTTTCTTTCCATCATCGGAAAAGCGTAGAGCCGGATAAGCAGAAGGAATTTCCACGGTTTTGGATTCCCGACTTTCCACATTGTAAAGTACCAGTCCGGGATTTCCGCTATCCATTTGCCCCACATAGGCATAGTATTTTTCCGTCGTTGGACAGAACGTTTTGTTTTGTACTGGTCATCAAGCCGTAAATCACCGTGTTCTCATTGGTGATGGTTGTCCCTGTCTTCCCGTTATCCGTGGAGAGCAGGAAATCCGTCCCGTTAAAAAGAAGCAGCTTGGAGGAGTCATTGGAGGATGCAATAATTCTGCCCTGCACCGGCTCCGAGGAAATTCTGGACTTGGTATCAATAATCTTAATGCTTTGGCCTTCATGGGAATTGGTCAAAAATCTTGCTGCCATCCTTTAAGAAGTAGATTTCAGAAGGTGCTATACCTGCCCAGATACAGCCTGTCATCCGTAATCACCTTATCCTTCCAAATGGAGTAAATCCCTGCTTCTCCAAAAGCCTGCAACCATGTTTTCTGCCGCATTATAAGTAAAAATACTTTTAAATCCAAGTCACCAAAAGATACTTCATCTACGGTATCTCCGCTTTCTCCATTGAGAATCAGAATCTTGCCATAGCTGTTTATAGCAATTTTTTCCCCATTCTCACTTTCCACTAAGGGCTTATTCAAGGTACTTGCAGTGATGATCTTCTCACTGAAGAGAACTTGATGATCCTCCAAGGAAATCTTTTGAAGCTCGTCATCCGTTAACAAAATGATAGACTTCCCGTCATTGGAATAAAAGGCGGATTTGTAAGGAAGCATAAAATTGGATCCATCTAAAGAAGTTCTTCCTATCCGATCAATAGTAGAAATAACACTGCCATCCTTAAGGCTTCTCCTTGTCAGCTGATTTTTCATCATTGTTGCCTAAAGTGATAAGCACCTCTGAACCATCACTCTTAATATCCGCATGCTTGACCGTTTCCTGAATAGAAAATGTACTAAGCTGCTGCCAGGTATTGGCATCAAAAACGTAAAAGTCCGCAGAAGTATTGGTAAAGCTTACATAGAAAAACTGTGAATTATCCCCGGAAAAACGCCCCAGCATAGGAACTCCCGGAATCTCTATCTTAGCCTTCTCCTCTCCGGTCTCCACATCATAGACAATGAAGCTATTATCAAAAAGCAGCGGAAACCAAAAAGCTTATCATCCTTGGAAAATGTTAAAAGCTTTACCTGTTGGCTATGCCCCGGTAATCTCTTGATAATTTCTCCATTTTCCACCTTGGCAATGGCAGTTTCATCATTTCCCAAACCGAAGGCCACCAGCTTTTCATCACTGCTGAGAGCCATAAAGGTCAACTTGTTTTTCGTAGAAATGGAAGTCAAGGTAGAAGCACCGCTGTGATAAATCACATCATTGAAAATGCTCATCTTCTCAGATTGGAGCTGCGGATACGCTTTCATGCCTTTTCCAATAGGCTTCATCGCTTCCTTCGCCACTAAAGCGGCCTTTAAGTAATCCCCTTCCTTGGCCATATCTTGGGAGCTTTTCATCAGGATACCGGCATTGGACTGCACCGCCTCCTGCCTGGCCTGCTCCGCCTTTTGGTAGGCATTAAACATAAAAATACCGAAAAGCAGGAATATCGCTCCGGACAAAGAGGAAATGGTCAGAATAAGCCGATTCTTTCTCTCCTTATCCCTTTGTTTAAGGTCTCCAAAGGTACAACCTAAGATGGTTGCCATAATACGATACTTTTCGGTTTTCAGTAAATGAAGGGCTTGCTTTGTCAGGCTTTTGCAGCTTGGCACTGTCCTTCTTTTGAACTTCCTCATAGCCCGGAAAATCCTTTCGCAAGACTTCATCCGGACGGATATCCGCCGCCAGTACATCCGCAAGGCTCTGATCCGCCCCTCGCTTCAACTGCTTTAAGGGTGCAGGAAAGGCTTCATCCGGTTCTCCCTCAATCAACACCGGAATAATACGCTCATCTCCATGAAGCTGTCTAAAAGTACGGATTTCCTTCTCACACCACTCGGAGAGGGGCGTTCTTTTGAGCAAAGTATAATCAGATAACGGCTTTCCGCCGAGCTTCTTCAATGGAGCTACTTGGGTCTCTTGCCGCCAGCTCCTCTCTATCTCGGAAGACACGGAAGGTGGTTTTCTTTACCGTCCTGATAAAATTCCTTTGGAGGCTTAAAGCTTTCAATCATCTGATGCAGCTGCTTCGCAATACTCTGGTCCGGCTCCACATGACGATAGCTGATAAAGGCATCAAACTTATATTCCTTTTTCCTTAAACTCCTTCGCTGCCTTCTCCATTTCCTCTGCATCATCATCTTTTCTGTAGTTTTGCAGCTTTTTCTTCCTCAACGATTGGAGCATTTTGTTCCAATTCTTTTTCCCATTCTTACCCTCTTTTTCTATATGGTTTATTTAATGATTACTTTATAGCCCTTTAGCTTTTCCTATTTTTCTGTTCTATTTCGTTGTTCTATCTTGCTTTTCTACAGCGTTCCTCTATTGCTTTCATCCCGTAGTGACTCAAAGGTCTCGTCCTCTTATTCCTCTTCTCGGAAGAGGCTAAAGACAGAGAGCAAATCATATTCCGGGTGACAAATGTCAAACTTCTCCTGATAATCTCTCCCCAATCCTCGATTAAGCAGGGATGAGTCTTTAGATTTTCATCCTTCTTCTCTCCATAGCGGAAGTTCATGGCATAGTAGCTGTTACACCACCTCTTATGCTCCAGTCTGGAAAGAAAATCCAGTAAGGGATTCTCTGAAAGGTAGCGTCTAAAATTTTGTTGAAACTCTTCTTTTTCCATTTTCTCCCCCAAGCTTTTTGGACTTCCTGAAGCTTTTTAAACTCCTCCAGCTTTTCCGATAAATAGGCGGAAATCTCCTCTTCCGATTTTTCCGGAAAATACTCTACGAATAATCTCCTCTTTGATACCCGCGTGAGTGGTAGACTGTCTGGAGGAGTTCTTCTTTACATAAGACAATTCATTCCAAGCTGTACCCTCTCCCATGCCGGCTGCTCCCGAGGCCTTATTATAAGCCTCATTAAACTGCTTAGCCCGATTGTCCAGAGCTTCCCGAATCAATATCTCTCGGTCATAATCTCCGAAAGGTCTCCAAAAACCTTGATCCGCTCCTTGGTTTTGGGAAGCACATGGGTCAAATCCACATTGGAAATATTCCGAAGAACCTTTGGAACCTGCCCAAAAGTACCGATTCATCAGCTTAAGCGCCTTTAGGCTCTTCACCACATCCTCCTGCATCAGGAAAATAAGACCTGGACTTTCTTCCTTTCCCAGTCCCTTAAGATAATTTTTGTAAATTCCTTTGCTCATGGCCTAAGTCTATACATTCTATCTCCAGCGCTCTTAGTAATCCTTCCCTTTCCGGAGCGTTTAAATCCAAAAAGCTCCTGCATTCTTTTGGGAAGCATTTTCCTCTAAAATGCTGATTTTCGGATTTCTCGTTAAGGAAGTGGTGGCATCGTTGGCCAACTGCTTAAGTAAAGGCAGGGTCAGTTCATTTACGGAAAAAAGCAATACATGGAGAGGCTTGATGCTGTTCTCATGGAATCCACTGTATGATGACTGTCTTCTATGGAATCCGCTATATGGCTATCCTCTGAAATTCCCTCCAGACTTTTTAAAAATGCTATGCTTCACAGCAGGCTCAGCCAAAAAGCATCCGTACGGTCAGGTCCTTTTGATTAAAGTGCACCGTGTCTATCTTCTTGAGAAGCTCTTCCCCCTTTCTTTCCTCGGAAAGCAGCTCTTCCATATAGCCCACCACCGTATTGGAACTACAGTTCGCATAGCAAGTAATAGGTCTTTTCGGTTTAATGCGTTTAATCACATTGGCATAGAGGGCATAGTTTTCCAAATCATTGTCCGAACAGAAAAAGATATACTTGGCATGATGGATACGCAAAGACGAAAACAGCTCCCTGACTTCATTTTCATCGCAATGCTCAAAATCAATCTGATAGGTGGCAATCCCCTTCTTCTCATATTTATTTTTCAAACGGTCATCCAAAAAATTCTTGGTAATCAAAGAAATCTTATAGGGCGTACTCTCCTTCATCAGATTGCTTATCAGCGTCTCCCCCATCTCCGTGTTTTCAAAAACCAGTACATGATGCATGCTGGTTCTGTTCAGAAGCATATTTTTCACATGAAGTAAAATGTTGGAAATCTGGGTAAAGATGAAGGCGGAAGTAAGAATCGGCGCCATCCACTTGGCAAACTCATAAAAATGCTGGATTTTTCCTCCGCAGAAATGGGAGAAACGAATAAGAACAGCTTGATTGTGCCGTATAAAACCGCGGAAAAGAAGCTGTAATGGGTCGGAAATCTTGGCACTGTAATAGGTATAAAGGTTTGAAGTCCGAAAAATCACGGTAATAATAAACAACGCCAGTACGATTTTCTTTTATAGTAAGTTCTATTTTCCTGCATAGTTCCATCCTTATAAAATAAAATTTTGTTAGCTTTTTAAGGGTTATTATCGCAATTTTTATAAGAACTTGCAGGAGTATTGCATAAAGAGGGTTGTAAAAAGAATATAAAAAGCATTTACCGGGATAGGTCTGAAAGTGGGGCTCGCAAACTTCGCCTCGTAGCGACGAACTGTAAATAATGAGAATGTACTGCTCGATGCAGCATATCCCTGTAAGTGGGGCACGCTTTCGCTAACCTCGCCTCGTAGAGATACTAAGCGAAAAAGCACAGTTACTGTGTTTTTCGCAAGTACTCGACGGGCTCAGATTGCCCCCTTCACAGGGGATATGCTGCATCAGTCACTGAAAACTTATGGATTATTATAGTCCTTCACTTATCTTGACTCTTTCGCTTTCGATAAGTATCGATTGGCTCAGATTACCTCTCTTGCAGACTTATATTGCGTAAATGCTATCTACTATATTTAACTATTACAAACTCTTTTATGACTGGAGGTTAGTGATTAGACCTCTTCTTTACTAGATACTATTTACTTTATACCGAACTCTTTTATTTTGAATACTTTATCCTAAAGACTTTTTGTAGCAATCTGTTCATTGATTAAACTATCTTCCTCTTTTGTAGAGAGTGTTTCGTTTTTTTGTAATAGAACAAGAACTACTATGGCTTCAATGATTCCTAAAACTTGTTCAATCAGAAACTTCAGAAAAAGGATAGAGAAATTTGATCTTCCTGCATTTGATAGAGATAAAAATACACTTAAACAGCTAGGGAGCAAGACAGGCAAAAAGCCATTCCCTGTTTCCAATTGATTTTTATCTCTCATCCATTGGGGAAAATAAACAGATAGGGACAGCGGAAAAGGATGCAAGCCATAAAAGCAAAATTATTCTCCATTAAGAAGTATAAGAGTACAAGAGAAAATACAATACTAAGAATAGAAAAAGCAGGAAAGGCTGTCTCCTTTTTCCTGTCACTATCTTCTGTTAAGTGAATAAGCTGTTTATTCCATAGCGTATAGATACTCTTCTTTTTCTATAAATATTTTGCAAGACTATACAAAGCTTGTTTTTCAATGCCCCATGCCATGCCGCAGAGTAAGACCATAGGCAGTGCATCGATAACAATGTTAAGAATTCCTTCTGTCATAAAGCCGTTGGGTAAATAAAAAGTATAGTATTCCAAGTACACAGAAACTGAAAGCAGGACAAAAATTCCTCTGAAAATTTTGATTTGTTCTTTTTGAAAGGCACTGTAAAACGGACAAAAAGTCCGTACAATAATGCCAGAGCTAAAAAGGCCCAGAAATCTTAGGATAAATGCCTCTCCATTATTAATAAGCAAGCTTTTCATAAAAACCTTAGGGTAAACAAGCAAGACCATAGAAAGAAAAAAACTCCATTTTAAATTCATTTTTCATAAAAAAACCACTCCATTCTTTAGCAGGGTAATCTTTTATGTCTCTCCTTTGCATCTCTTCCTAGATGTACCTACTTGTTTTATTTATCGATTTTGCTTACCTACTTTATCAGCTCCCGGATTAAGATTTATAAAGAATTTAAGTTTCTATTCCGGTTTCAAAGGAAACTAAAAATAAGGCAGTAGAAAACCTACTGCCTGAGCTTTAAATAAATTCTATTATTTTTATTCCTGATAGTCGGTTTGTTGGGACATATAGTAATATCCTTCAAATTCAATGTCCGCTACATTATTTTTAATATCAAAAATTTAAATATCCTGCCGATAAATCATTGTTCGCGAGAATCTGCCAAAGGTTATAGGAAATAAATATTTTATCTCTTTCATATAATTCCTTCGAAAGAGGAACTTGATAAGTGCCCTCCAGCTGAATCGCTTTCTGATTTACAACCTTGAAAAATCTTTTCGGTAATCTGTGATGGGATATCTCCAACCTCAAGTCCATCTCCCTCCAATGGTGTTCCTACCATATCATATTTTTTTATATCCTCTTTATACTCTGCGTTTTCTGATAAAGGCTTAGGGATTCCTGCATTATTTTTGCCTACATAACGCTCATAAGCACTTGCATCTACAGACACATGATCAAAATGCAGTAAACCGCTTTCATCTGTGTATCCTCCAATATAATTTTGGTTTTTCAGCATTTTCCCGGAATCATCCATGTAGTACCACTGATCAATATCAACTTCCATCATGCTTCCTAAAACTTTTTTCATTTCTGTTCTAGGATAATTTCTCCATCCAATATCAATATAACCCGATTCATCAAAGTGATACCACTCTCCATCGATTTGCTTCCAGCTGTCCTTCGGATAAGTTCCGTCCGCTTCCTTGTACCACCACTTCCAATTTTCCGGACCATCATAGACCCATTCTCCTGCAAATGCCGGTAAAGCCATAAATATGCTTAGTCCCAAAGCCAGCATTGCCATTCCCCACTTCTTCGCTACATTCATTTTTACCTCCTTAAATATTTTGCTATTTTTAAACGACAAGAAAAATCCAAAGCTCTTGCCGCAAAGTTCTAAGAATTCGTTCGCTCTTTTCCGGTAGTACTTTTTCTTTTCAATACGATAAAGTAAACAGAGTCTCACAAGACCATGGTTTTTATTAAAAATACTTTCTCTTTCATTTCTTGATTTTCTTTTAAATATTAATTTTTATTATATACTGAATAGAAAAAAATATTACGTAACAAAAAAATAGCTCCACATTATTGTTGGAGTTACGCAACACCTTAGCGCCTTTGTAAAAACAAATATATATCGACTCCTAGAAAATGAAATAATTATAAAGTCTCTTCCCTCCTCTTTCCTTTCATTAACTTCCTGCTATAATATATTTTACACAATTTAATTTCAAAAATATCTTTTAAGATAGAAATGGAGGTCGTTATGAGTTTTAAAAAATATTACAGTAGCAGGCGGTGGAGTTTTGGGTTTCCCAAATTGCTTTTCAGACCGCATTTTCCGGATTTTTCCGTAAAGATTTGGCTAAGAAGTGAGGACTCTATCCAGAGAACCAAGCCGAAGCTGGAAAGACTTTTATACGATTTATAAGAATGAGCTGACAGAAGCAAAGAAAGAGCCCAGGGAAAGGGACTGAGCTTCTCAGAGGATTGATTCCTGACTCTTCTTCTGTTACAGAGGCGGATATCGACAGGCTTTTTGGAAAAATGTAGAAAGAGCCCACAAAGAGATACAGCTTACCACCAATCTTTCCGATGCCTGCAAGGATGCAGATTTAATTATCGAAAGTATGGCAGAGAATCCTGAGGCAAAGAGGAATTCTATAAGGCTATCGATCCCTTCCTTTCGGAAAATACCATTGTTGCCACAAACTCTTCCAGCATGGTGCCCAGCCAGTTTAGAGACTGTCTCTCCAGACCTGAAAACTATCTGGCTATCCATTTTGCCAATAACATCTGGAAGAGCAATACCGCTGAAATCATGGGTCATGATGGCACTTCCAAAAAGAAGCCTATGAGGCAGTGGCGAACTTTGCCTCTGAAATTAAAATGATTCCCCTCCGTTTACATAAGGAACAGCCCGGTTACATCCTTAACTCCATGCTGATTCCCTTCTTAGGCGCAGGAGAAATGCTTTTAGCCAAGGAAGTGGCAGATCCTGCTACCATTGACCTGACCGGAGACTGGGTACCGGCTCCCCCCTCGGACCTTTCAGATTTTTGGATATCGTAGGCTTAAATACTGCCCTAAACATCGTATCCAACAATCCCCAGTCTCAGGATCCTGAAAGCGTCCCCGGAAAGATTAAGGCTATTTTGGAGAAGTATGTTGCAGAAGGTAAGATCGGTGTAAATGCAGGGAAAGGATTTTATAAGTACAAATAGCTTTTAATTCAAAGCCTATTTTTCTAAAAAAAGGTACAAAAATGCTCCCGCTTTGGGATATTTATTTCCCAAAATGGAGCTATTTTTCTGTATTATATTCTCTCCAGCTCATAAGCCTGATAAGAATCCACCTTACCCCCATCATACATGGACACCATGATAAGGCTTCCGTTTATATCGATAATGCGACCTTCCGTCTGGCTATATCGTACCAGAACCGGATCGCCGACACGAAATTCTTCCGTCTTCTTTCCGCTAAACAAACTGAGAAAGGCAAAAATCCTAATAATCTTAAAGAGCAGGGTAAAGGGAAAGCTAATCAGAGCAACAAGTAATGTCCACAAAGAAATTCCCGGGAACTTTCTCCTCTATATCGCTATCTGTACTGCTGTCTGTTTGGGCAGCTTCATAAAGGCCTTTACTCTTAGCTTCCGAAGCTTTATTGTTTTTCTTTGCAGGAGGCTTCGCAAGCTTTCTATATTCTCCATCCACTTCATAGAGACCGTTTTTCTCACAAAGGGCTCGGTGCACTTGCGGGCTCAGCACATTCTCTAAATACGCCATGTCTTCTCCGGAAAATTGCAGTGTCGAAGCCAGAGCAGCCCGATCTATCACCGACTTGGATACCACGCCATCTAAGTCAAGTAAATCATCCGCGTTAAGAGAAATCTTTCGATTGACCATGGAATGAAGCAGCATATCCAAGGTATCCTGATCTACGATTCCTTCAAATCCCAAGATTTCATCTGCACTTATGCTTTCTCCATGATTTAGGGCATAGTCTATCATTTGACAAATCGTTTCTTTGGATACCAGGCCTTCAAAGCTCACAATATCCTCAAAGGGAAATTTCGCACCTAAGGACATCGCTTTTTTAATCAGCTTTGCATTTAATTCCTGATCCTTTATAAGTTCTGCAATATCAGAAATCTCCCAAGCTTCTCCAATCGTTTTCAAAGAGGAAATTCTTTGGCTTAAAGTGGATTTGCTCCAGTTTTCAGCCCTTTCATAAAAATCATCCCATTCCATAAGCAAATACCTTATTCCACTTTCAACTCTATTCCCATTTCCAAGGCACGCTCCTGATAGACTTCGTTGATTTCTGCCGTTAACACCAGTCGCTTCTTGGCATATTTTCCGCCAAAGCGATGTGCCACCGTATCCAGTTCATAAAGAGCATGCAAACACTGCTGGGGAGATAGCTTTCCGCTCTTACAGGAAATAAAGCTGGGAATATAGCCCTGAAGAGACAGGACATCGATTTCATTTAACACATCAATTCCGGCAGGGCCTTCCAGCACCCCATCCCAATCCAGATGCACCCCTACCCGGCACTCATCACTATGCCCCTTTTCCTGCAAATAGGTATAGAGCTCTAAAAATGCTGCCTCCATCCCAAAGATATCCCTTAATTGCCTTGTTCTTAAAGCGAAATTGGTATTTTCCCTCGGAATGTTTTAGCTCAAGAATCGCTCCTGCCCGAGCCAAATCCTCCATGATTTGGTAAAACTTATGGGCAGACTTTAGCTTATTGGAAGAATCCGCCAATGCCTTCAGTACCGTACTTTCTTTTTCGATACACTCGCCCCTCTTCATCAGGGCTCATGTTTTCTCTTAAAAACTCGGAAAAAGGGATTCCAATGCTCCGAATGAAGCTTCATCACCTTCCGGATTTTTAAAATGTCTTCCCTACTCTCCTCGTCCGGAACATCTTTAATATCCTTTTGTAATTTATAGTTAATGACACCGCCATGCATCTCAATCAGCTTATCCAGAGACATAGGAACAGTTCGTTTGGTCGCTATGCTACTGATGCCTTTATGTTGTTTATCATTTAGGAACTCAACATTTGGCTCATAAAGCATTTACCTCATCATTCTGTTTTATCTCTGTTGAAAGGCTCTTCCTTCACCTCGTTGTAATGCAATGATTCCGCATTCAATTCCAAAAGCTTTCCTTTGAAAATGTCGTACATATGCATAGGTGTTTCATATTCCCGGGACAGCATACCAAAGGCTACCAGCATCAGGCTTTCTCCTCCGGTAATGTCGAAAAAGAGCTTGGCTTTTTTGCTAAGCTCCAGCTCGATTTCCTTCCGCATGGTTTCCAAAACCGACTGCAAATTGCTTCCCGACAAGGGCAGAAAGACAATGCTTTCCACAGCACAGTATTTTCTCAGAAATTTCTCCGTCTTTTTCCTTCTGTGAAATAATGTCCTCATGATTTCCGAAAAATACCAGCCTATCCACCTGAAAATTCATTGCGGTAATGACATTTTCAATAGGCTCCCGGCTAAGAAATTCAAAAACAACTACCATGCTGTCGCTCCTTATGTATGATTCTATTCCATTATTTCTCTGGCCTTTGGAAGCCAATCTCCCCTTGCCTTTTTCTCGGTATCCTCCCGTTCATCATAGGCATCATAGGGTGCCATGGGATCATGGGGCTTTTGCTTCTTTAAGGAGTTACAAATCTGATCCTTATGTCGAAAAGCAAATTCCAAATCATCTGTCCAGCCGGTATGTCCGCTAATAATTTTCGGAGAAATCCCTCTCTCCTTTATTAGCTTTTCCAGCTTTACAAGGGACTTTTTCGCCAGCTCATTGTCCTCAGCCAAAGAATTCAAGAAGCTATAGCCTCCATCCGGCCCAAACCAAATGGTATCTCCCGTGAAAAGATAGGCATCATCAATGAGATAAACCAGATGCCCGAAGGTATGCCCCGGCACCAGGATAGCCTCCACTTTGATATCATCAATATAGAAAAACTTCTCCATCTTTTTAAGAGCCTTTTCTCATTGTCGGTCTTCACCATAGGAAGCTTATAATGCCCAAATAAGACTCTTCGACGAGCCTCTCCGGTCAAATATTTATTTTCCGTTTCTCCAAGGTAGAGCTTGGCATTCCGAAAAAGTCCTGCACTATCCCTTTCCACCGCCCCTACATGATCCGTATCCAAATGGGTCAGCAGGATATGCTGAATGGAAGCAGGCTCCAGTTCCAGCCACTTCATTTTCTCCGCCAGACCCTCATAATTGTATGCCCCGCATCAATCATGATGGTCTTGCCATTTTTCGTATAGAAAAAGACATTTGCCACCCATTCCCCGGACAGCGCTTACTCTTTCATCAATCCGCCCCGTGTTTAGAGGGCTTAAATATTTCCTTTCCCCGATAGGAAAATGACATCAATACCTTCTGAAATTTAGAAGCAAATTTCGACATAGGAAACCTCCTATAATGCTAACTTTTCCTCCAGTCCACAATCTGTAACTCTGCAAAGGGCTCCGTCCCTAAGCAAAAAGACAACTCTGGCTTTGGCTTTATCTCCAATCTTGTCATACAGTCTTCCTGCACTCATGGACTCTCCCTTCACCGTATAAGGGCTGTTAGCCACATAGCCAATCTTTCCAAGGCCTTTTATCTTCACCAAAATAGCCTCAGAATCGAATTTATTATCCGGTTCCTTCTCCAGCTTTAGCTTCATGCCCTCCTTCAAAAACTCCGTACCAAAAGTAATGATTGCATCCCGTAATTGTAAAATACATCTCTTCCATGGCAAAAACCATCCTTTTCTATTTCAGCAATGGGTATTTTATGCTTTGCTTACTCTAAAATGTATTTTACGCAGGATAGAGTCCGTTAAAACTGACTAGATAATGGTTTATACCTTTCATAGTTATCTTTTGCAATTTCTTTTGATTGTTTTTAATTGTACTCCCCTGCACCTAGCTAAGCAAGCTAAACTCAATAGCGACTACAAAGTACATATTGTTCCTTCTACTCCATTCCTAATAGAACTGAATTGACAAGTCTACTCTTTAAAAGTACTATCAAGCTAAGACTGTCTAGAGCATATGTGGCAAACAATTAAAAAGCCGGAATAATCTGTTTAGAGGTGTTAAATGACAAATCAGGAATATAAAGAACTTCTCCGGGAGAATTATAAATCCTAGCGAGAAGAGAAAATTGGCATACGCATCCTTTCAAAAGAGGAAGTCGAAGAACTCAAAAAGAAAGGAATTATTAAAGATAAAAAGGAGTTGAGGATGGATTACGAAGATGAGCAAGTAACGTTAACAGGTGGCAATTTAGATGGGCTCTTTTGGAAATTTGTATCTCTAGCAGATTCTTATTTTCCTTCCAGTCTTAAATTCTATAAAGAAATTGCATCCACAGATATTATGGCTGAAGATGAAGGGGGATGGAGGCCAAAAGAATATTCTATAGACGTTCCCTCTAATGCCTTTTACTATGGCTCATAGTCCCTATCGATTGGAAAGCACAGGCGGAGGACAGTTAACTCTTCACAATCCACCAAGGCTTCTGGAAGTAAGGCTAACAAATGGAGATGTACACTACTTCCCCTTTTCCGGTTCTGACGAATCCGATACTAGATATGAATTGGAAAATGAATATACAGATCTTTTTGATGAGCAATATGAAGAAATCCGTATTTTACGGGAAGCTGCAGAAGTCATGAAACTGCTGGATTTTTAGAAGAAGCTATTATGAACTTGGATGTAGACGATGATTCCAACTTCTCCTTGAACGAGGACTTACAACGTAGATTCCCCACATTCCACCTCTTGGATTTTTCACCGGTAACACAAATGATGCGCCTGCTTCCTTTGATCCTGCAAATGATGAATTTCCTGAATTTTAGAAGATCAAGAAACTCGACTCCAAATCTTTCCTCAATGCCATGAAATGGCTCGGAAAACAGAAATCGAGAAGTTTATGAAGCCAGAAAACAGGAATTTTATCGCTATATTGATGAAAAAGGGAATAAGCGATTTTTAGGCTTCCATTTTTGAGCCAGAGAACAAACTTGACGGAAATACAAGAAAAGCGATGACTAGAGAGTTAAAGAGTATTTGAGGGAGGTAAACGATGGGAAAAGTTTTTAGAAGATGACGAAATGCCCTGAATTGACAAGCGAGGATTTCAAAAAGCGGTTAGAAACCCGTATGCACAGTATTTCAAAGAAAAATACCCTTATAGTCCCCGATAAGGCGGTAGAATACTTTATAAAGCAAGCGACAGAGACGGGAACAGACTGGCGAACATTGGCGAATTTCTATTTGATGGATGTTGTAAAAGAATGGGAAAAATCAAAAATAGAATAAAGTATAAGAAAGGTGGAAAGCATGAAATATACAGTGAATTTACTATGGGATAGTGAAGCTAGTGTATGGGTAGCTACGAGCGAAGATATAGGGGACTTGTACTAGAAAGAGGTTCGCTTGATGTACTCATTGAGAGGTACGCATGGCAGCGCCAGAGGTATTAAAATTAAATAATCAACCACTAGAGCATGCAAAAATAGCCTTTTCTCTGACCGGAAGAGTGGCATAGATTATCATTTTTAAAGTCGTATGGAAAAAGAAATATACAAGGTATAGAGGGACGTGAGCTATGGAAAGATATGGAATTATACTCTTTACTGGTCGGAAGAAGATAAGCATACATTGCGGAAGTTCCAGAGCTAAAGGATGCTTTTGCTGACGGAAAGAGCAAGGACGGAAGCTGTGAGCAATGCGGAAATAGTTATAGCGGAGTGGCTAGAGGTGGCGAAGAGGACGAGCATATCTATCCCAAAAGCAAAAGGAAAACTAATGTTTGCATAAAAATCATTGGCGAGGATAGCATATAGCAAGGGAAGCCATGCACGGCATGAAAGCCAAAAAGAAAAAGCTAAGGGTGCACTTTAAGCTTTTATAGTGCTCAAAAAATATTTAATTTTCTTTCTTTTCTATGCCTGCTGCCTTTTGCGTACTCAACCATATAAGACAGATAGTACGCTTGCCTGTGATACGCCTTGGCTTTCGCAAGCCTCTTTAAGCTTCCACTATATCCTTTTTCAAAGTATAGCTTTTGAAAGCCAGCCAGCTTTTTCATATACTTGGATACTGTCTCCGACCTACCTCGCCATAGTGTACTACCCTCTTAAAAATTTTTGTACTTTGCCGCACAGACAAGCCGATGAAAGACGAGTGTTACTATAAGAAATATTTTCATTTTCCTTTATCGTGATGTATAATGGTCGATACAGAGGATTTCTCCCCTGTACCGTGGTGGTTTATCATAGACCGAGAAGGCTTAGAGATAGAGAGCTTACTCAAGATGCCCGATATTAGTATCGATATGGCAAAGTTGGTAGGGCACACCTCGCCAGTCGATATTCTCCAGAGTTTTTCTATTACCGCATCCTTTTTCCTCCTTTCCTTGCATTCCCAACGTTACGACTATTGTATAATGCTTTATGCAAATGCTGTCTAATACTCTATTATTTATTTATAAAGTAAAGCAGTGAGTAGCGACCTATACAAAAGCCTGCTTTTCTTATGTCCATTTATTTGGACTATATTGAATAAAAAGTAGCACAAGCGTTTTCGCGTGTATAAAGCCTTGAGCAGGCTAGCTTCTCAAGGAGGTCGACAAGTTATACATTCTTCTGAATTAACAAAAGCTCTCAAACGAAAAACTTTCCGATTTTTCCCTGCTTTAAATAATTGGATATCTTCTTGCACTGAAGCTATGTCCCACATTGTATAAAAGATATAGAATCATCCTCTCCAATAGCTCTACATCTCGAATATTGTTACATTGAACCACATCCTTTAAGAGCACTGAATTATAGACTTCTTGAATTTCATCCAAAAATAAATACACCTTTCCTTGGATTGACGAAATCCTTTTTTTCAATTCTTGATACAAGGAACTCGCTGTACAGAAATAAGCATTTTCCATGGACTCAAAACAAGATGTCTCAAACTTCGCCTGCGCCACTTGTTACAATTAAAAGCTGATAAACTGTGTCTCCGGAACGCCTTGTCTAAGAATTTCCTCTTGAATAAGTCGGAGCATATAAGACTTTCCCGACCGGCGAATTCCGGTAAGAACTTTAATGACATCCTTTCCGATAAACGGTTTAATTTTATTTCACGTTGGACCATTTTGGGGGTCTCCTCTTGGCTTTACGGAAAAGCAAGCATATTATACTTGATATTTAAAGCAAAAGAAAAATTTTTTGTTCGATATAACTGACAAAAATCTTCTTTTTAGAAAAAGCTATCGTCAGAACACTTCTTCTCTTTTCTCCCCGAGCTTCCCATTCCCCTTACGCTATCAAGCTCCTCCACTTCCTCAGCTGTAGGAATAGAACTTTAGTGCTCCACTTCTGGAAACCACAATGGAGGCAAGCTTTTGTGCATACTCTATCGCTTCCTCCAAGGATTTATTCTCCACAAGTTTTAGTGCCATTCCGAGCCACAAAAGCTATCCCCTGCAGCAGTGGTATCTACAACAGTTGTTTTTCTGACAGGAAGTCTGGAAGAATGCTACTCAACATCAATTAAAGCGCCCTTTTTCTCCCATGCTTACGACAATAGTTCCTTTGTACATGGCTTTCTAAACGCTTTAACCATATCCTCCACTTTGGTGGAAGCATCCATTCCTGTTAAAATAGCTAGTTCCGTTTCATTAGGTTTTATAATATCCACATAGGAGAAAAGTTCTGCGGGAAGCCCTGCTTTTGCAGGAGCCGGATCCAAGATTACTAATTTTCCTCGCCGCTTTGCTTCTTTTGCGGTAAAGCAAACCGTTTCTATCGGAATTTCCAGTTGTAGAATAACCATCTCCGCTTTTTGAATCTCGGATAGATTTCTTTCAATATAGGGAATATCTACTTGTTTATTTGCTCCGGGAATTACCACAATGCTGTTATCTCCTTCTTCATTAACACAAATCCAAGCTGTTCCCGTGGATGTATTCGAAAATTCTATCTTTGAAGTTTTTACTCACTTTCAAAACTATAATTTTTTCATCTTTTTGAAAGTGTTTTATCTCTTCCCATCCGCTCATACACTTCCGCCATAGAATACTCTTTCAGTTCCTCTTAGAACTTCTTCTGAACCGCAAAAACGCCATCATCCAAAGCTGTGTTAATCAGTCTTCCTACCGGACAATATAAATCATCTAATCTAGATTTACTAAATCATGATTTGTTTCCATTATGGTGCTTATAAAAAGGATAAATAATATATACAAAATGAAAAATTTCACTCCACAGGGTAAAAACCTATTGCTTCAGAGCAATCTCCTCCAAATACATTTCCGCTATATAGGAGGGGCCGGTCCACCAAAGCTTTGTTGTATCATCATACAAGGCTTTTCCCGTCTTGAAGCAAGGGAAATCTACGAGACATCTTTACTATCATTTCCGGTGATTGCCGATATTTCTTCCACTGCCATAGTAACAAGGAGATCAATTGTATAATTCAGTCTTTCTTTTGAAATACTTAACTCAGCCATATCTTCTCACTTTCTATAAATTTTTAGGCAAGATAGTGCGTCTTCAGTCTTAAAACAATATTGGTCTTTTAACTTATTGGGGAGCAACTGTTTTGACACAAAATTCATCCGCCTCTTTCTCCCCAACTATACCAAATGCCCCCGCCAAATAAGCTGTTAAGCTGGCATTCGTGGCATCGTCTGCAATTTTTCCGATGATGATGTCAACGTTTCTCAGCTTCCTCTCTTCCTCAAGAAAATAGTATTCTTTCTATGAGCAGCGATGCAATGTAACCAATCTACATTGGCTTCCGGAAATACATGTATATTCAGCTGTTTAAGTGGCCTGAATTCAAAAATAGAAATGTATCCATAATTTTGCCCATCTTCGATACGCTTAATAGCGCTTGCCTTATTTATAGAAATTTTCAAAAAGCTCTCTGCTTGCTCTTTTGGAACTTGTAAGGTAAAACCCTTGTCCAAAATCCTTCATTTTTGCACATTTCCTTAAGTCCGGTCTCGATACCTCACAATAACTTCCATGATAAAGAATTAGTCTTTCTTTTAACTCAAGCATGTATCTTTAATCCTTTCGCATCAAGATGTTCTTCAATATCCTGCAACACTGCCTCGTCTCCCTCGCAATGGAAGATTCCATAAGCCTTTTTCTATATAGTCTAAAAACCTTCGCCTGTTTAAATAAAGAAAGTACTTTATCCATGAAAGCTGCCATTCTTCTGCCGCTAATCTAATAAGTCTGGTTTGCATAAACAGTATTTCTTCTTTTTCACTCATCTGAAATCCTCCTTTCTCATATTACGGATTATATCAGCAAATCCTTTACACCTTCTCCCTTCCTCCTTTGTCTTTCCCATTACCTGACTAATGGCCGCATGACTGCCGGTTTGCATCTGGCTAAGCAGTGCTTGTCCGCTACTCTGTAGTTGACTAATCACCGTCTGCCCGCCACTTTTTTTATCTGGGAAAACGGCGGCTTGCTTACTGCTCTCTATCAACTTGCTTAAAGCATTCATAATTTCTTTTTTTCTTATCTTCCGGAAGCTTGCCCATCTCCTTCCAGATGGTTTCCATGTTCTTCATTAAATTTCCGGAGAACTCTATAAAGGGTCTCCGATTTTGTACTCAATCAGGGAAAATGCCGTTGTGCAAAGGGATTCTCTGGTTTCATCGTCCATGGTTTCCAGCCAGCTTCCCAAAGGTGGTTTTCGTGTACTCACTAAAGCTCATCCAGTTCCGAAGAGACAAGGCTATCCTTTTCCGCTTCCCATGTCATAGCATCGTGCTGCAAAATGCCCTTTGCCGTACTGTGAATCACATGTTGCTTTGCGGGATTGGATAGAAGTTGCCCGATAATAGAACTTTGGGGCGCTATGGTTATAATTTTTCGGTAAAAAGCTCCTGAAATTCCGGAGACTGAATCACTTCCTCTCAGCCCGGGGCCGTCATTATTATAAACTTGCATAATGCGTTCCTTGTGCTCCGGTTCACAAAAAGGCTGCCGCATACATGGCGAGTTTCCACCCTTTAGTGTCCTCCCAGAATAAACTTTCCCTCTAAAGCTTTAGCCACCTTGTTGAAATAGCTCACGCTTCCTTGGAGCCTGCGGTTTCCGATTTGCAGCTCATCAGAAAATCTTCTCTCCAACCGGTAATGGTCTCATCTGTCCCCCGAAAAGAAACATAGTTTGTACCATCCGGAAGTAAAAAGCAAAGGGCGGCAAATTGCTTTTACCGTATCCTTGTCAAAATCCTTCACATAATACCCGACCTTTGTATCCTGAAAAAGCGCTCCTCCATCATCTTTTTGCAGCAATAGCGGCGCTCGCTCCGTGAACTGTCCTGCGCTCTTGATCTCTTCCATGGAATGCTTTTTCACAAAAATGCTCATACTGCTCCTTCAAATCGAAAAAGCCATCCCCTTTTTCTTCCAGCAACTTCCCAAACTCAATATAAGACAAATAGGAAAAATATGACATTGTCCACCTCGTTAAAGGGGGACAGCGATAGTGGAACATCATTTCTCCATGCTAAGTAATCCAGTAATTCCATGCTTTACACTCCTTTTTTTACTTTACTAACTCTATATTTAGCCGATTCCCAAGATTTCCGCAAGTTCCTTCGCTTTTTAACCGCAGTAGAACTTTGCACCACCAGTTTGCAATTTCCAAAGACCGGAGCCATAGGGCATCCTCTTTCGAAAATATATCCTCTTTTAGCAGCTTCCTTAAATACGCTGCATAATAGATGCAAATATCTAAAAATTCTATTGATCCATGACAGGGCGGTTTTCCTGTCTCCGCTGTTTTTCGCTCCCGCATCTTTTATACATTCCCAAAGCATGCCCCAGCAAATGCTTAAAAGCTCTCTCTCCTTTTCCACAATTCGCACAAGCTTGGCAGGACTGATTTCTTCATAGCTTAAGAGAAGCCTTGTAATTTCCCTTAATGACTCCAAAGATAATGTACTGGATTGAACCAATTCTTTAAACAAACTCTTTGCCCCGTAGATGCTTTCTCCATCCTGAGCCAGAGCGCTACAGCAAAGCTTAAAAAAACAGTTTTGGAATAGGGCGTAGCCTCCCCTTCGAGGGCGCTTTATTTCCTCCTCGCCAGTTTCTAAATTCGCTAACTACAATCTTTTTCTGAGCACTGTCATAGTGAAGCCACGCTACATTTTCCTCCTCTATCAGTTCGCCATTTCGGTCTATCTTACCGGCAGAAACCTGTCCCTCATGAGCTAAAGCCATATAACCATCCAGCAATGACCACCTGATAGGAACAGTCTGAATCCTCAGGCAAATCCAAGTCGAATTGAAAAAAACTTTTTCGTTTTTCGAAGTTCCAGTCCTTTTGACCGAAAAGTCACGTGGTCTTCAAGGAGGGATTTTCCTTCCGGCAAAGGAAGCCATACTCTTTCAAAATCAGCGGGTGTCTCCATAGTAGCTATTGTTTTTACTTTGTGATGTATTGTCTATAGTTCCTTGATTCTCTCTTAATCCTGTGTTTTAGCACTCTGTTCTGTTCTGTCTCTGTAGAGTCTAATTTCTCAAGGATTTCTTTTGCATAAGATACCGCCTTGGAGGAGCCACTTTTTCCTGCCAAAATGCGGATGGCCTTCATTTCAGTGCTTCTTTCGAGGCAAGCTTTTTCTACCGCAAGTATCACCTCATCCAGATAATCTCTTAAAAACTTTACAATTTCCGCAGTTCCGGCGAGTTCTGGGCGAGTTCAGGGACTCTTCCACTGCGTCGCAGGCTACTTTCCATAGTAAACTCAGCATCCCCTCATTTGCCATAAAGTCCATGGCAGCAGCAAGATTTGCGGGTTGGACAGTTCTCCGCCACTCCAGTCCAGATAGGAAATATCCGTGATCCCGGAAAGCAAAAGGCCCTCTTTCCCGAGGCTTCTTTGTTTGCCTTTAGCGCATCCTCCGCATTTTTCATCACTGAGCCTCCCAAATACCGCAATCCAGTTCATGAGCCCCCTTACTTAAGGGCTTTCTCCTTCTTGCCAGCTGTCGTAAAATGATGCCTTGTCCATGATAAACTTCGAAAATCTCTATGCACCGCCGTAAAGGGAATAATCTCCCCAATTCGGAAAAATTGAAAACAGTGCGTTATGACTGTAAGACAGTCTATAAGGTAGTGCCTTAATGCTCTCCGGCATTTTCAATTCTACCTTCAATAGGGCGTTTCTCCCGGGAAGAAGTCCGGCTCTACATAGGTGTCATGCAAATAAGCTGTAATCAACTCCCCAGTAAAATATCCTTTCCCTCTTCATCCTGCAAAAATTCTCCGGAGGGAAGCTGAATTTTTAAGTCAAGCTCTTGTAGCTTTTCCGTACATTTGCTTACATCTTTCTGTGAAAAATGTCTCCAAATCCAGTCTTGTCAACGCAAGCTGTAAATCCGGCTCCGATACATAGGAGAATTTTTCCGCTTGGTACAGACTTAGTCGCTCCAGGAAATCCTCTATAGAAATGCTTAAGTCTTCAAAGCTTGGGGTGCTGAGTAAACAAGGCCATTGTCCCATGGTACGAAAAAGAAGCTCTCTTCGCATGGTTAAGAGTTCCCGATACTCTATCTTTACAATTTCTTTCTCCCCTGCAAAACCTCTGCCGACTTTTCCTCCACCGGCTTAGTTTCTATTCCTTTTGCCCATCTTCCCAGCGTCCATAAAGTGCCGGAATCGCTGTTAGGAATTCCCAGAAGACTCATTTTGGCTTCTTCCGGATTTTTGTATGCAATGTGATTTGTGAGGGCAAGGAACTGTTCAAAAAGAAGGTCTTCCACACACTCCTTTCTATCGGAAAGCAGGGCAAGCATGTCGGTTAAGCTTTCCGCCGTTTTTATCTCCCAAGCTAAATCTTGGAACTTCCCAAAGCTTGGGACTTTCTCTCCATAAGCCCTGCAATTCTTTTGTGCTCTCTTCCTGTTCCAACACTAGCCCCAGGGACAAGGGCCAATCTTTCTGCAAGACCAGCAATGCTCTTATCCTCATCCTGCAAATAAAGGGAAAGCCACTCTGCAAAGTCATTGGCAGATTTTTGGCTTCTCTCGTTTTAAAACCGAATTTAAAAAGCATCTTCTTCGTTTTCTTAACCTTAGCCGAAGTACAAGAAATCAATACCGGATACAGAAGCTCCTCGGAGATATTTTTCTATAAGAACCGGGGCAAATCGCTCTATAAGAGGCTTTCCCCCAGTCCCAATGTGGAATAAGATTTTTCCGCTCGTTCAAGAAATCCTTTTCTGTACAGCCAAGCTTATCCAAAAGTTCAACCCATGCTTTTCTGTCCTTAAGCCTTTTCGCAATATACAGCGCATCAAGATATACTCTTTTACCGCCTCTTTACGGAGTAATGATTCTCTACTCAAAGAAAAAGCAAATCGGGAAAGGGTCCTGTTCGGGCATATTCAGAGAAATTCCCTTTTCGATATGCTCTATAAATCTTCCAGAATTTCTTCCTTCTCCAGCGTAAAGCTATCATCGAAGAGATAGTCCTTTTTGGCCCCCAGCAATATCACCGAAGAGGCTGCGGCCCAGTCCTTCATATACTCCACGGATTCCGGGATAGGGAGATTCATCCTGTGCAGAAGTTTCAGGCAGAGCATACCAAGGACAGACAGGGAATGCTCCATGCCCTCCTGTTCCCACTTTCGGCAGCAGAAATGAACTGGATTCATAGTTCTCCCCTGTCCATAATTGCCCTGAAGAGCAATTTCATCTCCCCGGCCTATCACATTTGCCGCCCTCTTCGCTTCCACACCGATTCGAACGGCAAAAACAGCAAGCTTCTTAAGATCAACATCTATAACCGGAGCAAAGCCGTAGCTGTTTTCGGATAATTGTTTGATTTGTACCCATTCTCCGGATTTTTAGCCCATCCCTTGCAATTCCTTGCTCTTCCTTCGTACCTATCCCGAGGCTTAAGATATCTTCATAAGCCGTTTCCTCATATCCCAAGAACGATAGATTGCAACAGCTCTTTCCAGTTTGCTTGCATGTTAAACTCCTTGTCTTAATTTCACTGCCAAAATGTGCTTGCATGGACCTCTGCTGTTTCGATGCTTTAAATACCATGTACAAGTGCATTTTGCATTTTCCACTCCGGATCCTTCCGGGTAAATCACTCTGTGGTTTGTCTCTCCGACTTCACATACCAAGAGATCCTCCACAAGACAGTGTCCTCCATAAGTTTTTCGCTGCTACCAGTCTCGGATTGTCGCTTTAGACTCTATCCGGGTCGTCGGAAGTTCTCTGTGGAAAAATGCATTTTCATGGACATCGAGCCCAGCTTTCCTGAAACGGCAAGGGTTCCATGGCATCATGAACATTTTTTCTTATCCGACTGCCGGGATGCTGAGATATTTTCAAGTTTAATTTTGGGCTCAAAAATTCAATTCGTTATCGATTCTGTCGGCACATTCCAAAAATCTCTAAGTCTGAAAAGTGCTTCCAGTAAAGCCCCTTCCCGGAATAGCCTTCATAGCTCTTCGCCGTAAGGCTCAGGGTAATGCTTGCGCCGCTCATACGAGACCTCTGTCATTTATCTGCGGGGAGCGAGACCCTTCCGGAGCATAAAAGTTGATTCTGTTTACATGGCTCATGAGACGCTTCCGAGTGCGCTAAAGCCCTATGAAGACCGCTGATATATACGCTGTCTTTTCTTCCCGTAGCTTCAATATTGCACCGGTTTTTGTAGGGGCAAAGCCATCCGGACTGTTCCTTTTTCGGTAACAGGCGGAAGCCCTGCAATAAAGGCCTTTCACCTGCCATTCCCTCAAGATGGAATTTGTATTTCATTTTGATGAAGCACAGCGCAATTTCCCAAAGCTCGAATCCAGCGATCCGGCATTTCCACGGGGCGCTCTATCAGGATATCCGTAAGCAGAGGTTCCATCCGAAAGCTCCTTACTGTGTAAAGCTCTTCCAGCCCTCATCGCCGATAAGAAACTTCAATCTATCTCCCTGTTTGATTTTGCAAAGGGCTTGTCTTAGTTTGACGCCTATATCCACATTGGTAGTGCCGTAAAAGTTTCTCCGTCCAAGGCAGCTTGAAATATCAGCCTTGCATAAACACCGTTACAAGCCGAAAAGCACTCCGCTCTAAGCCCTGTCCCCACAGGCAGAAAGTGCAGGATCCTTCTGCGCCACCGGCACATACTGAAAATATCTTGTGCTCACAATATCCGCAGAACTAAGCCCGCCAGCAGTAATCGTAGGATTCTGATTTCTCCATGACAATGGTTTTCCTCTATCCCACTTTAGGGGGTGAGGGCCAGTGCTATGGATAAAGGCTAAATTGCCGTCGCCCTGCAGGCCGGATATGCTTTGCAATTCTCTCGTAATGCTCCCTCTCATGCCTAAAGGGGGTTCTGATTCGTTTATTTTATGTCGGTTTTATTTTCCGACCGGTTTATTTCTCTCATTTATTCTTGATTCATCTTCTATTGCGTTTTTAAAGGGCTATCCCTACGAATAGCCCTTTCATTTATCACATAATGAAGTTTTTCAGAGATTTAATACAATTTCAACTCCTACAAATTTCTAGCCTTCAGACTTTATAACATTTTATACATATAACAACATCTCATGTATATTCTTCAAAAGGTTATTAAGAATTCTTTCTTAGATACAACTATAAACATGATAGTAATTACAAGCTATAAAACCTTCTGACAGAAAACTGTTCTTCAGACATCTAAAATTCACGTATTTTGTTGCAATCTCACATATATCTCTTTTAATGAAAAACTATTCTCCAATTACTTTGCCCAAAATTTCTTTATAAAGGGAAGCATATTTGACAATTAACTTATCAAATTCGTCTGGAATATCTGAGAAAGTTCAAAAATATTCACCATGTTATTAATAAAATCCTTTTTCTTTGGAATCATAAACCTTATCCAGAGTACATTACACCTAAAATCTCAAATACAATTATCTTTAAATTCGTTTCAGACGAATCCATTTTAATAAAGCTTTACTTAACTCCTCTGTGGATTTTTCTGTAGAATACACCGGTGTTTCCTGCATTTGTAATGCAAAATTCCTTAAGCATATTCTTCTCCTCAATCTCAACAACTCCATTTGCCTCAGTTGCTTTTACTACCAATTCTAAAAATAATCTTTTTCTGGTTCTTGGTTAACAAATTAGAAACATTTTATTCACCCTCCTTTAGTTTAGTTTTTGATCTCTTGATTGGCTTCTGTTGGTTCCTGACATCCCTCAGTGTCCTTCTTTTTAATCTTTTTCCATGATAGCCTTCTTCAAAGGTCGTCCAGTCGGATTTTTGTATGATCTTTTGCATTTGCCAAATCTATTTGCTCTTTACAATCTTTTCACATGCCTTAACAAAATCCTCCTGAAGCATATTTCCCTGTGATTTTAAGGCTGCTGTTACACAAGCATTTACAACCGCATTCTTATTTCTCTGCCAACAAACTCATATTTTTCAGCTAAAAATACTTATATCAACATTATCTGCAAGAGAATATTCAATTGATGTTCCTTGCCATCATTTTGGAGCTTTTTGTATGAACACTCCAAATCAATTCTCTAGTCTCTACATCAGGTTTTTAAATTCGATACTAATTAATCTAGTCAAAAATGCTTGATCGTAGTTTACTACTAAGTTTGTTGCAAATATTACAATACCCTAAATTCTTCTAAAGCATATCAACAACTGACTTCTCATCGAGTTAATTGCCTGCTCGGATCCTTGGGTAACACTTGTTGAGTCTCTTGGAAAGCAATGAATCTGCTTCATCGAAAAACAAAACCGCATCTGCTTTTGCTGCAGCCAAGAAAATTGCTGACCATCTTTGGACCTTCTCCATGGTATTTGCTTTCTACATCAGCGTAACTGACTTTGAGAATTTTTTTACCCAATTTGTATTGCAATTGCCTCCGCAGCCATTGTTTTTCCTGTTCCTGGTGCGCCATAAAAGCTCAACGAAGATGATGGATGTGGTTGAATTTCATACAAGCCCCATTCTTTAAATACTTTGTTTTCGCATTCAAGAATACCAAGTGCATCATTTATCTTTTCTAGTACATCAACAGGTAAAATTACTCGTTCAAACGAATATAGTGGATCAACCGGAACATATTGTTTTGGCCTTCTCTTCGTAATCAAACTCATCCGGAACTCCAGCTGATGGTGCTTTTGAATCAGAAGTATTATTGTTCTCGGCAATAATTTTTATCTAAAGGAATCGACGGATTAGTTCGAACGTCAACACAATTCTTATCCACTTCTAATCCAATTTTGTTGAACAACTCTATCAAGCACGTTTTAAAACGAACTATTTTTCTCCTTGTCCTCGCCCCATCATATTGGACATTACTAATGCCTCAACTTTAACATTAGGAGATTGGTTAGGGAATTGTGCCTTGAATAACTTTTTGACTCAAAGTTCACCATCCGCAAATAATGATCCTCACTATTAACGGTACGATAAATATCATCTAATCGATCCGCTATTAATGGAAAAATCCTCTTGTCTAACGAACAATGCTATTTTCATGTATTACCCCTTTTACCACAATCATTCCGTTTTTGCTGTTTCATTCTCTCAAAGCTAACCTGAGGATCCACATCCTCTGCTTTGACACCTTCGAACCTTGTAATATTTCCGTCTTCGTCAATATCTGCAGCGACAAACGGTGTCTCATCGCACATTCTTTCCAAGTCTTCCATTGATACTTCCTCTGCGTCTGATGACTTACTTTTACATATTCATCTACAGTTTCTCTAGTATCTGCAAATGCAACCTATATGTGCATTATGAGACCTCATTCTTTTTGTAATATAATCTTTAACCCAATTGATTGTAGGTACAACAATTGCTATTACTGCAATGGTTGCAGCAACCGCAAATAAACCTAATAAAAAGCTAATAACATGCTTACTCCTCCTTACTTTCCAACTCTCATATAGCCCTTGTATTCCATCATTTTTGCTTGGAAGTTAGATTCCATTGCTTCGAATTCAACTACTCTAAAGCCAGAAGATCGTTTGTTTTTTCATCATAATAGTACTGTAACAGATGACTATCCGGATCTAAGTTCTCTTCAATATTGAACCCTAGATGTGATAACAAATCGATGAAAGTGAGAGATGCATATATTCTTACTACGCCTTCTCCTCATAGCTTCTGGATTACTCTTAAACCATTCATTCAATTTTGTTACTGTAATCGTTCCTCAATGTGCTCAATTTTTCTCGTCGATGGACTTTTACAAATCTTTTTCAATTCTTTAATCAAATCGAAAGAAAGCAGGGATATCAATTGTTGAAGATTTATAATCATAGCTTTCCGAAAAAGCATATGTGTTATAAAGAACGAGTTGCATCGCTCTTCATCTTAACTTCATATAAAGAGGTCAGATATTTAATAGCATCTTTCTTAACGAGTTTACAATTCCATCTGTAGTAAAAATCAGGTCCGGTTTTCTAGTAAAATCAAAGATTTACCTGCTGGAGCTGTTTCTTTAATAATCATCATTGCATGGCTTTTAATATCTGAGTGCCCCTCAAAAAGCCATATTATAAAAATACCCATTAAATTCGAGTCATCCTTGTAATAAACTTTCAATGATTCATCGACATGTATTGAACCCATTTTTCTCTTTAATAAATGCCGTCATATCAGCTATCCAACTTCGCATTTTTCTTAGCGACCACAGCACGGTGTCCAAACAATTCTGGTCCAAATATTTCTGTCTCTTCGATATATCATCATCAAAACTTGATCCATCATTTATTGCAATCTCTGGATCTTTAATATTCTCAGTATGACAGAAATTACTCAGACTAGCTTCAATATATATTATTTCGTTAATGTTGGATTCCTGAATTTTTCTATCTGCAACACTAATTAAGATTTCTATTGCATCTTTAACAATTCTAGAAAGGGATATTTCTTGAGATACCAAATATGCTTTGTAAGTAAACTCCCTTTATTCATTGCCTGCTGTAACTTAGTAATTTCTTCTTGATACTTACGCAAATTTGTTTTTGACAGCTTCGACTACTTCGTTTTAATTTCTGCATCAAACAAAACATCTATTTCTAACACAGCTCCAAACATGTTGTTCAAAATATTAAAATTGATAATTCGTATGATGCACTTTTAATACGCTCTTCATAATATTCTTTTTATTTCCATCTGACTGAAGAACTCTTAAAGCAGCAGCTTTTTCTTTCCTCTTTCGCCTTTCTAGTATCCAGAGAGAGCTTCTCCTGATAATCATATTCAGCATCAAATATAGATGTGAGTTTATTCCACTGTATGGAATACTTTACTACGATTATCCAGGAAATTCTGAATTTCTGCTGTAATACGGATCTTTGCCTACCACCAAAGTTCTTCTTCTAGTTGCTGTAAAATCCTCTCCTTTTCTTTGGCACTAGGGATACAAATAGCTGGAATCCACTCTAGAAGAGAGTAACTCGTAATTGTTTCTATCAACTTACGTACATAAATTCCACTCAACATCTGCATTTATTACGCGGTTGTAATCTTCATTTACCAGTATCTTAAGTAATGCTGCCGCCTTTTCCTGCTGACCTACCTTTAAATATGTCAAAAGCGCAAATTTCTAGTACATCTTTTTGCATTACCGGACATTCGAACAGCTTTATCAATCAGTTTAAGAATGTCCTGTTCATTAGTGATCTTCCTGTTCAATTAGAAGATCAGCATGTTCAAAGTGCACAAGATGCCGCTAATGGATCTTCTCTTAAGATGCTGTACTCTGATAACCTTTCGTACTCTTCAAAAATGCTCTAATGCTCTTTGTCTATATTCGTCTCTTACTTCTTTGCTAAAACCAGCATTTCCAGCTATATATTTGCTGCATTTCCAAAGAAATACCAAAAAGGCTGGGTATGCTCTAAAATTATCCTTGATAGACTCCAGACGTTCGTATTTCCTTATTTCATCCGTATCCATTAGAATTTCGTTATACTGTTTTTATCTGACGTTCAGTTAATCTGTATGTATCAGGAAGTTATATTTATCAGCCAAGCGCCATGCAGTATCAAACAATTCTCTTCTTAAACCGTTAAACTGCTCAATTTAGCAGTTCTTTTTAAGCTACCATTCCTGCTTCTCTTTATCCATCAGTATTCATTTTTATTACGGCGATAGTTCATGTGGCTAATTCCACTTGTGATGCAAAAGATTGCCATTGTCACAGGATTACCTCCTGCGATCAGTAAACCGAAGTTAGGAACAGCAGACCAAATTGCATTTTTCATCTTCTGCTGATATTCCTTCTCGATTATCTTTTTGTCTCCATCCTGAATACGGAAAAAAGTAATAGTATCGAGCAATTGCTTAAGGATATGTAGCAGTGCATCATCTTTTGGCATCTCTCAAGATTTAAGTTATTAAGAATTGCTTCATATTCCTGTTCAATACATTGAGGGTCGTTGTAATCAACAATCTGTGAAACTGAAACTGTACACACATATTTAAGGCATATGCTGCTCTTTTTTTATCCTCTTCAGATACAATATCCTCTTCTGATTGCTTATTTAAGAATTCCACAAATTGGCTAATAATCTTTTCTGCTTCCATCTAATACTCCTTATAAATAAATGAGCTGACCAACATAGATATCACTGGCTACTTCATCTCCATGAATAGTTGTTTCTGCTATCGGATCTGAACTCCATTCATCAAAGATATCCAGTGTAACTTCATCATTTTCTTTTTCTTTAACCTTTTGCCTTAAAAAGCTTTCTGAAGAAGGTCTTCATCCTGCTCTCTAAGGTCATCTTTTACATCATCTTTTCAAGCTATCCGATGTAGTGGTTTATATACTCCATACCCTAGAGCGCCAACTACTCCACCTACCGCCACGCCTACAGGTAATTTTAATAATAAATCCACGGACAATTACCTCCAAATCAATCCTTTATAACAATCATTCCATCAGATTCTAATAAATGTGCGTCCAGATTCGAATCTATTTCCTCAAAGTTAATTAATCTTATCTTCTTAATTTCATCATTCTCATCATCAAAGAAAAACTGGATTATATTTTTCCTTGAGTCTAGTTCATCTGGATTTTTCATATCCAATTCCTTTAAGAGTCTCTTTCGTGGGATAAGCTACAATCATCTTAACTTTACCTGTAATTACGCCTTTATGTTCTCTAAACCAAGCCGTAATATCCTTGGCTGTTAAGGACTGAACATATGACTGACCATTAATCAATTCATTATAGTCAGGATTCTTTTTCTTCACCTTTTCAAGTACTACATCAAATAAATCCTCTTCATTCGTGTTTTTCTTTTCTGTTGTCTGATTATTCTTATGGTAATAGTAAACACCTACTCCAACAACCACCACAACTCCAAGTGCAACTCCAACTCCAAAGCGATTCCTTCCCCAGTCATAATTAACCTCCTTATTTTACTAATTAAATTCAACATTCATTTCAATTGGTATGTGATCCGATACGGTTTTGTAATATTTTTCCAAAAATCGTTCTGGTAAACATCATTATTATTTATCTTACAGTATTTTTGTAACTGCCTCTGTTAATCTCCTATATGATATTTTCACATCATCAAACATAGCCTGTTCATACGAAAAATGATCATAGTTAAAAGAATATCCTGCGGTATCAAAGTCTTCATCACCTTTTTCATCCATTTTACTCTTAAGTGTTGTCAATCCTTCTTGAACCGTTTTTATTCTCCTATTGTCATATCGAGTAGAAACCACCTCACCGTTTAAGTCTGTTTGCATTACGGCAGGAATTTTTCCGCTTCTTAGTTTTTTAAGCTCAGACTGCCATTTTAAGGAATTACTATTCCAAAGTTCAGCATTATAGTCCCCTAAGACGATTGTGTATGCAGGTAAATTATATCCATATCGCCTATCCGCTATCTCTGGATATATATCTTTTAATAGAACATCTATTTCATGCTGTCTTACCTTTCTATCTGCAGCATTGTCTGTTTTCCCATAATAAGGTATGAACACAAACTAGTCTCAGTTCCATACTTGGATCAGCTTTTGGCACGAACCTTCCATAAAATGGTTTCCTAAACAAATCCTGCTTACATCTATCAATCATTCGTGGTTCAAAATCCACTCAGCTCTTCCATTAGATATTTTTGCCAATTGAATTCTCGTATTATTCCAGATAAAAGCGTACCCTTCTCCTCTTTGGTCATTGTTAGAAAAATCCGTACATATTACTAACACGAGGTTCCCTTCTTGAATCAGCCCATGCAAAACTCCAATTACTTCCTAATTCATACAACAAATCTTTTTTCATTGTTTCTTTTTGAGACCAAAAATTTGAAGAAAGCGCTGCACCTTCACTCAAGACTTCTTGCAAAGCAACTATATCAAAAATTTTTCCTCACTAATAATTTTTAGCAATGGTTTCTATGCTTCTAAGATTCAACTTACCTAATGCCGTTTTTCCAATATTTCGTAAGTTAAATGATCCTATTTTATATCCCATCCAACCACCTCATAACACAATAATATTATTACCTTGACTTCTAAGCCACATATCAATTCCCTTGCCAAACACCTCTGCTCGAATAGTGAATACACTATCATCTTCGCTTTCAATGACTGCAGTTGAAGTCTATCCAAAATCGAATCCACATCTGGCCCTTTATATTTAAACCTAACTCTCTCCAGCTTTCCACCATACATAAACTGAATCCTTTTTCTAAACTCACCTTCTTCAAACCTGCTGGCATACGGAATATGAAAATGCTCATCCAAAACCTTTATTGAACTAATTCTATCCAATCTATATATCGTTGGAAACGAATCATTTATTACATCAAAGTCTTTTTCGAACTTCTTTTATCATCTATGAATGCAGTTAAATAGAAGTAGTATTCTGAAAACATTATTTCCTACCGGTCTAAAGCTTTCTTTGTACAGTTGCTTTATCTTTCATCCTTGTATATGAGATTTCAATATAGCTACAACTCTTTTATTGCCTGACCTAGTTCCCATAGATTATCTAAGAAATCAATTTTATGTCTTGGCTCTACATAATGAAATTCCTCATTCTTAATTAAATCATCTACCAACTTCTGATTCTTCTTAGGAACACAACATTCAATTAGTTTCCTAAGTATTTCTGACATTTCTTTTTTTGTAAAAGCTCTACTATCTAGCATGATCTTGCATACTGCCAAAATCTCACTATTTGTTAGCCTTATACGATAAAAGTGTCTCAATCCTGTACCCAGAGACAGCTCGATCATATATTACGGAATTCATCATGCCCTGCATCGAGGAATCTGAATCGACAAAATTTCTTATGTCATCTATATCCCTTTGAATGCTTCTTTCATTTACACCATAATTTGCAGCTTCGTCAGCTTTATTTACCACATAGCCATTTATTAGCTTTGAATAAATTCCTAGAATCACTGGGGTCTTATCTAATTTCAAATCATTCATGTGCAATATCTCCTTTATATGACCAGTATACAATGTCATATAGACAGATTGTGTCACTCATTATTTTTGCTATTCACAATTTCTCTTAACTTTACTCTTAGAACTTGCTGAGTTTTTGCATTAACGGAAATTTCCCACTTCTTCTCACTTGGAGTACTTTTTGATTTTTACTAGAGCATAGCCTTCGAATATTTCTTTCTGAGAATCCTAAAAATTTGAAGGTTCTTTAAAAGCCATTTATTTACACATCGCATTCCTTGGAATATAAAAGGGCACTGCTATACAGCAATGCCCATGTCTACCATAAACGCTCTAATTTGTTACCTAGCTTTTATGCTCTACTCAAAAAGTCATGCCTTGTATTTAAAGATTAATCGGTCGTCTGTGTTATGTCAATGACTCTATACTGATTCATTATTTTTTTAACAGCAATTAGCTGATGAATTTGTTCAATATGCAACACATAATTACAATTCCCTCAAAGCACTGCTACAAACTCTTATCTCTTATGTGATAACAGTCTACTCAACAAAAAGTATCACTCATTCTCTGTGTGAGATAAATAAGATAGAACATAGAAACTTTTCATCAGTGAAGTTAAAAATACATTTTATAATTTTCGTGTGTAAATCGCTAATTACACTTAAGTAAAGACGCATGAGAATATCTTACATCTCTATTTCTTTTGGCTTTCTTAAACTATTATTTATTTGCATTTTTAAAGAGCCATCCTCTATGGAATAGCCCTTTCAGTTTATCGAATATTGATAGTGTGGTTTAATATAGCTTGTATTTTTGTGTTTTTGCTTCTGTCTCTTTTTCTTTTTACGTAAATCATCTATATGGCACCCTATAATCTGTTTCGGAATACTCTCTTCGCCTAAATGTTGCTCTCGAAACAATTAACAAGCACTTTTAGATGATGTTCAATCTGCATTTTTCATATAGAAACATCACCAAAAACACTCGACCATGCAATGAGATGTATTCCTGCTTTTCTGTTTTTATTTTCCTGATTCTTTAAACATATAGAGAAACCGCCTTTTTTTACGCATATCCCACTTATTGAACGCTAAATTCTGCTAAATCCCCATTCGCAAAAGTGCATTTTTTGACGCAAATCCCCGTTTAAATACCTTCTTCTGTTACACTGAGAATCTTTTATGAATCTCTCTCACTGAAGCGCACAGAAGTATGAAATTATGTAAAATACAGTCTTCCTATTCGCATGTACCTTGCCTATAATGGAGACAAACGGAGGTAATTACTATGGCATATACAGCAGATATTCTCGACAGTCTTGTTCCTATTACGCAGTTCAACCGTGGTCAGGCTTCCAAAATCTTTTGATCGTCTACATAGCGAAAGCCGGCTCATTGTTATAAAAACAACCAGCCGGCAGCTGTTATCTTGTCTCCTTCTGAATTTCAACGTCTCAGCGAGATCGAAGAAGACTATACTTTGCTCCTTGAGGCAACAAGACGCCTGAAAGAAGATTCTTCTTCCACGTCTTCCCGTGAAGATGTGATGTCTGAGCTTAATATCAACGAGGCGGATCTTGCTGCCGCAGGGGATGTGGTGATGGAATGATGTGGCAGATTGAATATTTGGGAAGCGGCTAAAAAGGTTTTGAAAAAGCTGATCTAAGCGCTCAAATTATCGTTATTTCCACACGAGCAGACAGCAGATATATAAAGAGGCTACCGAACGGAAAACGAAGCACGACTTGTAGTCCACATCTCTCTTGTTACGAAAAAAAGAGGTGTGCTCTAACTCACAAATCTTTGTCTTCTCATCCTATAGAATCTTTCTTGTCTTTGAAGCAATCACTTTTTACTAAGACGATTTTTTCTTAGATACTCCGTAAAACTGGTTTCCGGAAGTCTTCTATTTTTGTTTAACATATTCTGCCAAATTGTATTTCCCTCAACTTCCGTAATAATCTGTTTTTCCAGCGCTTCCATCAAAATATGTCCTGTATCTACATGCTTCAAATGATATCTTTTTAATGTATAAAGCAATGTCTTTATAATTATTGCTGGCCAAAAATACCCTTGTACATTTTAGTTAACGCAATTCCGGCCGCTTCACCACGCCCAATCTGCTTCTCACCTTTTTATTCCCTTAATCAAAGAACTATATAAATCATATTCTTCCGTTCCTATAACAATCTGCTGCACACTTGCTATATGTGTACTAATCAGTTTATCCGCTCTTTTGCTTAATATGCGGAATCGATGGATTAGATAACTCTTGGTATACCGGATCAGGCAAGACTATTCTCCCACTATATAATTTTTGTAAAAATATTGGTATTGTTTATCCATAAAAAAAGCAGAAAGACAATCTGTATCGAAAAATAACTCATCAGTCATTAGGATATCCTTCCTCTTCATCCAAGTTAAAAACAATATCCGCTCTGAATCCATCAGTAATAATTCTTCCTTTTTACCCTCAGAGATTAGCCCCATATCCGAGTTTTTCCACTTTTTCTCACATATTCCCCTGTAGTAAAATACTGTTTTCCTTCTATAGAAGGAAGATAGAGTTCTTTACCATATCCTAGTTTTGCAGCTTCACGGGAAATTATGATATCTTTGAATGGAGACATAGAATTCGCCGATACAAATCCATCCTTTTCAAGGCGAAATAAAAGAGCCATATGACTAATCATGTATAGTTGCTCTAAATCTATAATTTTTATTTAAAGTCCATCTATCAATCTTTTTTGCATACTGAAATAAGGTATCGTATGGCATAAGCAAATACCCGGCAAACATATCCGCTTCTTTTTCGGAATCTGGTTTATCATCTCCCATATGCATATCACAAACAACTCTTCCATCTATATCCTCATAGAGTATATGGTATAGTTCATGAGCTAAAGTAAAGCGTTGTCTGCCATAGGACGTTGTTGAATTAATACAGATAATAATATCTTCATCCACCTTGGTACACATTCCGCTGATTCTCTGTGAAAGAGGATACTTTACTATGGTAATCTTCTTTTCTTTCCATCCATTGACAACAGCAAAAATGTCGATGGGAGAATAACTGTCTTCCCCTAAAAATACGCCTTGTTTCCAATGCAAGTGAATTTAATTCTTGTGCTGTCTTCATCCTATTCCTCTTTAAGTTTCTCATTCATATATCGAATATTCATTGCAATTTTGTTTACGGCTGCTATGCTTTGCAAATCTTCTCCCTGAATGCTATTTGCTCTAAAAAGCAAAAATTAAGCGGAATATAGGCATCAGCTCTGCCCCAAAAGATATGCTTCCGTACAGCCAAAAAGACTGCATAATTGATCCATCATGGTAACACTCATAGCTCTTGTTCCATTTTCAAGTTTTGTTGTAATGTTTGATCCACACAAAGGTATTTTTGCCATCTGTTCTTGGGTTAATTTGCAATCTTTTCTAAGTTTCTTTAATCGAAGATGAAGTTCCTTCTGTTCCATTTTCCCCTCCTGCTACAAAATCACCTAGAAATAATATACTCTTCTTTTTGTCATATTTTTCAATAATATTTATATGATTATTTATGACAGACTTTTGACCATTTATAACTCATATTACCGGATAGTTGTAGGAAGAATAAAACCAGATAAGAAAAAAATCTACCAGCCGGTAGATTTTTGATAAACAGATTGTTACCTTTTTCAAAATGATCTCTTAATACCATTAATCTAATTATTAGAACAGTATTCAGAATAGCCGCTAATATAAGACCAGCTCCAACCCAAAAGCAAATCTATCGCAAACCCTATAATGAAACATAGGCTCCATTTCATAATTTGCTTACCACAAATGATGCATAGTTCTTTGCTTTTTATTTGATCTATTTTCGTCAAGATCATGTCCGGTTAAATATCGAATTGCTCTGCCGTTCGATCTAATAAATAGAATACCTATAATCAAATGAGAGCAAAACCATCATGGAATCGATACATAAAAAATACAAAACATATTGATTACCTCTTTGGTATCCATAAATACAGATGTTCATGTCAAGCATTTACATCATTTCATGAGCGAATGGTCAATTGCTCACACACATTTTACAATATGTGTTTTTCCTTGAGTATCTATATGATTTTTGTTCCAATCTGCATTTTTTCATATAGAAACTCACAAAGCGTGATATCACACGATTATCAATATCATTCTCACTAAAAATGTAAAAAGAACTCCCTTTCCGGGAGTCCTCTTGAAACTATTCTCTTCTTCTCATTTTCTTTTTCAAGACGCCTGCACGGAGACCATCCGTGCGTAAGTACCGTCTTCTTCCATGAGTTTATCGTGATTTTCACGCTCTATAATCTTTCCGTCCGATACAACAAGAATCTGGTCCGCATCCTTTATGGTCTTTAATCTATGAGCAATGACAAGAAGGGTCTTATTCTTGCAGAGTTCCGAAATCGCCTCCTGGATAGCCCGTTCATTATCCGCATCCACACTTGCTGTTGCTTCATCTAAAATAACAATGGGCGAGTCCTTCAGGATACATCTGGCAATGGAAATTCTTTGCTTTTCTCCGCCGGAAAGGGATGCTCCCCCTTCCCCGATTACCGTATCAAAGCCTTCCGGAAGCGAGCGGATAAGATCATAGCATCTTGCCTTCTTTGCCGCCTCCACTACTTCTTCCCTTGTTGCACTCGGTCTTCCCATTGCAATATTGTTGTAGATTGTGTCCTTAAAAAGATAAACCCTCTGGAACACCATGCTGATTTGATCCATCAGGCTACCCAATGGAAATATTTTTGATGTCTTTGCCGTTAAGCTTAATCGTCCCCTCCTTGATGTCCCAAAATCTGGCAAGAAGAGAGGCAATAGTAGATTTTCCACTGCCTGACGGTCCTACAAGAGCTGTCATTTCCCCTTTTTTCATGCTAAAGGAGATATGATTCAGCACATTCTTTCCAGTATAGCCAAAGCTTACATCGCTGTACTCCACAACAGAATCATTTTGTGCTTCTTTCGTATTTTCCAAAAATACAGTATCATTGGAATCCTTCGTGTTTTCCTTTGCACTTTCAGACATTGCCCTATCAGCAGAATCCTCCTCTGTTTCCTTTGCACTTTCAGGCAACACATGGTCACCGACATCTTTAAGTTCTTCCGCTTGAAAAACCTCTTCTATTCTGTCTAACGAGGCCGCTGTTACCGTAAGTCTTGTAATTTGACCATAATAGCTCTCTATGGAAATAAACAAATCAAATAAGAACAATACCATTCCCACCATACAGTTCAGCGCCATTTCTCCCTTCGCATACAACAGGCCGGCTACAGCAAGCATGAAGGAGGTGCCGATCCCGTAGGTAAGGTATAAGGCTCTCGCCCAGGGCCCATAACTTTTCTCAAAATCGATACTCTCCCTACAGCTTTTATCAAACTCGGCGGAAAGACTTTTGGATTTTTCTCTAACATATTAAAGGACTTGATAATCCCTATTCCTTCAGCAAAATCCAAAACCTCTTCCGTAAGCTGACTCACTTCCCTCCTGCTTCGTCTCTGAATGGGCAAGGGTCGTTTTCATCATACAATTTCCAACAATGACAAAGGCGATAATCACTGTCAGAGCAGCTATCCCTAATCGTACATCCATGGCAAACATCATGAGCGTCATAAGACCTTGGGAAATCATAAAAGTTACCAGCTCCGATAAAACAGTCATACAGCACTCTTCAATAAACACCATGTCTGTACATAGAACTGTGCTTATTTTTCCCATATTTCCTTCTGTAAAGTATCCCATCGGAAGTTTCCTGAGATGATCTCCCAGTCTCATTCGCATATCCGCAAACACTTCATATCCTGTTGCAGATTGAAGAACATTCGTGATGTGCTCAAAAACCGCTTCCACTGCAATGCAAAGAGCAAGACCGATTCCAAGATAAAAGCATATCTTTTCCTGCATTTGCCCTTCATAAAACAGACTGATGGCAATAAAACTGAAGATTAACGGTGCCTTCATCATAATTCCCTTGATGAAAGAAGTAATATACGAAGCTCTGATTCGGGAACGGTATTTTCCTGTCATACAAACGATTCTATGTAGTATCTTTAGCATGCTTTTTCTCCTCCCTTAATCTTCCATGTGCTTGCACTTACAGAGGCATCCCAGAATTTCTTATACTCCGGACATTCTTCCAGGAGCTTCTCATGCTTATCGGCTGCGATACACTTTCCTCTCTTTATCACGCAAATCTTATCCGCATTTTTACCGTGGAAAGTCTGTGCGCAATCACAAGCACCGTTTTATTCTTTGTGATTTCATCAAGAGCAGCATTTAATTTTTCTTCATTTTCAGGATCCATAAAGGCGGTCGCCTCGTCCAAAACTCTAATTGGCGCATCCTTCAAAAATCGCTACGTGCAAAAATTCTCTGTCGCTCCCCACCTGACAGTTTGCTTTCCGCCGTCTCCCGCCATGGTCTCTATTCCAGTGGAAGTCTCTTCAGAAATTCATCACACTGCGCTCTACTTGCCGCTTTTCGGTACCTCTTCTCTTTTTCGCCTCGGGCTTTCCGATAAGGATATTTTCATAAAAGCGTTGTATTAAATAAAAATTGCTCCTGCGCAACATAAGAGACCTCATTATTCAGCGCTTCCAGAGACAAATCCGTGATATCCTGTCCACCGATCGGATTTTTCCGTCACTGAAGTCATAATAATGCACTAAAAAGCTTAGCCAGTGTAGACTTTCCGCTTCGATTCTCCCACAAGGCGGTTGTTGTTCCCTGCGCAAGTCCCAGACTTACACCATGCAGGACCTCTTTCTCTCCATAAGCGAATCTGACATTTTCAAACTGAACATTCCTATTCTCCCCGCTAAACTTTTGCACTTCCCTCTTTAAGAGGCGGTCTATCCATAAGATGTTCCAGCTCTGCGATTTTTATAATTCAGCTGCGGAAAATTTCCTGCAAAATGCATCGCCTTCGCAAAAGACGGACCGACTGCGAAAGACATACAAAGCACTAAAATCAGTTTATCTAAAGCAAGACTTCCGCTGATAACCCAAAATGCGCCTATCGGAAGGATGAGAAGGGCGAGACACGGCAAAAACACTGAATACATCGCCATCCGGGGCCAACAAGCTCTGTACCATAAAAGGGTAAAATCTCTGTATTTTTTTACGACTTCTCCGAATCTTTTATAGGAATCGCCGTCCTTATTGAATACCTTCACCACTTCCATTCCATTTACATATTCAATAATGGTGTTATTCATCACGGCAGCGGATTCATAGTAGGCATCCATTTTCAATTTGCCTGCTTCATCATCATACCCATGGCAAAAGATTCCTACGAAAATGGGAACAAGGAAAAGCAAAGCTAAGCGGTAATCCACTGCAAACATCAGAACGAGGATGGCAAAGGGAATCGAAATATTGGCAATCCCTTCCGGAATTGCATGAGCAAGTAAAAGCTCAATCATATCAATATCTTCCGTAAATACCTTTTTTATACGGCCGGTACCAAGACTCTCTATATTTCCGAGAGACTGTTTTTCCAGTTTCCCCTGTAGAGATATTCTTAAATTTTTCAGGGTATTGTAGTGCACTGATATGGGATCAGTCCTTTCACATAGGCGAAAGAATAAATGATTTCCGACAAAAATCGAGTACCTGAGCATCAGATATCCCAAACTGATTGATTGCCCTTTTGTTAAAGGGGAAATCATCTGATACAGGAAAAATAGAGCATCGTTTTTGCTACAATCCCGATACACATCATGATGACCGCTCTAATCGTGTATTTCTTGTATTCTCCCATATAGGGAGCTACTTTTTTAAACATTGTGCTCTCCTTTCTATTTCATTCTTACCGGCAGAAATATTGCGTTATTACGATTCACATTAGTTAGTTGATTCAATTCATATTCATATCATTGTGTTAAGAAAATCTAATAGATTACTTCTAGCTAACTATGCTATTGATTTTTAAGCCGTCTCTCGACGACCAAAATAGACTAATCCGAGATTCCTACTGCCTTTTTCCAATCAAGGAATCTGCATAGCACTTTGCAATGCTCTTCAATTTCTCTCAAGACATCTTATGAATGAAAGGCTCGTAAATGAGGGTCCAGAATATCGTACAGAGAACGTGCATTTCCTGATCCGAAATCTCCGCTTTGGCAATATTTCTCTTTTTGCCTCTTCATAATAGTGCTTATAGGCGTGCGTCATGCGAAAAGCAAAATCATGCCCGAAGTTTTCATGCACCGTCCCGGCAGATTTTTCTAAAAAGTAATACAAATTCTTCTCGAATATCCCATAGAATTCGGAACACATCTAAGATATATTTTTCCTGCATAATCCATGTATTTCTCACTTCTTCGTCGCTCATAGAGGAAAAGTCCACATCCGTTCGTTCCGAAACAAAACGATCTAAAGTGGCTACCGCTTCTTCGACAACGGCACTAAACAGTTCTTCCTTCCCTTTATATCGTTTATAAACCGCACCTGTTGTAATCTTTGCATTCTCACAGATTGTTTTCAGTTCGGCTTTTATAAATCCCTTTTCCATGAACTCTTTACGAGCACTTTCCAAAAGCCTCGGGTCAATGCTGGTATCACGGTTTGACATATACTCTCTCCTTCATATTTGCTGTATAGCGGATAAACTTAATTCGATAATTAAGTTATCGATAATTTGATTATCAATTGTATTTATAATACTACTTAGTTTCAAATGTCAACTGTTGTTCTTAATGCTTTATATTTTCTTGTGTCTTATATTTTCTTGACGCTCAAAATATCCCGCGGGATAAAACTGCATATCTATAATTTTCCGGATAAAAATAGCGGATGAAGTAAACTTCATCCGCTGTAAAAGCATAATCTCTTCTTCACAATATGACTGAAATGAATTATTCTGCCCAATTCTCAATTTTCAGAGCACTCACTCTGGAAAATTCTTTCACGTTATTCGTTACAACTGTGTATCCAAGAGACTGCGCATGGCCTGCAATCATCATATCGAGAGGGCCTATCGGTGTTCCTTTTTTCTCCAAGTCTGCTCTAATCTTTCCATAACAATCAGCCGCATCCACGTCAAAATCCAGAATCTCCATATTCGCCAGAAGCATAGACAGTGCCAATCTGTTTTTCTCCACGGCCGCGCTCTTTTCTACACCATGCACCAATTCGGCATAAGTGACCGATGATATACACACATCCTCCGGATGAATAGTCTGTAATTTTTGAAATACCTTTTCCGGCTTATGCTTGATTACATAAATACAGATATTGGTGTCAAGCATATACCTCATAGCTCGTCACGCTCCTGCACTTTATCTATTGTTCTTCCATCCGCCATGAAATCATCGGAGAACATATCTGTACTTTCATAAACGAATCCCACTTGTTTTTGTTTTAGGAAGCAAAATAACAATATCCCTATCTTAGTTTACCATTACCTCATCTGATGAAAAACCGACATTCCTTAGGAAGTCTGATTGCCTGACTTCTTCCATTTTTAAAAACCTTTGCAGTCATCATATCAGATCACCTTCCTTTTTACTTATAAAAATATACTATGATATATACCACAATATATTGCAATATATCAAGTCAAGAAAAATCTTCCCAATAACTTCTTTGAGCAGATGAGCACAAAGAGGAACTGCAAAAATTGCAGTCCCTCTTCATCTTTATACGAAACTATTTTTAATTCATAACATTCAAAAACTCTACGAATTTGCTCTTCAACTTATTCTTAGCTTTTTATTTCTTCAAAATTTCATTAACGTTTTCCTTTGGTATACACACATTCGTTGCAATAACTTCCTTAGGAACAGACTGTCCATAAATCAAATTAGAACAAAGGTCTGCAGAAATTTCACCCGATCCTCAGTTCCCTGAGAAACTGTTCCTGTCATACCACCGTTAGCAATGGCATTCAATCCATCAGAGGTAGCATCTACACCATAAATCTTAATCTTATCTGTAAGTCCTGCCTCCTTAACTGCCTGCGCGCACTCAACAGCCATACCGTCATTCTGAGCCACAACAGCCTGAGATGTCGAGGATGTAAGCCAGTTCTCAGTAAGTGCAACTGCCTTTGCCGTATCCCAGTCCGCACTGTCTGATGCAATAACCTTTACATCCGGATACCTGCAGGACAGAATCAAAACCTTTAGAACGTCCAACCTGTCCATCTGATCCCATAGGTCCGAAAGCTCAACAATATTTCCTTTTCCGTCAAGATCTTCCATAACCTTCTTCATCAAAGCAGCACCTGTAGATTCATTGTCTGCTCCCACAAAGGTATCCGGCATTCTGATCACTGATTCTCTGGTTTAATATAACAACTTTTACACCGGCCTTCTCATCCGTTTACCGCTTTCACGATACCGTCTGTAGATACCGGCTCAATGATGATTCCGTCTACGCCAAAGTGCTCACTGCCTGTTCAATCTGGCTCACCTGTGTTGCTACGTCATTCTTTCCATCATAGATTTTGAAGGAATCTCCTGTGTAGCCAAGCTCTTCCGCTTCTTTTTGTACGGAAGAGGATAAAAGTCTTCTACAAACTCATTTTGTCATATGAGACATAAAGTGCCATGGACTTCCTTTTCCTCATTTTTCGCCCCCGCTAAACTGCTCTGCCTTAGCATCCTTTACAACATCAGAAACTTCCTGTTTGTCTGTCGAAGCCTCCTTGCCTGCTGCTGTGGTGCCTCGGCTTCTGCCTTTGTTTCCGCTACGGTAGTGCTTTTTGCTCGTCAGAGCTCCTCCACAAGCGGTCATCATCAATGACACAGCAAAGAAATAAGCCCTACAATGATTCTTTTTCTTCATAGTTTCCTCCTTTGAAATATTGTTTATGCGCTCGTCTTTTACCTCTTAAATCAGATATACAGCGACCGCAATAATGATTCCTTTGATAATTTGTTGAAGAGTTGGATGAAACCCCTAAAAATATCTAATCCGTTACTAATCAACGTCAAAAAGTAATGCACCAATAATGGTTCCATACCATTTCCCGAACCACCGGACATACTTACTCCGCCGATAACCACTGCAGCAATAGCATCCATTTCATAGCCTACACCAACCGTGGGGGAGCCTTGCATAGTTCTTGATGCAATCAGTAAACCCGCAATGCCGGAAAATACTCCGCAAATGATATAAACCCGAAGTAGCATACTCTTCACATTGATTCCTGAAACTTTTGCCGTAATACTGTTTCCGCCGATAGCATATACATGACGGCCAAAAACTGTTTTATTCAGATAAATCCACTAAATACGGCAATGAGGTAAAAAGTAAAGCACCAAAATCGGAATCACATTTGCAATAGAAATCCCTGCAATTCCCTCAAACTGCTCCTGTAATCCAAATCCGGAGAACCCCACTTAGGATCAGCGCTGCACCTCGCACAATGGACATGGTTTGCCAGCGTAATAATAAAGGGCGGTAATTCCGCATAGGCTGCTCGAATCCATTAACCAGCCCTATCAGTGCGCCTGTCCCAGTGCTCCTAGAATCGGAACAAATATGGGAAGACCTTGCATCTGAGCAAGATGAGGCCGCAACAACTCCTGACAATGCAACAACAGATCCTGCAGAAGATCGTGCCTCCGGCAATAATAACAAACATCATTCCACATGCCAAAACGCCATTAATAGATGCTTGCTTTACCACGTTAATTAAATTTCTGGGTTTAGCAAAAGCATTAGGGGAAAAGTATCATCAGAATGATTACCAGCACTATAAAAACAACAAATATACCGTAATTCTTGAAGTTTATGCGATTCATTGTGTCATTCCTCCTTTTTCTTGCAGATGCAAGTCTCATGATTGCTTCTGGTTAAACTCATCTTTTGTTCAACTCTCCGGTGATATATCCTTCAGACATTACATAGAGACGATCACAAATTCCCATCAATTCCGGCATTTCTGAAGAAATCACAATAATCGCTTTCTTTTGTTCCGACAAAGCATTGATCAGTTCGTAAATTTCATGTTTTGCACCAACGTCTATTCCTCTGGTAGGTTCATCAAATATAATAATTTCCGGCTCTCCTAAAAAGCCACTTTTGCTAAAACCACCTTCTGCTGATTTCCCCCTTAGAATTTCTCAAAGCTCATCCCCATTTGGTGTTTTAATACGTAGCTTCTTGATATATTCCTCAGTAACTTCCCCTTCTTTTTTGTCTTGAATAATGCCATGTTTACTTACTTTTTCCGCCAGAGACACCATTGTTACATTTTCTTTTATACTTCCAATCAAATTCAATCCTGATCGCTTGCGATCTTCCATAGCAAATGCAATCTTATGGCGGAATAGCATCTTTGGGATTATGAATTTTATTTCTGTGCCATTAATGCAGAGTTTACCCTTTTCTCTGGGGAAACGCAAGAGTGCTTCCATTGTCTCGCTTCGACCGGAGCCTACCAAACCGGCAAATCCCACAACCTCTCCTTCTCTTATTTGAAAGCTGACATCCTTTACATATTTTCCACTTGCAAGATTTTTCTACTTCAAATAGCACCTTGCGGGATGATTGCTTTTCTTGGGATAAACATCCTGAAGCTCTCTTCCCACCATTGCACGGATTAAATCTTCCTCTGTAAAGTTTTTGGTCTCATCTACACGAATCAGGTGACCGTCACGAAGTACTGCGATTTTTGTCTGAAATTTTGAAAATTTCATCCATCTTATGAGATATATAAATAATCAAAAACACCGGCTTTTTCAGCTTTTCTATCTGTTCGAAAAAATTGCAGCTTCTGCTTCTGTAATTGCCGAAGTAGGTTCGTCCATAATAATTACTTTAGCATGAACAGAAATGGCTTTTACAATTTCAATCAACTGCATCTGTGCAACAGAAAGATTCCTCATCAAGTCTTTTTGCGTCAATTTTTATCCCTACAGAATCCAAAAATGCCTGTGCTTGTTTCCGTTGTTCATCCATATCAACGCGGGAAAGAATTCCCTTCTTTTGATTTCTCTTCCCAGGAAAATGCTTTTCAGAAACCTCCATATCCAAGAGTACATTCAGTTCCTGATGAATCATGACAATTCCTTTATCCATAGCAGCCTTGGGACTTTGAAATTGCTCTTTATTGCCTTCAAGAAAGATTTCTCCCCGATCTGCTTGAGCAATGCCCATCAAATTTTTCATCAGAGTAGATTTTTCCGGCTCCATTTTCTCCCATAAGTGCGAGGACTTCACCACCTTCTGCTAAAGGAAATATCGTCCAGTACTTTTACTCCCGGATAATCTTTACTGATATTTCGCATTTCTAAAGATGAGCTCATATATTCACCTCACAGCTAGTTCCTAATCATCTACTTTCATGCATCCAAGAAAAGTTTTTCCCATCATTTCTTCCAAACACAATGCATATCAAAAATACATTTGGATTCCATTGTGTATATTTTGATATAGTATGAGCTGTTTTTGATAATATTATTGTTATATTTTTGGATTATAATTCCTTGGAACGAGGTCGTCAATGCTGACTATCATATTCGTGATTTTACATCATCTTTATTGTTATAATTATTTATTATTACTCAATTAATTTATATTAATAATTCTCTCTCAAATAAAAGCTACCATAGCTTTTTATATTCCATTACTTGAACAACCACATACGTTCCGTGTCATTCTGACATACAAAAAGAGCATGTTCGACACCCTTTTTAATCAATCTCCTCAAAATATGTTTTTGCAATATAGTTGCCCGAACTTACAAATCTTTCTTCCTCATCCGCCTTGCTTTTTGCAGGCTGTTAGTAACACCAACTGACATATAGAGCAATTACTATTGTGGTTCCAATTTTCTTCATGCATGCCCTCACTTATAAAATTGGCTGTTAATATCGTCTTAACGCAGTGTATCAGTTTATAAAATAAATTGAAACACTTTTCTTAACACTATTTATACCGTGTAACTACATAATTACTATTACTGTTTTTCAATTACTATTACTGTTTTCAGATTACTTTACTGCTTTTCAATTACTATACCTATATCCATATTTATAAGTTCACCTATATGTTTTGAAGCTTCATTTTGTAATAAGCCCTTTTTAAGAATCCTATACTTACTGTAATATCCGAGTTCACACATATATCCGACTCCCCTGATCACCATTCATTCCTGAGTTTATATCGGCACTTACCACTTGCATTTGAATCATTTATAGCCTTTATAAGAGAATATACCGGTTCTTTTACCTCACCGCTGAAAGCCTGCGCACATATATACAATCCAGAATATAATCATATGAATTAAATTTTTCAAGCAAAGCACTGTGGTCCATGCTTTCATCCAAAACATTACACTTTTATACCGTTTTGCTTACAAATATCGAAATAATACTGTCCGTCCTCCGAGAACTTATCCTTTATCAAAAAGAATCTCTACCTCTATTTCTTCCGTATTTAACAGATCTTACAACCACATCATCCGTCACCTGCATTATTTCCGCTTCCGGCAACTACAAGTACTTTATCACCTATATTCCAGTCACCACCATAGAATATTGCCTCACCTGCCCTGTACATTAACTCTTACTGTCTACAAAATTTTGCAATTGTATAGCTGTCATGGCATCTCTCATCTCTTTTACAGACAACCTGTTCAAATGAATCAAAAGAATACAAGTTTTCTGTAATCACTTTCCTTTATTTTCCATACCCCTAGCACCCATCAATTCAAATTCTACACCCATTTCCACAACCTCTGGTGTCCAAAGAGTTTCAAAACCGTTCTTTCTGTAGAAATCCAGTCTTTTCTTTCTCTGTTTAAAATTATCGCTTTCTTCTTCAACCAGGTTCTATTGCCATGAAAAGCCTTGGATGTATCTTCTTATACTCACGCAATATTTGCTTCCGTATCCGCTTTTGCCTCAATGAATTTTCTTATAGCAAAATAGAAAATATATGAAACTCATCTCCCACCAATGTATGTATAAATCGAGCCATTTATCATCATCATAAATTGACAAAACTCACACCTCTGTCATTTTCCGACCAATACCATGATATAAAAAGGTATTCTCTTCAAAAGGGAAGGCATCAAAATAAAGTTGTTTTATTTTCTTCCAGATTTTTGTATTCTCATCATATTATCTCATCTGAACTATTCTCCTATCTGAAAACATGGCTTTTATTCTCCACCATATTTTTCTTTATTGCTCACATAGCGACATATGGATTCGTACAAAAGTTTTGTTGCAAATTATACTTCAATCTTTCTAAAACTATTTTTCATTTTTGCTGAAGTGTAAATGTTAATTCAACTTAAAAAGTAAAATTATGTAAGAGTTGCACTTAGTCTTTACAGAATAAAAAGAAATATAACATTTATTCTACTAAAAGGGCAATAACTGTTACAGTAGCAAATGTTATAGAGAACTGATGAGCGTATGGGTGTCGTGCATGACAAATAAGTCTGTCTTGACAGTTTTTGAAAGTAAATGATGCGTAACCTGTCCCAATACATTTATGATGATCCTACATTATATATATCTACAAACACGATATATTAAATCATTATCCATCGTATATTCATAACTCGCAATGTTAAACAGTTACAAAATCCGAAAGAACTGAGCGATATAACCGCAGATGCTGTAGATAAAATTCTGAAATGTCAAAATTAGATTAACCCAGAGAGGACTGCAATCTTGCAGTCCCTCTCCCAAGTTCGCTGTGCTGTCCTAAGCTTCAACATATTTGATTCTTTTTATAGTACAACTTCGCTCTTGCTGGAATGTGATTATTCACCATCAGCAAGTGCACATTCTTCCTCATCGCTGTCCTTCTTCTGATTAATGGCAGAAAGCAGCATACCGCGGACTCACGCCCATCATTGCTCTTGGGGAAAGGTTGCGTATCGCAATCAAGGTCTTTCCAATCAGCTCTTCCGGCTCGTAGTAGCTATGAGATTTCCGGAAAGGATGGTTCTGTCCGTACCGGTTCCGTCGTCCGTAAACTGTAAGAGCTTCTAGACTTTGCCACCGGAACACAATCCTTTTACCTTTACTGCACGGAAGTCTCGACTTGCTAAAGGTCTCGAAAATCTACAGTCTCCTCAAACAATGGCTCGATTTTCACATTGCTGAAATCGATCTTGTTGTTTGTGTAAAGAAGCCGGTGTTGGCATTTCCTGCCTCACCCTCTTCACCCCTTCTTTCCTCATCCTTCTTGTCCCGCGACATTGTCGGGAAAAGCAGTACATCACGGATGGAAGCCGCATCGGTTGACATTACCAGACGGTCGATTCCGTAAACCGATTCACTCCTGTTGAGAGCGTTCCGATTTCCATAGCATGCAGAAATCTTCGTCGGTGTCAGTTCGCCTCTTCATCTCCGCGTCTGCCAAGAGCATCCTGTGCCTTGAAACGACTCTCTCTGTGCGATAGGATCGTTTTAGCTCCGGGATGAAACATGTTGCCATCTCTCTTCCGTGAGATAGAGCTCAACGCATACTACCGCCCAGGTGGAAGGGTCGGAAGGCTTCTTCTTGGTAAGGAAATCTCCACGGGTGATCCATAATAAAGGTTGGCTGTACCAGCTTCTCCTCACAGTATTCGCGAAGAAGGGTTTTCAATGTCTCCGATACCATGGTGCTCTTCGTGAGCGTCTCTTTTCCCTTCGCGAGCTCTGGCCTCTTCCAGGTCTTCATCTGATCCAAAGTCAATGCCTGCATGTTCATGATTAACGTCGGTCATGGTCAGACTGCGGAAAGGACTCTCCAAATCAATGGGGGTTCCTCGGTAGCTGATGTGCGAGTACCGCAAACCTTTTCTGCAGGTAACGGAACATGGACTCAGTCAGCTCCATCATTCCTCGTAGTCTGTATACGCCTGATACAGCTCCATTAAGGTAAATTCCGATTATGTCTGGTGTCGATTCCCTCATTACGGAACACTCTTCCAATCTCGTAAACTCTTTCCATGCGCCGATAATCAGACGCTTTAAGTAAGCTCTAAGGAAATACCAAGCTTTACGTCTTCGTTTAAACATTGTACGGGTTTTCAAAGGGACGAGCTGCTGCACTGGCATTTTTCCACCAACATCGGTGTCTCCACCTCCAAGAAATCTCTTCCTGCAAGGAGTTACGGATTTCCGAAAAGAATCCTGAGAGCGCTTCATGAAAACGGTACGGCTGTCCTCATTCATAATCAGGTCTACATAACGCTGACGATAACGCGTGTCCGTATCGGTTAAGCCATGGAACTTCTCAGGAAGTGGGTACAGGGACTTGGAAAGCAGGGTAATCTCTCTCCGTGAATAGAAATCTCTCCCATCTGGGTTTCGAAAACGAAGCTCTCTTTACTTCCACGATGTCGCCAAGATCCAGCTTCTTAAACTTCTTGTATCCCTTCTCCAAGGCTTTCAGCTTACATAAACTTGGATTCTACCGTCTCTATCCTGCAAATGCATAAAGCTGGCCTTACCCATGACACGCTTGGAAAGAACACGTCCTGCAATCACGACCTGCTGATTCTCTAAGCTCTTGAAATTCTCTTTGATTTCAGTAGAATGATGGGTCTGTTCAGCCTTGGTGATTTCAAACGATCTTCCTTAGCTGCCTGATACTCAGCCAACTTATCATATCTGGCCTTCAAAATGTGGTTCTATGTCCACCGGTGCATTTCCTTTTGCTTTTCCTGCCTCCCATCCTTCTATCCTTTCTTTTGCACTATTCGATTATTGCTTCATTATATTTTGATTGAAATCTTCTCTAGGCATATCTTCATAGAAACATTCTTCATTAATTATGCTTCACTGAATTATTCTTCATGGAATTATTCTTCACTGAATCCATTTTCACTGATTTATTCTTCGTTCGCTCTCTCTGCAGAGAAGTACCTTTTATATTCAAAACTCCCGCCTGAGTCTCCACGGTAACCTCATCTCCCCACTTTGTGATGCAATAAAGCCATACCTACGGAGACTCGTTGGAAATCTTTTCCCTGCAAGGAGTTTGCCTCAGTGGAACCTACAATCATGTATTCCACTTCTTCATCAAATTCCTTGTCAAACAGCTTAACCCCTATCCGATATTGATGGTGCCTTCTTCCGCATCATCCACTACTTCCGCATTCTTCAACAAGGCCTCAATGGCAACGATTCTTTCTTCGATTTCTCTCTGCTCATCCTTTGCTGTATCATACTCAGCGTTCTCAGACAAACTCCCTGTTCCCGAGCTTCCTTAATCTTTTCTGCAATCTCTTGTCTCTTATTTACTATTACCAGAGTTCACTCTCAACTTATTTAATCCTGCCACAGTGAGAGAGGTTTTTCTTTTCTTCAGCCACCTGCTATCCTGCCTTTCTCGTAACACTGCAGCGGCTTCTCGAGATCCAGAAGCCGTTTCATCAATGATTCGATGTAGTATTCTAGCAACGGAAGCTTGAGAAGTCAATGTTTTTCCGCTTATAATTCCCTAACCATTTGGAATACCTTCTCCAAATCGTTCTCCGTATTCACCCTCTGTCTCCATCGGGCCGCATTTTCCAAGCCTTCCATATACCGGGGAAAAGGTGCTTCCGCATTTCCAAAAGAGCCAGATGTTCTCCCATAATCTCCACCATAAGCTTTTAGGTGTCGTGAGCATCATTTCCTTTTCTTCCGAAAAGGCTCACCGGCAGAGCTTCTTCCCTTCAGAGAAGGCTGACGCAGGCTCGTATCAAAAAGTGATTTCCTTGAATTCCCAAGACCCAGCGCAATACCGTCTACCCACAGGGTGGAAAGGGATATGGCCGAGCATCACTCTTCTTGGAAAATGTCTCCGTTTCCAAAGACAGGAATCTTCACGGCTTCCTTGGCTTCCCTTTAATATATTGCCACTGGCCTTTCCTCTATAATATGCTCTCTGGTTCTGCCGTGAATGGTCACGGAAAGCCACCCTGGAGGCCTCTGCCATTTTTCGCAAATTCCACCACATTGATGGCATCGTCTGTGAAGCCGATGCGGAACTTTACTGTCAGAGGCTTCTTCAAGGCTTTTGCCATGGTACTTAAAACCTGTTCCGCTAAGGAAGGTTGGTCATTAAAGCTGAGCCCTCCTGATTCCGTACTACCTTAGGCACAGGACGGCCCATATTCACATCAATGCCGTCAAAGTCATCTTCGATTCGGCAGGCCATTTCCGCCATCAAGGCCGGATCCGAGCCAAAAGCTGTGCCGATACAAGCCGGCTCTCCTTTTCATGATCCAGCAAGAATCATATTTTGATTTGCCATAGTAAATGGCTTTTCGCTGACACTATTTCCGTAAAGGATAAACTTATGCCCATTTCTCATAGAATACGGTAAGGAAGGTCTGTCACCCCGCCATAGAGCCATCAGGATGTTTCACGAAGGCTTGCAGTCCTTTAAGGAAATCGGCTGAAAGAGGTTTTCTCTCCCCTCTTCTTCTCTTTTATTCAAGGCCTCCTCATAAGAAAAGTCGGATATTCCATGACTTCCTCACGATTTCTTCTATTTTTCCTTTTTCAACTAAGTATTCGATGTCCTTCTTTTCTGCTCTAATGCAGATGCATGAACTCTCTTAGCTTCTTCCCTAGATACTGAAAACATTGCATAGACTTCCATTATTTCTTCTCCAGATACTGAAGCATTGCATCGACTTCTCTACTTCTTCTCTAGATTCTGCAATCCTGCATAATGCTCTTCCAGCTTGGAAAAAGAGCTCCTTATAGTCTTTTTGAATCTGCTTCTTCTTTAGCTCTGCCCTATAGGGGTCATAAAGATAGTCTGTCTCCTCCGCAATGCTGATAAGCTCCAGCCTTCCTTCCTCTCCGAATTGCATCAGAAACACGCCGCCGATTTCCTCCGTATAAGTAATTATTTTTGCAGACTTTCCTGTACCTCTTCAGGCAGAAGAAAAGCGGGGATTAAAAATACTGTTCTCTATAGGAATTGGCACCGCAAAGCACCTTCTCTTCCTCTTTCTTTAAGGCATCCTGATTCATCGCTTTTTCGTCCATTTTTTTGCTCCTTTCGGATTTTTTGCCTGTCCCATCATAACATAAAATGAGCTAGTGCACACTACGCGAGGGATAATCATTAAGAATAAAGTGAGACAATGCACACTACACCGGCGATGCTCATTAATCACTACCACCCGTCAAACGGGTGGTTTGCTCGAGCTATAAGCCCTGCTACTGGCCAGCGTCTAAAGGCGCTGGCTTTCATTTTTGGCTATGGGAAGTTTGCTTTGCACCTTCCCACAGCTCCATTCAAGCCATATTGCGTTTGACTCGTCGCTACCCCATAAAGGGGTATTGTTACTACTGCACTTTAACCCTTAAAAGGGTCTTCATATTCTTTAACACTTAGTTTATCCAAAGCTATATCGTGTTTTTCTTGATCTTGGATATACTTTTTATTGTGGCTTCATTTAGACCTACTGTACTGACATAATAGCCTTCGGCCCAGAAAATGTCTGTTCTCATATTTGTATTTAAGATTTGCGTGTTTATCAAATATCATCAAGGCACTTTTTCCTTTAAATAGCCCATAAAAAGAAGAAACACTAATCTTAGGTGGAATACTAACCAGAATGTGTACATGGTCCGGCATTAAATGCCCTTCTATAATCTCCACTCCTTTAAAGGCGCAGAGTTGCTTGATAATATCCCGAATATCTGACTTATATTGATAATATATTATTTTTCGCCTATACTTCGGTGTGAAGACAATATGATATTTACACATCCATTTCGTATGTAAAGCTAATGCATATTCTTTCTTCGCCATAAAATCACCTTCCTCGTATTATATAGTCATACCCATTCTTTACCTGTTCTAAGGTATAGGGTATGCTGTTGAAGATGCTGTGGATTGGTCATCACCTCCTACCGCATAGACGGTTACGGAAAGGCTCCAACCACAGCCTCTTTGTCAAAATGTTAATCAGTTAGATACCGCATGACGGTTTATGTAGAACGAGGTTACATCGGCAGAGAGCCCTGTGGATCCAATACAGCGTCAAATACTTTTAAGGAGGATCATGTGTATGATCTATGTTGGTATCGATGTTGCAAAGGATAAACATGATTGCTGCATCCTAGAATCGGAAGCCGATAAACTCTATCCGGTATTCACTATCCCGAATAACAAAGCAGGTTTTGATGAGTTGTATGAGAAGATATTCACTGTGACTGATGATAAGACCAAAATAAAAGTAGGTCTTGAAGCTACCGGTCACTACTCACTCAATCTTCTCGGATCGCTCATTGATAAAGGTCTACCCACCTGTGTTATCAACCCGTTACATACAAATCTTTACAGAAAAGGTCTAAGCCTTAGAAAGACAAAAACGGATAAAGTCGACGCCCGTTCGATTGCTATGATGTTAATGACTAATAAAACTCTCAAGCCCTACTCAGACACATCATATCATAGCGAAGAACTTAAGTCATTAACTCGTTATCGTTTCGACAAGGTTCAGGAACGAGCAAAACTCAAATCTTCCGTAGCTCGTCTTGTAAACATCCTTTTTCCGGAACTGGAAAAACTCGTTCCCAGCCTTCATATGGCTTCGATGTATGCCTTGCTGTCCAAACTCCCCGGAGCCTCTTACATTACCGAATGTCATCTTACCCATCTCAAAAATCTCCTAGAAACAGCCTCTAAAGGCCATTACGGACGAGATATGGCGATTACTTTAAGAAACACCGCCAGAGACTCTATCGGCTCTGTGATACCAGCAAAATCAATGGAACTAAAGCACACCATCCATTTAATTGAGGTGATGACGGAAGAGATTGATGAAATTGAAGATTCCATCAAATCCATCATGGACACTTGTAACTCTCCGATTATGACAATCCCCGGGATTAGCTATCGTATGGGAGCTATGATCCTTGCAGAGATTGGTGACTTCACTCGATTCAACTACGCTGATCAGATACTGGCATTTGCAGGATTGTCACCTTCTACCTACCAGTCAGGTCAACTGGATTCTAGCTATTCTCATATGGAGAAACGAGGTTCTCGTTATCTAAGATATGCTTTGTTCAATGCCGCGAAATTTGTCTGCAAGTGGGATGAGAATTTCGGAGCTTACCTCTCAAAGAAGATAGGTGAAGGCAAGCACTATAATGTTGCTATCGGTCATGCAACGAAAAAACTGGTACGTACCATATACCAAATGGAACTTACAGGCGAAGCCTACCGAAGATAATTCATTAACTTCACATCCTTTTCTGAGAGCACCTATTTAGATGCTCTATTTGTCATGCGATTTTCAAGGTACTGATTGAGGCTTAAACCTGCCTCCGGGCTATCTAAAACATCTGATGATGCCTTATTCAAAAAAATCTTATTTTCCAATTGACTTTTAATAGTTAGTCTTTTCTGCAATATAGCTTGAACAACTTTATTGTATTAGGAAAGGTGATTTTGTATAACAGTGTTTCCCACCCGCATAGCGTGGTGTTTTTATATCAGAGCTAACATTTTTCAAATGTCAGCCCGATACTGGCTAAAGTCCATTAAAAAGAGGAAAGAATCGGAAATTTCTTCCGACTTCTTCCTCTTATTCTAAATACTGCCTCTTATCTTACCAGAAGCTACTCTAAAAGATTTCTCTATCTTTACCAGAAGCTGAGCGATACGATACTGCTCCTCAGAAATATCCTTCTTCATGCGCAGTGCTTCCTGAATATCGTAATCCACGATATGCCCTTCTTATAGAGAGACGGCGGTTCTGCCATGCCAAGCAGCTCCCGCAACGCGCATAATGGAACATAGTAACGCCTGGGTTGGAGATCCGCCTCTCTGCGGCGTGGCGCCAGCGGCCCTCACACCACTATGATATATGTGATATATATATATATATGGCTCCCTTCGGGTTTCGCCACGCGCGCGCGCGCGCGCGCCGCCTCAGAGATTCTCTGTTGCATGGAGGTTCTGTTATTGTTGTTGTTTGGCGGCGTGTTGATGTGCTAACACCATATGGCCGCCGCCTTGCCTGCTGCCGCCAGCCATATATATATATATATATATGTGGCGTGCGGTTGTGGCGTGTGTGCTCGTCATCCTGCATGCTTCTCCGGCGGAAGGATTTCTTCCGCCATTTGAGAGAGAGAGAGAGAGAGAGAGAGAGAGAGAGAGAGGAGAGGAGAGGGAGGAGGGCACAGTATTGTATGGTATTGCTGGGACGCGCGCGACGCGGTTGTACGCTCGTCTCGTGGGGGCAGATGACGGTACCGAATCTTATCAATAGCCTGCGCCAGCGGTATTGATGATATCAAATCAATCTATGCCGTCTGTACACGGGCGTGCGCTCCGCGGCGGTCAGGCGGTTCCGGGAACACCGATGGTCTGGCGGACAGCTTTCCGGCGGCTCATGGAACCACTGGAAATCCTCGATAACCGTCGGTATTGTGTGTGCCTGCTGCCACTCTGCACCTCTTCTGGAGATGGTAGCTGCCCATCGCGCGGTTGTAATACCAGCACGGTACCTCGTGACCGTAACCCGCCAGGCGAGTGACATCCAGTTCTTTGATTTTCTTCCTCTAAAATCCGCAACACTTGTAACCTTTCAGCCATTGTGAATCGCGGTTTGCACCAAGACTTGAATCGCCGCGTTATTCAGGAACATCTCCTCAAAGTCAAAAGCGGTGTTTACTGCTTTCCTGCCATAACTGCCTCAATCTGTACTGTTTTATTTTTATTCTTTTGCAGTGCCTACCTGTTCCGCCAACATTTCTGAACAAATTACCTATATTACTCTATCCTTGCATTTTTTAAGGTTTGGCTGTTCTTTCATTTCGGTTCTGTTTTTTTTGATTTTCCAGTTGGGAAGTTGTACAGCATCTCGCTTTTCATGGCCTTTGCCTTTTCTTTCCTGGAGTGAAATGTGCAGTACTCGCCTCCCTCTTGGGACAGGCGTTTCAAGGCTGCCTGCTTTTGTTGCCTGCCTCCGGGGATGGGCAAGCCAGGTGCATCTTTCATGAAAATTTTCAAAGAAAACTATATTTTCCGCAATCAATTTACCGTTGATGGTGTTGGTGGCCATCTCTGCGTGAACCGTATTACGCTGCACCTGCCTGCACTGCCTGCCTGCCTGCCTATATATATGTCTCTCTGCCTGCCTGCAATCTCATCTTATTATATGGGGTTCCTCCATGTGGGTCTTAGAAGCCACTTCATGGATTGTGTTGTAACAGGTCACAAAGCCATCTCATGTGTGTGTGTGTGTGTGTGTTCTCTCTCTCTCTCTCTCTCTCTCTCTCTCTCTCTCTCTCTCTCTCTCTCTCTCTCTCTCTCTCTCAAAACCATCGTTCTCGTTTTCGTTTTTTTCTCTCATTGCGGCATGGCGGCGCCTGTTAGTGCCATTGATGCTCTACGGTACAGTAACCATCGTCCGGTTATTTCTCTTCTCAATGGCGGTAGTGACAGCCGTAGCGGCTGGCGGCGGCGTACGTG
>BNJV01000239.1_pt1 | contig 185178 bp, 330 predicted proteins | sample 8540591 | NCBI WGS metagenome assembly BNJV01 (sample SAMD00202457, study PRJDB9452) | human saliva metagenome | host: Homo sapiens | reverse complement strand
CCATCCAAGGCACACACACACAATATATATATATATATATAACAAGGCACACAACAGCACCATGCACACATATATAACGACGCAGATCGCGCCAGAAATACCGTTGTCATATCCAGCAACCGACATCCGCCCGATGACGTCTGAACCACCAGCACATCAGGGCATTGTCCCAAAGGAGGGACCAGGAGGCACCGCGCGGCGATGGACGCGATACGCCAACCGGCCCCGGCTGAATTGATGGCATCCAGACGCCAGAAGCCGCCAGCGCCACCAGCCCCGCCAGCGCGCAGACCGAAGGCATAAAAGGCACAAGCACCAACACACACAACAACAGCAATAACACAACACAACAATAACAACAACAATAACAACAACACAACACACAACAACAACACAACAACAACACAACAACACAACAACAATACCTCGGTGCGCCACTGCCCCACCGACGCCGTCTTCAGCTGTTCTCGCATCTCCCGGCTGGTCTTCCACCGACAGCACGTGAGTCCTGCCACGGCACATCGGTCGCGCCCACCAGCCCCAGATGGCCATTTTCGCCATCCAGCCAGCGGCCTGGTCACCGGCTGGTCCAGATACTGGAACCAGTGCGCCTCATCGAACCGCCGGTTGGCCAGCACCGATTCGAGCATCTTCCGCAGGTAGGCTGGCCCGCCCGCCCGGTGTTGACCACCATCACCCCCGGCCAGAAGGACCGCGGTCGCCTCGAACCGAAAATGGAACTCCGTCAGCAGCGCCGGCTTGTCCGTACGGGCAAAAACTCGCCCGAAGCCTTCCTTCAGCGACGGAATGTACAGATTATAAGCTGACTCACGTCGCACCATTTAAGTACGAAGCCACTGATTCCGGGCGTGTCGTCCCGCAAAGCGGCTGCCTAGATACAGATGGTGCGGTGCGTGCTTCTTCAGGCTTTCACCCGGGCTATGTAGCTGTCGAGGCGTGACGCAGTGAAGGCCGATGGTCGGCCGCCAATTCGCGTGATCTTTCCGTCGGGCAGCTGTTCAACTTGCAGGGCACCCTCCACCTGTTTCCAGTCGTTCACCGGCCGCCGCCAGGCTTGGCCAGCTCCCGCACATTGCCAACATAATGCTTTTCAGCAGACCGACGAAGGCCCGCTTGGCGTAAGCCTGCGGTTTGGCGGCATCCATGGTCAGGCAGAATAGCCACCGCATAAGTACCTGCGGATCCTGCGCTGAACCATCGCCCCAGCCCAGTTCGTTGTCGACGAACCAGCTGATCAGGGTTCCGCCGCCGGTGGCTTCCTTTGCGCAGCGTCTGCTCCAGCGCCATGCCGAAGGCTGGATCAGCGTCCGGAATGCCGACCACCAGTTGCCGCCATCGCTCAGGCGGTGCGGGGCTGAGACGTGGGCACGTGGTGTAGGCATCCATGCATATGCCTGCCGCTCCAGGCGCCTACGGTGTTGAAGTTCCAGGCCTGAGGCGCTTGCCGGTACGTGGGTCATCCAGCGCTGCGGCCAGTCCCCGCTGTCACGGCGAAACAGGTTGGCTCCAGAAGTTGAAGCTAATCTTGCCTTCAGGAAGCGGCGGTTCTTGCTGGTGCCGTTGTCATGGCAATTTCGGTGTACTGTCTTCCTGCGCAGGAATGGCAATTTGTACTGACGGGCAGGCCGGTGAACTGGAATTCACGCCCGCCCACGAAGTCTTGCTGTTGTCGCGCTGCACGGCATTGACACCGAAGCGAAAGGAAGGGCCGCTCCGGCGTGATCAGGATGTGGCGCTGGCCGCCATCCTTCAGGACGAGCTTTTGCCGGTGAAACCAGCCGGTACCGTGACCACCGCTTCAGATCGCGCAGCCTGCCGAAGCGGTCCAGCGCTGTATGTTCGGTGCCTGATCACCGTCTCGCTGGCCGCCAGCGCTCGCGTTGCCGGTCGGCCTGCCGGGCGAGCGAAGTCGGCCCGGCATCCTAACGGCCGTATCCCAGGCTTCCTGACGGGCCTCTACCCGGTCAGTTTCCTGTTGTATAGTGCTGCTCAGCGGACGCGCGTGCCGGCGGCTGCGTTGACTCCTGCCATGCCGCTTTTTGCAGGGCCCCATGCCCGTTGCTGCTGCCGGCGGCAGCCGATGCACCTTTCTGCAGGCGGGCACCCGGCGCGCTGTACTTCCTCGGGGCATTGCGGCGAGTGCACGGTGATCTTCGTGGGCAGATGCAGGCTTGCCGGGCCAGCTGCCCGTGTACTGACTCCCCAGCATCGATGGTGGTGGCGTCACGGCGGTCATCGGTCCCGATGGCGTAAGGAACAGCTTGCCCAGCCGATCTTCTTCGCCCGGGGCGGCATGCCGATGCGACAGCCTTACGTGTGCCGTGTCGATCGCCGCGGTGAACCGACAGACCTGCTACGCGTCTTTGCCACCCATGGATGACGCACCGGCACGTATGCCCATCTGCAGGAGTGTGGTTCGCAGGGGTGCCGAGGCGAAGGGGTTGGCAGGCAGCGGCCCGCAGCCGCTGGCCCTTCTTCTCGTCTTCGAGCTGCAGGCAGCCGTCGCGCTTATGGCATGGCGTTCTGGATGCATGCGCAATTCCGCATGGCCTGCCAGTTCCAGACGCCTCGCGAGTGCAGCACCAGCCAGCTGTTCCCTGCGGCTATCATAACCGGTGCGAAGCCAGCGTCACGAAGCCATCGCTGTCGACCGGCTGACATTGGGCACTGGGCCCCGCTTCAACCACATAGGCAGGGTGTCCTTCGCTCGCTGCGTCGGTGGAGGCTGATCGGCCACCAGCCGGGCCGAGGCCATGGGGCGAGAGCCAGGGCCAGGCCAGGGTCACCAGCAAGGCGCCGCCGGCGGACGACGGGTGGCAACGGGAACCGTATGAAATCAAGGAAACGTCTCCGAAAAAAGGGGGGCGACAGCCTTGCCTGCGCAGTACACCTGTCGGCACACGGGGTTGGCGCGCGCGGGACGAAATGAGTCCGTGATGACGCCCCATCCCTGCGAACGCGGGGAGCAATGGTACCGACAGGGCGCGTTAACTGGCAGTGCCTGAAGCCATTGAGGATCCCAGCCCCGACGCCTTGGGAGCCTCGCGAAAAGTTCGGTGAGCGCTGAACCAGGATCGGGATGGTCAGAAGGCCCTGTCGCACATAGTGGGGCTATTGGCGGCAAATGGCAACGCACTACCAGTCATCCAGCAGCAGCTGGTCGATTCGTAGCGAGACGGGCATTGCGGCGCGAAAATCGTCGCGCTGGATCTGCATGAGAGCAGGGCTTTGGGGCAGGGGCTGGTGCGGCTGAAGAAGATGGCCGACAGCGCTTGCCGGGATTGTCGGCGGGCCAGTTCGAGTTTGAGGTCGTTGTTGATGAGGGCGCTGGTTCCGAGGTTGAAAATGTCCGGAAAGAGCGGGTGGGGGAGTTCTGTCCCAGACCTGCATCGAGCAGGTCCAGGGTGCCGATGTTATGGGATCGGGAGTAAGGGGCCGTTTGTGGTGACGGCGAAATCAGTCGCGTGACAGGGTGCGACGCGTCTTCGAGGCCCGCGAAAGTTCCAGTTGGTCGGCCGGCGGGTTGTGCCCGCCGCGCGGCGTGGCTACCGAACTTCACCAGCATGCCCGGTGGCGCTTTGTCGACCAGGTCGAGTACGTCGCGCGGCGCACGCTGGCGATGGAGCGGCTGAGACTGCGCAGCATGCCTCTCGTCGGGGGCCAGTGCGATGGTGGCCGGTGGTGCGTCCTGATGTGAGGCCACGACCGATGACGCCGCAGGAAGCTGTCGTCGTGGATGATTAGCGTTGGCGTCTGGGCGGTTACCGATCGTGACAGTGTTCTCGCGCATGTTGCTGTTTCGAGGTTCGCGTTGCTGTTGGTTGATTGGTCCAGCTCGGGTGGCCAGCTCCGTGGTGCGGGCCATGTCGGTGGCCAGCAGGCATTCCACGCCGATGACTGTTGGGCCAGTCGGCCGTCGGCTTGATGCGCGGCCGATGGCAAAGCCCAGGTCGGTGGCGTTGATGGTTGGGCACTGCGGCTACCTGCAGCAGGGCGGCGATGCCTGGCGCCCGCTGGCGCGATGCGCGACAGCTCGGCGTTGATGATGACGTGGTTGTTGTGGGTAGTGGCACCACGTCGGCCACGGTGCCAGCGCGGCAGGTCGATGAGTTGTGACAGCGATGGCGGCGGCGTCGTCAGAAGCGGCCCAGTTGGTGGTGGTGGCTGGCGCGCGATCAGCACGTATATCGCTACGCCCACACCGGCCAGGTTCTGTCTGGGAATGGGGCAGCCTGGCTGGTTGGGGTTGACGATTTGGCTGCTGGCGGCGCGTCTGGCAGGTGGTGTCGGTGACGATGACGGCAGGCCGAGGCTGTTGGCATGTTTGACGCCGGGCGACGGAGGAAAGAATTGTATGGTGAGCAGCATGGCTGGCCGCAGACGGGGTGGATGAGCGGCATCGACCACTTCGGGGTGAGGCCATAGCTGCTCGAAGCGGTTGGGCATCGGTGTTCTGATGGTGGCGCCCAGTCCGAAGCCCTTTCACGGCGAGCGATTGGCGGTGGCGTCGAAGTCGTAGTCGCTCACGATCAGGATTTGCTCGTGGTCGTCGATGGCGGTGGCCTGTGTGTGCCACGGCTTCGGGCAGGCCTAGCAGTGTCTGGGGCAGCAGGGCGCTTAGGATCCATCTTCAGGATGTCGGGTGATGATGCGTGCGGCCAGCAGTCGCGCCATCAGGGGGTCGACACCGCCGCAGTAGGGTCTGGCGTGCGCGCAGGTCACCGGGCGGGTGTGGAGCCGGAGGGGTGCGGGCTGGGGCGGGGACTGGCGTGAAAGGGTCGAGGTCTGCTGTAGGGGCTCTGAGGAAGGCAGGCAGTGTCGTTCCCTGCCGGGGTGGTGGACCTCGCCCCTTCAGGGGGTCTCCGCCACCGGCTGGCCTTCCTGTGCGGGTGGTGTCCGGTGTCCCATGCGATCCATCAGCCAGCGGCCGTGACGGGACGGCTGCGCCAGCGGTCTGCTGTGGGCCTGGTGCAGGTGTCGCACGGTCTGGAACGGGCACCATGGATGTCGTCGGCCGGTTGGTGGTATGCGCCAGCGTTTCTGGGTGCCGGCCAGCAGGTACGAAAGATGGATGGGTCGTTGGCAAGCCAGTGTCGAGTGTGGGCAGGGCGTCCAGCCAGGCGCCGAGATCCCGCTGCACGCGCAGCCAGAAAGCGGGTATCGGCTGCAGTCCCTGTGCAAGAAGCCCCTGCGCACGGGCGGCCTCTCGACGGGCCGGGCCATTGGCTTCAGACCGTTGACGGGCAGGTCGTGGGCCCGTGCAGGTTCAGCTGGTGCCAGTCATCTGGATTTCAAGCGAGCAGTTGGCGAAAGTGCCGGTCATCCGCCCTCGCGTCAGCGCATCGACGTGCTGTTCGCCGGCCGTTCCGCGGTGTGTACTGGAAGCTGCCAGCCCGGCACCTGGCAGCGGCGTCAACAGCCAGCGCGTGGCGTCCAGCAGCGTGACGGCGTCCCGCCCGGCCAGCAGCGGGACATGGCTCGACCACGGTGGGGCCAGCGTCGTCCACCAGCGCCTGCGGCGAGCGTCGACCAGCATGGCGTCGGTGGTGAGCCGGAAGGTGATCGCCAACAGCCAGCAGGGGCGCCCTCGTGGCTGGCAGACGCTTGGCTGCGGCCGGGGCCGGCAACTGCGTTCCAGGCGGTGTTGGCGCATCTGCCGCTCACGCCACGCCAGCCGACTGCGCGCCGCCAGCGCCTGACGCCGCCATGGGCCCCGTCGGCAGCTGCAGTGGCGCAGTAGCCGATGCTGCCAGCCAGCGGTCGCGAGCCCAGTCGCCCTGGCGACAGGGCTGGGCGTCTGCATCTGCAGCGTCTCGTGCCAGCGCAGTGGACGCCGGGCAGGCGTCCCAGTAGCCTGCCCAGCCAATGCGTGGTGCGCCCGGCAGCAGCCGTAGGGCGTTCAGACGGATTCCGTGACGAAGTGGTGTTCACGGCAGTTAAGATATGGGCATGCCGAATGTTTGCGTCGCGGCCAATATTTCAGGCGCTGGCTGTGGCAACTGCCGTTCCCGCCGCTGTCCCTGTTGGTGGGCCCCATGATACAGTTCCCATGGGCACCCTGGTTCCAGGTCAGCCCAGTACGCCGTCATTTACGCCAGCGGGCTGGTTTCGCTGTTTATTTATTAGGACGCCCGCTGGCTCATCCGGTTCCGGACCCAGGGCGCTGCAGACTTTTTCAGGGGCTCCCATGGGATGGTTCGTTTCACCGTGCCAACGGATGCTGGCATCACCTGGGATGGGGCGACATCTCATCGCATCTATCTCCGCCCGGTGCGGTTCGCCGGTGCGGTGGTCTGCCTTTGCTGTCTCTTCGAATGTCTACTGTCTGCGCTACCCGCGCGCGCGCGCCAGCAAGAAAACGGTTTCATTTTCCATCTCCACCTCTCGGTGGCGGCATTGCCCCTGGGCGGCGGCCCTGATCATCGCCAGCGTCGGTGATGAACGGCTTCCAGAAAGAGTCCGTGACCGCGCCGTCGTTTCCATGTGGTACGCATGCCGACGGCCCGCTGTAGTGACTGGCAGCCCCGGCCGACAGCCTGCGGGGCAGGGACCATCACGGTGCTGGCAACCGTGGCCAGCGTGGTGGTGCTCAGCCGGCGAAACGGTGCGTGGTGTGCTGGTGCGGGCACGAACCTCGCTGGAATCGCAGGTGTCCGATGGCGACGGAATGGTATCGTCACGGGCAGGCGAGCACGCAGCTAGCAGCTTCGCATCATCATCGGCCGCGATGAATATGGGGCTCTTTCGAGGGGACCGGCTAACCCTGATCAGCATGCGCACCCGCCGGTGTGGTGCCGCGGATGAAAGCAGCTCGTCATCAGGGGACCTCGAGTCAAAATGCGAGTACGACAGCACGCGATCCTGAACATGGCCGATGCCACCTTCTTCTGCGCCAAAGAGCAATGCATCGGTACCATCGACATGGCAGGCCTGGCCGTGGGCGCGGCTCAAGGCCAGCTGGGCCCCGCCTACCCGTGCGCCATCAACGTGAAATCACCGGCAGCCGTGCAGTCGAGAAGCGCATGATGTTCATCATCCTCGTTGATCATCGCTGCGGCTCACCGGTCTCGATGCTGGTGATGACGGTCACCGATAAGCGACATCGCCATTCGGTGTACACTGTGCCACCAGTCGTGATTCTCTCTGATCTCATGCGCAGGGCTGTCGGGCTGCTGGGCACGGCGGCTGGCGGCATCAAGCGTGCTGGTAGCACTGAACATCGGGCCGGTAGGGCTTTTTCGAGCAGTTGCTGGGTGCCTGCCGCCGCATCTACGTGAGCCCCGGCCTGCCCGTCGACCTGCGCCCGGCTGATGTCAGCTGTGGCTCCCTGATCTCTGCGCTGCCGCTGGCCACCATCTACCCCAGCCTGCGGGCCGCTGCTGCGCCCGGCCGAGGCCCTGCGCGGAGAGGTATCGCCTGCATTTCCGGCATTCAGGCATTCAGGCACCAGGCATCCAGCATCCAGGCATCCAGCAGCTTTTCGCCCATCGCCAGATCTTCCCTTGCAGATTCATTCGCCCGTGATCCTCCACCACGACACCAGCCCTCGCATCCAGCGGCTCTCTCCGGACAATGGCATCCCGTCCTGGTACTGTGAGAGGGCCTGAAGAAGGACTACGACCAGGGCGGGCGCCAGCTTCGCTGTCCGAAGCACATCGATTTCAGCGTGCGCCGGGTGAAGTGGTGGCTATCGTCGGCGCCCCGGCCCCGGGCAGAGCACGCCGTTGCACCCGCTGGTGGCTGACCAGCCTCGGGGCTGTGGCGGTCGATGGCGAGCGGCTCGATACCCCACGGAAAAGGCCCGCGAACGGCTGCGCAACCGCAAGCTGGGCTCGTTCCACCAGTTCCATCACCTGCCGCAGTTTTCACCGAAAAACGTGGCTACGCTATTGCTGAATCCGTGGCAATACGTTCCCGGCGCTCGAGGTCGCGGCCGCGTTCGCCAAAGTCGGCTGGCAGAGCGTGAACACCGGGCGGTGAGCTGTCGGTATGAACGCCAGCGGTGGCCCCGCCCGTGCGCTGGTCACGCCGCGCCCCGCGTGCGGTCATTGACCGGCAACCTGATGCCTGCACGGCCGCTGGCGTGTTCACCGCTGCAGAATCTGGCCCGTCGGCGGTATCGCCGTGGTGATCGTCACCCACGATCTGAGCTGGTCAGTTTGCGCGACTGTCGCGCCGCCGGTGACGGACGGCTGGTTGCGCTGTGATGGTCTGCACTCTTGCTTTACCCCTCATACCCCGGAAATGCCGCACCACCGCCACTACGTTACCCAGTCGTGTGCTGGTCAGCGCAGCACAGGCATGGTAGCCTTGATCTGGTGGCAACGTCGATAGCGCGGCTGGGACCAGCCTGCAGGAAACTCAGCGCGCGGCGATCAGCGCGTACCAGCTTACTGGATCTGCGACTCGCTCTTTCCTGCACGCCCAGAAGCGACATGCGGGATGATCGAGTCTGGCGAGACGCCCACGCCCGGCCGCGTTGATCGATACCCACCGCCATCTCGATGCCCTGAATTGATGCCGACCGTGATGCCGTGTCGCTGGCCCGTGCGAGGCGGGTCGTCATCCCGGCCGTCTTCCGCCAGAGTATGCCCAGGTGCTGGCCGATACCCATCCCGACGCAATGCATTGCCCTGCATCCACCGCCTACGTGGACGATGCGCCGATGATTTCACCCGACGCCTGCGCCAGCGCATCGAGTATGGCGCTACCATCCACGCCTTTGCGGGTGGCTGGGAGATCGGATGGACCATTTCGTGCCGGGGCTGACTTGCGCGCCAGCAGCTTTCGAGGCCCAGCTGGCCATGGCGCGCGACTCGACCTGCCCGTGATCCTGCATACCCGCCCATTTATGTCGTCGTCAACACAGCCGCTACCGCCGATCTTCCGGTATTGTCGATGTTTCACAAGCCCGCAGCAGGTCAGCAATCTGATCGGTTCGGGCAATGGCTATCGGCTTCGGGGCGCCGACCTCGAACGTGCCTGCAACATCCGGCGCCCGTAGCCCGCTCGACGACTGCCTTTGAAGTCGAAACGATGCCCGACATTCCAGCCCATGTGGTGCATCCGGGCCGCAACGCCCTGGCGAGCTAGCGGGCACGGATCGCCGATGTACCGCAGCGCAACCACAGCACCGCGTATCGCCGTTGACCACCTGCAACGCCGCCGGGTTCTGCCGTGCTGCAGGGCTGGCTGAACGTTGCCGCTTCCGCCCGTTGCGACGTGGCTGCCACCCCATTTCGGTCCGTATCCGTCGGGGCGTAATCCATTCGTCGGATGAGTGCTACGCCATCTGTCCGGTACATCTGGCGTTTTGCAGGTCACGCCCTCTAGCTAGTGCGTAGCCGACGGTACTGTCGTCTACATCGGCGCGGGCCTGCCGCCTGCATAAGATCGCGCTTGATAACGCGGCTGGTCATGCCCGCGCCGCCGGTCAGTGCCAGGGTGCTCGCCCTGCGGGCTCGCCACCAGCCATTCCCTCATGGCTGTTTCCCCGTTCGAGCAAGTTCGTGTCCTCACGCATCGATCCCTCCTCAGTCGCCTGCATGAGTAGCTGGCGGACCGCTTTAGTACCGTGGTGTTCAGTCAGCTCACGCCTGACATCATGACGACCTGCTGGCACACGCAGCCGGAAGGGCTGACGCCATAATGTGCCCGCCAACTCACCGATCCGCCCGCCTGCCGCGCAAAAGCCGCTGTGCGCGTGCCGAGGTCGCCCTGGAAAATTTCGTGGGTATCGGTACCTGGGCAGCTTATGTCGGAAGAGTCGTGCGCTGCCTCAGTGACCGTGACCGATCTCGGCCCAGCCGTGCGGCCCGGCGCCATCATCGGCCTACTCGCGCTGCAGATCGCGCGCGTGAGCTGGCCAGCACCGTGCAGCGGCAGCTTCGGTGGCTCGTGCCTGAACTACCTGCGCCGGCTCGAGAGCCTGGCTGAAACCCCCGCTGCGCGGACGAGACCGGCACCCGCTGGGCGCGCCGGGCACTGGCGCTGGCGCTGATCACATGGCGCCTCAGACCGTTCACGCACCTGCAGCCCATCCGCTGCACCTGCGCTCCATCGTTCTTGCCCAGGCCGTCTTCCCGCTGGCCCGTCTGCTGGCCGACTGCGACGCCGCACTGCGTCGCGAGGGCGTTCTGCTCTCCAGCCGGGTGCCAGCCGCGAGATCGCCACGCCCACGCACAGCAGTCGTCTCGACACTCGAATGTCCCGGCCTGCGACTTTGCACCAGAACACGGAGAATCCCTATACTGGTATCTTTCCAGCCGAAGACCTTCGAAACAGCTTTGTGCCAGCAGCGCCTCGCACCAGGCGCTGAACGATATTCGCGCCCTCCGCCGTCATGGCCGCCAATCCCCTGTCGACCGACATCCTCGCCTGGCTGCCCACTGCAAGCAACGCGCCTCCCGCAAGTCGAGGAGATCGAGCGCGATGCCGTTGCGTCGCGCAACAGCACCTGAAGGTGACTGTTCAGCCAGCGAGGCCCGCGCCGCTTCTTCGACCAGATCCGCCAGCAGATCATCGCGGCCGGGTGGCGACACCGCCGTGCTGGCCGTCGTCGATCTGGTGCCCACGCTGTTCGACTACGCCGGCGCTGACGCGTCTGCCCGAGGGCGCACGCATCCTGCTCTGGCGCCTGCAGGTGCCCGCCATCACGCTGGCCAGCCTCGATGCCGGCTACCTCGAGCGACGACTCCGCGCTTTCGGTGCGCTGCCTCGTCGAGACGGCCGGGCAGCCATCGCTCATCAGCTATCCGGACGAGATGCGGCCCGACAAGCCGCTCTACCAGCGCCTGCAGACCATCGTGCGCGCGGTCGAGATCGTCGCCATGCCTCACATCCGCAGCCAGGTGCTCACGGCCCAGGTCGACCACGAGTACCAGCGCGCCACGGACGGGCATGCAGCGCCTTCTTCTCAGCCTGTCGCGCAGCCGCCGCTGCTCCACGCACGCCAGCAGCGCGCCAGCGCCCGAAATCGGCGCGACTTTGCCCAGTCGCCCTCCGCTCGCCCGCCCGCGAAGAACGTCTCGGAGGACATCCGCCGCCTGCTCGACCACCGCCTGGGCGCAGCAGCATGCCGGCGGTCCGCACCTTCCTGTGCGACGTGTGGCTGCGCTCACCCGCGCACGGCCGTGCTGCGCGACGGCACCGACAGCCAGCCTATCGTCTGGCCCTGAAGGTGGTGGACGATCTGCTCTGGACGCTGGGCCGCGAGGGCGCCGATCCGCGGGCCCGCACCGAGCTGGTGCAGAGCATTCCGCCCATGCTGCAGATGATCAGCGGCGGCATCCGCGATGTCGGCGGCGAACCGGACAACTTCCGCACCTTCTTCGACGAGATCTTCGTCAACCACCTGCGCCGCATCCAGGGCGAGATAGGCTCGGCAGCCACGCTGATCGCCCGCGAGGCAAAGGCCGAGGTCACGTCGCTGCCCACCAGCTGACGGTCGCAGTCGGCACGGCCATCTGGCACGAAGGCAACGTGCGGGATGCCCAGCGGATCCGCTGCCCATTGCGGCAGCCGCGCGCCGCGCCTGCCCAGCGCGCGACACGATGCCACGCAGCCGGCCGCACCGGCTGCGCCTGAGGCAGAGGTGATGCACACCCGGCGGCCGCGCCGGCCGAACGCACTCACGACGGGCGGTCGGCTCGGCCCGGCAACGCAGACGGCTGGCGCACACGCGGCCGACCGCCGTGCGCCCCACACCCTGCAGGCAGCGGAGGCACACTGTCACGCAGACCTGGCCTTCGACGCTGGCGGGCCTGGGTGGCAGCCCAGGCCATGCGTCGGCTGCAGCGGCCGGCGCCCAGGCTGCCGCTCACCCGGGAAACCCGGGCCGGGCAACACAGGATGTCCGCGACGCACACGCGTGTGACGGTAACAGACGGCGGCGCCACCAGTATTCTGCCACGCTGGACCGGTCTCGGATCCGGCCAGCGCGCCGCGGCCCGTCGAACGCTGTTGACGCTCATTCGCCGCACACGCGTGACAGACCTGCCCAATGACCACCCGCGCCGCGCTTCAACCCGCCGCCCGAGCGCTTTGACTCGGCCCTGGCGCTCCCGGACGCGCTGGCTGGAACTGATCAGCCGCACCACGGCCGCGTCGAGCACGCCAGGGTTGTGTGGATCAACGAACGGCGCCTCGATGGTCCTGCTGCTGCTGGCGGGCAACCGGATCATGACTACGCGTGAAGGCGGTTCGCTGGTCAAAGCGTGCCCGCCGAGGACGGGTCTTCTTCGCTGGTCAGGGCGAGCAGGCCCAGGCAAAGCAGGCCGGAGGGCGGCAAAAAGCCCGCAAAGGCCGCCCCGGAAAGAAATCGAAGGGTTTGCATTCTGCAAACCCGCTTCTCTAACGCTGCGACTTCACTGCAGAACAGCGGGCGGTAGCTCGGTTGGTTAGAGCACCACCTTGACGTGGTGGGGGTCGTTGGTCTGCAATCTCAATCGCGCCTACCACATTTCTCAAAACGGGTTGCGACTTCGGTCTCGGCCCGTTTTGTGGGCCTCGCTGCACTTTCCGCCGGACGTGCCGTTTGCTGTGCTGCCTGTACCGCCCGTTCTGCGCCTGTACTGTCTGATTTCTTCCTGGGCGCAGCCTGTCTCGCCATCCATGCCGCGTACAGCCCGGAGACCTCTTCAGCCTCTCTTGCAAAAGTCCTGTGGCACGCTGGTTCCCGTGCCCATGGAGCGGGAGCGCCGGTAATCACGCTGAACACCGTGCACGCTCGGCACCATTGCACCGCTCGGACACCGCGCTGCAAACGTAAAGATTACCATCACGGGCTTGCTTCTGAACGTCGGGCGGTGTGCTAGAAGCGCCGCTGGGGTTCTGCACGGGTGTTAGCCGTGGAGGCTGTTTCAAGGCTGTCTTGCGGGTTCTTCCACGTCAGCACCTTTGCCCGGGCGCCGGTAACGCCAGCCGCCACCTCGATCGGACGCAGAAGCCATCTTGAGAAGAAGACAGACCCACGGCAAGATGAAAACCAGAAGAGAGCGCGTCCGCCGGCTCGCGTTCGTCCGGGCGGTACCGTCAAGCGCGGTCGGGCCTCTCCAGCGTTGCCCATCCTGACCAAGAAAACCACCACACACAAACGCCACCTGCGTGGCGCGCGTGTGGACGTCCACGAGTGCAGATACCGGAGCATCCGGGCCATGATGCTCACGCCCGAACCCTGACCGAACCGGAGTTTTGCACACCATGCCACGCGTCAGAGAGGGGTTACCGCACGGGCCCGTCACAAGAAAGTCCTCGACCAGCTAGGCTATCGCGGCCGCAAGAACGTATACCGCATCGCCAAAGAGGCGGTCATGCGTGCCGGGCAGTAGCTACCGCGACCGTCGCAACCGCAAGCGCGTGTTCCGCGCCCCTGTGGATCACCCGCATCAACGCGCTGTGCGTGAACACGGGCTGACCTACAGCGTCTTCATGAACGGCCTGCTGAAAGCCAACATCGGTCTGGACCGCAAGGTGCTGGCCGAGCTGGCCGTCAACGACAAGCCGGCGTTCAGCGCCATCGTCGAACAGGTGAAATCGACGCTGGGCGCCGCTGCGGCCTGATCGGCTGAAGGCGTACCGGAGGCTGGCCTCACCGGGGTTCGCTGTCCTGGCTGTTGCCCGACAGGGGTATCGGCCGGCGCAGATGAATCACACGGATGGAGGTCCACTGCCGGCACCCGAAGGACGAATGGGGATCGATAGCCGCACCGCCTGGTGTCCGGGTATCGGTCCCCATTTTGTTTGCCGCGCCATGCCGTTTCGTTCGTCGTGCCGCAGCGTTTTGTTTGACGCCCCATGCCGTTTCGTTTGTCGTGCCGCAGCGTTCTGTTTGTGGCGTCACACCGCTCCGGTTATCGTGCAGCCCGTTTTGTTGGCGCTATGCCGTTCCGTTCGTCGTGGCGCCCCTGTGTTGTGGCGCCACAGCGTTTCGTTCGCCGCACATCCGGACATGGCAGTGCGATCCGAACATGCGCAAAAGCGATCGAACATGGCGCGATCCGAACATGGCAAAGCGATTCGAACATGGCAAAATGCGATTCGGGCATGTGCGGCACCCGCAGGGGCCGGTGGTGCGACGATACATCGTTGCACGGCATCGCCCGGACGGGCGCCGGTGCCGCAGGCATTTTGCAGAGGTTCCCAGGACACGGAAACACATGAAGCATGATCTGAACACGCTGATCGAAGGGCGCGCAGCCGCTTCGCGGCGGTCAGGGACGAAGCAGCTGGCCGATGCCAAGGCCGCCTTTCTGGGCAAGACCGGCGCTGACCTCGCTGCTCAGGGAGCTGGGCAGCTGGTGGGGCCGAAAAGGCCGAGCGGCAAGGCGCTCAACCAGGTCAAGCAGCGCATCGAGGCGCTGCTGGCCGAGCGCGCCGAGGCCATCCGCCAGGAGCGGCTGAGGCCCGTCTGGCCAGTGAGCGTCTGGACGTTTCGCTGCCGGGGCGCGGCGCCGGCCGGGGCAGGCTGCATCCGATCACGCTGGTCATCGAGCGCATCGAGCAGATCTTCCGTTCCATCGGTTTCGATGTGGCCGACGGCCCTGAAATCGAGGAAGATCATTTCAACTTCACCGCGCTGAACATTCCTCCCAACCATCCGGCCCGCTCGATGGCCGATACGTTCTACATCGAACGTCCCGGCAGCGTACCGGCGGATGCCTCGGCGGAACCCCTGGTGCTGCGTACCCACACCAGCCCGATGCAGGTGCGCTATGCCCGGATGAACAAACCGCCGCTGAAGGTGATTGCACCGGGCAAGACCTACCGGGTCGACTCCGACGCCACCCATTCGCCGATGTTTCACCAGGTCGAAGGGCTGTGGATCGACGAGAACATCAGCTTTGCCGACCTGAAGAGCGTCTACACCGATTTCCTGCACCAGCTTCTTCGAACGCGACGACATCGAGGTGCGCTTCGGGCCTCGTATTCCCGTTCACCGAACCCTCGGCCGAGGTCGACATGCGCTTTGCCGACGGGCCGCTGGGCGGGCGCTGGCTGCAAGTCTCGCGGGGCCGGGCAGGTGCATCCCGCAGGTGGTGCGCAATCTGGGGCTGGACCCGGAGCGCTACATCGGCTTTGCCTTCGGCTCGGGCATCGAGCGGCTGGCCATGCTGCGCCATGGCGTGGACGACCTGCGCCTGAACTACGACAACGACCTGCGCTTCCTGCGGCGAGTTTGCCTGATGTGCCGGGCGGCGGTACACGTCAGCGGCACCGCCGTCCCGCTCTTTTCTTCATTGTGCACTGCAAACACGAAGCGTCCCGCAGCGCTCCTGATCCCGGCGGCGCCACACCTGCCGGTGGCGGTCTCCACTTTCGCCCGCCGGAACTTTGGCCTGCCGGAATCCTGCCCCGTCCCGACGGCAGTCCGGGGCTCCGGAATGACGGGCGGGGCGCTTCGTTCAAAACCTGGTTGATCCGATCGCGAGAATTCCCGAAAATGGTTGCGCCATTACGCTGCAATCCGCCGCTCGATGCGGCGGGGCTGGTTTCATGTCCTGACGATGGGCGGCTGGAAGTCGAGGCCTGTGAGCCGGTCGGCTGCGCCGTTTTCCGGTGTGGTGGTGGCGCGCATCCTCACGGCCGAGAAGCATCCGGACGCCGACCGCCTGCAGGTCTGCCACGTGGAAGTGGGGCAGGGTGAACCGGTGCAGATCGTCTGCGGTGCGCCCAACGCCCGGAGCCGGTCTGGTCACGGCCTGCGCGTTGCGCGGGGCCGTGCCGGAGACTTCCGCATCAAGAAAAACGAAGATGCGGGGTGGAAAGCGGCGGCATGCTCTGCTCGGGCCGCGAACTCGGCATGGCGACGACCATGCCGGCATTCTGGAGCTGCCCGCCGATCTGACGCCGGTGAGGATCTCGCCAGGCGCTGGATCTGACGAGGAAGTCCTCGAACTCAAGCTCACGCCCAACCTGGCCCACTGCATGTCGGTGCTCGGCGTGGCGCGCGATCTGGCCGCCCTGGCCAATGCACCGGTGCAGCTGCCCACCTTTGCGGCAGCTCCGTGTCCATCGACGACAGGCTGCCGGTCGATATTCAGGAACCCTCGCTGTGCGGCCGCTTTGCCGGCAGGAATCATTCGGGGTGTGAATGCGGCAGCGCCCAGCCCGACTGGATGAAGCAGCGGCTGGAACGTGCCGGCCAGCGCCCGCTGTCGGCGCTGGTCGACATTTCCAACTACGTGCTGCTGGAGCTGGGCCGGCCCACCCACATCTTCGACCTGAATGCGCTGAAGGGCGGCATCCAGGTGCGCTGGGGCGGCAGGGCGAACGGCTCGAACTCGCTCAATGGCCAGACGGTCGGGGTCGGGCCGGATGCGCGAGACGCTGCCGGTGGGCGTGGTGCGACGACACCGGTCCGTGGGGTCTGGCCGGCATCATGGGCGGTCAGGGCACGGCGGTCGATCCGGAACGCACGACGGATGTGTATCTGGAGGCGGCCTTCTGGTGGCCGGCAGCCATCATGGGCCGGCCGCGCCGCTTCAATTTCACCACCGACGCGGCCCAGCGCTTCGAGCGCGGGGTCGATGCGGAGACGTAGTCGATCACCGGAATACCTGAGCCAGCTGGTGCTGCAGATCTGCGGTGGCCAGGCCGGTCCGGTCACCGACCAGATCACCGGGCTGCCCGAGCGCAGGCCCGTGCAGATGCGCCTGTCGCGCCTGCGCCGGATCGGCGGCCTGTCGCTGAGGCCGCCGACTGCGTCGATGCCCTTTCACGCGGCTGGGCTTCGTGTTCGAGCAGAAGGCGGTCCCGGCGGCAGACGGTCAGGATGCCGATGTCGCGTTTTCGTCACGCCGCCGTCGCGCCGTTTCGACGTGCCATCGAGGAAGATCTGATCGAGGAAGTCATCCGCCTCTACGGTTACGACCGCGTGCCGACCAGCCGCCCTGGCCCGCATCCAGATGCGTCCTGCACCGGAAAGCCAGCTCAGTGCCCTGCGCCCGAAGCGCCCGCTGGCCGACCGCGGCTATCAGGAGGTGATCAGCTACAGCTTCGTGGCCGAGGAGGACGACCGGCGCTTTCGCACCGAAGGCGAGGCCATTCGCGTGCAGAATCCCATCGCCTCCCACATGAATGTGATGCGGACCTCGCTCTGGAGCGGGCTGCTGACCAACCTGCGGCTGAACCTGAACCGCAAGGCGGAGCGGGTGCGCCTGTTCGAGACAGGCCGTGTTTCTGCCTGCACCGGGACAGCCGGCCGGTCCGCTGGCGCTGGCCGGCATTGCCCAGCCCATCCACCTGGGGCTGCTGGCCTTGGCCCGGTGCTCGAACCGCAATGGGGCGCCTCGCCCCGTGCGGTGGACTCTTCGACCTGAAAGGCGACATTCAGGCCGTTCATCCGGAGGCGAAGCTGCAGTTCGTGGCCGACACCCATCCCGGGTCTGCACCCGGGCCAGTCGGCCCGTATCCAGCTGCCCGATGGCACTTTTCGTGGGCTGGATCGGGCACCATCCACAGCTGGTCGACGCGCTGGACCTGCCCGGGCCGGTCTTCCTGGCCGAACTGATGGGGCCCCCTGATGACCCGCACGCTGGCGTCGGCACGGCTGGACAGCCGCTTCCCGCCGGCCATCCGCGACCTGGCCGTGGTGCTGGACGAAGCCGTGCCGGCTGCGGACGTGGAAGACGAGATCTGGGCTGCGGTGGGACAGGATCCATCGGCTGCTCGCGTCCGACACGTCATCCTGTTTGATCAATATCGCGGTAAGGTTGGATAAATGAGAAAAGCCTTGCGTTCCGCCTCTGGATGCAACATACTGACCGTACGATGAACGATGAGGGAAGTCGAGGCCGTGGTGGCTAGTGGTCTCGGGCGGCTGACGGCACGCTTTGGTGCCCGGCTGCGGGCCTGAGCAACTTCTACAATGACGCACATGGGAACCGGAAACCACCGAACTGGAGCCCGGGCAGAGCTCGGCCGATGCGCTGGCCAGGCCCGCCTTCACGCTGACCAAGGCCGCCCTGGCCGACATGCTGTTCGAGCGGGTCGGGCTGAACAAGCGTGAGGCCGAGGACATGGTCGAGACCTTCTTCGAGGAGATCAGCGCCGCGCTGATCCGCGGAAGAGCGTCGTTGTCGGGCTTTGGCAATTTCCAGTCTGCGCGACAAGCGGCAGCGTCCGGCGCAACCCCAGACCGGCGAGGAAATTTCCATTTCGGCCCGGCGGGTGGTCACCTTCCATGCCCTCGCAGAAGCTCAAGGCCCAGATCGAAGCACCCGCCGTCCGGGTAGCACGCTATCCCTCGGCGCCATTTCCGGCTCAGACTGAATCATGAGGTGCATCCGCCGCCAGGGCAACTGAAGCCCGCAACACACCGCTGCCTCCCATTCCCGCCAAGCGTTACTTCACCATTGGCGAGGTGAGCGAGCTGTGTGTGTCAAAGCTGCATGCTGCGCTACTGGGAGCAGGAGTTCACCCAGCTGCGCCCACGAAGCGTCGCGGCAACCGTCGCTACTACCAGCACCACGAGGTGTTGCTCATCCGCCGCATCCGCGAACTGCTGTACGAACACGGCTTTCACCATCAGCGGTGCCCGCAACCGCCTGGCTGAAACGGCCCAGCCCGGCCGCAAGAAGGAAGCCGAGCTGACCCAGCCCGTGGACATCACGCCGCTGAACTGCGCCAGTCCGATGTGGGAAGCCATCCGCCAGGATCTGGATGGTGGCGCTCGACCGCTGCGCGACCTGCCGGGCTGATCCTGCGCCCCTGTCGTCTCCGTCCTGCACGCCCGGGAGCTTCCCGGGCAGAAGGGACTTCTTCTGTGGCGACGATGAGTCCATGACACGCGCGGGTGCCATCCATGCCGTGAGCGGCGCTGCTGCCATCAGCACACCGCCACGCCCCACGCTCCGGTGGATTTTGCACATCTGTTCTGATCTACACCCTACAGGGTGCGTCCATCCTGGAACCAACATGCTGAGTTCCGCCGCCTTCACCACGGGCTTCGGCGTGAGCCTGAGCCTGATTCTGGCCATCGGCGCCCAGAATGCCTTCGTGCTGCGGCAGGGCATCCGCAACGAACACGTGCTGCCCGTCGTACTGGCTCTGTGCACTGTCCGACGCCATCCTGATTTCCTTTGAAGTGGCGGCTTTTCGGAAATTCTCGCCGGGCACCCTGGATCGATCCGCTCCTGCGTTACGGTGGCGCGGCCTTCCTGGCCTGGTATGGCGCCTGCAACCCGCGTTCGGCCTTCCGCGCTACCAGCGGTCTGGCTGTGGATGGCGGGCAGGCGGCCAGTGTCTCGGCGAACGCTGGGCATGCCCTGGCCATCACCTGGCTCAACCCGCACGTCTATCTGGACACGGTGGTGCTGATCGGCACCATTTCCACCCAGTTTCCGGGTCAGGAAGGGGCGTTTGCCGCTGGTGCCACCTCGGCCTCGTTCGTGTTCTTCTTCGTGCTGGGCTTCGGGGCGCGCTATCTGCGCCCTTTCTTTGCTCCCGCCACGCAACTGGCGGGTGCTGGAAGGGCCACCGGGTCGCTGAGTGGGCCATTGCCGCCAGCCTCGTGGCCGGGGGCTGAGACGCCGTCATATCCCGGACTGATCTGGCCCCAAATCCGTGTGCTGCCGGCTCAGGGCTTGCGGTGGAATTCTGCGCCGAAGCTCACCGGCACCTGGTCGGCAATGGTCAGCAGGCCCATCACATCGATCAGTTTGTTCACGCCTTCGCCCAGACCCAGTTCCTGCGTGTTCAGGATGACCGGATTGACCGTCTGCACGTCGATGATGTCGGCCGTGCGCCGGTAGACGCTCAGGGTGGCGTCGATGTCGGCCTTGCTGCCGTGCAGATCCAGTTTCAGCGGCTGTTCCAGCGTCGACGCTGGCCCACGGCCAGTTTGTCGATGGTCGCCATGTCGACCTTGCCGGTGATGGTGGCGGTACCGAACTTGCCGGTCTCGAACACCCAGTCACGCAGGCGTTCATCGCGCAGGTCGACGCTGGTTTTGACGCCTTCAGGTCCACATTCAGCGTGAAGCTGCCGTCGGCCTCAGCCGGGCGGTCGAGGCGGTGAAATTCGATTCCTCGGTGACGCTGCGTTTTTCTGGTTGACCTTGATGCTCAGAAAATCGATATCGGCATTGTCGGCCTGCCAGCTGGCGGCGCCGGCCTGCGAGGCAAAGGCAATCAGGGCAGCGGCCAGAACGGTCAGCGATTTTTTCATCTGTATATCTCCTTGGGGGCGCACGGCATGATCTGCCTTCAGGCGCCATGAAAATGAAAGAGCAGGGTAGAGAGGGAACAGGCGCGTGCCGAGGCATGGAAGGAACCGGGAAGCTGCAGGGAGGAACCCCTGAAGCTGCCAGGGTCCCGTGACACCTTGACGCCATGCCCGGACGAGGCATGCACCGGATACCCGGCACCCGGGTGCATGCCGACAGGGCACGCCATGATAGTCGTTCGGACCCGGCGGATGCTTACAGCAGGTGAGAGATGAGAGGTATCAGGGCACATCCAGTCCAGAGGCCCTGCAACCGAACGGCCCTGCAACCGAACCGGGATTTCCGGGCTTGCAGAATGAGGCACCCGCGAGTCTCTGCAAAAGTCCTGCGGCATCCCGATGGACTCGAATTCCACCCAGCCTGCCGACGCTGCAGTCGCGCGGCATTGCCGCGCAGACGATCCCGATGACCGAATTCCGCCAGCCTGACGACGCCTCGCGGTACAGGAGCAGGCCAGCACAGCGGCATGCCGATGACCGCGTGAACGCTCCACTTCTGATGCCGATCAAAAATGGGGCAGCAGCGACAAAAACGAGAGGACAGACGGAAAAGCCGGCTGGCCATCCGAAGATGAACCAGCCGGCTCTTGAGCGATTTTTGGTCGGGACGGAGTGATTCGAACACTCGACCCCTTGCACCCCATGCAAGTACGCTACCAGACTGCGCTACGCCCCGACAGATCTGCAGTATAACCGAAAATTTCCGGGCTTGCCAAGTCACATGGGGCCAGATTGCAGCGGATTCGGAACATCCTGCGCCCTGCATGGGGCAACCGTACAACCGCCAGGCAGCCACACGCCAGCGAAGGGTATCCCGGACAGCACGCGGGTGCCTCTCTGTACTGGAGCGTGTCATGGACCCATCTGTCCCCGTGCCCCCGAATCCCGTTCTGGCAAGCCCACATACCCCCAGACAGTACGAAGAAACCCGCATTCAGTGTCAGCACCGACGCCCCTCCCACCGTGTTGCTCACCGACGGCGCCGCCGTGGCCGTGCCGCCCACCAGTGGTGCGGCCACCGGGGTACCCGACAGGTTGCGGGCCGTGGGCTGGCGCAGGTGGGCCGTGGTGGCGCCTGGCGCTCGAACATCTCCGGCAGCGGCATGGCCTTGCCGAAGAAGTCGCCCTGCAGGCTACGACACGCCCAGATCCGTCAGGCGCTCGTAGATGGCGGCATTGTGCACGTGTTCGGCCACCGTGCGCAGCTTCAGGCGTTTGGCCACCCGTACGGTGGAGAGGATGATCTCCTCGTCGATCGGGTTGGACATCAGGGTTGCGCACGAAGGAGCATCGATTTTCAGGTAATCCAGCGGGAAAGCGCTTGAGGTACTCGAAGGTGGCCAGACCGGTGCCGAAGTCGTCCAGTGCAATGCCGAAGCCCTGGTCCTTCGGGTCGTCCACCAGTCGCGAGGCGGCAGCCGGGTTGCGGATCGCCCTCGCTCTCGGTGATCTCGAACACCACCTTGGCGGCCGGAATGGCGCAGTTGGCGCGCTGTTCACGGATGAAGCCGGCAATGGTGTCGTCGCTCATCGTGGCCCCGGCCAGGTTGATTGAGCACTTCCAGGTCAGCGCCAGTGCCTCGCGGGTTGGCGGCCAGCCATTCGAAGGTCAGGCGGATGACGGCCCGGTCCAGTGGCACCGACATCTGCGCCTGCGAGGCCAGCGTGAGGAACTCGGGCGGGCGTATCAGCTGGCCGGGCCTTGTCGCGCAGCCGGGTCAGCACCTCGTGAGGAGCGCATCTGCGAGGGCGCCTCGGGGTCGATCAGCGGCTGGGCATACAGCTCGATGCGGTCGTTGCGGATGGCGTCGCGGATGTGCTCGATCTTTTCTGGTGGGCGCGGCGTGCGTCGATCATCGTCTGCGACAGCGGCTCGACGAAGAGCTGTGGGTCGCGCACGCTGGCCGCAATGGCCTGCGCATCCGACAGCGCCGACAGGCAGTCCTCGCTGCTGATCTGCGAGTTCGGATCCAGCAGCAGCCCGCCGATGTGACACTGCAGGCGGATGCTGCCGTGCTCGGTCTGGAACACCTGCCCGGAGAGCTGCGTGAGATCTCGCGGGCCACGGCGCGCACCTGCGCTACCGTCTCGGCATGGATCAGCAGGGTGTAGCGGCCGGCCGACAGGCGCGCCGCCAGATGGGTACCGTTCTGCTGGATCAGCAGCTGCGCCGTGGCCTGTTCCAGCTGCATCGCCTCCACGGTGCCGCAGAGGTCGTGAATGGCATCGTAGTTGCTGATGTAGAGGCCGATCAGGCCGCAGCGCGGGCGCTGCGGCGCGGCCAGCCAGTCGGTCAGCTCGGCAATCAGGCCGCGGTCGTTGAGCAGGCCCGGTGCTCATGTCCCTGTCGTGCCTGACGCGACATGCGGGCCAGCGCCGAGGCTGCGGTCGGCCGCCAGTGCCTGCAGCAGCTGGGCGGCCAGCACGCGCAGCACAGCAGCAGCGACACGCCCACCGTATCGGCAAAGCCCTGGCCGTGGCTGTCGCTGACCGCGTAGGGCGCGGCTGGCCAGCAGGGGCAGTCCGGCCAGCAGCAGCGTGTAGGCGTCCATCCGGCCTGCGGCCTGCGAGGTCGCTGCCCAGATCAGCGGCACGAACACGGCAAACAGCACGAGGCCGGCATACTGGCTTTCACCCAGCCGGTGCAGCACGAAGGCCACGGCACCGATGCCCAGCACCACCAGCACGGTGGGCAGGCTGAAATGGGGCTGGGCTGCCGCAGGCCGGCACTTCGGCCTCGTCGGCCGTCAGGTGGGCCGGGCGCAGCAGCGCCAGCAGCGCCGGGACAGATCAGCAGCATGCCCTGCGCAGTCGGCCAGCCAGCTGCCAGCAGCAGCTGGGGCAGCCCGTGGACGTTGACGGGCGAACCTGGAAGAATCCAGACGAGCCCCGCATAGAGCAGGGCGTTGAGGGGGAGCCGACAGCAGCAGCGAGACAGCCCAGAAAAGCGGCTGACCGAATCCAGCCGGTACTCGGGCGGTTTCCATTCGGCCATGCGCCGCAGCAGGCGGATGGCCCTGCCAGGACCGGGCAGCGACGCCCCGGCGATGATCAGGGCATAGCGGGGGTCCTGCGTGGCCAGCAGGGCCCACGCACCGGCACCGCAGGCGGCCACCGGCAGCCAGCGGATGCCGTAGTACCAGCCAAAGGCAAAGCCCACGGCGGCCGTGGGCCAGACCAGCAGGTGCCACGCCGAGCCGGCCGAGACCAGCTGGGCCAGTGCGCACAGCGCGCCGGCAAGTCCCGCGGCAACCACACAGCGTACCGCCAGGGGAAGATGCTCGAAATCGGTCAGGCGCTCAAACCGGCTCCTCGGAAAGGACACGGGGCGGGAGCTGGCCTGCGGGCCACCGGACGGGTGATGGGGCCTCCATGACGAAGCCGCCGCAGAACCCGTCCGGGCAGGCTCGACAGGGACAGAACCTCGAGCACTTCTGCACTTCTGCAGAAGTCCCTGCGGAGGTTTTCCTATGCCGCCATCAGCTCGCGCAGCACGAAGGGCAGGGATGCCACCATGCAGGTAGTAGTCCACCTCGATCGCGGTGTCGATCCGCGACAGGAGGCTGACCTCGAACGACGAACCATCGGCACGACGGACCGTCATGTTGATTTCCTGCCGCGGTACCAGCTCATCCCGGTACCACGATGTCGATGACTTCGTCACCCTTGATGCCGAGCGATTCCGATGAGTCGTTGTTGCGGAACTGCAGCGGCAGCACGCCCATGCCGACCAGGTTCGAGCGGTGGATCCGTTCGAAACTGCGGGCCACCACCGCCTTCACACCCAGCAGCTGGGTGCCCTTGGCGGCCCAGTCACGGGAGCTGCCGGTGCCATACTCCTTCACCCGCAAGAATAACCGTTGGTACGCCGTCTGCCATGTATTTCATGGCCGCGTCGTAGATTGCGAGACGCTCACCGTCGGGTTGATGCAACGTCATGCCGCCTTCCTCGCGCGAACCGTCCGGTTTGGCCGGCAGCATCAGGTTCTTGATCCGTACAGTTGGCGAAGGCTGCCGCGCATCATCACGTCGTGGTTGCCGCGGCGCGAACCATAGCTGTTGAAATCGGCCTTCGTCACATCGCTTGGCCAGCAGATATTTTCCGGCCGGCGAGGTTTCTGATCGAACCGGCCGGCGAGATGTGGTCGGTGGTGATCGAGTCGCCGAACAGCGCCATGATGCGGGCGTTGCGGATTTTTCGGCACCGGTGCCGGTTCCATGCCGAACCCGGCAAAGAAGGGGGGCTGGGCGATGTAGGTGGATTTCGGCCAGTCGTACACTTGCCCCTCGGCCGACGGCACGGCATTCCACAGCGGATGGTCCTTCGTGAGGTTGCTGTAGAGACGGCGGAAGGTATCGGCATCCATGGCAAAGCGCATCAGGTCGTGCACTTCCTGCGTGGTCGGCCAGATGTCCCTGAGCCAGACATCCTCGCCATCGCGGGTTCTTCGCCACCGGCTCCTTCGTCAGATCCTTTCAGCACCGTCCCGGCACGGCGTAGGCCACCACCAGCGGCGGCGAGGCCAGGAAGTTGGCACGGATGTTCGGGTGATCCGGGCCCTCGAAGTTCCGGTTGCCCGACAGCACGGCCGCACAGACCAGATCGTTTCGACGATGGCCTCGTTGAACTCGGGACGCAGGTCGCCCGCGTTGCCGATACAGGGTCGGCCAGCCGTAGGCGGCCACGGCAAAGCCCAGCGATTCCAGATACGGCAGCAGGCCGGTCCGTGCCAGGTATTCGCTCACCACCCGCGATCCCGGGGCCAGCGAGGTCTTGATGTGCGAGGCCACCGTCAGACCCTTCTCGACGGCCTCTCGCCACCAGGCCAGCCGCCAGCAGCACGCCCGGGTTGAGGTGTTGGTGCACGAGGTGATGGCGGCGATCAGCACGTCGCCATTGTGGATCTTCACATCACCGGCCTGCACTTCGGTCTTCAGGTCTTCGGGCTTCTTGTTGAAGCTGCTTTTCCTTCACCGGCGCCGAGAAGAGCGTCTCGAAGGTACGCTTCATGTCGGTCAGCTCGATGCGGTCCTGCGGACGCTTCGGACCGGCCAGCGACGGCACGATGGTATCCGGGTCCAGTTCGACGACCCGCGAGTAGTCCAGCTGGCCGGCGGCCGGAATGCCGAACAGTTCCTGCGCCCGGAAGTATTTTTCGAAGGCGTCGATCTCCTCGTCGGTACGGCCCGATCCCCTGAAATACTCGATGGTCTTCTCGTCGACCGGGAAGAAGCCCATGGTCGCGCCGTATTCGGGGGCCATGTTGGCGATGGTGGCACGGTCGGGCAGGGCCAGCGACTGCGTGCCCTCGCCGAAGAATTCCACGAACTTGCCCACCACCTTGGTGGCACGCAGCAGCTCGGTCACGCGCAGCACCAGGTCGGTGGCGGTCACGCCCTCGCGCAGCTTGCCCTTGAGGTGCACGCCCACCACGTCCGGGGTCAGGAAGTACACCGGCTGGCCCAGCATGCCGGCCTCGGCCTCGATGCCACCTTACGCCCAGCCCACCACGCCGATGCCGTTGATCATCGTGGTGTGGCTGTCGGTGCCGACCAGCGTGTCGGGGTAGTAGATGGTGCGATCGCCGTCGGCCTTCTGGTGCACGCCCCGGGCCAGATACTCGAGGTTGACCTGGTGCACGATGCCGATGCCCGGGGGCACGACCTTGAAGGTGTCGAAGGCCCTGCATGCCCCATTTCATGAACTGGTAGCGCTCACGGTTGCGCGAGAACTCCAGCTTCATGTTCAGGTCCAGCGCCGCCACATCGCCGTAGTGGTCGATCATCACCGAGTGGTCGACCACCAGGTCCACGGCACCAGCGGCTCGATGCGCTTGGGATTCCTGCCCAGGTCGGCCGCAACGTTGCGCACTGGCTGCCAGGTCGGCCAGCAGCGGCACGCCGGTGAAGTCCCTGCAGCACCACGCGGGCCAACGATGAACGGAATCTCGTCCACCCGTTTGGCGTTCGGTGCCCAGTGCTGGCCAGTTGCTCGATGTGCGTTTCCGTGACCTTCTTGCCGTCACAGTTGCGCAGCTACCGACTCCAGCACGATGCGAATGGAAACCGGCAGGCGGTTGATGTTGGGGAAAGCGCCGGGCCAGAGCTGGCAGCGAATAGAAGGATGCGGTCTTGCCCGACGCAAGCGGGTAGGGACTGCAGGGTATCGAAGGTATTGTGTGCCATCTCGTAATCCTCGAATACAACGTTCAGACAGGGGACAAGGCAAGACCATGACATCCTGCCAGGCGACCGGGCAGGGACACGGACCAGGGAACGGGAGAGGCAGTCAACATCGTGCGTGGGTCATGATTCACTCCTGGGATTCACTCGTGGGTGTGGGGTGATTCGGGTCGCAGGCCACCATCGAGCATGTTCAGTACGCCCATGCCGGGGATGAGTCAGGTCTGCGGGTTTCTGGTTGGACGGGCAGGCACGCAGCCAGCGTGCCTCGGTGTATTCGCGGTCTTCGCGCCGGTTGTTGGGCAGGGGCGGTGAATAGAACACCACTGTGTCGATGCGGTAGTGCGACTGCAGGTCGCCACTGACGGTGGACTGGCTGACGATGGTAGCTGCGGCCGGGTGTCCCTGCAGACCGAATCGGCCACCCAGCCGAGCCCTTCGCGGCGGAAGGCCCAGCGATGAGCGCCGCGCTTGCCCACCTGGCGGTCGAGATGATGTTCGGGCGTGTCGGTCTGGTCACCCACGCACAGCTTGACCGGTTCGAGCCCCAGCTGTTCGCTGGCACTGTTGCGGATCTCCAGAGCCCGGGCCTGCGGCGTGGATGGTCGAGCCGCCGGGGCATGGGGCCACAGCGTCGGGAGGCGGGACGACCTCGCTCTGAGCGGCGCGTCACCACCCCGTCACCACGTCGGCCGCGATGGCAGGCAGGGGCAGCCGCAAGGCCCGCCAGCATGACCGGGCACGAGCAGGGCCGTTCTGCACCGCGACGGCACGGACGGGGAAACGGAGGGAAGGAAAGCAGGGCAGGGGTTCTTCACGGAATATCTACACCATGACCGGACGACAGACGCGCCCATGGTAATGGGCTGTCAGGGCTGCCTGTCTTCGATACAGATCATCCGCCGGTGTTGTGTGCAGGCCACGGGCAACAGGAGCCGAAAGGCCGACCTGCGCGGCAGACAGAGGGGGCATGGAACTGCACAGCGGTGTCTCCTGTTTTTCACTGGCCGGCCGGGTGGCCCGAAGAAAGTGCCCGGCCTGGCCGTCCGATACTACTGCCGCAGGCATCAGCCTCGCGACATGGCCTGCTGCTGGGCCGGATGCACGCAGCGCGTCGACCAGACGCTGGCCGGTCTTCTGGTTCATCAGCATCGATTTGTTGCGGATTTGGATGAAGAGCGTTTCGGCCCGCACGTCTTCCAGACGCAGCGCGCCGGTGGAAGAAATCACGGGCTTCATCAGCCACTGCTTGCCCTCGAAGCGCAGATCGACATAGCCCGGGTGGGCAGCGCTCTCGCTGATGTGGACCTGCTGGCGAAACTCGCAGGTGCTCACGCCCTGATTCACGCGGGCCATGGCCTCCATCTGGAGGGCGTCGGCGGCCGGCACGGCCATGGGCGCAGCCACGGCAGCCGTCGCAGCGGCCTTGCCGGCATGCCGGTGGGCCTTGCCATGGGCGTGGCGGGCGTTGGCGGCCGGTTTGCCGGAATCGGCGGCAGCTTCGGCAGCGGGCGCCACCAGCAGCGAGGGCAAGCGCGAGCGACACGGCGAGCGTGCAGCCACGCAGCGGCCGGGAAGCCGAAGAGGGTACGAACGCCGGAACGGAACGACAGGGTGAGCATGACAGGATTTCCTGGAAGATCGGGCTGCGTGGCAGCCGGGGAAGGGGGAATGCCGCTGTGGCGGGACTGGGCGCCACCGTCACGGCCGGTTGTTCATCTGCAGCAGGCAGGTCAGCCTGGGGAACTCCGGCAAACCTGCCGAGGTGCCCTGGCTCCTTCGAAGACATCAGCAGGCAGGACACGAACATCGCCACTGATATCCCCACGGGAGATAGCCGACCACCGGGAACCCGTCAAGGGCACGAAACATCCTGTTGATGTTGGCCACGACCTGTTCCAGGCACTTATCACTATCGAACATCTGGCCCCGTTCCGATGGGCTGGAAAAACGGTATTCACTCCCCCTGTTGTCGTCATTGCACATCCCGGCCTGCGATAGGCTTGCCGGGGCGTCCGCTTCGCGTCCCTCCGGACGTCGCCAGAAGGCGGCCGCCGCCTCTGGCGTAGGGATACCCGTACGGTGCGCCCGCTGCAGCACCTGCCACCAGTAGCGGTAACTGGCGCGGTCGTGCAGATGGCCATCGTGCCGGACCGGCCCCAGCCGAGCCTCCCGGGCCGCCAGCAGGGATGCCGGCGGCCTGCTGCACCTCGTTCAGCGCCGGGCGGAAGGCGGCGATGATCAGCGCCACCTGCACCGGATGGATGCTCCACTTGCGCTGGTAGCCGAAGTCATGTGCGGCACGCTGCGCATCACGCCCGGCGGCCTCACCGTCACCAATGGCCAGCGTGACGCTGTGCACGCCACCTTGCCATGGGCATGTGCTGAGGAAGGGCGATGTCGGCCAGCGCGCGGGCCAGCAGCGGGTGTTCGAACTGCCGGCTGCCATGCAGGGGCATCACTGCCCACGGCGCCACCGAAGCTGCTCACGTAATCCATCAGTCCCGAAGCACAGCGCCTCCACCCGCGGGTGGGCCGCGATGGCATCGAGCCGGGCCAGCGCCGCCGGTGACTCGATGAGCACCTGCAGCGGCACCGGGGGCTCCTGGCCGAGGCGGGCCTCGTGCTCGCGCAGCAGGGCATCGGCCTGCGCCACGGCAGCGACATCCTGCACCTGGGCAGCGTCAGGTAGGCCAGCTGCCGGCCGGCACCGCCCATCAGCGCCTCGACCTCGCCGGCAAAGGCCGGATGACCGACCGCATGGGTGCGGGCGCCGACGCGGCCGAAGCGGTTGCCCTCACTGGCAATGCCTTCGGCCATCAGCCGGGCATGGGCCAGCTCGTCACCGGCCGCGGCGCCATCCTCGCAGTCGGCCGTCACGTCCAGCACCGGCCCGAGCTGCGCCTGCAGCGCCAGCGATTTGGCCAGCAGGGCAGGGCTGCCGCAGTAATGGTCACAGACCGGCAGGCTCACCTGCCGATCGTGCTCCCGGTACAGCACCGCGTCGGGAGAGGGGCGCTGCCCGGCTCAGCCATGCAGCGTCAGCCGACCAGGTGCTTGACACCGTCGCGCTCGCCCTGCAGCTCGGCCAGCGTGGCCTGCATGCGTTCGCGGCTGAAGGCGTCGATGTCCAGACCCTTCGACCAGCGTGTACTCGCCATCCTTGCAGGTGACGGGCATGCCGTAGACGATGCCTGCCGGGATGTCGTAGGCGCCGGTGGACGGGATGCCCATGGTGACCCACTTGCCGTTGGTGCCCAGCGCCCAGTCACGCATGTGGTCGAGCGCCGCGTTGGCCGCCGAGGCAGCCGATGACAGGGCCACGCGGGCCTCGATGATGGCGGCACCGCGCTTGCCCACGGTGGGGATGAAGGTGTCCTTCACCCAGGCGTCGTCGTTGACCAGTTTGGGCAGCGCGTCGCCGTTGCTGGTGGCAAAGCGGATGTCCGGATACATGGTGGGCGAGTGGTTGCCCCAGACCACCAGCTTCTCGATGGAATCGACGGTGCGACCGGTCTTTGGCGGCCAGCTGCGACAGGGGCGCGGTTGTGGTCCAGGCGCAGCATGGCGGTGAAGTTTTTCTTCGCCGGCAGGTCGGGGGCCGACTTCATGGCGATGTAGGCATTGGTGTTGGCCGGGTTGCCCACCACCAGCACCTTCACGTCACGGCTGGCATGGTCGTTGAGCGCCTTGCCCTGCACGGTGAAGATGGCGCCGTTGGCCTCCAGCAGGTCGCTGCGCTCCATACCGCTTGCTGCGCGGACGGGCACCGACCAGCAGCGCGTAGTCGGCATCCCTGAAGGCCACGTTCGGGTCGTCGGTGACGACCACGCCGGCCAGCAGCGGGAAGGCGCAGTCTTCCAGCTCCATCACCACACCCCTGACGGCGGGCAGGGCCGGCGTGATGTCGAGCAGCTGCAGGATGACGGGCTGGTCCTTGCCCAGCATGTCGCCATTGGCAATGCGGAACAGCAGGGAATAGGCGATCTGGCCGGCTGCGCCGGTGACGGCTACACGTTTCGGTGCTTTCATGAAAGTTCCTGAAAAGTTGAAAGAAAGACTGACGTTGCCGGAACACGCCTGCGGGTGCCCGTTGCGGCCCAAAGCCGGGCAGGGCGGCGCCGCGTGTACCGGCTCCACAATGTCGAATGATGCCGGCAATGGTAGGCCGATGGTTGTTGCAGGTCAAGATATCCGCTATCTTATATAAGACATAGGACTTTCCCCGAGGACGCCGTGCTCCTTCGCCCCCGGCGCCTTTCATTCCCCTGATTTCCGGCCATGAATGCACCTGCTCCGCCGCGCTTCCAGCCGCTCTACCAGCAGATCCGCGAAGCCATCCTGCACGCGCTGCAGGCCGGCGAATGGCCGCCGGGCGGGCTCATTCCCAGCGAGACCGAGCTGGCGCAGCGCTTCGGCGTGAGCCAGGGCACGGTGCGCAAGGCCGTGGAGGTGCTGACTGCCGAGGGGCTGCTGGTGCGCCGCCAGGCAAGGGCACCTATGTGGTGTCGCACGACGAGAGCCAGGCGCAGTTCCGCTTCCTGCGCCTGCGCCCGACGAGGGGCCGGCCGTGCAGCCGGTCAGCCGGATGATCCACTGCCGGCGCGTGCGGGCACCGGCCGACGTGCAGCGTGCGCTGTCTCCTGCAGGGCAGCGACACCGTGCTCTGACATCCAGCGGGTGCTGGTGTTCGGGAGGATCCCGTCATCCTCGACGACATCTGGCTGGCCGGGGAGGAGTTTCGCCGCCTGACTCGCAGCGGCTGGCCCACCAGTCCAGCCGCCTCTACTCGATGTTCGAGACCGAACTGGGTACCAAGATGCTGCATGCGCGCGAGCGCATCCGTGCCGTGGCCGCCACGGCAGAGCAGGCCGGTCTGCTGGCCATCGAACCCGGACAGCCGCTGCTGCTGGTGGAGCGCGTCACCACCACCTTCCACGGACGGCCGGTCGAACTGCGCCGCGGCCTGTGTCGTACCACGCACCATCACTACGCCAACGAACTCTGAGGCTCCCTGTGGCAGGTTCCGCAATGGCCATGTGGCGTGCGTATCCCGGGCGCTGCCGATGGCCATGACGCCGGAACGGTCCGTGTACGACGCCAGGTTGCCCGGGTGCAGTCAATCCGTGGCCGGCCCTCGTCCGACACGAACAGCGCTTTCGGCCTGTTCCGCCTGGGCCGCCTTCGGGCCTCGTCCGCCTTGCGGGCTTCTTCGATACGACGGGCTTGACGGTTCTCCGTTCCCGTGATGGGCACCATCCACCCCGCCGCCGGTCAGCTGTGATAGGCATTCCGTTACGCCGCGAAAACACATTTTGCAAACCCGCCGACCGATTGGGAGTAGCTTTACCATACGGCAAGAACGCTGCATGTTGTTGCCAATACGACCAAAGATCGCAGTGGAAATGGCTATGGGAATCATTCCACGCCCATCAGCCCTCACTGACTTTGATCTTGCGCAGAAGGCGGCCCGGTTCGCGTTGTTCGGCCGCAAAAATGCGCAACAATAGGTCCATTATCCCTATGCGTCAGTCGGGCTTTGGCGGCGGCTGGCCCTCTACCGGTTTCCCGGCAGGGGCAGGGCGCAGGAGACCGCTCGCGCAGGCCCGTCTGTCCGGATGCATTCTTCTCTCATACACGTGTGCTGATCACAAACAGGATTGGAGGATCGATATGGCAGATATCGGAGCCAGCAACGCAATGGGCTGGTCAACAGCGGCGTCTCCATGGCGCGGGGCCACCCGCCGAAACCCCGAACAGCGCCGGGCACGACGGGCGGCCGTGAAGAAAACCCACCAACGTCGGCCTCGACCAGCTGCTGGGTCACTACCTTCCGGCCATGGCGCCAGCGGCAGGTATCCATCCTGCACCGTGCCAGCGGGATGCTGATGTTCCTCCTCGGCATCCCGTTCGTGCTTTATCTGCTCTCCCAGAGCCTCACCTCCGAGGCCAGCTTCGCGCAGTATTCGGCCGTGGTGCATTCCTGGTTCGGCAAGCTCGTCCTGCTGGCACTCATCTGGGCGTTCTGCCATCACCTGTGCGCGGGTATCCGTTTCATCATCCTCGACATGCACTTCCTTACCGAAAAGCCCCAGGCCATGCTCAGTGCCCTGGTCGTCCTGGGCGCCAGCCTGGTCGATGACCGCCATCTTCGGCGGCATGCTGCTGCTCTCCTGAACCCGTTTCCCTTTTCCATTTTTCCTTCAAGGCTCGACATGACCATCCAGCGAATCGTGTCCGGCGCCCACTACGGCATGCGCGACTGGCTTGCCCAGCGCCTTACCGGCGTGATCATGGCGCTCTACGTCATATTCCTGCTCAGCAGCATCTGTACGCCGCCCCAGCTCGACTACTACAACTGGTCGCAGCTCTTTTCGGGGCAGTTCATGAAGGTTGCCACCATGGTGGCACTGCTGGCCGTGCTCTACCACGCCTGGGTCGGCATCCGCGACCTGTACATGGACTACCTGAAGAACACCCTGGTGCGCCTGCTGCTCGAGACCGGGCACCCATCGTCCTGCTGGCCGGGCTACGCCTGCTGGGGCGCCTTCATCCTCTGGAGGGCCTGACGTCATGGTCGACTACCTGAACAAGCTCTCCAACAGCCTGCCGCGGCGCAAGTTCGACGCGGTCATCGTCGGTGCCGGCGGTGCCGGCATGCGCTGTTCGCTGCAGCTGGCCGAGGCCGGCTACAACGTGGCCGTGCTCTCCAAGGTCTTCCCCACGCGTTCGCACACGGTGGCGGCACAGGGCGGCATCGGTGCCTCGCTGGGCAACATGAGCGAGGACAACTGGTACTGGCACATGTTCGACACCGTCAAGGGCTCCGACTACCTCGGTGACCAGGACGCCATCGAGTTCATGTGCCGCCAGGCGCCCCACGTCGTCTACGAGCTCGAGCACTTCGGCATGCCGTTCGACCGCAACGCCCGACGGCACCATCTACCAGCGTCCGTTCGGGGGCCACTCGGCCAACCTGGGCGAGAAGCCCGTGCCGCGTGCCTGCGCTGCAGCCGACCGTACCGGCCACGCGCTGCTGCACACGCTTTACCAGCGCAACGTCAGTGCCCGCACCACCTTCTTCGTCGAATGGATGGCGCTGGACCTGATCCGCAACGCCGACGCGACGTGCTGGGCGTGGTGGCGCTGGAAATGGAAACCGGCGAGGTCATGATCCTCGAGGCCAAGGTCACGGTGCTGGCCAACCGGCGCGCCGGTCGCATCTGGCAGGCCTCCACCAACGCCTACATCAACACCGGTGACGGCCTGGGCATGTGTGCCCGCGCCGGCATCCCGCTGCAGGACATGGAGTTCTGGCGGTTCCACCCCACCGGCGTGGCCAACGCCGGCGTGCTCATCACCGAGGGCGTGCGCGGCGAGGGCGGCATCCTGCTGAACAAGGACGGCGAGCGCTTCATGGAACGCTACGCCCCCACGCTGAAGGATCTGGCCCCGCGCGACTTCGTGTCCCGCTCGATGGACCAGGAGATCAAGGAAGGGCGCGGCTGCGGTCCCGCACGCTGACTCACGTGCTGCTCAAGCTCGACCACCTGGGCGCCGACAAGATTCTCAGCGCCTGCCTTCCATCCGCGAGATCGCCCTGAAGTTTGCCAACGTCGACCCCATCAAGGAGCCGATTCCGGTGGTGCCCACCATCCACTACCAGATGGGCGGCATTCCCACCAACTATCACGGCCAGGTGGTCGTTCCCAAGGGCGACAACCCGTCCAACGTCGTGCGCGGCCTGTATGCCATAGTCGAATGCGCCTGCGTGTCCGTGCACGGCGCCAACCGTCTGGGCACCAACTCGCTGCTCGACCTGGTGGTGTTCGGTCGTGCGGCCGGCAACACATCGTCGAATCCGGCTTCAAAAACAACACCCACCAGCCGCTGCCGGTCAACGCCGGCGACTTCTCGCTGGCCCGGGTGGCCAAGCTCGATGGTTCCACCTCGGGCGAGCGCATGCAGGACGTGGCCGGCGACATCCGCCGCGACATGCAGTCGCACTGCGGCGTGTTCCGTACCTCGGCACTGCTCTCCGAAGGTGTGGGCAAGATCCTCAGCCACGTCAAGCGTGCCGAGGACATCCACCTGCAGCGACAAGTCGCAGGTGTTCAACACGGCCCGTCGAGGCGCTGGAGCTGGCCAACCTGATCGAGGTCGCCAAGGCCACCATCATCTCGGCCGAGGCCCGCAAGGAAAGCCGTGGTGCGCACGCCCACAGCGACCATCCGCAGCGCGACGACGACAACTGGATGAAGCACACGCTCTGGCATTCGGAAGACAACCGCCTCGACATACAAGCCGGTCGTGCTCAAGCCGCTCACCGTCGAGTACTTCAAGCCGAAGCCGCGTACCTTCTGATTTCCGCATCCTTTCATTGAGCATTGGCGGCGTCCGTGCACCTCCGGGTTGCGGACGCCGACCGATAAGGGCACATCATGGCCAACACGATACGCCGGAGAATGAAATTCTCCATCTATCGCTTTCGATCGGACAAGGGATCAGAAACCCTACATGCAGGATCATCGAGTCGAGCTGCTGCCGACCGACAAGATGCTGCTCGACGCGCTGATGCGCATCAAGGCGGACGCGGACGAGCTTTCGCCTTCCGCCGCTCCTGCCGCGAGGGGCGTCTGCGGTTCCGACGCCATGAACATCAACGGCAAGAACAGCCTGGCCTGCATCACCAACCTCAAGACGCTCGAAGGAGCCGGTGGTTCTCAAGCCGCTGCCCGGCCTGCCGGTCGTTCGCGACCTGATCGTCGACATGACGCAGTTCTTCAAGCAGTACGAGTCCATCAAGCCCGTACCTGATCAACGACACCCAGCCGCCCGGAAGGAGCGCCTGCAGTCGCCGGTCGACCGCGAGGAACTGGACGGCCTGTACGAGTGCATCCTGTGCGCCTGCTGTTCCACCTCGTGCCCGTCGTTCTGGTGGAACCCCGACAAGTTCGTCGGTCCGGCCGGCCTGCTGGCTGCCTACCGCTTCCTGGCCGATACACGTGACCAGGCCACCATCGAGCGTCTGGACAACCTCGAAGATCCCGTATCGCCTGTTCCGCTGCCACACCATCATGAACTGCGTCGACGTGTGCCCGAAGGGGTCTGAACCCCACGCGCGCCATCGGCAAGATCAAGGAACTGATGGTCCGCCGTACCGTCTGATCCCCGGGGGCGCCGGCGCCGTCATGGACTTTCGCTGACCCAGGGAGGGCCTGGGTCTGTCATGGCGTCTCGCCGACCCGGCGACACCGGAGGTCGTCGAGGGCTCACATCGACCCTGCGAGGCCGGACGGCCAGCGACGCCGGATCGTGTCGGGGGGTCTCGCGGACATGCATGCGTCGATGACGCGGAGTCCATGACACGCGCCAGACTGCCGGAAAGCCAGATGCACCCCCAGTGTGCGCAAGCTAGGGGAAACCGTTAATGCCTGCCATCAGTCACAATTCACTTCCAGATACCGGCGACGATGACGGCTGCCCGTTTTACCGCCGTCTGCGCTGGCGAACCAGCGCGGCCTGCTCGAAAACGACATCCTGCTCAATCGTCTGCTGGACAGCCGCGCTGCCGGGCAGGGCTTTCTCGAATCCGAGACTCGCCGCGCTCGACCGGCTGCTCGACCTGACCGATCCGGTGCTTCTCGACCTGATCCTGGGACGGACCGAGCCCGAGGGCGAGCTGGCCACGCCGGATATCGTCGCGCTGCTCGCAGAGATCCGCACCCTCTGAGGGTGCGGCAGCAGTCCCAGAGTCCATCAACCTGGAAGAGACACCAATGACAACCTCAAAAGACCGCCTACACTGCCTCGCTGTCGTTTCGGACAGTTCCGCCGGTGCCGAATTCCCCGTCTACCGGGGAACCACGGGGCCGGACGTCATTGACATCCGCAAGCTCTACGCCAGCACCGGCAAGTTCACCTTCGACCCCGGGCTTCATGTCCACCGGCGCCTGCGAATCGGCCATCACCTACATCGACGGCGCCAGGGGCGAGCTGCTGTACCGCGGCTACGCCATCGAGGATCTGGCACGCCACTGCGACTACCTGGACGTCTGTCACCTGCTGCTCAAGGGCGAGCTGCCCACCCCCGAGGAAAAGGCCGACTTCGACTACGTCGTCACGCACCACACCATGGTGCACGAGCAGATGGTGCGCTTCTTCAGCGGCTTCCGGCGTGACGCTCACCCGATGTCGGTGCTGGTGGCCTGTGTGGGCGCGCTGGCTGCCTTCTACCATGACTCGCTCGACATCACGCAGGCCGAGCACCGTCATGTGGCTTCCATCCGCCTCATCTCCAAGATGCCGACGCTGGTGGCCATGGCCTACAAATACTCGCAGGGCTCAGCCCTTTGCCTATCCGCGCAACAAGCTGAGCTATGCTGCCAACTTCATGACCAGATGTTCTCGACGCCCTGCGACGAGTACGTGCTAATGAGGTGCTGGTGCGCGCGCTGGACCGCATCCTGATCCTGCACGCCGACCACGAGCAGAATGCCTCCACCTCCACGGTGCGTCTGGCCGGCTCGTCGGGCGCCAACCCGTTTCGCCTGCATTGCGGCCGGCATTGCCACGCTGTGGGGGGCCTGCCACGGTGGGGCCAACGAGCGGCACTCGTCATGCTCGAAGACCTGCTCGCCCAGGGCGGGGTCGAGAAAAATCGGCGAGTTCATCAAGAAGGTGAAGGACAAGGAATCGGGCGTCAAGCTGATGGGCTTCGGCCACCGGGTCTACAAGAACTACGACCCGCGCGCCAAGCTGATGCAGGAAACCTGCGCTGAGGTGCTGCAGGAGCTGGGCCTCGAGCAACGATCCGCTCTTCAAGCTGGCCATGGCGCTGGAGAAAGATCGCCCTCGAAGACGATTACTTCGTCTCGCGCAAGCTGTACCCGAACGTCGACTTCTACTCGGGCATCGTGCAGCGCGCCATGGGCATCCCCACCAGCATGTTCACCTGCATCTTTGCGCTGGCCCGCACCGTGGGCTGGATTGCGCAGTGGAGCGAAATGCTGGGCGATCCCGACCAGAAGATCGGCCGCCGCGCCAGCTCTACATCGGGCCAGACCCGGCGGCCGATCACCACGCCGTCCACCAAGACGGTCACCTACAGCTGGGAAGCCTCGCCGCACTGAGCGCGGGCGCCGGGGCAGGGCATTGCGTGCGCTGCCCCGGCCAACGAAGCAGATTGCAGTCGGAGCAATTTTTCGCCCTGCAGCGCCATGGGCCGACGGTGAAACTCTCCGCTCCAGCCCCTCCGACCAGATACCCGGCCGGAAAACAGAGAACGCCAGCGCGTGTCAGGGACTCATCCCTTGCCGCGCTGGCGTTTTATGCTCTGTCCGTCAAAGCCCGGGTAAGGGGCTCCCGAACTGATCGAACCTTACAACCCGAAATTGCGGCTGGTCTCCAGCCGCACGCCATGCAGGGCGGCCTCTTCCAGAAAGGCCAGATGCGCGGCCTCGAAGTTTGCCACCGGGCTCATGCAGTCGGTCAGCAGCACGAAGCGCGCCGGGTGCTCCTTCGGCAGGCACCTCGAACAGATCCCGCATCGTGGCTGCCACGCGGTGGGCTGCTGGCCTCGCCGGCCACCACCACCTGGCCGCCGGCATCGGCAATGCGCCCGACCAGTGCCGTGTTGAGCTGCGAAGCCGGATCGGCCGGGTCGGGCACCTCGGCACGCAGCGCACTGTAGTGTTCGGTCAGCGGGTGCATACCCTTGAACACCGTGGTAACGGCCCGGCTGCGCTGCTGCTGCCAGTGCTGCACCGATTCCAGCACCACCGGGTGCGAGGCCGTGTCCCCAGCTGCCAATTTCACAATGCACCGGCCAGACCATGTGCGTATAGCGGCCCCGGCTTCCAGTTCGTCCAGATAGGGCCTGCGCGCGTTCGTGCAGCGCCGGATCGGCCGGGCGAAAGCGTCCCGCCCGCATGTCGGCTGCCGGAATGGGCGTGAACGGTGCCACCTCGCCCCCTGGCCGTGCGCCAGAAGGTGGGGTGGGCAATGTCGTAATACTGGTGCGAGATCCAGTCGTCAGCACGATGTCATCGATGCGGGCCGCATTGCCCCGTCCAGCCATGCGCCCAGACGCCGCATGTCGGCATGGGCGCCCATCACGGGCAGGGGCGAGGATAGACCATTTCACCGGTCACCCCGGACACACTGGCGGGAATGTCGCAGAAATCCTTCTGCGCGATCGATGATCAGGACGAGATTGGACGCTGTCATGGCAACCCTGTCACGAAAGGGACTTCCATTTTACCGGGAAGCATCCGGCCCGCTGTTGCCGTCCGTCGGCCCGGCCCCTGTCATGAAACGGTCGGCCCACCCACGGAGAAACGCGTGCCTGACGAAGTGCTCTGCCCAACAGCGAGGCCGCAGACGAGCTGGATACGCCCAATCCAGCCTGAGCGATGAGGGACTCCTCTGCGTGCGAGCTTTGAAATGCGCACTGCGGCGCGGCAGAACAGCGCATGATCCCCATGCTCGGGAGGATGCGACACGCGGGAATCGGCTCGACGCGCTGCAGCCGCCTCCCATGATGGCTCCCGATCACGTGGATCACCACGATCTTCAGGATGGTCATCGACGGGAAGATCATCGCGTAGCCGATGTCCGGCTTGTCGGTGCCCAGCGTGCGGCTGGTGAAAGGCGATGATGGCCGGGGTTGCCGGTGGCGCCCGACATGACGCCGGCCGCCATGTCGAAGGGCAGCTTGAACGACGTACAGGGCAGATCAGCAGCACCGTCCAGGCTCAGCACCGTCACGAAAGACGATGCCCACCAGCAGGTACAGCCGCTGTGGGCTGACCGTCTCCACGAAGGTCTCGCCCGAGCGACATGCCCACCTGCGCCAGAAAGAGCGACGAGGCCGAAGTTGCGCAGCGCCAGGTTGGCCGGCACCGGCATCGTCCAGGTCAGCCGCCCGGTCTGCGGATCTTGCCCAGGATGAGGGGCCACCAGCAGCAGCCCGGCAAAGCCCAGCGTGAAAGTCTCACGCCCGGCAGGGTAGATGGGAATGGCGCCCGAGGCCCAGGCCCAGCGCAACGCCCCACGCCAATGCCGATGAAGCTGATCTCGCCACTGGCACGCACCGAGTCGCCAGACACGCGGCAGGTTCCGGATGTCCTCGATGTGCGCCAGCACGCCGATCTGGTCGCCGATCTCCAGCGTCGGGAATCGAGCGTGACGCTGATGTCCTCGTCCACGCGGCGCACGTGCAGGAAGCTGGTTTCCACCTTCAGCAGCTTCTTGACCTCACGGATGGTCATGCCCGCCAGCTGGTGTTGGACACGAACAGCCGCAGATAGTCCAGCTCGCCATGGCTGCGGCGGAAGGTGTCGCCCACGTGCACGCCCAGCATCTGCTCGGCCTTGAGTCATGCTGTTCGGCGTCCACGCCCGGTGATCAGCACCACGTCGCCCAGCTGCAGCGGGCCGTGGACCTCGGCCGAGTGGGCCTCGCCATCGCGGTAGACCGTGGAGGCCGCCACACCGTCCGGCAGCCAGCTGGCCAGATCGTGCAGCGTCTTGCCCACCACATAGCTGTTCTCGATGCGTACGGCGTACATCTTCAGCGAAATCCGCTCCTGCGGCGCGATTTTCGGGCGAAACACCGCGTTGTACAGGCCGATCACCAGAATGGGGATGGCCACGCCGAACGGGTAGGCCACCGAGTAGCCGGTGGCGGGCAGGTTGTCGCCGGTCAGCGCCATGGCCGCCTGCAGCGAGGAGGTGCTGGTGCCGGCGCCGGCAAGACGCCCAGCGTCTCGGGCAGCGAGGCATCGGGGAACAGCCAGATCGACGCCACCGTCATCACCGCCATGATCAGCACGCCGATCACCGATGCCGCATTGGCCCTGAGCCCCAGCGGGCTGGTCAGCCCGTCGAAGAACTGCTTGCCGTAGGCCAGACCGACCCCGTACGGGAACAGCAGCAGGCCCAGCGCCCCCATGCTGGACGGCATGGCCGCCGCCGGCGCAAGGCGCCGACGGCCAGCGCCACGAACAGCACGGCCCCGAGCCCAGCGAAGCCGCGGATGCTGACCGCACCGGCCATGTGGCCCAGCGCGATGGTTGCAAACAGCGCCAGCATCGGCTGGGCGGTGAGAAAGTCGGCCAACTCGGTCATCAGGTGGATCTCCGGAGATCATTCTCGAACAGAATATTGTGAACGATATCCGGCCGCTGCGGGGGATGGCCGTGCGTGCAGGTGGGGCGGGCACGGTAATCCCGACGCCTGCGCGAGGCACTGCCGCTATACTGGCCTGCAGTCCTGTCGCCACCCCGGCCCGAATGGCCTGTGCTTCGATGATGACCAGTTCCGGTCTGGCCAACGCGCTCGTCCTGTTTCACTTTCTGCTGGCGCTGACGCGCTGGCCCTGCGCGTCATCTATTCCCGGCGGGCCAGCAGTGCAGCCCTGGCCTGGCTGACGGTGCTGTTCGCCTTTCCGCTGGTAGAGGTACTGGCGTATCTGCGCTGATCGGCGAGCCGCGACTGGGGCAGGCCAGGGCCCGGCGGCGGGCCGAGCTGGTGAGCTTTCACGGCGCGTTTGCCGACCGTTTTCCTGCCGCCCCAGACCGATCCGGTCTGGCTGAAACGCAGTTCCGGCAGATCGCCCATCTGGTGCGCGCCGATTCCGGCTACGTGGCCACGGGCGGCAACCACACCCGGCTGCTGTCCGACACGGATGCCATCCTGCAGGCCTTCATCGCCGACATCCGCGCGGCGCAACGCACCTGCCTGATGGCCTTCACATCGTCGAGGGCGGTGGGCCGTGGAGGCCGTGCTGCAGGCCTGATGCGGGCGGCCGGGCGGGGCGTGCGCTGCCAGTTGCTGGCCGATGCCTGGGCAGTGCCGCATTCTGGCGCTCGGGCTGGCCGGCCCGCCTGCGTGGTGCAGGCGTGGAAGTGACCCGCGCACTGCCGGTGGGGCTGCTGAAATCCTTCTGGGTACGCAGCGACGTGCGCAACCACCGCAAGCTGCTGATCGTCGACTACCGGGTGGCCTACACCGGCAGCTACAACCTGGTCGATCCCGGCGCTCTTCAAGCAGAATGCCGGCGTGGGGCCAGTGGGTGGATGCCGTGATGCGCTGCGAGGGCCTGGGTGGCCCAGGAGCTGGCAGCGGTCTTCTACGGCGACTGGGCCGTGGAAAAATGCCCACAACCTGTCGGCCACGCTGGAGCAGCTGGCCGGCTATGTGGAAAGATGCCGCCGCTGGTGGAGCCCTCCACCGGCGGCACGCTGATGCAGGTGATTCCCTCCCAGCCCGGTGGCGACGCGGCGCTGGTCTACGACGTGATCACCAATGCGCTGAACGTGGCGCAGGAACGGGTGGTGATCAGCACCCCGTACTTCGTGCCGGACGATGCGCTGCTCAACACGCTGGTCATGACGGCACGGCGGGGCGTGCAGGTCACGCTGATCGTGCCGCGCCATGTCGATTCGCGCCTGGTGCGCTATGCCAGCCGCACCTACTACCAGCCACTGCTGGATGCCGGCGTGCAGCTGATGCTGTTCGACGGCGGCCTGCTGCACACCAAGGCGGTGGTGATCGACGACCGCTTCGCGCTCTTTGGCACCGTCAACATGGACATGCGCAGCTTCTACCTCAATCTGGAGCTGAGCCTGGCCATCTACACGCCCGAGACGGTGGCCACCATCCGGGCGCTGCTCGATCATTATCTGGCGCACAGCGAGGCGCCGGACGTGCTCCAGCATCCGCCCGCATCCAGCGCTTCATCGAACGCTGCGTGCGGCTGGTCAGTCCGTTGCTGCAGACCCCCATCAACGAAAGCTGACGGCGGACAATCGTCAGGAACACACAGGAGGGCACACCATGCATGATCACGACATCCTCACCAACCCGCTCACCAACAAGGGTACGGGCCTTCACCCAGGAAGAGCGAAAAATACGGCCTGACCGGTCCTGCTGCCCGTGGCGGTGGAAACCCTCGACCAGCAGGCCGCCCGCGCCTACCGGCAGCACAGCAGCCACGAAAAGAACATGGAGAAACACATCTTTCTCGACCAGCTGCACACCGCAAGCGAGGTGCTCTCACTACCGGCTGCTGGCCGACCATCTGGCCGAGATGCTGCCCGTGGTCTACGACCCGACCGTGGGCGAGGCCATCAGAAATGGAGCCGCGACTATCGCTCGCTCGCGCGCCGTGTATCTGGACGTGAATCACCCGGAAAACATTCGCGCCTCGTTCGAGGGCGACCGGCCTGGGGGCCGGTGATGTGAACCTGATCGTCGTCTCGGATGCCGAAGAGATTCTGGGCATCGGCGACTGGGGCGTGAACGGCACCGACATTTTCGGTGGGCAAGCTGGCCGTCTACACGGCGGCGGCCGGCATCGACCCGGCCCGTGTCATTGCGGTCAATCTGGACGTGGGTACCGACAACGAGGCCCTGCTCAACGATCCGGCCTATCTGGGCAACCGCCATGCCCGGGTGCGCAGCGAAAATACGATGCGCTGATTGCCGAATACCTGAAGGTGGCCAGCGAACTGTATCCGCAGGCGCTGCTGCATTTCGAGGATTTCGGCCCCGCCAACGCCCGCCGCATCCTGGTGGAGAACCGCGAGAAATATCGCATCTTCAACGACGACATGCAGGGTACCGGCGCCATCGTGATGGCGGCCGTCATTTCCAGGGCTGAAGGTGACGAAGCAGCGCTTTGCCGACCAGCGGCTGGTGGTCTATGGGGCCGGTACCGCCGGCACCGGTATAGCCGACCAGATCAGCGCCGCCATGCAGCGGGAAGGGGCTGTCGCGCGAGGAGGCCAGAAAAACGCGTCTGGCTGATCGACCGCAATGGTCTGGTCACCGACGACATGCCGAACCTGCCCAACTACCAGCAGGCCTATGCCCGGCCCGCCGCCGAGGTGGCATCATGGGCGCGGGAGGGTCGGTCCGGTGATAACGGTCATGAACATGCGGCAAGCGCGGGTCATGCCGGTGCCGGCCATCAGGGCGGCAATCCGGCCGCTGGAAAAATCGGCCTGCTGGAAGTGGTCAAACGGGTGAAACCGACCATCCTGATCGGCACCTCCACGGATCACGGTGCCTTCACTGAAGACGTGGTAAAGGCCCTGGCTGCCGGTGTGGAACGCCCATCCTGCTGCCGCTGTCCAACCCCACCGAGAAGATCGAGGTCATGCCCTCGGAGGCCATTCCGTGGTCGGAGGGCAGGGGCGCTGATGGCCACCGGCATTCCGCTGCCACCGGTGCAGTACAACGGCACGGCCTTTCACATCGGTCAGGGGCAACAATGCGCTGCTCTATCCGGGACTGGGGCTGGGCGTGATCGTCTCGGGTGCGAAGCACGTGACCGACGGCATGCTGCTGGCCGCAGCCGAGGCAGTGGCCTCGCAGGTCGATCCGCAGGATCTGGGCGCTTCGCTGCTGCCGCCGGTGGACAACCTGCGTGCCTCGTCCGCCACGGTGGCCGTGGCAGTTGCAAAACAGGCGGTGGCCGACAGGGTGGCCACGAAACCGGCCGACAACTGGGTCCAGGTGGTGCAGGACGCCATGTGGCAGCCGGTGTACCGTTCGTGATTCTCAGAACGGCGCAAACAGGTCGTTCAGCGCCTCGGCCATGGTCGGGTGCGTGAAGATCTGGCTGCGCACGTAGCCGGCCGGCACGCGGTTGTCGATGGCCATCTTGAACAGGTTGATGATCTCGTGGGCCTCGGCGCACAGCAGCGTTACCCCAGGATCTCGCCCGAACCGGCATCGACCACGGCCTTGAGCAGCCCATCGGTCTGGCCCAGCACCTTGGCTTTGGGAATGGCCTCGGCCTTCAGTGTGCTGACCTTCGACGTTGCGGCCGGCCTTGCGGGCGGCCGTTTCGGTCATGCCGATGTGACCCAGCGGCGGATTGCGTGAACACGGCGGTCGGGAAGATGGCCCGGTCACGACGGCTGCGACGGCCTTCGCCCAGCAGCTCGTCACGCACGATGCGGTAGTCGTCCAGCGAGATGTGGGTGAACTGCGGGCTGCCGGCCACATCGCCCATGGCCCAGATGTGCGGCGTGGCATGCAGGTGGTCGTCCACCTCGATGAAGCCGCGGGCATCCACGCGCACACCGGCCTTTTTCCAGATCCAGTCCCTGCGTGTTGGCACGGCGCCCGGTGGCCAGCAGCACGGCGTCTGCGGCAAACGAACCGCCGCTGGTCACCACCGTGGTTTCGGTGGCCGTATCGTCGAAGCGCTCGACCTTCACGCCCAGCTGGATCTTCACGCCACGCGCTTCCAGAATGCGGCGCATCTCGTCGGCGATGTCGCGGTCCTCGCGCGGCGAGGGAATTCGCCGAGGTTGTCCAGAATGGTCACTTCGGTGCCGAAGGCCCGGTACATGAAGGCAAATCCCAGCCCGATGTAGCCGCCCCCACGATCACCATGCGCTTCGGGCGTTCGGCCAGCGACAGGATGCCGGTGCTGTCGTACACGCGGGCACCGTCCACCCCCGGAATCGGCGGCACGGCCGGCACGCTGCCGGTGTTGATGAAGATGCGTTCGGCACGGATCTGCCGCTCGCCCTGTTCACCGGCATCGCCCACGGCGCCGGTGATGCTCACCGTCTGCGGATCGATGAAGCGGGCACGGGCGTTGATCACGCGCACCTTCTCCATGTTGTCCAGTTTGGCGAGATTGGCGGCACGCAGTTTGGGAATCAGGCCGTTCTTTGCCTGCATGGCGGCGCTGAACACGGTATCGCCACTGTCGGCGCAGGCCGCGCGGCGCTGGCCTTCCACCAGCAGTTTCTTGGAAGGGATGCAGCCGATGTTGATGCAGGTGCCGCCATACATCTGGTCGGAAGCCTCGACCAGGATCACGTCCTGGCCGTGCTGGGCCAGATCGGCCGCCAGCGTCTTGCCGGCCTTGCCAAAAGCCGATGATCAGGTTCTGGGTGGAGAGTGTTTGCACGATGAACCGGGAAAGAATCCGAAGAAAGAAGAAGGGAGTTACCGGGGTAGCGGAACATCTGCCTGTCCCATGGGACACACCGCAGCGTGATGCGAATCCGCTGGCAGGCAAACGATCGATGTCCCCTCACAGGCACGCCGCAGCGTGTGCACGTCAGCACGGCGCCGTTGCGAAAAGAACGCGCCCGCTGGCAAACCCGGTAACAGCATGCGTCAAAGATAGCGGCATATCCCCTTCGCCGGTTTAACCGCGCGTTCCGGATCCTGTCCCCTCATGCCTGCGAACCGATGATCGGCCGCATCGGCGGGATGAGCGACAGTGGCCGGTGTGTCAGGCCGTGAATCCTTTGGCGCGCCTGACACACGGCCCACCGCCGACGGTCTCTCTGAATCGCCCGGAGCAAGCATTCCGACGTTTCCCTGTCGCGAACTGCGTGGTCAGCATTTCGCGCACGCACGGGGATGCGATCCGGGCATGGCGTGCGTGGTGGGCCTGCCTGCACCTCGCTACCCTGTTCATGCCCCGGACAACCGGGGCTTCGGCCAGCCAGACCCGGCATGATTGCGTCCCCATCCCGATACCCCCACGGTTTTCCCCGACCGTGAATATGCGTCACAATCGTTGCCAGCACGGGGGCTGGCAGTGGCCTCGGACAACCGCAGGAGTTCGAGTGGACTAGCAAGGATTACTACAGATCCTCGGCGTGGACAAACAGGCCAGCGCCGACGATATCAGAAGGCCTACCGGCGGCTGGCGCGCAGTATCACCCCCGATGTCAGCAAGGAGCCGGATGCCGCCGAGCGCATGTCCGAGATCAACGAGGCCAACACGGTGCTGTCCGACCCGAGCGGCGCGCGGCCTCACGACCAGCTGGGCGATGCCAGCCAGTTCCAGCAGGGCGGGTTCCGGTCCGCCGCCGGGCTGGCAGGGTGCCCGCGCCCATGGCAACTTCGACGATGCCGGCGGTTTCGGCCAGGCGGGACCGCACGGCTTCGGTCATCGACCGGCAGCAGCCAGGGGTCTCGGTGGCTTCGGCGGGGCGCGAGCACTTCAACGACAGCGGCGACTACAGCGGGCTTCTTCGAGGAGCTGTTTCGGCCGCGGCCAGGCATTCCGGCAGGGCGGCGGCCAGCCGCGCGACATGCGTGGCTCCGACCAGCACGCGACCATCGAGCTGACGGTACCGGAGAGCTACAGCGGCACCACGCGCATGCTGGCGCTGCGCACGGTCGAACTGGACGATCAGGGCCATGCCCACGAACGGGTGCGCGAGCTGGAGGTGAACATCCCGAAAGGTGTGCGCGAGGGCCAGATGATCCGCCTGGCCGGCAAGGGCCAGCCCGGCATCGGCAAGGGCGCTCCCGGCGACCTGCTGCTGCAGGTGAGGTTCGTGCACGACAGCCACTGGTACACCGAGGGCAAGGACGTGTACCAGCAGGTCTCACGTCACGCCCTGGCGAGGCAGCACTGGGCGGCCCGGTCGAGTTCCAGACGCTGGCCGGCACCTTCGAGATCAACGTGCCGCCGGCAGCCAGCCGGACCGCAAGCTGCGCATTCGCGGCAAGGGGCTGCCCGCGAAGGAACCGGGCGACCTGTATCTGGTGCTCGACATCCGGGTGCCGGTCCCCGACACCGATGCCCAGCGTGACGCCTACGCCGCCCTGGCGAAGGCCTTCGGCAACCCGACGACCTGAAAGGAGCGTGCAGCATGAACAGCAACACTTCCGGGCAGCACACCATCGACGTGCTGGAACACCTGAAACCTGACCATCACGCAGTTTGCCCAGGCCTGCAACGTTGCCGAGACCTGGATCGTGCGGCGGGTGCAGGGGGCGTGGTGCACCCGATGCCGGCGCACCGGGCGCCATGCCGGAGGCACCGGCCAGCCCGGTCGGGGCGGGGACAGCGCCCCGCCTCGCGGCCGCCTGGCCGTGACGTGCAGGCGTGGCGCTTTTCCGGGCACGGCATCGTTCGCACCCGTCGCATCGCCGACCTGGAGCGCACCTTCGACGCCGATCCGCGGCTGGCCGCCCCTGACGGCCGACCTGATGGAAGAGGTGCAGCAGCTCCGTGCCCTGCTGGGCCAGCGGCGCTGACCAGCGCGTTTCACCATGAAAACCGGGACCCTTTGCAAAAACTGCACGCTTCCGATTCCCATGCCCGCGATCCGGCGTTGCCATTTGCCGCCAATGGCCCTGCCATTGCCGAAGGATGACGATGCCTTCTGGCTCATCCCGATCCTGGGCTCAAAAGCGCTCGCAGACCTTGCCGAGGTTCCTAGGGGAAAACCATGAGACGCCCGCCGTCGGGCGGCAAGAACCAAACACTCACGGTGCTATTATGCGAGCTGATTTTTCAGTCTCGCTGGTCCGGAACGGACGGGAAGGTCTGAACGCGTCTGCATGCCTGCCGGCATGCGCCAGATGCTGCAGAGCACGTTCAACGTTCAAAGGCCGGCCGGTTGCTGCATCGCAGGCCCTGAAAGCCTCGGCCTGCGCGTGCTACGGGATGACCGCCCGGCACAGCTTTCAGCGAGAAACTCGTTTGAGGTGAAGCAAACATGATGAGCGCCTTTCGCCAGAACTCCTATCTGTTCGGCGGCAGATGCCCTTCGTGGAGGAGCTGTGAAAGCTACCTCCAGAACCCTGCCTCGGTCGACGAAGGGCCTGGCGTACGATACTTCGACAACCTGCGGTCGCTGCCCGCGTCCGACGGCAGCACCAGGAAAACCCGCGACGTGGCCCACGCGCCCATCGTCCAGTCGTTTGCCGAGCGCGCCCGTTCCGGTGCCCTGCAGCCGCAGCAGATGGGCGGCAACATCGAAACGGCCCGCAAGCAGGTCCACGTCGCCCGGCTGATCGCCGCTACCGCTGGCTGGGCTCGCGCACGCCGACCTCGATCCGCTCCAAGCGCCTCGACCGCCCCGACGTTTCCCGAGCTGTCGCCGTCGTTCTGCAGCTACACCGAGAGCGATCACGCCCACATCTACTCGCGCCGCCAACACCTTTTTCGGCCTGGACAACGCGCCGTTGCGTGACATCCTGCAGGCGCTGCGCGAAACCTACTGTAACACCATCGGTGCCGAGTTCATGCACATGTCCGATCCGGCCGCCAAGCGCTGGATCCAGGGAGCAGCTCGAAACCGCCCGTGGCCGTTTCGGCTTCGATGCCGACACGAAAAACGCATCCTCGAGCGCCTGACGGCTGCCGAGGGCCTCGAGCGCTACCTGCGCACACCGTTACGTGGGCCAGAAGCGCTTCTCGCTGGAAGGCGGCGAGAGCTTCATCGCCGCCATGGACACGCTGATCCGCGAGGGGCGGCAAAGCACGGCCTGCAGGAAATGGTCATCGGTTCGGCCCACCGCGGCCGCCTGAACCTGCTGGTCAATGTGCTGGGCAAGATGCCGAAGGACCTGTTTGCCGAATTCGAGGGCAAGCACGCCTCCGATCTGCCCAGCGGTGACGTCAAATACCACCAGGGCTTTTTCCAGCGACGTCTCCACCCGGAGGCCCGATACTGTCGCTGGCCTTCAACCCCTCGCATTTGGAAATCGTCAGCCCGGTGGTCGAAGAGTTCGACCAAGGCCCGCCAGGTCCGCCGGGGCGACCGCAACGGCTCCGACGTGCTGTCGGTGCTGGTGCACGGCGATGCTGCCTTTGCCGGCCAGGGCGTGGTGATGGAAACGCTCAACCTCACCGAGACCCGCGGCTATGGCACGCGCGGCACGGTGCATCTGGTCATCAACAGCAGATCGGCTCACCACCTCCGACACGCGCGACTCGCGTTCCACGCTCTACTGCACCGACGTGGTCAAGTCCATCGAGCGCCAGTGTTCCACGTCAACGGTGACGATCCGAGCCGTGGTCTTCGTCACCAGCTGGCGCTCGACTACCGGATGAAGTTCCGCAAGGACGTGGTGGTCGACATCGTCTGCTTCCGCAAGCTGGGCCACAACGGCAGGACACCCCGTCGGTCGCAGCCGCTGATGTACAAGCGCATCAACGTGCATCCGGGCTTACGCAAGCTGTACGCCGAACGTCTGGAGGCCCAGGGCACCATCGGCAGGACTACGCCGACCAGCTGGTCACCGCCTACCGCGATGCCATCGGATGCCGGCAAGCACACAGTCGATCCGGTCATCACCAGCCACAAGAGCCGCTTCTCGTCCGACTGGACCCAGTTCCTCAACAAGTGGACTGGCGCGCCGACACCAGGCTGCCCGTGGCCGAACTGCAGCGTCTGGGCAGAAGATCGCCCAGGTGCCCGAAGCCTTCAAAGCTGCACCCGCTGGTGCAGAAGGTCATTGCCGACCGCCGCAACATGGCGCTGGGCGCAGCAGCCGCTCGACTGGGGCATGGCCGAGCACCGGCTACTTTCGCCTCGCTGGTGGCCGCCGGCTACCGGTGCGCCTGTCAGGCGGGATTCGGGCCGCGCACCTTCTCGCACCGCCATGCCGTGCTGCGCTGACCAGAACCGCGAGAGGCGCGACCAGGGCGCCTACATCCCACTGCGGTATGTGTCGGAAGACCAGGCCCAGTTCATCGTCATCGACTCGGTGCTGTCCGAAGAGGCCGTGCTGGCCTTCGAAATACGAGCTATGCCTCCACCGGGCCAACAGCCTGTGATCTGGGAAGCCAGTTCGGCGACTTCGTCAGCGGCGCCCAGGTCGTCATCGACCAGTTCATCTCCTCGGGCGAAACCGTGGGGCCGTGCCTGCGTCTCGCGCTGATGCGCCGCACGGCTACGAGGGCAGGGGCCGGAGCACTCCTCGGCCCGTCTGGAACGCTTCCTGCAGCTCTGCGCCGAAAACAACATGCGCGGTGCTGCAGCCGCCACCGGCACAGATCTTTCATGCACTGCGCCGCCAGCTGATCGTCCGTTCCGCAAGCCGCTGGTGCTGATGACGCCCAAATCGCTGCTGCGTCACAAGGAAGCGTCTCTCGCTGGAAAGGAACTGGCCAATGGCCGCTTCCAGACCGTGCTGGCCGACACCACGGTGGCCGATCCGGCGAAGGTCAAGCGCGTGGTGTTCTGCGGTGGCCGTGTCTACTACGACACACGGTGGCCGAACCGCCGTACCCGCAGGCTGGAGGACGACGTGGCCCTGGTGCGGATCGAGCAGCTCTACCCGTTCCCGCACAAGGCCTTCGAAGCCGAGCTGGGCCGTGCTACCGGCGCCACGCAGATCGTCTGGTGCCAGGACGAGCCGCAGAACCAGGGCGCCTGGTTCTTCATCCAGCACCACTTGCAGGAGGCCCTGAAGGACGGCCAGAAACTGTCCTACGCCGGTCGTCCGGCCTCGGCTTCGCCTGCCGTCGGCTACTACGACAAACACTTTGCCCAGCTCAAGGAGCTGATCGACACCGCCCTCGGCGGCAAAGGCAAGGGCAAGGCCTGATTTTCCCTTTCGTGAAACACACCGGTGCCGGCTGCAATCCGGCCCCCGAGTGCGCCTGTCGCATCCCCATTTTCAAAAATCCTGGGTTTCTTCCCAAATGGCCCAGATCGAAGTGAAAGTGCCGCAGCTGTCCGAATCGGTTGCGGAAGCCACCCTGCTGCAATGGCACAAGAAGGTGGGCGACGCCGTTGCCCGCGACGAGAACCTGGTCGACATCGAAACCGACAAGGTGGTGCTGGAGCTGCCCGCCCCGTCGGCCGGCGTGATCGTCGAGATCAAAAGGTGATGGCGCCACGGTGGTGGCCGACGAAGTCATCGCCACCATCGACACCGAAGCCAAGGCCGGCGCCGCTGCGCCAGCAGCCGCGCTCTGCCCAGGCCCCGGCGCCCGCCCAGCCTGCCGCACCGGCCCAGGCCGCTGCCCCGGCGAGCCGGCGGTGCCACAGGTGGCCGGCCATGCCGGCTGCCGCCAGCTGCTGGCCGAGAAGGGGCATCGATCCGTCGCAGGTGGCCGGTACCGGCGCGACGGCCGCATCACCAAAGGGTGACGCCCTGGCCGCCACCGCCCAGCCTGCTGCTGCCACCCTCGTCGGCCCTGCCGGCGGTCAGCCTCAGCTGACTGCCGGTGGCCAGGGTCAGTCAATCTGGACGGCCTGCTCGAAGGCCGTGCGAGCAGCGCGTGCCGATGTCGCGCCTGCGCCAGCGTGTGGCCGAGCGCCTGCTGCGGTCCCAGCAGACCAACGCCATCCTGACGACCTTCAACGAGGTCAACATGCAGCCGGTGATGTCGCTGCGCAAGAAATATCAGGAAAAATTCGAGAAGGAACACGGTGTCCGCCTGGGCTTCATGAGCTTCTTCGTGAAAGCCGCCGTGCACGCCCTGAAGAAATTCCCGATCGTCAACGCCTCCATCGACGGCAACGACATCGTCTACCACGGCTACTTCGACATCGGCGTGGCCGTCGGTTCCCCGCGTGGCCTGGTGGTGCCCGTCATCCGCAACGCCGACCAGCTGTCCTTCCACCAGATCAGGCAGTACCAGTCGGTGACTTCGGCAAGCGCGCCCAGGCCGGCGAATCGGCATCGAGGAGCTGAGCGGCGGTACCTTCTCCATCTCCAACGGTGGTGTGTTCGGCTCCATGCTGTCCACCCCGATCATCAACCTGCCGCAGTCGGCCATTCTGGGCGTGCACGCCACGAAAAGAAGCGCCCGGTGGTGGAAAACGGCCAGGGTCGTCATCCGTCCGATCAACTATCTGGCACTGTCGTACGACCACCGGATCATCGACGGCCGCGAAGCCGTGCTGTTCCTCGTCGGCCATCAGGACGCGCTGGAAGATCACGTCCCGTCTGCTGCTCGACCTGTGATTGCGGAGGTAACTGCACATGTCCAAAGGAATTTGACGTTGTCGTCATCGGTGCCGGCGGCGGCTACATTGCCGCCATCGCGCCGCCCGCTGGGCCTGGAGGTGGCCTGCGTCGAAAATGGAAGAACCCCGGCCGGCAAGCCCGCCCTGGGCGGTACCTGCCTGAACGTCGGCTGCATCCGTCGAAGGCACTGCTGGCCTCCAGCGAGATCCTACGAGCACGCCCACCACGGCCTGGAAGATCACGGCATCACCGTGAAGGACGTGAAGTTCGACGTGGCGAGATGCTCGCCCGCAAGGACGCCATCGTCGGCAAGATGACCCAGGGCATCAGTACCTGTTCCGCAAGAACAAGGTCACCTGGGTCAAGGGCCACGGCCGCTTCATCAGCCGCGAGGGCGATGCCATCGTGCGCGTCGAGGTCCAGCCGGACGGGGTGAACCCGAGATCCTCACCACCCGCAACGTCATCGTGGCCACCGGGTTCGAAGGCCGTCACCTGCCCAACGTGCCGGTCGACAAGCGTGCTGGTGTGCGACAACGAGCGCCCTGGCCTTCGACAGCGTGCCGAAGAAACTCACCGTCATCGGTGCCGGCGTGATCGGCCTGGAACTGGGTTCGGTCTGGCGCCGCCTGGGTGCCGACGTGACGGTGCTCGAAAATGGCCCCGTCCTTCCTGGGCGCCTGTGATGCCGCCGTCAGTAAGGAAGCCAGCTCTTCAAAAAGCAGGGCCTGAAGTTCGAGTTCGGCGTGAAGATCGGCAACGTCAAGGTTGCGCAGGGCAAGGGCGGCAAGGGGGGCAGCGTCACCGTCCAGTACCAGGATGCCAACGGCAAGGAACACAGCATCGAGTCCGACCGCCTGATCGTCTCGATCGGCCGTGTACCCAACACCGATGGCCTGGGTCTGGAATCGGTGGGCCTGTCGGTGGACGAGCGCGGTTTCATCCCGGTCGATGACAACTGCTGCAGCACCGTGCCCAGCATCTGGGCCATCGGCGACGTGGTGCGCGGCCCCATGCTGGCCCACAAGGCCGAAGACGAAGGCGTGGCCGTGGCCGAGCGCATCGTTGGCCAGAAGCCACACATCGACTACAACTGCATCCCCTTCGTCATCTACTCCAACCCCGAGATCGCCTGGGTGGGCAAGACCGAAGCCCAGCTCAAGGCCGAGGGCCGTGGCTACAGGGCTGGCCAGTTCCGTTCATGGCCAATGGCCGGGCACTGGGCATGGCGGCCGCCGACGGCTTCGTCAAGGTGCTGGCCGACGACAAGACGGATGAAATTCTCGGCGTGCACATCATCGGCATGGGGGCCTCCGGACCTGATCGCCGAAGCCGTGGTGGCCATGAGTTCAAGGCCTCGTCCGGAAGACATCGCCCGCATCTGCCACCCGCATCCGTCGCTCTCGGAAGTGATGCGCGAGGGGCCTCGCTGGCCGTGGACAAAGCGCGCCCTGAACATGTAGGTTGGCGGGTGCAGCCACGGGCGCACCACATTCTCGGCCTGCAAGTCTCGCTTCGATGCCACGCGCACCGCATGTCGCCTGTCTGGTGCATCACGGCCGGTTTGGCTCATGCGGTGCTTTTTGGCTTCGTGAGGCAGGTCTGTTTCATGCCGCCCCATCACTTCAGGCGGCAGGCTCATTTCATGCAAGGAATCTCCGTCTGCCATGTCAGCGGTCATTGAACGTTACCAGGCGAAGCTGGCCGAACGCGGCTACACCGCCGACTCGGCCCAGCTGGCTGCCATCGAACGGCTGCAGCGGCTGGCGGATGAACTGCAGGGCTTCGACAACCGCCCCCGGCGGGCTGCTCCAGGCGCCTGATGTCACGCGGCAAAACGCCACCGCGTGGCGCGTCTGGATGTACGGCGAGGGTGGGGCGCGGCAAGAGCTTCCTGATGGACTGCTTCTTCGAGGTACTGCCCACGGAACGCAAGACCCGTCTGCATTTTCATGAATTCATGCGGGCCGTGCACCAGGAGCTGAAAACGCTCAAGGCCATGGCCAACCCGCTCGACGAAGTGGCACGCCGTGCAGCGGAGCGTTATTCCATCATCTGCTTCGACGAGTTCCATATTTCGGACATCGCCGACGCGATGATTCTCGAGCGCCTGCTGCACGCGCTCTTTGCTCTACCAGCTGGTCTCGTCATGACCAGCAACCACGTGCGCCCGACTGCCTGTACCCCCGACGGCCTGCATCGCGACGCCATCCTGCCCGCCATCGCGCTGCTGAACAAAAACCTCGACGTGATGTCGGTGGACGTGGGCACCGATTACCGCCAGCTGACCATCAAGGGCATCCCGGCCTACCTCAGCCCGCTGGGCCCCGACACCGACGCCGGCATGGAAGCCGCCTTTGCCCGCCCGGACCGATGGCCACGAAGACAGCCCCTGAACTGACCGTCGAGAACCGCCCACTGCGCGCCCAGCCGGCGTGGCCGGGACGTGGTGTGGTTCGATTCGACACCCTCTGCCGCACCGCCCGCTCCCAGAACGACTATCTGGACATCGCCTCCCGCTTCGATACCGTGATGCTGTCGGGCGTTCCGCAGATGGATTCGCGCATGGCCTCCGAGGCCCGCCGCTTCACCTGGCTGATCGACGTGCTGTGACGACCAGAAGGTCAACCTGTTCATCTCGGCCGAAGTCCCGCCCGACCAGCTCTACACCAGCGGCGCCCATGGCGCACGAGTTCGTGCGTAGCCGCCAGCCGCCTGCACGGATGCAGTCGGACAGCTACCGCAACGAGGCACGGCGGAACCAGAACAACCGGCTGGGGTGACGAGAGGGGCGTTCCAGCGAGCGTCCTGAACTCGTGCCGCTCGCCCGGATTGACGACCTGCAACCTTCGTCGCTTCAGCGCGCGTCGTGGACTCGTTCGTCCCCATGTTTGCCCGAGCCATGTGCTGACAGGGCGCCGTGCGCAGGCAGGCGCGCCATGCCATGCCCGTTGACGTTACCATGTCGGCTTCCCTCCGGCCCATTTTGCGCCTTGTCTCCACGTCACGCTCCTGATCACACGACCGATTGCGCCGGCCAGACGCCGCTGCTGGAACCCACGCGCGCCGTCTTTGCCGCTGACGGCCCCTGGCCGGAGCCAGCCCGGCTACCGCCCGCGTGCCGGCCAGCAGGGAAAATGGCCGAGGCCATTGCCGACGCCATCGACGCCAAGGCCGCGCTGATGGTCGATGCCGGTACCGGCATCGGCAAGACCTTCGCCTATCTGGTGCCCGCGCTGCTTTCGCGCCAGAAGGTGCTGCTCTCCACCGCCACCCGCCAGCTGCAGGACCAGCTCTACCAGCGCGACGTGCCGCGCATCAAACAGGTGCTGGGCAGCGATGCACAGGTGGCCATCCTGAAGGGGCAGGCCAACTACGTCTGCCCGGTGCACCTGGCGCAACCTGCGTGACGGGCGCTTTCGAGACCCGAAGATTCCGGCGCGCTGCGCATCATCGAGCGCTTTGCCGCCCTCAGCGACACCGGCGACCGCGCCGCCTGCACCCAGCTTTCGAAGGAGACCTGCCTGGGCCTTTGCCACCTCCACCCGCGACAACTGCACTGGGGCAGGACTGCCCGAGCTGCGTCGCTGCCCCTCGATGCACGCCCGCCAGCAGGCCCAGAAGGCCGACGTGCTGGTGGTCAACCATCACCCGTTCTGCGCCGACCTGGCCATGAAGGACGATGCGATGGCCGACTTTCTGCCCAGGGCCGACATCCTGATCATCTTCGACGAGGCCCACCAGCTGCGGACATCGCCACCGAATTCTTTCGGCAGCACTTTCTCACCCGCCAGCTGCTGGAACGGGGCCGCGAGGCCAGAAAATCGGTAACACGACGCCCCGGGCTGGCCGACTGGCCCGGGCTGTACAAACAGCTGGAAGCCGTGGCTGACGCCTGCGGCTGGCACTGCCCTCAGGCCTGCTGCGGCTGGGGCTGGAGGAACTGCTGTCTCGCCGAGCGCGCAGGACGTGAACGAATGGCTGGTGGACGTGCTGCCGGACGTGGACGATGCGCTGGAGGAGCACCTGCAGACGCTGAAGCCGTTGGCAGATCGCTCGGCGGACCTCGCGCGCATCTTTTGCACGAGCGTACGCAGACGTTGCTGGAGCGGTTGCGGCACTCGGCATACGGCGTTTTTGCGGGCGACGGCGAAAACCCTCCTGACGCGTGATCCTCTGGGCGCAAACCACCGACAGCCATGCCCAGCTGCGCACGACGCCCTTGTCGGTGGCCGAGCGTTTTGCGCAGGCGCGCGAACAGCACGGTGGCGCCTGGATATTCGTCTCGGCCACGCTGGCCGTGGGCGGCAGCCTCGACCACTTTGCCCGCCTGATGGGCATGCAGGACGCTTGGCAGCTGCGGGTGGAAAGCCCGTTCAACTATCCGGACCAGGCGGCGACTGTGGGATTCCGCGCGGACTGGCAGCCCACGGCCCCGGACTTTCCGGACCGGGTGGCAAAGCGAGGCCTGGCCGCTGATCCGCAGAAACCGTGGCCGCGCCTTCGTGCTGTGTACCACGCTGCGCGCCATGCGCCAGATTGCCGAACAGCTGCGCCGCGAGGCCGGCGAGCATCGACATCCTGATGCAGGGCGGGAGCCCGCGCCACGAAAACCGATGAAGCAGTTCCGGGAGGCCGAAGCTGCCGTGCTGGTCGGCTCCGGCCGAGCTGCTGGAGGGCGTGGACATTGCAGGCGAGAAGCCGTCGCTGGTAATCATCGACAAGCCGCCCTTTGCCCCCCGCCGGACGATCCCATCTACCGCGCCCGCAGCCAGGCACTGCAGCGCGCCGGCCAGCATCCGTTTCATGCGAGCTGTCTGCCGCAGGCGATGCTGGGCACGCTCAAGCAGGCGCCGACGGCTGATCCGTGACCGGAGACCGACCACGGGCTACTGGTGATCTGCGCGAGCGGCTGCGCAGCCCGCAGTTACGGGGCGCAGATTCTGGCAACAGTCTGCCACCGTTCAAACGGCTGGAGAGCTTTGCGGAGGCGCTGGATTTTCTGAAGGAAGAAAGCACGTAGCGGCAATCCTGCGATGCAACAGCCTGTCATGACCCAGTGACACCGGTTTGGCTTTTGTTCTGGCGGATGCACCGGCAACACCAGCCCAGCTTCCCGGCCAGCTGTTGCAGGTCCTCCGGCACCGGTGCCTCGAAGCTGACCCGCTCGCCGAGGCCGGGTGAACCAGCTGCAGCTGCCAGGCATGCAGCGCCTGCCGTGTGAAACCGGCCAGCGGCTTGCCCCCGTAGAGGGTGTCTGCCCACCCGGTGGATGGCCGATGTGCGCCATGTGCACGCGAATCTGGTGGGACGGCCTGTATCCAGCTTGCAGAGCACGGCTGCGGCCTCCGCCATTCGGGTTGGCTGCCAGCTGCCAGTAATCGGGTGCGCGCCAGGCTTGCCCGCTGAGCCCGCCACCACCGCCATCCGCAGCCGGTTGCGCTCGTCGCGCCGATGTTGCCCTCGACCGTCCCTGGGCTTGCGTGCGCCCGCAGGTGATGGCCGAGATAGCGCCGCCCCATCTCGCGGCTGGCCAGCTGGGCCGTGAGGCTGGCAAAGGCGCGCTCGGTGCGCGCGCATGACCAGCAGGCCGCTGGTGTCGCGGTCCAGCCGGTGGACGATGCCGGCGCGCGGCAGCTCTGGCCGCCTTCGGATCGGCGTGCAGCAAGCCGTTCATCAGCGTGTTGCGCCAGTTGCCCGGGGCAGGGTGGGTGACGAGCCCGGCCGGCTTGTCGATGACCGTGATGTCGGCGTCCTGATGGACGATGACAAGCGGCACCGGGTCCGGGGCGAAGGCGTGTCGCTTTCCAGCGGCTGGGGTTCGACCTCGATGGTCTCGACGCCCCATGAGTTTCAGGAAGGGAGACGAGACCTCGCCGTCGACGCGCACGGCGCCCAGCGCGATCCAGCGCTGGATGCGGGTGCGGAGATGCCTTCTACATGCGGTTGCAGGGCTTTGGCAGGAACTGGTCGAGGCGCTGATTAGCACCCGCATAAAACCTAAGCAGATCCCCGTCCTGTGGTTTATAATTACTGATTGAGCACCCATTAGTCACCATTAACCCAAACCCTTCGCTTTGTGCTATTATAAAAATCGACCCGGAATGGCACGTCCATTGAAAACACGCTTAATCAAACCAATAATCCTATCCCTGTTGCAACATTATCTTTATAAACTGATATCGCTATTTTATTTATCTTAGAACAAGATAATCTTTCCAGTATATGAACATCCTGATCACCAAACCCCCATCCATCACTATACTATCCGAACCAACAGAATCACCAATGAAGATATAACTCTATAGACCGTGGAAGATAAGCACTGGAAGTAATTGAGTTGATTCTTACTTTCTTTATCTGACTCACTGACAAAACAATGGGGAGTAATTCCCAGATCTCCATTTCTCAACAATAATATCCAGCAATGGATCATTACTTCTTGACTTAATCTTAACTTCTCACCATGAATATTCCTGCAGAGAGCAAGATTTCAGGTAAAAGACCATAGACGTATTTCTTTTCGTAGTAACTCTTGTAAGAAAGCCAGTTATAATCAAAAAGGCACCAGACTTAAAACAATCTACAAATCCTTTGTGACTATTTCTGTTTTTGTTATTATAGTCCATAATTGACCAGTAGATGATTAAATCATAATTTAAGGACAAAACAACTCTGAACTTGGATAAAAACTCTCCAATGGCATGGAATTTATCTGAAATAGAACCGTATTCGGGTGAACCATATTCACAGACTCAATTAGCGCATTTCTGACATTGCTATAAGCATCATCAATCGCTTTGCTTTTCTTGTCGAGTCTCGTGTGTACAAAATTTGCCTGCCAGAGCAGTCTCCAGGATGAGTTCAAAAATCTCTCGTATCAAATTTTTAAATAAATCAGGAACACCTTCTATAAGTAGACTATTTTTGTTTGCGCAATCAAACAAAAGACGTGTATGACAGCTTGTCATGCACTGTCATACTGGAACCATTGCCAAGCAGAATGCACCCTCCTCATAAGAGGATTTAATTTCACCCAAGACTTTTATGCTCAGGTCGCTCGACACCTTTCTCCACCTCACCTGCACTCGCGTCTCATTGGTAACTCGATGATCTGCTGCAGCGCGCGCTGATGACCCGCTTCGAGAGGAGAGAAGTCGATCTTCGATGCTCAGCACCTCCCGGCAGTATAATCCAGAGGTGTGCGCCCATGTCCGGGCGCACTAAGACAAATGAGTCAGTCGATGATAGACCAACTCATCCAAAAAGAATGAACCACGACCACCCGAGCTCTCCAGCCTCGGCCTTGGCCCGGGATCGGTCGGAAACGCAGGTCAATCCCAGAACATGAATCCGCTTTTCGCCGGCGTAGACGCTGCGGTCCTCAATCAGGTAGTGGTGGCCACCTTTGAGTTCCTTGCCCCAGCTCCAGTCGGCGGGCACTTGCCAGGTGACGCAATGCAGGCGCCTGGCCAGTGAGCTGTTCAGGTGCGTGCACAGGCGTACCTCGTTGGCCTTGTCGCCCCCTGATCAGCAGCAGCCGCAGGTTGTTGCCGACGGCGTCCTGCCACTGGTTGAGGACACCGAAGGGAACCAGTGCCGACGCTGATAGCCGCGTGCCGTGCCGTTCAGCATGGTTTTCTCCTTGCGGCCTTCCTTAGTACCCTCGCCCCAGTAGTTGCCCTCGACCCTGTAGTATTTCCAAGTGTAGACGAGGTCTTCGTCCAGCTGGATCTTCACATGGGCACCAATGATGACCTGATCCTCCGTGACAGTGAGCGGATAATCCACCTTGGCCTCGTTCACGCCCCTGGTGATCCAAGGTTCGCCGTAGTAGCGCATGGTTCCATAGGGTAACATAGCGCCCAGCCGTGGTCATGCTATAGGTGTAGTCGCCGGGGTTGACCGGGCTGCTGTACGAGCGGATATCCGGGTCACATGCACTCGTAGACATAACCTGGTGCCAGGGCGGGTGGTGGCGTCCATCGATACGCCACTTGTCCATGTCGTAGGTATAGGGTTCGACATTCAGCGAGGCGACGGTCGAGTACCGGTGGCGTGTCTTCCTTGACAGCGGTGTCCTGCGAAAGGGGGCACCTTTCAGGGATTCGACGCGATGGGTGCTGAAATCGCCCATGCAGGCTTTCTGGTCGAACAGCGGCCAGCAGCACGTCGCCGCGAATGCCGTCCTTCGAGATGAGCGGTGCCACGCCGCGGGCGGTGTAGCTGGCCGGTGTGCTGCCTCTGGTGCTGAGGTGCACTTGCGTTTTGGCCACACGGGTGGTGGCGTCGGTAATGGCGTCAGCGCCGGCCGTGATTTTTGCTGACCGAAGCACTTTGGGCTTTGGGTGACGGGCTGGAAGGACACGTTCGTGTCGCCGCCATCGCTGCCGCTGCCGCAGGCAGTAGCACGTGAACGGCCATGGCGATGGCCGTGGGAACAAACAGAACGATCGTGTCTGGGCGGGTACTTCTTTCATGATGAACCTTGAATCGAGAGATTTACGCGCATCAAACCGCATGCGTTGTTCCATGTTATAGATTTGTTGCGACAGCGGACAGCAAATGTTGCAAAGTGACAACCTGTTAAAAGAACGATTTCCCTGCGCGCACCTGCCTGAGCGGCTCGCAAAGCGTTCCCGTCAGGCAGATACTCAACAGTAGCGTTTCGGGCAACGGTTTTGACGAAAAGCTGGGTCATTACAGGGATTCCGATGATCGTGACCGCTGATTCCGGCGGTCGTGACCGAGGGGCGGTTCCGGGGCCGTTACCCCGCAGCCATGGCGCCCTGTCTATAATGGCCCGCTCGACGGAGGAACCATGCCCCATCCCCAGAACCCCCGCCCGCCGCGCCGGCGCGTGGCTGTCGCTGCTGGCCGCCGGCATTCTGCTGGCCGGCTGTGCTGCCACCGAGAAGGATCCCACGGCCAACTGGAGCGCCGAGCAGTTCTCATGCCGACGCCAAGGGAAGACCTCGACGCCGGCAACTGGTCCAGTGCCATCAGGGGCATGGAGCGGCTGGAATCGCGCTACCCGTTCGGCAGCTACGCCCAGCAGGCGCAGCTCGACATCGCTTGGGCGCACTAGCAAGCAGGGCGATCGGGCCGAAGCGCTGTCGTCCATCGACCGCTTCATCCGCCTGCACCCGGCGCATGAACGGCTCGATTACGCCACCTACTACCTGAAGGGCTGATCAACTCAGCAACGGTACCGGCATGATCGCCCGCTGGGCCGGGCAGGACGCCCTCCGAGCGCGATCTGGCCGCCAGCCGCGAGGCCTACGATGCCTTCCAGCAGGTAGGTCAACCGCTTCCAACAGCCGCTATCGTGAAGATTCGATTGCCCGCATGCGCTCGCTGGTCAACACAGCATGGCCTCGGGCGAGGTGCATGTGGCGCGCTATTACCTCGAGCCGCGGCGCCTATGTGCAGCTTCGGCCAACCGGGCGCAGGGGTGCTGTCGTCCTATCAGGGCACGCCGGCCACAGAGGAGGCGCTGAGCATCCTGGCCACGTCCTACCAGAACCTGAACCTGCCGGACCTGCGCGACGACACGGTGCGCGTGCTGGCCCGCACCTGGCCGGACAGCCGCTATCTGGCCAACTTCCCCAAACCGAAGGATCCGGACCCGAACGTCCCAAAACGCCCGGCCGATGCCAACATGGCACCGGCCCAGGCACCGCTGATTCCGGACCCGCCTGAGTTCCTGCGCAGAACCGTGATACGGGCGGCAGCAGCGATGATTCCGGTGGCGCCCAGGGGGCTGGCGGCCAGATGACGCCACCGGGCATGTAGCGCGCTCCTTTCCCAATGCCTCCATGTCCTGATTCGGCCCTGACCGACGGCCGGATACCGATGCGTCGAACCCGCCTTTCTGCCGACGCCGCCCAGCCCCATCCCGCCGTGGGCTGGGCTTTCACGCTGCGCGGTGGTGGGAGTGAGTCAGGGACCGTGGGGCGTGCACGAACCCGGGCGCTCACCCGAAGATGCAGCCAAGCGCACCAGCGTTGGGCCCTGGGGACTGAATCTCGGCCTGCGTACCGGTGATGACCTGTCGGCCGTGCGCGAGAACCGCCGGCGCGTGGCCGCAGCCATCGGGCATCCGGTATCGTGGCTGACGCAGGTTCACGGCATCCGGGTGGTGGATCTGGACGGCGCAGAGGCCAGAGCCCGCATGCCCGAAACCGGGAGGCCGGGAAACCATCAGGAAAACGCGTCTTACCAATACGTCTGCCGAAGTGCCGTTCGATGGCACCTCGGCAGGTGAAAGCTCGATAAGGTGCATGGCGTCGTTCATGCGGCACCCCAGCGAACGAAACCGATAAAGCGCATGGTGTCGTTCATGGCACCTCAGCAAGAGAAACCGGTCAAGCACATGGCATCGTTTCTGGCGAAAATCTCCACCGGCCCGACCCCGAGGCAGATGCCCAGATCACCACACTGCCCGGTATCGCGCTGGCCGTACAGGTGGCCGACTGCCTGCCGGTGCTGCTGGCCGATACGCAGGGCAGGGTGATTGGCGCTGCACCTGCTGGCTGGCGCGGGCTGGCGGGCGGTGTGCTGGAGGCCACCGTGCAGGCGATGCGCGAGAAGGTGCCCGATGCCGACCTTGTGGCCTGGCTGGGCCCGTGCATCGGCCCCACGGCCTGAAGTGGGGGACGACGTGCGGGATGCGTTTCGACAGCTGGGTCTGGTACCGCCTTCCAGCTCGGCCGGGCGCCCGGCAAATGGCTGGCCAATCTGCCCCTTCTGGCCCGGCTGCGCCTGCGGGCGCTGGGTATCACCACCATCCACACGGCCGGGCACTGCACGTACTCGGAGCCGGAACACTTCTGGAGCTACCGGCGCAGCACACCCTGCGGCGCATGGCCGGGACTCATCTGGCTTACGGCGGATCGCTTTCCCCTCCATCGGAACACTTCGCCATCATGCTGGCTGATGATCACCAGCATGCGGGGCTCTGTTTCGAGGTGAACGTGCAGGTAATTGCCGGTATCGTCGCTGATCTTGTAGTCAGATGGCCGTGTTGCTCTTGCCAGCACTTCCAGTTTTCCACGGGCCCAGCCAGGTTGCGGCGGCGCAGGGTGATCAGCGCGCGGTAGAGGTTGAACATCCACCAGCCGTAGGGCAGCAGGCCGATCGGGGTGATTCGGGCAGTTCCGGGGCGCAGGGTCGTCGTCGTGGCGTTCGCCTTCGCCCTTCAGGCCACGAAAGCCCTGCTCATCGCCATAATAGATGGAAGGCATGCCGCGGCACGGTGAACAGGATGGCGCGCGGCCACGATGGCGCCGGCACCACCCACCTGCGAGGCGACGCGGGTCACGTCGTGGTTGCCGATGAAGGTCTGCGGCACGAAGGTTTCGCACATCTTCGCGTGCCGGCCCAGGGTCCAGTCCAGTTCCCAGAAGTTGCGTTCCTGATCGAACTCCAGGTGGCTTTCCAGAGTTCGTATTCGGTGACGGTGTCGAGCTTGCTGGTGCAGACGAAGCGTGCAGTCGCCATGGATGACCCTCGCCGAGGAAGAGGGCATCAGGAAATTCTCTCGCGCACGCGGCGGTGACTGCTTGCGCCAGAAGCTGCGGGGCACGTCGTAGGCCACGTCCAGCCGCCAGCCGGCAATGCCGCGGCGCAGCCAGTGCAGCATCACGTCCACCACCAGCTGGGGCCACCTCGGGCTTGCTGTGGTCGAGGTTGGTGAGCTGGCAGTGGCCTTCCCAGCACTGCACGTTGCCGTGTTCGTCGCGCTCGGCCAGTTCCTCGACGCGCGGGTGGCTGGCTGCCACGTGGTTGAACACGCCATCGAGCATCACGCTCAGGCCGCGCTCGCGGCAGGCGGCCGCGAAGTGGTCAGTCGGCATCGTCGCCCAGGCGGGCATCGATGCGGAAGTGGTCCAGCGTGTCGTAGCCGTGCGCCACCGATTCGAAGATCGGCCCGAGCAGCAGCCGGAGCAGCCCAGTTCCTTACCACGTATCCAGCCAGGCTTCCAGCCGGGGCAGGCGATGAGCCGGCATCGTCGCCGGACCGGTCATGAATGGGGGCGCCCAGGGCACCCAGCGGATACATGCCGCAGATGGCATTGTCGAGCAGGGACATGCGGCCCTCCAGTCGTCATGCTTTACAAGCGGGCAGTATAGCCCCCGTGGCCGGATTTCCCGGCAATACCGGTCAATACCGTGGTCGCGGGACATCATGAGACGCCGGTTCCGTTACTGCAGGACGACAGGTCTCAGCCATTGTGCGGTCCAGACTCATGGGCGACGAACCGGGTGTACTGGAGACACAGACTCGGGTTCGTCGCTGGCTGCGTTGTCCGTAGCGGCGTCGTTCATTGCACGCTCATCCGCGATGCTCTCGCCCGCTGCGTGCCGCGACAGGGCACCGTGAGCCCCGGCCATGCTGGAGGGCTCGGCCTGCGCCTCGGCGCGCCGGCGCTTCGCGACGGGCCGGCGTGTTGAGCAGGTAGGTGAGGATGGCCAGCGGCAGGACGGCCGACAGGAGAGAAGGTCATGCGATGCCCGCGATGGCCGAGGTTTCGGCTCGCGGACATCAGCACCACTACGTAGAGCCAGAGCAATGATAGACGATCAGCATGCCGCGATTGTGCCGCAGGCGGGAGACGCACAACAGCGCCACCGGTCTGCTGATCAGGATCAACCACGAATCAGGGGGCAATGCGCAGAAGGGCGGCCATGCGGTTATCATCAGATGAAATACAAGCATTTCCTCCTCCTCTGAAAGCGCCGTCCGCGGCCTTTCCCTGATCGTGGACACCCTCATGGCACCCACCCCCAGGCTGATCAAGAAATACCCGAACCGCCGGCTGTACGACACGCAGAACTAGCGTCCACATCACGCTGGCCGACATCCGGCAGCTGGTTCTGGATGGCGCGCATTTTCAGGTCGTGGATGCGCGCAGCCAGGAAGACCTGACGACGCAGCATCCTGCTGCAGATCATCGTCGAGGGCGAGGCCGGGCCCGTCGCCGCTCTTCCCGCAGGAGATGCTGGCGCAGATGATCCGCTTCCACGGGACACCCATGCAGGGGCTGATGAGTACCTGTCTGGAAAAAGACGCTGCAGGCCTTCATCGAGGTGCAGGCCCACGCCGAGGCGCAGCACGGTGGCGACACCGGCGGGAGTCTGCCCGATGCCATGCGCTGGGCGCAGTTCATGCAGGACCATGCGCCGGTGATGCAGCGGATGATGAGTGACTACATCGAGCAGAGCAAGAACCTGTTCCTCGGCATGCAGGCGCAGATGCGGCAGCAGACCCGGGCGGCGCTGGATGACATGCCGCCGGGAGGGCAGGGGCTTTGGCGGTCGGGGCCAGTCTGGACGCGCCCCGGCGCCGGATGGGCAGCGACGTCGGCTTTCGACACGAGGGTCTGGCATCCTGAACGGCGACACGAAAAGAGCTGACCACGCTTCGGTGCTGTAAAAGCCGCCCGTTCTGCGGAGAAAAACTCAGCAGCGAGTCTCCTCTTTCCACGAACGGCCCTGCGGAGCGCCGCCTTGTCCTGCGCGTCCAGGCGGGGATCGGCAGGCCACGCACAGTTCGAACATGGCCCTCGTGAGAGAGCTATCCGCATCGAATACGTGGCCGAGGGATGGATCAACGGAACACCACATGCGTCGGTCAGGATGGACTGGCTGTGATGTGAGTCGGAATCTCCGAGGCGAGGAAGTGCACCAGGGCGGCCACGTCGGCCGGTTCCTGTGGACGGCCCCGCAGAATGCCGGCGGTGAAGCGCCTGAAAGGCTTCAGCCCGGCGCCCAGCCGTGGATTTTGGCCATTTCCTCGTCGATGCGGTCCCACATGCGCGTGCCGGCCACGCCGGGGCAGTAGGCGTTGACGGTGATGTTGAAAGCGGGCCAGCTCCTGGCGGCCGCCACCGTGAGGGCGCGCACGGCGTGCTTGCTGGCGCAGTAGACGCCCAGCAGGTCGTAGGACTCGTGGGCGGCGATGCTGGCGGCGTTGATGATCTTGTACACCCGGCCGTCCTGCTGCTGTTTTCATCTGTTCGGCGGCAGCCTGGATGCCGAACAGCACGCCCTTGACGTTGATGTCGAACTACGCGGTCGAACTCGGCTGTCGGTGACGCGTTCCAGCGGCATCACGTCCTCGATGCCCGCGTTGCTGACGAAGACATCCACGCGGCCGAAGGTATCGACGGCATGTTTGACCAGGGCGAACTGGTCATCCCGTTTGCCACGTTGCCCTGGAAGCCCGTGACCGGAACACCGTCCGCCCTGAATTCTCGCCTCGGTGGCTTTGAGCGTCTCGGGATTGATGTCCGAAAGCACGATGTTGAGACCATCGCTGGCCAGCCGCCGGGCAATGCCCTTGCCAGACCGTCGCCCGAACCCGTGATGACCGCTACCTTGTCGCTCATGGCTGTCTTCCTCGCGTTGTGTTGACTGGATGACACCGCACCCGGGCCTGCCGGGTGCAGGTCAAGAGTCATCATACGCCGGGCGGAGGGCAGGATATCCCATGGACCCAGAAATTCATCGCGTGCATGCCCGGTCACACCACGCCAAAAACGCATCAGGGCGGCATGTGCCGAGGCAGGCCGATCGCGTGAAAGCCAGCCTGGTTCATGCATTTCCGAAGAACATGGCTGCCTTCTCCACTCATCTTCGTATATCTCGCGACTTCCCGGCATGGCAGATCGATGGTGCCGTCCGGCGGGATCAGCCCAGCCAGTCCACCACGGTGTCCAGCCCCACACGCACCGACCAGGTGGCCTGCGCCCGCACGACCGGCTTGGCGTGATAGCCCACCGACAGGCCGGCCACGCCCATCATGCCCAGATCGTTGGCACCGTCCCCGATGGCGATGGCCTGCGAGGGCGCAGCCGATCTCGGCGCAGCACTGGCGCACGGCCTGCGCCTTGAAGGCACCATCGACGATCGGCCCCAGCACCCGGCCGGTGAGGCGTCCATCGACGATATCGAACTGGTTGGCAAAGGCGTAATCGAAGCCCAGGTTGCTCCTTGAGCCGGTCGGTGAAGTGCGTAAAAGCCGCCCGGATACCAGCAGCGTCTTCAGCCAGCGGCCCTGGCGGCAGCCAGCAGCACCTCCGCCCCCGGTGACAGGTGCAGGCGCTCGCCAGTAGACGCGTTCGATCAGGTCTTCACCCACGCCCTGCAGCAGCGCCATGCGGCGGGTCAGGCTCTCGGAAAAGTCGCGGATCTCGCCGCGCATGGCGGCTTCCGTGATGGCCGCCACTTCGGCCTTCAGGCCCGCCACTGTCGGCGATCTCGTCCAGCGTTTCCATCGTCACCAGCGTCGAATCCGTGTCGATGGCCAGTAGGCGGAAATCCCGGAAGGCAAGGGCCGGGCGGTACGTTGGCGGCATCGACGCCGTATTCTTCCGCCCAGGCATCGAAGGTGGCGTGGGTGGCTGGGGCTGCCCTGCCAGCGCAGCAGGGTGGGGGCGTTCGCCGGCCATACGCTCGGGTGCCGCGCCCAGTGCCGTGCTCAGGGCGTGAAGGGTATCGTCCAGTCCGCTGGCTTTCCGGACGATGATCAGGTTGCCGGACATAGAGGGGACGATGGATGGGCTGGTATGTGTTCCAGAAGCGGTACGCCTTCGTCTTGCGGCTGCCGCTGGAGGGCACCGTCGCGGGGCGCCTGGGCAGAACCGTAGCGGCTCCGGCCGCGGGCTCTGGCGGGTGGCGTGGGGTGTGCGCGGCAATGGCCGCCACGTCGCGGGCGGTGCGGGCGGCTTCCTCGGCCGCAGCACGGGCTGCCGCGTCTGCGTCGCCGGATGCGGACGCGCTCCCGGCGGTTGCCTTTGCTGCCCTTTCTTTTGCCGGATGCGCCGCCCGCACCTTCACCCGCGCGTGAACCTGTTCCCGGAACCCACGCCTGCACCTGTGCCTGAGCCCCCTGCCGCCGGCATGGGCGTCCGCTTTGGCATCCGCCTTGGGCAGCAGCGCCTGCAGAATGCTGCGCACGGTCTGCAGACGCTCACCGATGTCCTTGCTGGTCACCTTGATGCGCAGCCGGTCCTGGCCGGCAAAGGTGGTCGTCGCGCCGCCCCGGGCAAAGGCGAGGATCTGTGCAGGCGAGGTTTTTGGTTCGGGATCGAACTGCAGCAGGATGGCATCGGTATCGGCATCCACTTTAGCCAGGCCGATATCGGTGGCCATCAGCCGCAGGCGGTGGCTTTCGATCAGTGTCTTTCGCAGACTCGGGCAGCTTTGCCGAAGCGGTCGGCCAGTTCCTCGCGCAGCTGGGTCAGTTCCACACCGTCGCGCGCGATTGGCCAGGCGCTTGTAGAGAATCAGCCGCTCGTGCACGTCCGGGCACAATCTTCGGGCAGGAGTGCCGGCGCATGCAGTTTGATTTCGGGCACGCGTGCCATGGTGGCGGCCAGGTCCGGTTCGCGGCCGATGTTGAGCGCTTCCACGGCCTGCTGCAGCATGTCGGTGTAGAGCGAAAAAGCCCACTTCCTGCATTTCGCGCCGGATTGCAGAATCGCCCAGCACTTCCCGGCCCCACGATTTCCAGATCGTGCATCGACAGGGTAGAAACCGGCGCCCAGGTCTTCCATCATCTGGATGGCTTCCAGGCGCTTGGTGGCGTCCTTCGTGATGGCTTCTTCATCGGGAATCAGCAGGGTAGGCGTAGGCCTGGTGGTGCAGAGCGGCTCCACACGTCCACGCAGCTGGTGCAGCTGCGCCAGACCGAACTTGTCGGCCCGGTGCATGATGATGGTGTTGGCGGTGGGCACATCGATGCCGGTTTCGATGATGGTGGTGCACAGCAGCACGTTGAAGCGCTGCTGGTGAAAATCGCGCATGACGCGCTCCAGCTCGCGCTCGGGCATCTGGCCATGCGCCACTTCGATGCGCGCCCGGCACCAGTTCGGCCAGCATTCTGGCGGCGGTTCTCGATGGTGCCCACTTCATTGTGCAGAAAAATACACCTGGCCGCCGCGCTTGGAGTTCGCGCAGCATGGCTTCGCGGATGGTGCCACTCGGTTTCCTTGCGCACGAAGGTGCGGATGGCCGAGCGTTTCTGCGGCGCCGTGGCAATGACGGAAAAATCGCCGGATGCCTTCGAGGCTCATGCGCCAGCGTGCGCGGAATGGGCGTGGCGGTGAGCGTGAGCACATCGATTTCGGCGCGCAGGTTCTTGAGTGCCTCCTTCTGACGCACGCCGAAACCGGTGTTCCTCGTCGATGATCACCAGCCCGAGGTCGCGGAATTTCACGTCCTTCGACAGCAGCTTTGTGGGTGCCGATGACGATATCGACCTTGCCGCCTGCCAGCCCCTCCAGCGTGGTCCCGCGTGGATTTTGGCGGTAGCCGAAGCGCGACAGTTCGGCCACGTTCAGCGGAAAGCTGGAGAAGCGGTCGCTGAAGGTCTGGAAATGCTGCTCGGCCAGCAGCGTGGTGGGCGTGAGCACCGCCACCCTGCCGGCCGGTACTGCAGCCACGTAAGCCGCACGCAGCGCCACTTCGGTCTTGCCGAAGCCCACGTCGCCGCAGACCAGCCGGTCCATGGGTTTGGGGGCGATCAGGTCCTGCACGACGGCATGGATGGCCGCCTGCTGGTCGGGGGTTTCCTCGAAGCCGAAGCCCTCGGCAAAGGCCGCATAGCCAGCCGGCTCGAACTGGAACGCATGGCCGGGGCGGGCGGCGCGGCGGGCGTAGAAGATCGAGCAGTTCCACCGCCGTGTCGCGTGCCTTTTCGGCGGCCTTGCGACGGGCCTTGTCCCACTGGCCGGAACCCAGCGTGTGCAGGGGGGCATTTTCGGGGGCAGCACCGGAATAGCGGCCGATGAGGTGCAGCATGGCCACCGGCACGTACAGCGTGGCATCGCCGGCATCGGGTGAGGTGCAGGAATTCGGCAGGGCCGTCGCCCAGGTCGATGTTGACCAGCCCCATGTAGCGGCCAATGCCGTGCTGCGCATGCACGACCGGATCACCCGGTTTCAGTTCGGAGAGATCACGGATGAGGGGTGTCGACCTGCGGTAGTCTGACCTTGCTGCGCTTGTTCTGCCGGACGAAGGAGGGAAACAGCTCGCTTTTCGGTGATGACCAGCAGCTGGCCACTCGGCCAGGCGGAAAGCTCGCGCTGCAGCGGGCCGATGGTCAGCACCAGGCGCATCGGTGGCCATGGCCGTGGCCCAGTCTTCGGCCGTGGCCACCTTCAGGCCTGATTCGGCAAAGAGTTCCCGCAGGGTTTCGCGCCGGCCCAGCGAGTTCGGCGATGATCAGGCGTTTTTCAGGGGTAGCAGGGTGATGAGGGGGCGCATCAGAGCACGTGACGCAGGGCGCCGACCGGATCGTCCTGGCGGCGGTTGACGGCCACGTTCGGCACGGCGAAGGCGTTGAAGGCACGGGCGCGGCGCGCTGCAGGGCGGCACATGGGATGCGGGGTGCTGTCTGGCGCAGGTGACACCTGGGACGATGCGGGTATGCTGCCCTGCCGCATCGCCCTCCTGACGCGCCGGCGCCGAATGCTGCGGCGGCTGCGCTGTACCGCGTTCGGCAGGATCAGCGGCGAGCGCAGGGTCAGCGCCTGTCGTGACCTCTGTGCGGGGCCGGCTGGTGTCTGGCCACCTGACGCCAGATCACGCGCATCGGACGACACGGTCGGGACGGACACGCGTGCAAAGGCCTGGCTGCGCACGGAGAACTGTTCGGGCGTGAGAAACAGCTCATCCGGCGTGAGTGCCGGGCGTTCGGCGTCGTGACCGATGAAATCGAAGCGCTGGCGGGCGTCCGTGCGGAACGCCTGCAGCTGGCCCTGGATGTCGCCGTGCAGAATCAGTTCGGCACTGTCGGGAGCAGATAGTCGAACAGCGTGGCCGTCTGTTCGAAAAGAGCGGCAGGTAGTATTCGATGCCGGCCGGGCCACACCGTTGCCGATGTCGCGGTAGAGCGTGACGCGCGACGGGTCACCATCGAAGCGCTCGCGCCAGCGTCCACGGAAGGCGGTGCGTGCGGGCTCATCCAGCGGAAACTCGCGGCCGGGCAGCGGGTTGACTTCCTGACCGGATAGAGGCTGCGCTGGTGTCGGGGTCGAAGGTGCGCAGGCTCTCGAGTTCGTCATCGAAGAGGTCCAGCCGGTAGGGCAGGGGCGAGCCCATGGGGAACAGGTCGATGAGACCGCCCCGTACCGTGTATTCGCCGGGACGCAGCACCTGTTCGACGTGTTCGTAACCGGCCAGCGTGAGCTGCGATTTCGAGCCGCTTCATCAATCTTCATGCCTTGGGCGAACCGGAAGGTGCGCGAGGCCAGCCACGACGGCGGTGCCAGACGATGGGCGGCCGTGCTGGCCGCCACCAGCAGCACATCCAGCTTGCCCTGCTGCAGGCGGTGCAGCGCCGCCAGCCGCTCGGACACCAGATCCTGATGGGGCGAGAGGCTGTCGTAGGGCAGGGTTTCCCAGTCGGGCAGGCGCGTGATGGCCAGTTCGGGCGCAAACCAGGCGATTTCTGCCGCGAGGCGGCTGCAGTCGGCGGGCTGCGCGCATACAATGACGTGAGTTCGGCCCGGCGAGGACGCCCGTGCGGCGGAGGCAGCATCGCCACCCGTGCGAAAATGCTGCGCCAGCAGCCAGGCATCCGATGAGCCGAAGCCGGCAGGAAGTCGATGGATGGAAGCGTGCAAGATATGACCTGTCGTGGCAGGAAGAAGACCGGCGGTTCCCCACCGCCGCAGCGGCGTGGACTCCAGCCGTCCGGACAGCCTGTCATTCACCGGCTGCACGCCCGGAGGGGCTTCGCAGGGACGAATGAGTCCACGGCACGCTCCAGGTGGCCGGATACGCGACGACATGGAATGGAAGCTTGAATGGTCAGCACGATGAACGGGGACGACATGCAGAGGCAGGCCGGATGCCGGCGCGGAGCCGGTGCGCCCGCGGCACTCGTGCTGATTCCGGCGGCCGGCAGTGGCAGCGCGCTTCGGCGCCCGGGTGCCCAAGCGGTACCTGGAACTGGGCAACGGCCAGACGGTGCTGGAGGTGACGGTGGCGGCCTTTTCTGGCCGAACCCTGGATCAGCCGGGTGGCCGTGGTGGTGCAGGCCGATGATCCGCTGGTGCTGCTGCGCCTGCCGGGGCTGCGCCATCCGAAGGTGCTGCTGATCCGTCGGTGGTCCACCCGCCGCGACACGGTGCTCAACGGCCTGATGGCCACGGCCCAGCGTGGCCTGACGCACCCGCACGACTGGGTTCATGTACACGATGCCGCCCGGCCGGGCATCGATTCCGGCACGCCGCTGCCGGCTGGCCGCTCACCTCGAGAACGAACCCTGCGGCGCGTGCTGTGCATGCGCCGGTGACCGATACGGTCAAGCGCATCGACAGCCGTGCCTCGCTGGCGGCCACCAACGAATTCCGTTCCGCACGGTGGACCGCAGCCGGCTGTGGCTGGCCCAGACCCCCAGACCTTCCGCTTCGGGCCGCTGCGCAAGGCGCTGGAGGCGCACCCCAACGTCACGGACGAGGCCGGCGCTATCGAGGCCGAGGGTGGCCGGCCACGCATGGTGATGGGCTCGAAGCTGAACCTGAAGATCACCACGGCCGGAGACCTGATCATGCTGCTGGATCCTGATGCGGATGGAACCGGCCGTCGAGGACTAGATTTTTCCCTTTTGACAACAGACCCATGAGTTCATCCCATCCCGCATCGCCCAGTCCCCGACACCGTGCCACCGTGCTGCTGCCAGCACTCCGGCGCCCCATGCGAGGCACCCATGCGCACCCTTCGGGCGCCCATGCCGGCAGCGACGTACAGCTCAGGGGTTGCCGCAGCAGCTACCGGCCATGCCGTTCCGGATCGGTCAGCTACGATCTGCACGTGCTGGTGGAAGGGCGACCGCTGATCATCGGCGGTGTGCATGTGGAACATCCGCTGGGCCTGGCCGGTCATTCCGGATGCCGACGTGCTGGCCCATGCCATCACCGATGCGCTGCTGGGGGCCGCCGGTCTGGGTGACATTGGCCATCACTCCGGATACCGACCCGGCCTTCAGGGGGCAGACAGCCTGGTACGCTGCTGAAGGAGGCGATGGCTGCGGTGCGCCCCGGGGCTGGCAGCTGGGCAACATCGACGCGACGATCATTGCCCAGCAGCGCGAAAAGTGAAACCCTGGCTGCCGGGGATCACGGCGCTCTCTGGCGCAATCGGGTGTGACCCGCGCAGATCAACCTGAAAGCGAAGACGAGACGAGAAGGTCGGGACCGTCGGCCGTTGCGAGTCGATTGCTGCGCCATCAGCTCTGCTGGTGCGCTGACCGGATCCAGCGTATCGACGAGGTTTCACGGGCTGCGACCTTGGCGGAATCGGGTCGCAGCAGCGACGCGGATCTTGAGGCCGCCGCCCGAGGCATTTTCGATGATCATGCCGCCACGGCGTGCGGCGCGCCAGCCGCGCGCACGATAGCCAGCCCCAGACCCGAGCCGCCGATTGCGCTGCGCTCGGTATCGAGACGGGCGAAGGGGCCGGGCCAGGCGGTTGAGCGAGGCCTCCGGCACGCCCGGGCGCCATGGTCGCGAAAGATCAGCTCGACGCCCTTTTTCGTGGCGCCGGCCAATGATATCGATGCGCACGTTGCGCTCGCCCGGCGTAGCCCGCATACTTGATGGCATTTTCGAAGACATTTGCTGAGGATGCGCTCGAGCAGCACCGGGTTGCCCTGCCAGCTCGAGCCGTGTTCGACACGCTGAACACCGACAGCAGGCCCGGCTGCACGTTCGCGGCTGTACAGACGCAGGAACTGCGAGAACACGTCGTTGATGTCGACCACCTCGACGGTGCGCTCCAGCGGGCTGGCAAATTCGACGAACTGGTGGACGATGGAATCGATGCGCTCGATCTCCTCGATCATCGAGGCTTGGGCGGCCTCGGGCAGGGCGCTCATTTCCACCTCCAGGCGCAGCCGGGTGAGCGAGGTGCGCACGTCGTGCGACTGCGGCCAGCACAATGGCCCGGTCGGCATCCATGGCCTGCAGCTCGCCGGCCAGCTCGTTGAAACGGCGGTTGAGCATGGCAATTTCAGGGGGACCGGTTTCGGGCAGGGCGCGGGGGCGGCTCGCCGCGTGACAGGCGGTCGATGGAACGGGCGAGATTGGCCAGCGGCCGGTTGACCAACCGGCTGATGAGCAGCGCCCGCCAATGGTGGCCAGCAGGATGCCGATGGCCGAGGCGGCCATTTCGGTCCAGCTGCTGCCGGTGGGTGCTTCGAGGGCGTTCGGGCTCGGCAATCAGCCAGTAGCGTTCACTGCGATGTCGAAGCTGACCCAGAGGGCGAAGACGCCATTGACACGGCTGGCCAGCATGCCCGGATGCCCGAGACGGCGGGCCAGCTGGCCCTCGACCTCGCGCGCCCATCTTGCGGTCGGGCCAGCGCTCGATGCGGTCGACTGTCGCGGGGAGTAGACACGCAGGCCCCTGTTGCTGGCTTGAAATCCTTCAGCAGGGCCTCGCGCTGCGGGCCGGGTTCGACATGCGAGGGCCGTGCGGGCCAGATTGATGGCCGGGGCCATCTCCCAGGCGAAGCAGCTGGCCTGGGGAGGCTGCTCGAAAAGGCACGGTACAGTTGGTACCACGCGCCCGGGCTGATGGCCAGCAGCAGGCTGATCGGCAGCAAAGGTGCGCCAGAGCGAGGCTGAGTCTCAAGCGACGATCCTTGCAGACGGTGAAGGGAAAAGGCCGCTTCAGGCGTGCGATGCGGACCCCGAAGACAGGCGCTGCCGGCATGGCCCCACGAGGCGAGAGCCAGACGGGCCTCAGGCGGGCACGAACACGTAACCCACCCCAGACCGTCTGGATGAAGCGCGGGTTCTGGGGGTCGGGCTCGATGAGCTTGCGCAGGCGGGAGATCTGGACATCCAGGGCAGCGGTCGAGGCGCCATACTCGCGGCCACGGGCCAGCAGCATGAGCTTTTCGCGCGACGGCGGGATGCGCGGATGCCGCACCAGCACCTTTGAGCACCGAGAACTCGCCGGTGGTGAGGTTGAGGCGCTTGCCATCCTGCGAGAGGGTGCGGGTGCCGAGATCGCAGACGAACGGGCCGAAGGACACGGCGCCGATGTCGTGCATGGCGCCGCCCGGGCTGTCGTTGGTGATCTGGCGCCGAAGCACCGCATGCACCCTGGCCACCAGTTCCCTGGGGGTTGAAGGGCTTGCACGTAGATCGTCCGCCCCCATCTCGAGACCGATGATACGGTCGACATCGTCACCCTTGGCGGTGAGCATGATGATGGGGGTCCGGTCGTTGGCGGCGCGCAGCCGGCGGATGATCGAGAGTCCGTCCTCGCCGGGAAGCATCTGGTCGAGGATGATCAGGTCAAAAGCTTTCGCGCTGCATCAGCCGGTTCAGCGAGGCCGAGTCGGCAGCAAGGGTGACCTCGAACTGCTGCTCCGTCAGATAACGGTTGAGCAGATCCTGCAGTTTGGCGTCGTCATCAACGACAACAAGTTTCCTGACGCTGGTGTTCATTTTTCGATGATATCGGGTTTCCTTTACCCGCTGACCAGTTTAGGGCATCTGGTTGTGAAGATCCTTGTCTCTTCGGCAATCTTTTTACCCGTAGTTACAAAGTCTGTAAAAACTCTGATTTTGTCGATTCTAAAAACACCGTCAGATCCCGTTAAACCCGTGAGGCTCAACGATAACCTGAAACAGGTGTAGATGTTCGTGACACCACCACATTCCGGTCGGGTGACAGGGGGATTCCCTGTGGGGGAACGCGGGGAAGTCCCTGTATCTGTTTCAAAAAGCACAAAGACGCGACGCCTTGTCGCGCATGGCGACATGTTGCGTTGTTTGCCCCAACCGTCGGAATGCCTGCATCGCCGGGGCCTCCTCGAGGCGTAACAGCTACCATCGCCACCGAATGGCAGATCGGCACGAAATCGCGCCAGATAGGGCTATTCTGCCCTGAAAATGTAAGCATCCGGAACCCGCGGCCCGTTTGGTCGGCCACGGTCGGAAACCCGGTTGTCCGGGATGCGAACAGGGCAGCCGCAGGGCCCGGACACGCGCAGGCTGCGCCAGCCGGTAGAATCGCGGGATGAATTCTCTGAGTCTGGCCCTGTCCATTGAATGGGACGATTGCACGGTGGCGCTGGCGGTGAAGACCTGTCCGGGCAGCCATCCCGGGAAATCGCGCTGGGGCGCCCGCGAACGGCTGGGCGTGCGGGGTGGTGCGCAGGCCTCGCGCGATGCCCTGACGCTGGTCGAGGCAGGCGCTGGCGCAGGCAGGCCAGCCGCTGTCGGCCGTCCAGCGCTTTCTGGTCAACACCGGCCCGGCGCCTTCACCTCGCTGCGCATCGCCGTGGGCCTCGTGTGGGCTGGCGCTGCCCCGGCGGCGACCGGTCGGCGCCATCGGGGCCTCTGCCTCGCTCTGGCGGCCACCGTGCCCGGAGTGGCGTTTTTCCGCTGGACGGGGCATCCACCCCTGGCTGCTGTGCGCGCGCTGGATGCCCGGATGCATCGAATGCTAATACGCCGCCTTTCTGTGTCGCCCGGGGCATTGGCCGGAGGAGGTACTGGCGCCCGCCGTGGGCACGGCCGAGCAGGCCGCCGGCGCCTTTGCCGCGCTGGCCGACGCCTGGAGGCCGCCGGGAAGATCCAGGCCGTGCATCTGGCCGGCAGTGGGTTCGCCGGATTTTTGCCGCCCTGCTGGGGAATGGGCCATGAAGACCGGACGGGACGCCGGTCTGGCTTGCTGCCCGCTCGGCCTCGGCCCAGGCCGTGCTGGCCGTGGCCGATGCCGGGGGCGCCAGCCCTGCAGCCGGCCAGCACCCTTCGTCCGCTGTGCGTGCGCGACCAGGTGGCCCTCGACCGTGAAGGCCAGCGCCGGCTGGCAGCCGCCCGCGAGGCGGCACGGCAGGCCAGGTGCGGCAGGCAGCCCAGGCAGGTGACCATGGCGGTGCGTGCCACCAGCCCGGGGAGCACGCCGGGTGAAGGCAGCAGCGGACGTATCGCAGGGTAGCTGCCCGATCACCATCCGCAGACGGCCGCCGGGCGACTGCGTGTCCGGGCCATGACGGCGGCCGACCTGCCGGCAGTGGACGCCATCGAACAGGACGTGCAACCCTTCCCGTGGCGCAGCGGCCAGTTTGCCGGTGCGCTGGATGCCGGCTATCTGGCCTGGATCTTCACCGGAGCGGACCCGACGGCGCCGGTCGGCTACGCGGTGCTGGTGGGGGTTTCTGGACGAATGGGAACTGCTTACCTGCCCTGGCCCGCAGTCATCAGGGGGCAGGGGGCTGGGGACGAGCACTGGATATCCTGCTGGCACACTTTCGCGGGCAGGCGGGCTGCCTGTTTCTCGAGGTGGCCAGCGCCAATGCGCCGGCCTGAGGCTCTACCGCAGCCGGGGTTTTCGGACGGTTGGCCAGCGCGGGCCTACTACCGCCACGCCGATGGCCGTACCGACGACGCCTGGGTGATGCGCTGCGATCCGTACCCGGCGACTCAGAACAGGACAACCGATGACCGAAGAACAGCCTGCCGCGATTCCCTCGCCCCGGCCGAACACAGGGCGGCCGACCCCGTGCTGACCGCCCGGCGGCGCCATGCCTGGGCAGCGCTCGGGCTGGGGCCGCTATGGCGGCCGCGCGCGGGTGCCCTGCCCGGGGCGGGCGAACGGATGGCGGTGGATCCCGCAGCGCTTCAGGGGACGCCGGCACTTGACGGAATACCTGATGGATTGCTGATGCTTTAGGGGCACCCGATGGCATGGCGGATGACGTGCCGGCAGACGCGCAGACCGGCACCGGGAATGTCTCGCAGGCGGGAACAGGTGCCCACCAACGGCAGGCTCAGGCAGGCGGGCAGGACCACCAAGGCGCCGGGCCTGCGAAAAGGGGCAGTTCGAACAGACTGCACTGCATCCGCACCGGTATCCGGTCCCCTGTCCGGATCTTCGAGCACGCCCCATGATGTCACCCATCGGCAGCAGACGCCGGTATCCGGCTCCATGTCCGGTTCATCATCCCGGGAAGCGCACGGCAACGCTGTCGGGGAACCTGATACTGGCCATCCCGCCTGGGACGAAGACCAGGCGCTGCCCAGCTGGGATACCGAACCCTGGCAGGACGACAGCGGCCTCCTCGTACAGATACCGGCTCTGGGACGACGCGCCTCCGGCGGCCACCGGCAGCACAGGACACCCCGGACATCACCGGTCGCAGGTTCCCGCGGGAGCGCGATGCATCGGCCGCCGCGCCTGCGAGATGGCGAACGCCGATGTCCCCGGCCGCTGACCGAAGCCGAGCGCTGGATCCAGCTGCGCGAGGACGTGGCCGACTGCCGGCTGCCGGCTGTCGCAGACACGCACGCATACGGTGTTCGGCCGGGGCACGCCGCACAGGCGCGCTGGCTGCTGATCGGCGAGGCCCCGGGGCGGAGGAGGACCGGCGCGGGGAGGCATTCGTCGGCCAGGCCGGCGGGCTGCTCGATGCGATGCTGACGCAGCCGGCATCGATCCGGATGCCGAGGTGTTCGTTGCCAACGTCTGAAGTGCCGGCCGCCGGGCAACCGCAATCCGGAACGGGACGAGGTGGCGGCATGCGAGCCGTCCCTCGCACGAGCAGATCCGGCTGGTGAAGCCGGACTGCATCCTGCTGCTGGGACGTTTTGCCGCGCAGAGCGTGCTGCAGTCGGACCTGCAGATCGGCCGGCTGCGCGGCAAAAAGCTGCACACATCACGCTGGATGGCCGGCGGGTACCGGTGGTCACCTATCACCCGGCCTATCTGCTGCGCAACCAGCAGGACAAGCTGAAGGCCTGGGAAGACCTCTGTCTGGCGCTGGCCACCGTCACCGAAGCGGCCGGTGAGCCGGTGAGCATTCGAACCGGCCGGCAGGCGCACGGGCGGCGCACGCGCTGGCTCGCCCCAGCGTCCGTCCTGATACGGTCGGGTGCCCGATATCAGGCGGGTTATCAGGCGGGTCATGCCACTGCGTGCTGCAACGCCTGGCAATGCCGGCTGCGGGCTTGCGCCTGACCGCGTATTCAGTGCGCCCCGGGCACGTTGCCGTGGTGCGGGTCTTCGCCGATCAGGTGCTCGGTGTCGTTGATGCGCTGGTTGCGGTGGTGCAGATCATCACCAGCACCATGATGGCCGACACGGTGAGGCCGAACAGCACGGTCACCAGGTTGATGGGCGGGTTCAGCCAGAGCATCAGCGCGTAGAACACAGCAGCATCACGAGGATGTTGAGGGTTCTCGTTGAAGTTCTGCACGGCGATGGAATGGCCGGCGCTCATCACCACGTAGCCGCGGTGCTGGAGCAGGGCGTTCATCGGCACCACGAAGAAGCCCGACAGCAGGGTCGATGACCAGCAGCACGATCATGGCGAGGATCTCGTTTGTGCACGAGAGGCTCATGGCGGCCACGGCAACGCCCATGGCCGCACCCAGCGGCGGCACCGCAGCGAGCGTTTTGAGCGGCACCCACGAGGCGGCCAGCACCGCGCAGTGCCACGCCGAGGGCGACGATGCCTGCAGGCGGGTGGCCTGGTCGAGCCGCATGTCGAGCTGGTGCTCGGCCCACTTCCAGCACCAGGAACTGCAGCGAGGCGCAGCGCTGAAGAGGGTGGTGACGGCCAGTGCGATCTGGCCCAGTGGATCACGCCACAGCGTGAGGTTGCAGCGCCAGAACGACTCGCAGCAGCGACAGCGGACTGCCTGGCGCGTTCCGGATAGCGGGCGCCGGTATCGGGAATGCGCAGGTTGATCCAGTGCCGCCGCACCGCAGGTGCCGATGATCACCATCACCACGGCCTCGGCCGGCGTGTCGATGTGGGTATCCAGCACGGGCAGGTCGAAGGACAGCAGCCAGGGCGCCACATGGGGCGAGATCAGCACGCCGCCCAGCACCGTGCCGAGGATGATGGAGGCCACCGTGGTGCCCTCGATCCAGCCATTGGCGGCCACCAGCTTCTCGGGGGCGGCAGTTCGGTAAGAATGCCGTACTTGGCCGGCGAATGAGGCCGCCGCGCCGAACCCCACCAGTGCATAGGCAGCCAGCGGCGGCGGTATGCACCCAGCAGCAGGATGCAGCCCAGCAGCTTGATGGCGTTGGTGAGAAAACATCACCGGCCCTTCGGAATGGCGTCGGCAAAGGCGCCCACGAGGCGCCAGCAACGTGCGACACCACGAAACCAGCTTCAGGAAGGGAATCAGCCAGTCGGCCGAATGGGCCTCGTTGAGCAGGGCAATGGCGGCGATCAGCAGCGCGTTGTCGGCCAGTGACGGCGGAACTGCGCAGCCATGATGGTGTAGAAGCCGGGTTTCATCCAGGCGGATCCTTCCAGTCTTGGGGGCCCGTGCGACGGGTCGTGCGACACGTCTGCGGCGGCCCATGTGGGGTTTCCGGCACGCCACGGGCATGCCTCGCCCGCGATGATAACCGTACCCACCCGGCTGCGTGCCGCCGTCCCGTGTACGCGGGTAACAATCCAGCGCTGGAAATTCGGAAAATACGCTGCGCCGCCCCGTGTACGCGGGTAACAATTCGCGGCAGCGTGGTTCCCCGGCCGTCGCACCGGACGGACACCACTGCGGCCCCCGGCCGGACGTGCCGTTATCATCACGCCATGCCGCGAAACCTCACCGCCACCACTCTGACCGGCGCCATGGTCCACAACCTGGCACGGATGCGAACACCGACCGCCGAAGCCCACCAGCCCACTCCGGGCGGCGCCCTCCGGGTCCAGTCCCGCCAGGACACCCGGCTCTGGGCCGTGGTCAGGAACCGACGCCTACGGGCACGGGTTGCTCAACGCCCTGCAGGGCTTTGCGGCAGCCGATGGCATGGCACTGCTCGAATTCGAGGGGGCCCGCCTGCTGCGCGAGCGGCTGGACACGGCCGGTGCTGATGCTCGAAGGCCCTTCGATGCGGGCGACGTGCGACAGGCCGCACAGCAGCAGCTGACGCTGGCCATTTCGCAGCCCCGGCACCTGCAGTGGATTGCGGCGGCCGGTCAGCCGGTGCAGGTGTATTCCCCTGAAGATCAACACGGGGGCTGAACCGGCTGGGCGTGACACCGGCGGCGCTGCCGGCCTTTCTGGATGCGCTGCTGGCCACACCGAACGTGCAGCTCGCCGGCTGCATGACGCACTTTGCCAACGCCGACAGCCGGGCGGTGCCGACACGCCGCTGGCGGTGTTCGATGAGGCCGTGGCGGTTGTCTCCGCTCGCTCGCCGGCGGGCAGCGAACTGGCGCACTGTTCGGCCAATTCGGCCGCACTCTACACGCACCGGCGTCGCTGCAACACTCGGGCGCGTCCGGGTATTGCCTCATGTGCCAGTCCCGCTTGCCGGACGGCGGGCGCCGGAACTGGGGTTGCAGCCCGCCATGCGCCTGCAGGGCGAGATTCTGGCGGTACAGACACTGGCGCCGGGTGAGGGCGACCGGCTACGGCGGCCGTTTCGTGGCCGAGTCCCCGATACGCATCGGCATCGTCGGCTGCGGCTATGCCGATGGCTACCCCGCGTGGCGCCCACCGCGTACGCCGGTGGCCATCGACGGGGTGCGCAGCCGCACGCTGGGCGGGTGTCGATGGACATGCTGGCGGTGGATCTTGACTCCGGTGCCGCACGCCGGGCCGGGCACCCCGGTGGAACTGTGGGGCGAGCAGGTCTTCATCGACGAGGTGGCCGAATCGGCCGGCACGCTCGGCTATGAACCGATGTGCGCCATCACCGCCCGGGTACGGCGCCAGACCGGCTAGCGTGCAGAGGCTGAAGCGTCCATGACACGCGTGCGGATCCGCACCGTCAGCGCAGAGACCGTACGATCACACCCGCATACGATTACCACCGGCCCGGCCTGATCCGAACGGACGGGCCCCGGCTCGCCCGGAACGGATTCATGAGCAAAACCCAGTTCGTCTGTCGCGACTGCGGCAACACCACCGCTAAGTGGCTGGGCCAGTGCCCGGCCTGCCATGCCTGGAACACGCTGGAAGAATTCCGCGTGCCGAAAAAGCCGGCAGGCGGCGGCCGGCCCACCACCGGCATGCTGGCCGAGACCTCGACGGTGGCGCTGCTGTCGGACGTGCCGGTCGATACGGTACCGCGGCTGCCCACTGGGCTGGCTGAGTTCGACCGCGTGCTGGGCGGTGGCATGGTGCCCGGCTCGGTGGTGCTGATCGGCGGGGATCCGCATCGGCAAATCCACGCGTGCTGCTGCAGGCGCTGGCCCGCATGTCGCAGGACCAGCCGGTGCTGTATGTGAGCGGCGAAGAATCGCTGGCCCAGGTGGCGCTGCGGGCGGCCCGGCTGGGGATCGACGGCCGGACGCCGCCGATGCTGGCCGAAATCCGCTGGCGCATATCACCCAGGCCATTGCGCAGGTCAGACCGGCCGTGGTGGTGATCGACTCGATCCAGACGATGATGAGCGATGACCTGACCTCGGCGCCCGGCGGCGTGTCGCGGGTGCGCGACTGTGCGGCCCAGCTCACGCGGCTGGCCAAGCAGCAGGGGCGTGGCGGTGGTGATGATCGGCCACGTGACCAGGAAGGGGCGCTGGCCGGCCCGCGCATTTTGGAACACATGGTGACACGGTGCTCTATTTCGAGGGCGACAGCCATTCCACCTACCGGCTGATCCGTGCCATCAAGAACCGCTTCGGCGCAGTGAACGAGCTGGGCGTGTTCGGCATGACCGACCGCGGGCTGAAGGCGGTCACCAACCCGTCGGCACTCTTTCTGTCGCAGCATGCCGATCCGGTGCCAGGCTCTTCTGCTGCTGGTCACGCAGGAGGCACCCGGCCCCTGCTGGTGGAGATTCAGGCGCTGGTGGACCAGTCGGCTGGCGGCGCGCCGCGGCGGCTGTGCGTGGGGCTGGATCCGATGCGGCTGTCGCGCTGCTGGCGGTGCTCAACCGTCACGCGGGCATTCATCATCACGACCAGGACGTGTTCCTGAATGCCGTGGGCGGTGTGCGCATCACCGAGCCGGCGGCCGACATGGCGGTGGTGCTGGCCGTGCTGTCGTCGCTGAAGAACCGGCTGCTACCGCCCGGCCTGGCCGTGTTCGGCGAACTGGGGCTGGCCGGCGAAGTCCGGCCGTCACCCCGCGGACAGGAACGCCTGCGCGAGGCGCTGAAGCTGGGCTTTTCCCGGGTGATCTGCCCGAAGGCCAACGCGCCACGCAAGCCACTGGCTGGGCTGGAGGTGGTGGCGGTGGAACGGATCGGCGAGGCGCTGGAGCAGGCCTGGGACTGGAGCGCGCGTCCTGAAGCAGGTTATGGATTCATCGGCCCCGCGCTGGCCCCGCCGTGTGCTGACAGGGCGCCGCACAGGCGAGGCTGGCCGATCAACGAGGTGAAAATCGGCACCGGCGAACCGCAGGGCGCCGCGCAGGCGGAGCTGCTCGTCTTGCCAGGCAGGGCAGCGCCGGCAGTGTGCAGATTCGGCGACGGGCCACGACTGCTGGCGTGTGCCGTTTCACACCTCCGAAAAGAATGATCTCCGCCGCCATTCGCCCGCTGCGCACGGCCCCTTCCAGCGTGGCCGGGTAGCCGCCGTAGCTGTAGTCGCCGGCCAGCGCCACGCCGGGCAGTTGCGGCAGCAGGGGAACCGGGCGTGACCAGCGGGCGGTCATCGGTGCATGAAAACGTGGCGCGCTTTTTCGTGGATCAGCACGATGTGCTCGGCCGGCGGCAGGCTCAGCGCCGTGGCCAGCTGTTTCTGCAGCCCGGCACGCAGGGCATCCTCCCCCTGGGCCATGGCCTCGCCGCTGTCGCTGATCACCAGGGCGCCCAGATGCCAGCCGGCCCGGCGGCCCCGGTCGAAATACCAGTGGGCCGGCTGGGCCTTTGCCCTGGGCATCGACCAGCGAGAACACGGGCGGCAGCCGGGTGGGCAGCGCATGGTTGCCGGCCCGCCAGCCCACATAGGCGGTGGTGATCGGCCGCCAGCCAAAAGCCTTCCAGTGGCGCCAGCGAGGCCGGAGGCGCCAGATCGGCCAGCAGGCGCGCCGCCGTCCATGGCGGGGTGGCCAGCACCAGATGACGGGCACGCAGCTGCTGCTCGCCCGCCGAGGGATCGAAGGCGCGAAGCAGATAGCCGCGATGCGGCCGGGCCTGGAGGTCCACCCGGATCTCGCGCACCGGGGTGCGCAGCCGTACTCAGGGCAGCCATGGCGCTCCAGCCAGTCCACGGCCGGATCGACGAAGAGGGCAGCAAGATCCTGTCCGGCCAGCACGAAATCGCTGGCGGTGGGGGCCTGGCCGAGACTGTCGCGCAGCACGCGCAGGAACACGGTGGCCGAGGCCAGCGCCGGCGGGTGTTCATCGCACTGATCACCAGCGGATCCCATAGCTGTTGCACGAGCCGCGCCGGCTGGCGCGTGTACTGGTACCACTCGGCCACCGTGCGCACGCCCACTGGGGGCCGCCAGCCAGCCGCCCGGGCACGAAAACAGCGTCCAGACCAGCTGCAGGCGATTACCCCGGGACAGCCTGCGGGCCGTCAGCACCGCTGCCAGCAGCGACAGCAGATTCGGCCAGCTGACGGCTCAGCGAGATCGGGGTGCCGGCCGCCAGAACATGGCGGCGGCGACGCAGCTGCAGGCCGGCCGCATTCTCGATCCGCAGCGGCAGCCGGTCCATGCCCTGGCCATCGAGCCAAGCCACCAGATCGAGCGTGTCGCGATAGGCCCCCAGCAGCAGGTGCTGGCCGTCGTCAGCGCGATGCCGTCGGTATCGGGCCAGGACAGCACCTGCCGGCGGGCCCGCCCGCCAGCCTGGGGCGCGGCCTCCAGCACGCGGACCGGCACACCGGCCCTGCCGCAGGGTGCAGCGCTGCCGACAGGCCCGCCCAGCCGGCGCCGATGATGATGACCGGGTCCATCGGCCGCGTCGGCGGCATGCCAGGCGTGCCGGTCGGAAAACATGTGTCGCATGGGGACCGTTTCAGTATTGATCCGGACCGCGTCGCGCCGGCTGGGCCGGTACGACGTGCCTGTCAGGTTCAGAGCGTGTCATGGAATCAGGCATCAGGTCACGAGCCGTGGAGGACGCCCGGTGGCCCGGGTTCTGCAGGGCCAGCCAGAACTTGCGCAGCGGTGTCAGCGCGATGCGCTGGTTGAGCACGGCGTAGCCGCTGCGTTCGATCTCGTCGAGCAGCGCCACGTAGATGGCCGCCATGATCAGCCCCGGGCGCTGGCGGTTGCGGTCGACTTCCGCAGGGCGGCAAAGGCTTCCCGGTAGGCATCGCGGGCCCGTGCGGCCTGTTCGGCCATCAGCGCCCGGAAGGCCGGCTGCTCCTCCAGCCCGGCGCGCCCGGACAGGAACTGCTGGCGGCTCAGGCCGTGACGGATCAGATCCTGCTGTGGCAGATAGACACGGCCCATGCGGGCGTCCTCACCCACGTCGCGGATGATGTTGGTGAGCTGGAAGGCCAGGCCCAGCCGGTCGGCGTAGACCAGCGTCTGTGCATCACTGTAGCCGAAGATGCCGGCCGACATTTCGCCGACTCACCGGCCGCGCGGCGACAGTGAGAGTTTCAGGCTCTCGAACTCAGATAACGCACGTCGTCCAGATCCATGCGCATGCCATCGATCACTTCCATCAGCTGGCGGCGCTGGATGCCGAAGGGCGCCAGAAAGGGCTGCAGCGCACGCGTCACCGGATGGGTGGGCGCACCGGCGTACAGGTCACGCACCTCCTGCGCCCACCAGTCGAGCTTGCGCCGGGCCACGCCGCGGTCCCCCTGGGAATCGGCCACGTCGTCCAGCTCGCGGCACCAGGCATAGAGCGCGGTGATGGCCCGCCGCCGTTCGGGGGCAGGAACAGGAAGCTGTAATAGAAGCTCGAACCGCTCTGTACCGCCTTGTCCTGGCAGTATTCGTCAGGTGTCATGGATCAACCGCGTGGAAGAAAAACCCGTAGCCCGCATTGTCCCTGCCTGCGCCTGCCGGAGCAAATCGGCCAGCCGGGTCAAAGCTCACCGGCGCCGCGGCCGCAGGGCCAGGCCCAGCAGGGCCGGTGCATCACGCCAGCCGAGGGCAGGGGCGATGGGCGACGGCATCGTAACCGGCACCGGCGATCCGGTCCAGAATCCGCTGCCCGCCGGCGATGATGAAGCGCAGTTCGGCCGCCAGGCGCCACGGCAGCCGGGCAGTCAGGCCCACGCCCGACTGCAGCTGTGCCTGCGCGCGCTGCCATTCCCGCTGCACGGCCAGGCGGCTGGCCGCCCCCAGACGCCCGGCGCGGGCTTCGGCCAGCAGCTGCGCGGCGCTGCTGCCGGCGGCCGCCAGCGTCTCTTCGGGCAGATAGACCCGGTCCTGCCGGCATCGATGCCGATGTCCTGCAGGAAGTTGATGCGCTGCAGGGCGCTGCAGATGGCGTCCGCCTGCCCGCGGTTGTCGGGGGTGTCGGCGCCGTAGAGCTGCAGCATCAGCCGTCCGACCGGATCGGCCGAGCGGCGGCAGTAGTCCTGCACGTCATCGGCACGGGCATAGCGCGTCACGCGCAGATCCTGCCGGAATGCGTCGATCAGGTCGCGAGCACTGCCAGTCCAGCCCGTGGCGGGCGGCCGGCGCCATCAGCCCGTCCACCACGGCGATGCCGCTGGGTGTGCCGCGGCTGGCCTGCCGCACGGCAGCATCGAGCGCCAGCAGGGCGGCCTCGCGCTATGCCACCAGGGCATCGCCCTCATCGGCCAGATCGTCGGCATGCCGCGCAAAATGATAGACGGCCACTACCGCACCCCGCAGCCGGGCCGGCACCAGCCATGACCCCACCGGAAAGTTCTCGGTGTGCTCGACGGCATGCCAGGGACTGTGCGCGGACAGCACGGAAACCGGGCCGGCCGGATGCGACGGGTCGGCGGACGACGGCATTAGCTGCCCAGGGTCGGGGCGGGCGATGTATTCATGGCGCGATTGTATCCACGCGTCCAGGCGCGCTGTTCCAGGCGGTTTGCGGGAACATACCCGGAGCCTGTGACCGTCTTGCCCAGGCAGGGTCATGCTGGCAGCGCGCAGATGCCGGTCAACAGGGCCTTTCCTGTCTGTCCGCAGAAAAATCTGGGGAAAGCCTGCCGCATGCAGCGGGCGGGGGCCCCTGGCTGCGCAGCGCTGCAGCCCATGACCCGCGCAGGAATGAATGATTCAGGAACAGCGCCAGGCATCATGCCGAGCTCACCCCTGCCATCATCAAGGGGCATGAAATATTGCATGAACGGTTGATGAACAAAGATGGTACAATATCTAACCAACCAGTCAGTTACACCGGTCATACATCCGGGCATCTTCCTCATGCCTCCGTTTCTGCGCACACTGCCTTTCTTTTCTGCTGGTGCTCCAGGCCCTGCTCGCAGGCTGCAGCCCAAAACCCCAGCCCCGAGAGCCGCCCCGCCCGTCCTGTCGGAAACGCTCACTCCCCGGTCCGCTGCTGGCCAGCTGGACCTGGCGGGTGACGTGCGTGCCCGCACCGAAACCGCCTACGCCTTCCAGACCGGTGGCCGGGTGATTGCCCGTCCGTGGATGTGGGCGACCGTATTCATCCCGGTGAGGTACTGGCGGATCGATCCTGCCGACCTGCAGCCGCTGGTCAACGCCCGGCGCGCCGAACAGGTGGCGGCCCGCAGCGAGCTGAAGCTGGCCGAGGCCGATCTGGGGCGGGCCGAACGCCTGCACGCCCGCAACTTCGTCAGCAGCGCCAATGTCGACCGGGCCCGCGCCGCCGTCGATGTGGCCCGCTCCCGCCTGAAGGCCGCCACCGCGCAGCTGCGACAGGCCGACAACGCCTTCCGGTTACCGCAACCTGACCAGTGAGGTGGAGGGTGGTCACCGCAGTGCATGTGGAACCGGGGGCGGGTGGTGGCGCCCGGCCAGCCAGTGATGCAGGTGGCGCGACAGGGCGACGTGGAAGTGGCGGTGGCCATTCCGGAGGCCGAGCTGGGCCGGGTCCGTGCCGTGGAACAGTGGGGAGGTGAGCTTTCGCCAGCCTGCCGGGCCGCCACTGGCAGGCGCGCTGCGCGAACTGAGCCCATCGGCCGACCCCGCCTCGCGCACCCTATGCCGCCCGGCTGGCGCTGCTGGGTGACACCCGGGACGTGGCGCTGGGCATGAGCGCCACCGCCCAGCCGGATGATCCCGGCGAACCGGTGCTGAGCGTTCCGCTCTCCGCCCTCTACAGCCGCGATGCCGGCACCTGGGTCTGGGTGATCGACACGGCGAACCAGACGGTCCATCAGCGGGCCGTGCAGCTGGGCGCCACCAGCGGCAACCGCGTCGTCATCACCCGGGGGTTGCAGGCGGGTGAACAGGTGATCACGGCCGGCGCCAACCTGCTGCGCGACGGACAGAAGATCCGTCTCGCAGCGTGGCACCGGCTGGCACGGCGATGCGAGCCAGTGCAACGAAGCGGCACCGGCCGGGGAGGGCAGTGACTAATGCACGACCCGCCCATGATGACGCCTCCTCCAGCCATGACGATGGAGGTCCCGGCCATGACGACACCGTGACCGGCCACCCCGACGCATCCAGTGCACCCACGCGCCCGGCCCTGCTCCCCGCCCGGCCGAACGCTTCAACCTGTCTGCCCTGGCACTGCGTTTCCGCAGGTCACGCTGTTCTTCCTGCTGGTGTTCGGCATCGGCGGAGCCCTGGCGCTGTTCCAGCTGGGCCAGCGGGAGGATCCGGATTTCACCTTCCGCGCCATGGTGGTGCGTACCCAGTGGCCCGGTGCCACCGCCCGGCAGGTGGACGAAGTGGTCACCGACCGCATCGAAAAGACCCTGCAGGAAGTGCCGTATTTCAAGCGTACCACCCGGCTACTCGAAGGCCGGCGAATCGATGATCGTCCTCGAGCTGAAGGACAGCTCGCCGGCGAAGGAGGTACCGAACTACTGGTACCAGGTACGCAAGAAGGTGGGTGACATCCGCTGGCGGCTGCCGGCCGACATCCGCGGCCCGTTCTTCAACGACGAGTTCGGCGATGTCTTCGGCACCATCTATGCGCTGACCGGCGACGGCATCCGATGTCGGCGCTGCGCCGGCACGCCGAGGCCATCCGTGCCGAACTGCTGAAGGTGCCGGACGTGGCCAAAGATCGAGCTGGTGGGCGTGCAGCCCGAGCAGATCCACATCGACATCAGCCCGGCACGACTGGCCACACTGGGCATCACGCCGCAGATGATCGCCCGTGAACTGGCCGCCCAGAACCTGATCACCCCCGCCGGCACCGTGCACACGGACGAACGCAGCGTGCGGCTGGAGGTGAGCGGCCAGTTCGACAACGTGAAGGCCATCCAGGCCCTGCGCCTGACCGCCGGCAACCGGATCATCCGGCTGGGCGACATCGCCACCGTCCGGCGTGGCTATGCCGATCCCCCCACCGAACTGATGCACTTCGGGGGCCGCGAAGCCATCGGCATCGCCATCTCGATGGTGCCCAACGGTGACGTGCTGCAGCTGGGCCGCAACCTCGATGCCCGCATGCAGCAGCTCGAGGGCCGACCTGCCGGTGGGGTGGAATACGGTGAGGTCAGCGACCAGCCGAAGATCGTCGGCGAGGCCGTGGGCATCTTCATCCACTCGCTGATGGAGCCCGTGATCATCGTGCTGGCCGTCAGCCTGCTGAGCCTCGGCCTGCGGGCGGGCCTGGTGGTGGCGCTGAGCATTCCGCTGGTGCTGGCCGCCACCTTCCTGGGCATGAAGGTGTTCGGCATCGACCTGCACCGGGTCTCCACCGGGCGCTGATCATCGCGCTGGGCCTGCTGGTCGATGATGCGATGATCGCCATCGAGATGATGGCCCGCAAGCTGGAGGAGGGCTCGACACCTTTTCGGCCGCCACCATGCCTGACACCAGCACCGCCTTCCCGATGCTGACCGGCACGCTGATCACCGCCGTGGGCTTCCGCCCATTGCCACCGCGCGTTCGTCCACCGGCGAATACACCTTCACCATCTTCGCCGTGGTGACGCTGGCGCTGCTCATTTCCTGGGTGATGGCCGTGGGTGCCGTGCCCTTCATCGGCAGCTACCTGCTCAAAGGCCCATCCACGGACCACCCGGAAGACCATTGCTGCAGGCCAGGCCGATACTCCGGGAAGCCTGCAGCCAGAGGCTGGAGCAAAGGACCGGCCGGATACCTCCCGGGGCAGCCACCGTGGCCGATATGACAGGCCAGCCGGCCGCCCCGGATCGCATCACCGTCATGGACGTCGCTGCCTCGCCGGCAACGCCTGCAGATCCGGAACACGACCTCTTCGACACCCGCTCTACCGCCGCCTGCGCGCCACCATCGAGGGCGCCATGCGCCACCGGTGGCTCACGCTGCTGGTCACGCTGGTGCTGCTGGTGGCGGGCATCTTCGGCATGGGGCTGACCACCAAGCAGTTCTTCCGGATTCCAACCGGGCCGAGTTCCTGGTCGACCTGTGGCTGCCGGAAGGGCCCAGTCTGGCCGCCACCCGCCGCGAGGCAGAAGCTCGAGATGGCTAGCCGCCGACCCGGACGCCGGAAAACCTTCGTGGCCTACATCGGCAACGGCAGCCCCCGCTATTTCCCTGTCGCTGGACAAGCAGCTCTACCGCACCAACTATGCCCAGTTCGTCGTCGCTGACGAAGGATCTGGAGGCTCGCCAGCGCCTGCTGGGCCCGCCTGCGCCCGGCACTGGACAGCCAGTTTCCGGGGGTGCGCACCCGCGCCTATCCGAACCCGCTGGGGCCACCGGTGGCGCTTTCCGGTGCAGTTCCGCGTCTCGGGGCCGGACATCGCCGAACTCAAGCGGCTCGGTGCGGACCTGCGCTGGACCTCGTCAACGCCAACCCTACACCTACGGTGCGCACATGAACTGGGGTGAGCGGGCGCCCACGCTGAAGGTCGATGTCGACCAGGACCGGGCACGGGCCGTCGGCCCTGTCGAGCGGCCAGATCAGCCGTGCGCTGGGCGCCATCCATCGACAGCACCCCCATCGGCACCCTGCACGAGGACGACCAGCTGATCCCGGTGGTCATCCGTGCCCCCGAGGCCGAACGCACGCAGCTCTCCACCCTCGGCTCGCTGCAGCTGCCCACCGCCCGGGGCGGTACCGTGCCGCTGTCGCAGGTGGCCAGGCTGCAGATGGAGATGGATGAGCCGATCATCTGGCGCCGCAGCCGCGTTCCGACCCTCACCGTCAACGCCGAGGTCTGGCGGGCATGCAGGGGCGGGATGTGATGGCTCAGATCGAAAAGCACTGAAGCCGCTCCGTGCCCGGCTGCCGGCCGGCTACCACATCGACCCCGGCGGCCCGGTGGAGGGCAGCGACGATGCCCAGGCGTCGATCAACGCCGGCATGCCGCTGATGGTGGGCCTCGTGCTCACGCTGCTGATGCTGCAGCTGCGCAGCTTCTCGCTGGTGGCCATGGTGATGCTGACCGCACCCCTGGGCATCGTCGGATCGTGGCAGCACTGCTCGTCTCGAGGAATGCCTTCGGCTTCGTGGCCATGTCTGGGCACCATCGCGCTGGCGGGCATCATCATGCGCAACACGGTCATTCTGGTCGAGCAGATCCGCCCAGGACATCGAGGCCGGCCACAGCCGCTGGCACGCCGTGCGCGAGCCACCGTGCGACGTTTCCGCCCGATCACCCTCACGGCCGCCGCAGCCATTCTGGCGATGATCCCGCTGTCGCGCGATGTGCTGTGGGGCCCGATGGCCGTGGCGATCATGGGCGGGCTGGTGGTGGCCACCGCGCTCACGCCGCTGATGGTGCCGGCGCTCTGTCACCTGGTACCGGATCCGGCCGCCGGCGGCGGGAGGGCAACGCGTGTCCGACGTGACTGCGCCTGCGCAACCGGCGCTCCTGCATGCACATGTCACGGTCCCATTCACCCCACGTTCCGTCCGGATCCCTCCTCTGGGCCCTCTGGCCCCACTGTCGTCACTACCCTCCATTTCCGGGGCGGAAACGGCACGTTCGTCAGGCATGAACCGTGTTTGCCACCACGCGTTGCGTTTCGTTCAGCGCGCTGCCGTGTTTGGGCTAGAATCACCGGAATATTGCAGACACCCGCACGGGCGGCTGTGGCAGGGAGTGGTAGACGCACCAGATGAGGTTCTGGCGCCGCAAGGTGTGAAGGTTCGAGTCCTTTCAGCCGCACCAGCCTGTTTTCACTTACAACCCAAACAACGGAACTCAACGACGGATGGCTTCCCAGCGAAACAACCGGCACCCTGGAACGCGGCTGACGATTCAGTAAAACCCGGCCGACACTTTCCTCCAAGGTCCAGGAGCGCTTGCGTTCGATGGCCAAGACCACCCGCATGCCCGGTTTTCGTCCGGGCAAGGTGCCGGTGCGCCTGGTCGAGCAGAGCTTTGGCCCGCAGGTTCGTGCCGAGGCCCTGGGTGATGCCATCTGCGCGCCTTCGGCGACGCTGTGCAGGGAGCACGGCCTGCGCGTGGCCGGCCAGCCGACATCGCCCCCACCGAAGCCCAGAAGGATGCGGCCGAACCCACCGAGTTCACCGCCACCTTCGGGGTCTATCCCGGGAGTGAGCTGGGCGACCCGTCCGCCTGGAGTCGACCGCTACACCGCCAGCGTCGACGACAGGCGCTCGAGTCCACCATCGACGTGCTGCGCAAACAGCGCACCACCTGGAAGGCCGTGCGCCGCGGTGCAAGAAGGGCGACCGCGCCACCATCGACTTCACCGGCAAACTCGACGGCGAAGCCTTCAACGGCGGCTCCGCCGAGGATTTTCCCGATGGTGCTCGGGCGAGGGGCCGCATGCTGCCCGACTTCGAGGCCGGCGTGCTGGGCAAGAAAACCGGCGAGACCGTCACCTTCGACGTGAAGTTCCCCGATGACTACGGTGCCGAACACCTGGCCGGCAAGACCGCCCAGTTCGAGGTCACCGTCAAGAGGTCGAAGGCCCCGAGCTGCCCGAGGTCGATGCCGAATTCGCCAAACAGATGGGCCAGGAAGATGGCGACGTCGAGAAGTTCCGTGCCGACGTGCGCAGCAACCTCGAGCGCGAGTGCGCCAACGCGTGCAGTCCGCACCAAGACTTCCGTCATGGACAAGATCGTCGGCCTGGCCGACATCGAACTACCAAGGCCCTGGTGGAGCAGGAGGCCGAATCGCTGGCCGCCCGCATGCGCGAGACCCTGCCGCCCGTGGCCTGGACATGCGCAAGGCCCCGCCGGTGCCCACCGATGCCTTCAACGAACAGGCCACCCGCCGTGTGCGCCTGGGCCTGATCGTCTCGGAAGTGGTGCGTGAAAACGCCCTGCAGGCCAAGCCCGAGCAGATTCGCAAGCAGATCGAGGAGTTCGCCTCCACCTACGAGAACCAGCCGAAGTGGGTGCTGGTACTTCTCCGACCGCGACCGTCTGGCCGAGGTCGAAGCCCTGATGGTGGTCGAACAGAACGTGGTGGACTGGCTGCTGTCGAAGGCCAGGTCACCGACCACGAAGTGGGCTTCGACGAGCTGATGAAGGGTCTGGCCTGATCCCGGCCCCTGGCCCGTGCCGGACGCAGGTCCGGACCTGGCCAGACCGGCCTCCGGAACCCGCACCGGTGGCCGGCCCATGGTTTTTGCGGGGCAGGGCATCTGTGCCTGCCGGTCGCTGGCCCGCACGACCGCCTTCCGGCAGCTGCCGGGCGCCGGCCGTCGTACCGGTGTCCGGTGCCTCCCACTTGCAGATTCACGCATGAGCCCCATGTGGGGATCATCGACACCGGCCGGCCATGTACCGGCCGGTCGCGTTCTTGCCATTCACGCCATCCAACGAGGAAGTTCCCATGACCTTCAACGGTCTGGTCGAAGACCAGAGTCAACTGCACCTGTCTGAGGGCACGGACCCCTTGCCCCGACCTCGGCCCAGCAGCCCCATGGGTCTGGGCATGGTGCCCATCGTCATCGAGCAGAGCGAGCCGGGCGAACGCGCCTACGACATCTACTCCCGCCTGCTGCGTGAACGCGTGGTGTTCCTCGTCGGTCCGGTCAACGATGCCACGGCCAACCTGGCGCTGGCCCAGATGCTCTATCTGGAAAGCGAGAACCCCGACAAGGACATCCACTTCTACATCAACTCGCCGGGTGGGGTGAAATCGGCCGGTCTGGGCATCTGACGACACGATGCAGTTCATCGAAGCCCGACGTGTCCACGCTGTGCATCGGCATGGCCGCAGCATGCGGGCGCCTTCCTGCTGCGCCGCCGGCACGAAGGGCAAGCGCTATGCGCTGCCCAACTCGCGCTGATGATCCACCAGCCACTGGGCGGCGCCCAGGGCCAGGCCACCGACATCGAGATCAGGCCCGCGAGATCCTTCGCCGAAGGCCGTGCTCAATGAAATCTCGCTGAACGCACCGGCCAGCCGCTGGAAGTGATCGACGCGACACCGACCGCGACAAGTTCCTCTCGGCCGAAGAAGCCCTGAAGTACGGCCTGATCGACCAGGTCATGAAGTCGCGCGCCGATGCATCGGCCCGCCCGACGCGAAGAAGAGCGCGCCCGGGAGAGCAACCCTACATGTCCGATAAAACGGGTTCCAGCGACAAACCGCTCTACTGCTCCTTCTGCGGCAAGAGCCAGCACGAAAACCCGCAAGCTGATCGCCGGCCGTCGGTGTTCATCTGCGACGAATGCATCGACCTGCAGCGAGATCATCCGCGAGGAAGGGCAGGGGCGAGACCCAGGGGCGAAGGCGGCGACCGCCTGCCCATTCCGTCCGAAATCGCCGGCATTCTCGACCGTGCGTCATCGGCCAGCGAAGGCCAAGCGCACGCTGGCCGTGGCCGTCTACAACCACTACAAGCGCCTGCGCCATAAGGGTGAAGGACGATGTCGGCTGACCAAGAGCAACATCCGCTGATCGGCCCCACGGCTCCGGCAAGACGCTGCTGGCCCAGACGCTGCGCGCCTGCTCAGCGTGCCCTTTGTGATGGCCGACGCCACCACAGCTGACCGAGGCCGGCTACGTGGGCGAGGATGTGGAGAGCATCATCCAGAAGCTGCTGGCCTCCTGCGACTACGACATCGAGAGGCCCAGACCGGCATCGTCTACATCGACGGATCGACAAGATCTCCCGCAAGGCCGACAACCCCTCCATCACCCGTGACGTGTCGGGCGAGGGCGCGCAGCAGGCACTGCTCAAGCTCATCGAGGGCACCGTGGCGGCCATCCGCCGCAGGGCGGCCGCAAGCACCCCAATCAGGACTTCGTCCAGGTCGACACCACCAACATCCTGTTCATCTGCGGCGGGGCCTTCGATGGCTGGACAAGGTGATCCACCAACCGTTCCGGAGCGCTCCGGCATCGGCTTCGGGGCGGAAGTGAAAGCGGCGCACGACCGCTCGCTGTCCGAACTCTTCCAGGACATCGAGCCGGACGACCTGATCAAGTTCGGCTGATCCCCGAGCTGGTCGGCCGCCTGCCCGTGCAGGCCACGCTGGACGAGCTGGACGAGGCCACGCTCCGTGCGCATCCTCACCGAGCCGAAGAACGCCCTTGGTCAAGCGGTACCAGAAACTCTTCTCGATGGAAGCGAGTGGAACTGGACATCCGCGGCGCTCTGGGCGCCATCGCCCGCCTGGCGCTCAAGCGCAGCACGCCTGGTGCGCCTGCGCTCCAGCCCGGAACATGCCCCTGATCGACGCACCATGTACGGAGCTGCCCGGCATGAAGAACGTCGAGAAGGTCGTCGTCGACGAGAGCGTCATCGAGGGTACGAGCAAACCGGGTGCTGGTCTGCGTCGACGGCGCGAGCCGGGCGGCAACAGCTGACAGGCAGCGTCCCGGGCGGCGGCCGGCACGCTGACCGGCCCGGCAGGGTGGGGGCGACCAGCCTCGCCGGCAACATGGCGTCAATGAGACATGACGGCCGGTCGGATCCGCGTCCGCCCGTGTTGCTGCACATGGCGCCCCCGCCGTGTCGCCGGGCCGGCGTGAAGAGCGGCATGCCCCGACCCGCGCCGGGCACCGAGCCCCGCCCGGCCAAGCTTTCGCCGAAGGCGGCCCGGGCCATGCATTTTCGGAAAGGGCACGATCCATCATGCCCGGCTCGCCTTCCGGCCGGCCGGGAAGGCCGCGCTCGTCACACCACACAGATGTTGGTGGACTCAGACACGGTTCTCATATGGAAAACCGCACCGATGGCTGGATATTCTTGTAATCTTTGATGGACCGCATAGTCGCACATAAGGCTCACTCCTGATGACTGGAAAAGGTCCGGGCACGGCGGTCAGCACACTGTCGAAACAGATGAACGATAGCAACATTGCCCCCTGGTCCTGCCTCTTCTGCCGCTGCGCGACGTGGTGATCTTCCCCACATGGTCATCCCGCTGTTCGTGGGGGCGCCAGCGCTCCATCAAGCGCTGGAAGCCGCCATGGAGTCCGGCAAGAGCATCATGCTGGTGGCGCAGCGCAACGGCACCGCGACCCGTCGGCCGGTGACGTGCACGACGTCGGCTGCATCTCCGGATCCTGCAGCTGCTCAGGCTTGCCCGACGGCACGGTCGAGGTCCTGATCGAGGGCGCCAGCCGCGCCCGCATTGCCCGCGTCGATACCGATGGCGATACTTCGCCTGCGAGCTGCAGGACCGTGCCGAAGAGCCCGTCTCGGCCGAGGTGGAGGCCCTGCGCCGCACCATCCTGGGCCAGTTCGAGCACTACGTGAAGCTCACAGAAGGTGCCTCCGAAATCCTCAGTTCGCTGGCCAGCATCGAGGATCCGGGGCGCCTGGCCGACACCATCGCCGCCCACTGCCCATCCGCATCGACCAGAAGCAGGACGTACTCGAAACCCTGCCGGTCACCCGAGCGGCTGGAAAAGCTGCTCACCCAGATCGAGAACGAACTGGACATCCTGCAGGTCGAGAAGCGCATCCGTGGCCGCGTCAAGCGCCAGATGGAGAAGAGCCAGCGCGAGTACTACCTGAACGAACAGGTCAAGGCCATCCAGAAGGAGCTGGGCGAGGGCGAGGACGGCGCCGACTTCGAGGGACATCGAGAAGAAGATCCGCACCGCCCGCATGCCCGAAAGAGGCCCGCAAGAAGGTCGAGAGCGAGGTTTCCGCAAGCTGCGCCTGATGTCGCCCATGTCGGCCGAGGCCACCGTGGTGCGCAACTACATCGACGTGCTGCTGGCGCTGCCCTGGAAGAAAAAGAGCAAGGTCAGCAACGATCTCACCCATGCCGAGGAAGTGCTCAACGCCGACCACTACGGGCTGGAAAAAGGTCAAGGAACGCATTCTCGAGTACCTGGCCGTGCAGCAGCGCGTCGACAAGGTGAAGGCCCCCATCATGTGCCTCGTCGGCCCTCCGGCGTGGGCAAGACCTCGCTGGGCCAGTCCATTGCACGGGCCACCGGCCGCAAGTACGTGCGCATGGCACTGGGTGGCGTGCATGACGAGGCCGAGATCCGCGGCCACCGCCGCACCTACATCGGTTCCATGCCGGGCAAGATCCTGCAGAACCTGACCAAGGTGGGCGTGCGCAACCCGCTCTTCCTGCTGGACGAGGTCGACAAGATCAACAGCGACTACCGGGGTGACCCCTCGGCTGCGCTGCTGGAGGTGCTCGACCCCGAGCAGAACAACACCTTCGCCGACCACTATGTGGAGGTCGATTACGACCTGTCGGACGTGATGTTCGTGGCCACCGCCAACTCGCTCAACATCCCCCCGGCGCTGCTGGACCGGATGGAGATCATCCGCCTGTCCGGCTACACCGAGGACGAGAAGGTTCCATTGCCCAGCGCTACCTGCCGCCCAAGCAGATCCGCAACAATGGCCTGAAGGAAGGCGAGCTGAAGATCACCGAGCCGGTGATCCGCGACATCCTGCGCTTCTACACCCGCGAGGCCGGCGTGCGCTCGCTGGAGCGCGAGATCTCAAAGATCTGCCGCAAGGCGGTCAAAGCGCTGCTGCTCGACAAGACGCTCAAACACATCGAGATCACGGCCGACAACCTCAGCACCTTCCTCGGCGTGCGCCGCTTCCCCACGGCCAGCTCGAGAAGGTCAACCAGAGTGGGGCAGGTCAATGGCCCGCCTGGACCGAATTCGGGGGCGAGATCCTCACCATCGAGGCCATCGCCGTGCCGGGCAAGGGCAAGAACCTCACCACCGGCAAGCTGGGCGACGTGATGAAAGAATCCATCAATGCCGCCATGACCGTGGTGCGTCGCCGGGCTGCCCAGCTGGGCATCAAGCCGGACTTCTACGAGAAGAACGACATCCACGTGCACGCGTGCCCGAGGGCGCCACGCCGAAGGACGGCCCCAGCGCCGGCATCGGCATGACCACGGCGCTGGTGTCGGTGCTGACCGGCATTCCGGTGCGGGCCGACGTGGCCGCGACCGGCGAGATCACCCTTCGGGGCGAGGTGCTGGCCATCGGTGGCCTGAAGGAGAAGCTGCTGGCCGCCCAGCGGGCCGGTCTGAGGCTTGCGCTGATTCCCGAAGAGAACATCAAGGATCTGGCCGAGCTGCCCGACACCGTCAAGAACAACCTCGAGATCGTGCCGGTGAAGTGGATCGACTAGAAGGTGCTTGAGCTGGCGCTGGAGCGCATGCCGCAGCCGCTGCCCGACGCAGACGAGGCTCTCGCCCCGGCCACGCCGCCGGTGACGGCCACCAAGCCTGCCGACGGGATCGTCGCGCACTGAGACCAGGCGGCGCCTCGCTGCGCCGCCTGGCGCACTATATCAGATTTGCATTTGGTCCAAAAATCCCTGCTATCATCTTTTTATTCTGTCTGCAACGCGCTGGGTGCTTAGCTCAGTTGGTGAGCGGCGCCCTTACAAAGGCGTAGGTCGGGGAGTTCGAGGCTCTCAGCACCCACCAGCAGCTTTGTTGACAGACATGCGGGCTGTAATGCCTGCTCGCAGCAAACCAGATTGTTTGAACGGGAGCGGTAGTTCAGTTGGTCAGAATACCGGCCTGTCACGCCGGGGTCGCGGGTTCGAGCCCCGTCCGCTCCGCCAGCTTTTTCGAAAAGTGCAAACAACCCAGCCGCTGAAACGGAGCGGTAGTTCAGTTGGTCAGAATACCGGCCTGTCACGCCGGGGGTCGCGGGTTCGAGCCCCGTCCGCTCCGCCACTTTCTCGCAGGCTTCGGAAAACAGCAAAAGCCACCCTCGCGGTGGTGAGCCCATGTTTACGTGGCCATGCGCTGCTTGCTTCTGTGTCCAACGCTGTTTTGTGCCTGAACGCTGCTTTATGCTGCCTTTTGCGCCCACGCCGCCTGCGCGTTTCAGGGCCAGGCCGTGCCAGAAACGGCTGCACCGCCAGCACCCGACGCGCCGTACATCATCGTGCTAGCGGAACCTGCACACTCAGGCCGCTGCCGCTGGCGCAAGCTTCGGCGCTCGTTCAGGCCAGACACCCCGGTTTCTTTTGCCCAGAGACCAGTCAAGGGGTTGGCGGTACAGCTTCACACAATGAGAATGAAGGGCGCATTGCTACCGGCTTGAAGAATTCAAACAATGATTATCATTGCCCCATCACAAATTCCTCCTTCCGGACCATGTTCGTTCCTCTCATCGTAGCTTCTGCGAGGCATCGAAGCCGCCCTCATCGTGGGCATCGTTGCCGGTTACCTCAAGCAGAGCGGCCGTGATGGCCCTGATGCCCGCCGTCTGGGTGGGGGTGTTGCTAGGCCAGTGCGCGTCGCTCTTTGCCGGCGCCGCCCTGCAGCTGATGGCGGCGGAGTTTCCCCAGAAGGAACAGGAGCTGTTCGAGGGTGTGGTCGGCCTGATCGCCGTCGGCATGCTGACCTCCATGGTGTTCTGGATGAAGAAAACGGCCCGCAACATCAAGGGCGACCTGCAGGCGTCGGTCGAGAAGGCGCTGGGGCAGGGCACCGACGCCGCCGGCTGGGCACTGATCGGCATGGTCTTTCTGGCCGTGGCCCGCGAGGGACCTCGAATCGGTGTTCTTCCTGCTGGCCATCTTCCAGCAAAGCCAGGGCTGGGAGGCACCGGTCGGCGCGCTCGCCGGCATCGCCGTGTCGGTGGTGATCGGTTACGGGCTGTATTCCGGTGGCGTGCGGCTCAACCTGCGCAAGTTCTTCCGCTTCACCGGCGGCTTCATCCTGCTGGTGGCTGCCGGGCTGCTGGCCGGTGTGCTGCGCAAGTTCCACGAGGCCGGCATCTGGAACCAGCTGCAGGAGGTGGTGTTCAACCTGGGACGACACCCTGCCGATGGACAGCCTGCTGGGCACCGTGCTCTCCGGCCTGCTGGGCTACCAGTCCGCCCCGGTGGTGGGCGAGGTGATCGTCTACGTGGCCTTCCTCGCCATCACGCTGTACCTGTTCCTGAAGCCGGCGGCACCGTCTCCGGCCACCACACGCTGATGCAAGGCCGCATGTGCATGCAGCATCCATGGACCTGCTCGCACCTGTGCTGGACGCACTGCGTGTTCGACCATGCGGAATGCGTGCCCGCCCGATCCGGCAGCGCTGAGCGCACACGCAGTCCCGTTCAGACCAGCCCCTTCTTTCACCTGACATCCATCACCATCATGCCTGATCCGAACAAGAAATCCTCCTCCCTGATGCGGGTTGCCGTCGGCGGCTCGGCCGTCCTGGTCATTGCCGGCCTGGGGGCCTTCTGGTATGCCTCCAACAAGGCCAAGCAGGCGGCACCACAGGATGATGCCAACACCGTCACGGTCACCATCCAGGACAACGTCTGCAAACCCAACGACATCACCGTTCCGGCCGGCCGCACCACCTTCCGCATCGTCAACAACTCCGACCGTGCGCTGGAGTGGGAAATTCTGGACGGCATCATGGTGGTGGAGGAGCGCGAGAACATCGCCCCCGGCTTCACGCAGACCATGAAGGTCAAGCTGCGCCCCGGTGACTACGACATCACCTGCGGCCTGCTCAGCAACCCGCGCGGCAAGCTGCATGTCACCCCGTCGGCCGAATCCGAGGCCGAGGGCAACAACCCGTCGGCCCTGAACTTCCTGGGCGCCCAGGCCGAGTACAAGTTCTACCTGATCTCGCAGAGCGCCAGCTGGCCGATGCGGTGCGGTGGCTGCAGGCCGCCATCCAGGCCGGCCAGCTGCAGCAGGCCCAGGCCTCTATGCCCCGGCCCACCTGCTGTACAAGCGCATTGAGCCGATGGCCGACAACTTTGCCGATCTGGAGACCCGCATCAACGGCCGGGCCGACTACTTCGCCAAACGGGAAGCCGATCCGGAATTCCGCGGCTTCCACCGTCTGGAGTACGGTCTGTTCGGCCAGGGGCAGGGCGACCTGAAAAGCCCCTGCAGCCGGTGGCCAACACGCTGGCGGCCGATGTCGACACGCTCAAGACCCGTCTGGCCGCACTGGAAACCCAGCCCGAGCGGCTGGCCAGCTCGGCGGCCCGCCTGCTGCGCCGCACTGCTGACAACCCTGCCCAATGGGGGCGAGGAGGGCTGGAGCCATGCCGAGGCCGCCGACCTGCAGGGCACGCTGGACGGCACGAAGAAACTGGCCAATCTGGTGCTGCCGATGCTGACGAAGCCGGCGCCGGACCTGAAGAAATCCATCGAGGATGGCTTTGCCCAGTTTGCGAAGGAGCTGGAACCGTACCGCGACGGCGACGGCTTCAAACTGGGCGCACTGCCGGTCGACGCCCGCCAGGCCATCACCGCCACGGTGAGCAAACTGGCGGATGACTTGGCCAAGGTCAACGCAGCCCTCAAACTGGAGTACAAGCTTTCGCTGTCACGGATATTCTCTTCAGGAGACTTTCATGCACGATCGCAGCAAGAGCGCCCCACAAACCACGGCAGGCCAGCACTGTCCGGTGCAGCGGGGCAGCCCACAGCCCCGCAGGCCGGCGTGCCCTGACCCTGTCCGGCCGGCATGGGCCTGTCCTCTGGCGCCCCGCAGTCTGCCGGTCGCCGCGCCTGGCTGGGCGGGGTGGGGCGGCCACCGTGGTCTGGCCGGGCTGGCTGCACACCCGGCCCCGGCCGCCGCAGCAGACGCTGCCGCAGCCAGCACCGGGTCTGACCATGACGGCGCAGGGCGGGTCACCGACGCCCCCACCAGCACCGTCTTCCAGGAACGTGTGCCGTACCTGGGCGTGCACCAGGCCGGCGTGGTCACCCCGCGCCCCAGTGCCGGCATGTTGCCTCGTTCTCGGTGCTCGCCCAGGACAGGGAAGAGCTGGAGCGCCTGTTTCGCACGCTGACGGCCCGCATCGCCTTCCCCTCACCCAGGGCGGCAAGCGAAGTGCAGCTCGATCCCAAGCTGCCCCCGGCCAGCTCCGGCCTGCTTGGCCCGGTGGTGACGCCCGACGCACTGACCATCACCGTCTCGCTGGGCGACCTGATGTTCGACGAGCGCTTCGGCCTGAAGGATGTCTGCCGCGCCATCTGCAACGCATGACGCGCTTCTTCAACGATGCGCTCGATCCGGCCCTCTGCCACGGCGACCCGTCGATCCAGCTCTGTGCCAACACACCGGACACGATCATCAACGCCCCGCGACATCATCAAGAACCTGCCCGACCTGCCTGTGCTGCAATGGAAGCAGGAAGGCAACGTGCCCCCATTCCGGAAGTGAAGGGCCAGCAGCCCGAGAGCGCCCGCAACTTCCTGGCTTTCGCGACGGTTCGGCTAACCCTGATTCGGCCGATGCCGCGCTGATGGACCGCGTCGTCTGGGTCGGCCCGAAGAGCGGCGAGCCTGCGGGGCCGTGGGCGGCACCTACCAGGCCGTGCGCATCATCCGCAACTTCGTCGAACGCTGGGACCGCACCCCGCTGCAGGAGCAGGAGGCGATCTTCGGCCGGCTCAAGGACAACGGCGCCCCCATGGACGGTGGCAAGACCGAGTTCGACGTGCCCGACTACACGAAGGATCCGAAGGGCGAGCACACGCCGCTGGATGCCCACATCCGCCTGGCCAACCCGCGCACCCCGCAGACCGAAGAGAACCTGATCCTGCGCCGGCCGTTCAACTATTCCAACGGCGTGACCAAATCCGGCCAGCTCGAAATGGGCCTGCTCTTCATCTGCTACCAGGCCAACCCTGCAGAAGGGCTTCATCACATGCGCAGAAGCGCCTGGACGGCGAGCCGCTGGAGGAGTACATCAAGCCCATCGGTGGTCTACTTCTTCACGCCGCCCGGCATCCGCGACAAGAATGACTGGATCGGCCGCACGCTGATGGAAGCGAGCAGCGGCAGCACGCGCAGCTGATCAGGACCGTCTGGTACATGCCGGCAGCCCTGGACGAGCTGATCAGGAACCGTCTCGGTGCACTGCCGGCAGCCCCATGGCAGCCGTCCCGCGATGGTTCGGCACGGAACTTCATGCAGGACATGAACATGCCAGCCGGCACCATCGCCGCGCCGCCGTCCCGGCATTTGTGCAGTGCCGGCAATTCCTTCCCAAAATGCTGAGGCTTCATCAGACTCGAGTTTCGTTTTCGATTCGTTTCATGGCGTGTTGTGGTCTCCGGCTCCGCGCCGGTTTCAGCCTATTTCGTTTCATTCCCGCTTCGTTTCATCATCATTACGCAGTTTCATCCTCCCTTACGCAACAAGGAGCTTTTTCATGAGCATTCGTCGCAGCATCTCTGTCCGTGTTGGTCTGCCAACGCCCCTGGCCCTGACGGCCGTCAGCGCGCAGGCCGCCGTGCAGCCCAGCGAGCTGGTCGCCCCCATCGCCGAATACAAGGTGTATGTGGACCAGAACGTCGCCCAGCTGGTGAAGGAAACCACAGGTCCCGTGGCTGCCGTCAAGGCCGGCAACATCGACAAGGCCAAATCGCTGTTCGCCCCGGTGCGCACCCACTATGAGCGCGTCGAACCCGTGGCCGAGCTGTTCAGCGACATGGACGCCGCCATCGACTCCCGCGCCGATGACCACGAAAAACGCGAGGAAGACCTGCGCTTCGGCGGCTTCCACCGCATCGAGCACGCCCTGTGGGTCACGAAGGACACCAAGAGCGTCGAAAAATACGCCGATGAGCTGCAGGCCAACGTCGAGGAGCTGCACAAGCGCCTGACCGACCTGACCTCCCCGCCCGAGAAAGTGGCTCGGCGCTGCCGCCCCGATGGAAGAAGTGGCCGCCACCAAGATCTCCGGCGAAGAAGACCGCTACAGCCACACCGACCTGTAATGACTTCGAGGCCAACTTCCAGGGCGCCTACAAGATCGTCGAGCTGTTCAAAGCCGCTGATCGCCCGCGAAGACAAGGCCTTCCTGGCCAAAAACCAGAGAAGAACTTCGACACGGTCTTCACCATTCTGAAGAAAATATCAAAACCAAGAGCGGCGGCTTCGAAAGCTATGACAAGCTGACCGAAACCGACCGCAAGATCCTCTCCGGCCGGCGTCAACACCCTGGCTGAGGATCTCATCCAAGCTGCGCGGCATGTTCGGTCTGAACTGAGCCCTCGGGCAAGCGCGACGGCGCGGTCCCAGGCACGGTACGGGCCATGCCCGAACCATCGGGGCTTCTGCGTCCCTGCCGCTCCCACCCGTTCCCGGAAAAGGGAAGGGGTGGTACCGTCTGATTAGCGCCGGTTGCTGCCTTCAGTAGCACCTCGTCTCACGGCCGGCCCAGCCGGCTTCGACAGGCGGTGTTTTCATGCATAGCACGGTCGCAGCCTTCGCTCCCTCGTCACATCCTTTATCATCTACAGTCTTTGCTATGCGTAGCCATACATCAGCGGCATTCTGCGCATCTAGGCCTTTCTCCCGCCGTCCCCATGCTGAAAAGTTCGGTATCACCCTGTCCCTTGCGGTACTGCCATCGTCGGTGCCCTGGGCATCGATGCTCATCTCGCCTCCCTGCAGGCCATCGGCCAGAGCCTGCAGGCCGACCCGGCCACCGTTCAGCAGACGCTGAGCATCTACATCGCCATGATGGCCCTCACCACGCTGTTTGCCGGCACGCTGTCCGACAGCTTTTCGGGCGCCGGCCGACGGTCAGGCCTCGCTGCTGCTCTTCGCAGGTGCCTCGGTGCTGGCCATCTTTCGCAAAAGAGCATCAGCGTGCTGATGCTGGCCCGCGGCTGCAGGGCATTGCCGCCGGCTTCAGTGTCGTACTCTCGCGCGCCATCGTGCAGGACCGCTTCCAGGGCCCGAGGCCCAGCGCTGCGTCGCTCATCACCATGGTGTTCTCCATCGCCCTCGGTCGCCCCCATCATCGTCGGCTGGCCAGCCTCCTGGGCTGGCAATCGGTGTTCGTGATGCTCTCCGCTCTATCGCCGGCCCCTGGGCCTCTGGGCCTGGGGCTGCCTGAAACCCTGCTGGCCAGCGGCGCGTACCGTTCCGGGATGGGTCGCATTCTGGGCAACTATGCAGGCGCTCGGTCACGGGCCGTACAGTGCTGCATCCTGTATCGCGCTCGCTTCATCGGCGTGTCCATCTCACGCCAGCTCTCCGCCGAGCTGATCATCAACATCATCCTCGGGCTGTCGGAAAACCAGCTTCGGCTCGATGTTCATCCCGATGACCGCCGGCATGCTGATCGGCTCCAGCCTGTCACGCCGGCTGGGCTCTAAGTGGCCCCCGGCCGCCTGATCACCATCGGTTTCGTCGTTGATGTTGAGCGCCACCGTAGCAGCGTGATCTACACCTCGCTCACCGATCACCCGCAGGTCCCCTGGGCCACGATCCTTGGGCTTTACAACCTCGGCATGGCACTGGCGGTTCCGGCCATGACGGTGGACGTGCTGAGCATCTTCCCGCAGATGCGCGGGGCTGGCCGCCCTCACTGCGAGCCCGTGCAGATGGAGCATCTTCGCCCTGGTCTCGGCCTTCTGGCACCGGCTCATCTCCACAGCGCCCAGTTGCTGGCCATCGCCCACCTGACCGGCCTGATCGCGGGCCTGATCCTCTGGACCATCTGGTTGCCGGATGAGCCTGGCGGAACGGCTCAGCAAGCCGTGACGGGACAGGCGCAAAGAGGGTAAGCAGGAGGGCAGTAAAGTCTCCCTCGAGACAAGGGCGGGGACAAAGGACATAAGAGTTTCTCCGAGGGTGGACAGGGACAGCAAGCATTCCCCTCTGAAGTGCCTTACAGCCACCACGAAGAAACGCCGGCTCCTGCACACAAACAGGAAACCGGCGTCCAGCCCGGTGACCGGGCACCCGGGGAGGGCTTCAGCCCATCAACGGGTCCATCACAGCCCGTAGACCTTCACGCCGATCCTCGACCGCAAAGGTTTTTCTCGCCGGCCGGGGCGGCATGCCCACCGAACACCAGCTGGGCACGCAGCGCCACGAGGCCGGGAATGTTCCAGGTGCGCCACGGCCTCGTCGATCACCGGGGTTGTAGTGTGCAGAGTTGCGCTACGCCGACGCTGGCCAGTGCCGTCCAGATGGCGTACTGCTGTATGGCGTCGGCCTGGTCGGCCCAGACGGGGAAGTTGTCGTACAGGGCAAACTTCTCCTGCAGGCCCTTCACCACGGCCTGGTCCTCGAAGAACAGCACCGTACCCGCGGCCGCCGCAAAGGCATGCAGCTTGTCCTGGGTAGGCTTGAAGCTCGTCGGCCGACGATCTTCAGTGCCTCTTCGGCCAGTTTCCAGAGCTTCTCGTGCTTCGGCGCCCAGCAGCACCACGCCACGGGTGGACTGCGAGTTGAAGGACGACGGCGTGTGCCTGACCGCATGCTCGACCAGGCCTGGCTACCTCGGTGACGGTACCGCAGCTGTTTGTTCAGTGCGTAGATGGAACGGCGGGTTTCGCCACCTGATGCAGATGTTGCAGGGGACATGTATGACTCAGTACGAGAGGGGAGAACTCAGTGCTTGCCGCAGGTGATCGACCGACACGAGCCGGGCACCGGCCGCCGCGATGTACAGGAAGATGAAGCAGAACAGCACGGCCGACTCACCGCCATTGGCCAGCGGCGGCAACGGGATTGCCCTGGGCGGCGTGGGGCCATGGAAAGAGGCCACGGCCATCTGGGCCCGACAGGATGAAGGCCACGGGCCGGGTAACAGGCCCAGAATCAGCAGCGCACCGTCGATGAGTTCCACGCCGCGGCGGCGATCATCATCGGATTGCCGGAAATATCGCCCATGGAAGCCGGAAATCCGAAGACCTTTGGACGTACCGTGCCAGATGTACAGGTACGCCGTCACGATGCGCAGGACGGACAGCAGCGGGGACTGGAAGCGGGACAGGAAGTTCATGATGGGGAACCGTTCGGGAAATGCCCGGGGGCAGGGAGGAGGGGGTGGACAGATGTCTGGCATGGCAGGCAGAGCACCGGAGCAGACATGCCGGCATACCGCACCACAACCGTCCGCACCGCGACTGTCCATCGTGAGGACATTCTAAGCCAGCTTTTGGCACGACGGAACGCCACCCATCAGGCAACGGGAAAAGACGACTGTCTCACTTTACAGAACAATACCGCTCAGTCCTGCACCCCGCACACCCTTCGGCGCCATCGGCACGTGCCCGCAGGAACACCGGCAGCATCTGCCAGGCCTGCAGCGCATAGGCCGCACACCACATCAGCCCGGCCGCCTGCAGCAGCACCGGCGGATCGATACCAGCAGGCCAGCGCCCGCAGCACCGCCCCCGCTGTGCAGCAGCGCCCCACGGTCACCCAGGGGCGGCCATTCTTTCTCGAGGCGCTGTGCGTATACCCGGCAATGCAGATGACGGCATAAACGGCTAGCCCCAGTGCCCCTACCGTCAGCGGGTGAACGCCCGGCTGGCACTGCCATCGCCCTGCAGCAGCATCAGGCCGATCAATCCGTAACCGGCCGCCATGCAGGTACACACCATAGAGCATCAGCGGCCAGCGGTGAAACAGCGGCCGCCCCACATGCCAGTCGTTGAGCAGGTTCAGCATGGCAGCCGACGAGGCCAGCGCCAGCCATCCCGTCACCCGGTCGTCCGGCGCAAACCACTGCATCACCGTGAACAGCGTGATGCAGATCACCGCCAGATGCCGCCGCGGCGGGCGGGCCAGATAGGCCTCGCGCTCGTCATCATCGTGGCCAGTCACCACCCGGGTCGCTGATGCAGGCAATACGGCACCAGATGCTGCTTGCGATGCCCCCGGACGCTGCATCTGACCCTGTCCATGCGGCATGCCACCATCTGCCCATCCGAAGTATCCTGCGCTTTCGGGACAATCTGCCCGGCCGCACCCGAAGCAACCGGCGCAGCCGTCTGCGCCACCTGCCGTGCTGCCCGCTGCTCCTCGGCATTCAGGTCATCGATGCTCGCGTTGACGATGGACATCGAGATGCGGCTCATCGCCACCACGATCAGGCACATCAGCACGCCCAGCGTGGCATGGAGCGGCATCGGATACTCGCCCAGCAGCGCATCCACGTAGAAGCCCGTCACCGTGCACACGAGTGCCAGCAGTGCCCACCGAAGCTCCCTGCTGCCGGTGACCCGGGTCGCGCCACGGCCGCGGGGCCGATCAGCGCCCGTCAGCATCACCGCAAAGCCCACTGCGGCACCCCCGCCAGGGCCAGCAGTACCGGTGGCCAGAAGCCGCGAGACCAGAACGCCACCCGGCCCTGCCAGCCACCCAGGCCAGCAGCTGGCGCGCATGACGCGCCCGAAACGAGCGCGTGCTGGTGAACTCCGGGCACCGCTGTCAGCGCAAACCCCGCCACCGCCGCCAGCGACAGCCCGAACAGCAGCTCGTGCACGTGCCAGACCTGGCCCTGCCGGCACCGCCGGCAACGGCCAGCCCAGCCCCAGAAACAGCAGCCAGTGCCACCAGTCCCAGCCCGGCCAGCAGCGTGGCACGAAGAAACGGCCGAAAGCCGCACAGCCAGCGGATGGGCCAGCTGCCAGACCGACGGCTTCGTCTCGGCCGGAATATCACAGACTTCATCACACCCTATTCAGCAACCGGTCCGCCGACCGTCGAGATCCACATCCAGCGCCACGCCAGCATCCACCACCAGCGGGTCATCTGGCACCTGCAGCACACCACGGGCCTGCACCGCCGAGACAGGTCTGCGGCGCATGATCCCCGGCGCCCCTGCGGACTGCGCCGCCCCGGGCCGGACCCCATGGCACCATCGGGCGGCGCGAGCGGCAGCCGACCCCGACCGGCCTCCACCGCCACACCCCGCAGCGGCGGGCAGCTCGAACGCCGCCCGTACCACCGGCTGTGCCAGCAGCGCCGCCGTGTGCTGGTGGACCCAGGCTTCCGAACGGGCAATGGCCGGCACCGGCAGCGTCATTTCCCAGACGAAGCGGCCCGGGCTGGCCGCCATCACCCGCACCCGGTCGGCCAGCGTGATGGCCTCGGTCACGTCGTGGGTGATCATCAGCACCGCCAGGCCCCGGTGCGCTGCTGTTCGAGCAGCAGCTGTGCATCTGCGCCTTCAGGCCGATGTCCAGCGCCGCAAAGGTTCATCCAGCAGCAGCGGATCCGGCTCCAGCACCAGCGCACGCGCCAGCGCCGCCCGGCTCTGCATGCCGCCCGAGAGCTGGTTGGAAACTGCGCCAGCGCCACGTCATCCAGCCCAAGCGCATGACCCATGGCCATGGCCCGGGCCGTGCGCGTGCGCCGGTTCACCCCGCGCGCCTTCAGGCTCAGTGCACTGTTGTCGAGCGTGGTCTTCCAGCGGCAGGTGCGGACTCTGAAAGAGCACGGCGGTACGGTCGAAACCGTTGCGTACCCGCCATCCCGCAGTCCAGCAGCCCGGCACACAGATGCAGCAGCGTGCTCTTGCCGCAACGATGGTCCCACTCAGTGCCAGCGTCTGCTGGCCGGCAGGCGCAGCGACACCCCTGCAGCACCGTGCGCGTGGCAAGGCATGTTCCAGCCTGTCACCTACCAGCGCCGGCAGCTCGCCCGAACCGGCACCGCCAGACCGCGGCACACGGTGCAGGGGATGCTGTGCCCCCGCCGTTCCGGTCATCGCTCGGCGCCACCGCCTGCTCGTGCCTGTCCGTCGTGGCGTGCGTTTCCGTCGCCTGCACCGGCTGCAAAGCTGCCGGCCCGTCCGTGGCGCTCATCGTGTCTGCCTTCATCCCATCCGGCCTCCCGCATCGCGCGCGGCCTCGATCTCGCGCTTGATGGGCTCGAGGATCGGGTATTCGATGCCCAGCACCAGCTACCACCGTGCTGATCCAGTGCCAGCGTACCGGACATGTCCAGCTGCGCGCGCGTCGAGGCCAGCGCAGCCCTACCGCCATCGCTGACCGACAGCAGCTCGGCCATCACCACCACCTTTCCAGGCACTGCCCAGCACCACGATCCATACCGGAAACGGGTACGACAGCACGTGCGGCAGATAGATGTCGACCACCCGCATATGCCAGGGCACCCGGTACGCGTCAGCCGGGTCGCGCCAGCGTCGCTCCAGCGTGCGCGCCCCCTGCAGCCCGCCGGCAAACACCACCGGAAAGCCCGCGATGAACACGGTGAACACCGGCGTGCGTCACCCGTGCCGACCACAGCATGGCCAGCACCAGCCACGCACGGGCGGCGTGCCCAGCAGCACCGTCACCCAGGGGCGGGCCATCATCGAGGCAGTCATCGACATGCCGGCCACCACAGCACGCTGCCCAGCCCCAGCGCCAGCGCCAGCCCGGCAAAGGCGCGTCGTGCCGTCACCGCCAGCTGCGGGCCAGAGGGACTCGCTGCTGCTGCCCTGCATCAGCTGCAGCAGCGTGCTGCGCCGTTTCGGCGGTGTGGGCAGCACTTTCAGAGAGGGCCGTAATGAGCGTAGCGCCTCCCGCAGTGCCATGCCCAGCGGCAGGCTGTGGCGCCCAGCCACTCACGCAGATAACCGGGCGGGGCGGCCAGCCGGGTTTGCAACAGCTTCATTCGAGGCATCAACTCGCATCGATTGCGCCATTGTCGCGTACCATCATCGTGACCGGCACGAGGCAATATCAAGACCCGGCAGCCCACTAGGAATGGCAGGCGAGCGAAGCGGCAATATATCAGGAGCCAAGGGCGTGGCATCGTGCTGTTACACAGGCAGCATCGTCGGTGAGACCGGGTGCGCGCGCACGAGGCGTCTCATTTCCGGCAACGGCGCACTGCCGCATCAGGATCAAGCCATCCACCACCCCTTTTTGCCTGTCGAGTCGGCCTGACATCACGATCTCCGGACAACAGCGGGCCGTATCGAAATTTTCGGGGCCTCCCAGAGCGGGTAGCATCCGCTGACGATTGGCATCTATCATTCGCGTTTGCGAACGATCGGAGCCTCTGCTTTGTCCTGGAAACGGCTGCTGCGGGCTTTGCTGCGCCGGCGGCGGTTCTGAAACAGACCTCCATCCTGTCAGCTTGAAGTTTCCGCGATCCATCGAGAGAGGTACGATGAGCAAACACAAGCAACTGCGGTGGCTGGCTGCCACCACATCCTGCCACTGGCCGTACCCACGGCCGTCTTTGCAGCGCGTGCCATGCCGAGGTCGAAAGTGCTCCAGTGCCGCCGAACAGGCCTCGAAGCAGAGCGCGGCGTGTCCACCGTCGCACGCAGGAGACCTCACCGCAGCTGCCCACCAGCGACCTGGGCGACGTGCCTGCCGGCAACCAGGTGTGAACCTCGCAGCAGCTCCACCAGCGGCCCGGCGCGGCGGCAACCCACCCGCCAGATCCGACCTGCGCGGCATGGGCCCGGAAAACACGCTCATCCTCATCGACAGCAGAGCCCGTCGAAGCAGCCGCAAAGAGTCGGTGCGCTTCCGGGCTGGCCAGGAGCGAAGCGATGACACCCGCGGCGACGCCAGACTGGGTGCCCACCGAGATGCGACGACGCATCGAGGTGCTGCGTGGCGACGGCGCCCGCTACGCAGCGGCTTGGTGCCTTTGCCGGTGGCGTGGTCAACATCGTCACCAAAGGCGCACGCACGACTGGAATTTGGTGCCTCGGCGCGCTGTGCGCGACAAGCGCCAGCACAAGGAGGGCGGCGAGCGCCGTGCCGAGCTTCAGCCTGGCCGGCGATCTCCGACATGCGGCTTCCGTCGACGGCTTAGCAGCATCGCCAAGAGACGACTCCGACGCCACTGGGACATCAGCCGCGGCCACGCCTCCACGGACCGGCACCTTCGCCGGCACCTTCCCAGCCGGCCGCGAGCGTGCGCAACCAGCGGCCTCGATACGCGGCTGAGCCTCAGGCAGCCCACCACCATGCACCGCATCGACACTGGACGCGCTTCGCCGCCAGGGCAACAGCGTACACCGGTGACGCAGAACGCCCAACCGCACGCGCTGCCCACACTGCACTTTAGCACCCTCTTGCAGCGCGTAGCGCGACGCCATCCTTTGCAGCGGACCAGCCGGATTGTACCGCGCCAGCTACGCTGACCCATACGGGCCCGGTACGAGGCGGCGCATAATCGTCCACCGCCTACCTGCCGTGACAGGCCACCACCCAACACCCGGATGGACGAGGGCTGGCCGGCGGCACCGAGACCTGTTCTCCGACGGCGCTTCCACCCACGGCCAAACTGGACGCACCACGCTGCACGGCGGGCTAGCCAGCGCAAGTGGGGTGAGCTGGATCACGTCGCGAGCGCTCGGTGCCGGGTGGTCAACCAGAAATTCACCGACCGGAACTCGGTCTCGCAGGCCACCACCGAGGGCGGCACGTCGCCGGCCTGTCCGCTACCGGCCGCGGCCCGAAAATCGACGCAAGATCTGCTCAGTCTTCGATCGGGACAGCATCGAGCTGACCCGCGACACCATCCTGAAGCGGGCGTGCGCTTCGAGTCACCACAGCAAGGCCGGCGCAGCAACTGGGGCTCAGCTGGAACCCTGTCGCACAGCCCTGGCGCGCGGAAATCGCCCTGAAAGGCCGGCATCGCCCCGCGCCTGCAAGCGCCCAACCTGTACCAGCTCAACAGCGCTACCTGCTGCTACGCCGCGGCGGCATCGGCTGCTGGGGTGAGTGGCCGGTGCCTGCTACCTGATGGGCAACAGCGGCCTGAAAGGCCAGGAGACCAGCATCAACGCACCGGGCTGGGTGCCGGGTATGCGGATGAGAGTCACAGGTGGCCCGGCCTGACCTGGATTCCACGACGGCTACCGCAACAAAGATCGACGCCGGCCACATCGCCATCGGCAAGGCCACGGGCGAGCAGGGGCCGCTTTTAACGCGCAACGTGTTTCCAGTGGGACAACGTGCATAGGAAGGCGCTGCTCACGGGTCTGGAAGGCGCGTTTCAACTACAGGTTCCGCCGCGGCTCTCGTGGTCGAACAACCCTGACCTACATGATCCAAAAGAGCGAGACCAAGTCCGCGGCGAGCAGTCTCTCGATCCATCGAAATACACGGTGAACTCGCGTCTGGACTGGAGGCTCACGGAAGAGGCCAGCGTCTTCCGGCAGCGCCACGTTCCTATGGCAAAGCGAGAGGCCAACAAAGCTGGGACTACCAGGGAGCTGCGGTGCGGGGTGAGAGAAACACCAACCTCTGCTTCCCTATGCGCTGGTCGGTCTGGGCGGCAGCTATGCCATCAACCCGCAACTTCAAGGTGGGTCTACGGGCATCGAAAGACCTGCTCGACAAGCGCCTGTACCGCCGTCGGCAATGCCATCGGCGTGAGACAACCCGCGCACCATCTGCGGTGCCGGTGCGTGCCACCACAACGGGCGGGCCGGATGTTCACCACATCACGCTGAACGCGCCACGCTGTAAGGCATCGTCTCCGTTCCCCGGGCGTGCGGTTTCAGGACGCCCGGGAGCCGCTCGATAATCACCCCCATGGGCTTTTGTTTTGGCTCGTAGTTTTCTTTTCCTCACTCATAGCACGCACGTACACGACGCTCTGACGATTGGTCAGGCTCTGACCAGCGGCGGACAGACGTTGCGCGGCTCCGGTGTGGCACGTGCAATCCTGTGCTTTGACTTCGATGGGGCTACGCGCCGCATGACGGGATCGGTGCTGCTCAACGCTCACTGAAGCTTTGTTGCCCGACGACCTACGTCGTGGTCAGCAAAACTTCAGCCGCTCGCTGCATTGCCAGGCGATTGCAGGCTGGCATACGACTGACCAAGGAAAGTCGCATCACGCGGTGATGCCGCGAAGTCGCAACAAATCGCGCCGCTTCCGCGGCGCTTGTCGCTAAATACGTCGGAGGGACAATCTCGGGGGAGAACTCAATGCCATAGCGGGATTCATTCCAGTACGATCGGTCGATGCACACCTGAAAGTACTCCTCGGGTCAGGTTCAGGGAATCACATCACCATGTCATTTCAACCATTTCGCTACCTGCAATCAAAACCACGCCTTGGCGGTCGTCGGAGACGCAGTTCGCAGCACAGCATGAACTTTGCAGCCAGGCCTCATCAGAGCCGCAAATGGCGGAGCATGCGAGAAGCAGTCCGTGGAGCAGCTCGCCTAGGCGATTTCACGGTAGCCGTAGACACTTCCTGACGGGCGGGCGTCAGCGGTTGTCGAAGATGTTGATGAGCCCTGCGGGTTCTTGGCCACGACTGAAGGTCGTGGGCATCAAAACACGCAGTGATGTATGTGAGCCGCAGTCCACCGGTCGCGAACCGCCCTTGCCAGCCGTCTTTCGCGCTGGCACGGATAAGCACAGACAACGCGCTGCGATACCCAGTGTACCGCCGCAGGCACGAGGCGGGCCGCGTCTCCGCGACGATGGCAGCATACAAGGAACAGCCGCCGCTCCAGAAGGACGGCACCTCCCCGTGCACAGGAAGAGATCACGAAAATAGAACCCATCATCGGGCGGCTTGCACCACCAGCGGCTGCATCTCCAGAAGCTGCCGATAGAAGAACTCCAGCTCCAGCCGCGCCTCCTTGCCCACCACGATCTTCGCATCATCGGCCTTCCACCGCATCCGCCACCTCCGGCGTCCAGCGCATCGATCCGTTTTGCCACCATCTCGCCGCAGAGCATCCGGATGAGACCTCACACCAGGCCTGCGCCTCCACACAGGCCGCCTCCATCGCCGCCGCAAGCGATTTTGTTGCCCAGCGCTGCGCCCCAGCGCCACAATGCCGCCTGCGAAATGCGGATCGCGATTGAACACCCGGCACTCGGCCTGAATGCTCACCTGCGGTACAGCGTCGCGCAATCACGCACTCACCGGGAACAGTGACTGCGTCTTGCGCAGCCCCACCGCAATGGCCGGATCAGCCCAGCAGCGCGTGTCGGCGCGGCGCGTGATCCAGCAGCTGCATCGCATCCAGCGGATGCCCACATGGCGCAACGTCAGATCCTTGTCCGGATTGATGCCCTGTTTGGTGCACAGCAGGCGGAACACCGCATCCAGCATGTCACCCCGGAAGGGCATCACCACCTCCTCACCCTTGAAGTCTGGCCACGGCGTCTGTCCGTCCCGGCGGGCCAGCATCCACAGAATGCAGATGCCGATGTTGAGCAGCTGCGCATTTCGCCCCGCGGTTGCCAGAGATTGGCCGCCAGAGTTTGCTGGGCGCCCATGCCGTGGAGCCGGCACTCGCCCTTCAGTGCCATGGCCCGCAGCTGGTCGGGCGTGCGCCAGGTGATGAACTCCACCTTTCTCCGCCACGTCGCGAGCAGGCCGGCCTCGACGATACGGAGCGTAGGTCGACACCGTGGCATAGGGCCCAGCCAGCGGCAGGCGAGGAACCTTCTTACGTCCCACCACCGCCGGACTGCCCGGGCGACCTGCTCACGTCTTCACCGGCTGCCACCCGCCGGGTGCGCCCTGGTGCCCGCAGCCACCTGCGGCGGCGGCAGACGACCCGCGCCCGCCGCCTCCGCAGTACCACGCAGGGCCTGCCGCCCCTTCCTTCGGCCGCATCGGCTGGCGCTTTACGCAGCGGGCAGGGCGCCGCTGGCCAACAGTCGCGCCCGCCACCAGCGCACGGCGACACGCTGTTTCTGTATGCCGGCCCGGCACTGGTTACATCATCCACGAAATTCGTTTTCGTGTTCAGCCATTACATATCTCCTTGTAATCTCGACCAATCTCTTCTATCCAAAATGTATCTGCCTGTCGGTTTGCCACCCGGGAAGATCGTTCGCCCCCGTCCGTTTTCCGGACTGCCCGGGCACGCCTGCGGGGAGCCTTACGCCAGCGCGCAGAGAATGCGAGGCTGAGGGCCGGAGCGCCCCGCTTGCGGCCTGCATCTTTCCTCGTGCCGCGCCCCATCAGGGGTCTGCATCCAGGCAAATCAGGAGTCTGCACCCGGCAGGACGGGGCCAACACAGGAACAGACCGGGCTCGCAGCACCGGGGCCGGATGTAGGCACAAACGAGTGGCATCGTGGCGCGGTGGTTCTCATTATCAGGAAAGGCGCAGAAGGCCGGAGACGGTGACGTGCATACCCGCTGCATCATTTACGGCAGCATGTTGTTAAACGGCGGCAACCTGTTCTTGCCCTGTTGACGTACGCTCTGGGGCGGGCGACATCTACAGGGGACGTACGGGTGCGCCTGGCTGCGCCATGGGCAGCCAGGCTCCAGAAAAACCACTGCCCGGACCGGCATGGCGGCGCACGTGCCGGTGCATGCGGTACCGGATCGTCACGGCTTGTGTCGTGTCCCCAGAACAACACGAAGACCAGCGGTGCAGGTGCACGCCGGGTCCTCTCTGATGCCGCCTCCCTGCAGGGCGCACCCGATCCGCCTGCCGGGGTGTCTGTCGATGAGGGTGTTGACGCGGATCAGGGAAATGGATTTATCAGCCAGCCGTTTGCCGCCCAGTCGCGTACCGGTCTGGGCATACCTGCTGCTGCTGCCACGCGCCATGCCCTGGCTGGATGCTGCGGTGGGCACCCTGAGGCGCCTCCCTGCCCGAAAAATTCGGTCACCCGCCACGGCTCGGCTGGCTTGCACCCAGCTGCTCTGCCCGCCGCCCTGCTGTCGGGCTGGACGAAGCCCGGCTGCGTGCGGCCTGCAAGGGCCGCGCCAGAGTTTCCTGGTGCTCACCTTTCTACAGTACACGGCAGCCAGCCTGATGCTGACGGCCGCCATTCCACGCTAGAGGCGCCGCCTGCGTACCGGGCGTGGCCCTGGGCGTGGCCTGGCCTTCGCCCAGCCAGCCAGCCGTCCTGGCCGCCGTGGCGCCACAGCGATGCCGACTCCCGTCCTGGATGATGCTCTGATGATCGGCGGGCGTGCCACTGGCAAGCCATTCTGGCCCGGTGCCGTGCTGCCGCCCAGGCCGGGCATCGCAGCTGGAGCCGCCTCGCGCTGTCCACCTGGGTGCCGTGCTGCTGGCCCTCGCCCTGCTGGTCGGGTATGGATTCCGGCCGACGACCCCCGCGACCGCATCGATGACGGCCCGGCTGGACAGCTGCCACAGCCACCATCGCCCGCCACGGTTCTGGCCATCTCATCGACGCCATGGCCGGACTGGCCTTTTCCTGCTGTGTGGTGTGGCTGGGGCTGTACGCGCCAGCTCGGCATGCCGCGCAGCGCGACGGCCGCGCCGATGATCGGCATGGGCGGTGCGGGCATGGGCGCCCTGCGATCTGATCACCCTGAAACTCAGCGGGTGCGCAGTGCCGACACCGCACTGACCACCCGGCCGGCCCTGGCCCCCGGCACTGATGCTGGCCTGCGCGCCGTAGCCATCGGCCTGCTGCCCTTTGCCAGCGCCGAACACCGTCTGACCCACTACGGATCGGTGCCGCCACGGCGTGCAGCGCCGGGCTCTTCCGGCCTGCACGAAACGCTGATCCAGATGCTGGCCCGGAACATCCGCCGGACCCCAGCGCCGCCAATCTGCCGGCTTTGCCCTGCGCCATGCCGCCCGCAGCCAGCACGCCACGCGGGCAGGCGCGTCACAGCACGCCGCCCGCCGTTCCAGCCCGTCCTGCAGGTCCTGACGGGCGACACCGGTTCTCTGGACACGACGTCCTATGCAGGTTCCAGCATGCGCGGACACCTTACGCCTCGTCAGAGAACGCCGCCGCACCGGCAATCACGCAGCGCAGCGGCAATGATGACGAAAGCGCGGATTCCAGCGGAGCAGATCCGGAAGTCACCAGCGGTACAAGTCGGAAAGCAGCGCTGCAGGTCCGGAAGCCCATGCCGCAGGCCCAGAGTGCGGCAGAGATCCGAAAACCCATACTGCAGCCAAAGCCCGGCAGGCTGGGACACCGTGGTGCAGAAACCGCGCAAGCGATGCCGCAGGCCGAGAGCACCAGCGCTGCAGAACACGAAAGCAGCGAGGCAGATCCAGCAGCAACCACCGGGACAAATCCGGAGAATCATGGCGCAGGCGGAAAGTCAGCCGTGCAGACGGCAAGCCGGCGCAGAACTTCCGCCTGCCGCCGGAAAGCGGCATCTGGCGAGGCCGGCCTCGTCCGTCCGTCAACCGCGGGTGCCACACGGAGGCCGGCTACGCTCGCCACAGCGGCGCGAGGGATGCACGAGCGGGGCCCCGACAGCCCAGGCAACCGCGGAGGAAGCAGCCCGGACCCGAAGCGGTCCGGCAGTCTCCTCCTTGAAGCGCAAGCCTGCTGCCTGCAACGCGTCAGGCTGACGAGCACACCGCTGGCGGAAGCCCTGGCCGAACGGAAAGTGCAGGCCCAAAACACCCGGGCTGAAGCGGCCCCATCGAAGCCTCGCACCGGCGAAAGCCACGGCACCGGCATCCAGACCACCGGCCGTCCCCGATCCGGGCGCACGTTGCGCTGCACCAAGGCCGCGCGTCAGCTGGGACCGGATACCGTGACGCCGCTTTTCGATGCCCTGGGACATGCTTGCTGCGATACCGGCGTCGACGATGTCAGTTTCCGGGAGACTTCCATCAGCGCCCCGATGATGAGGCAGACGGATGAGCCGACGACCATCGAGCCCGACGGACTCCGGCACGGTCGAGCAGATCGCCCTTTGGCCAGATGCCGGCGATGGAAGAGCGCGGCGAGGGCTGGTCGATTTCCAGCCCGCACGCCCGGTATGAGGCCCGCTCGACGATGGCAGCGATGCCGGCCGCGCCTGCAGAGATCCTCGAAGAAGGCAACCCCGACGGCGAGCTGGTCGTGGCCAGCGGGCATCGCCCAGCTGATCACCGCCCCACTTCCACGGCGCCGCGGCCAACCCGCTGGCGCTTGGCGCCACCGCCACCCGGCAGGAGTGTCGGCCTGCACCTCGTCTGTGTATGTGCTGGCCCTGCTGATGCTGGTCCACCACGCACTTCTGGCACCTGACACAGCGGCGAATCCCTGCCAGCTGAAGGCGGGCCAGCCAGCTGAAAAGCGCCGCGCCGGCGCAGTCGCACTGCATCCCGTCGCACCACCGACTTCCCGTCACGCGGCGTTTTCCTCTGGCCTGGCAACACGGGGCCAGCGGATGGCTTTACAGGCCTTGCATGACTGTGCTAGCAGCAGTGCCCTGAAGCCATTGACACAGCCGCCCTGTTGCACGCCAAGACGTTTCACGGATACAGATATGAGTTCGCGGCACGCTGCAGCTCGCCCCGCCCCAGCCACCTGCACAGCACCTTTGCATTTTGCATCGCAACACACAATGTGCTTTGCCACCATCCCAGCAGCCCAGTCCGCACCATGGATCCGCTGCACACACCGAAGAAGGTCAACACGTCCATTACGACGCACTTCGCCCTCTGGCACTGGACGTGGTGTCGGTGCGAGTCCGTAGTGGTCTACCACGGCCGGGTAGGGAACAACGTAGCCTGGCCCGTGCTGCAGCGCGCCGGTCTCGAAGCCGCCATCCAGTGCCCACGGTGCTGTTCAGCAACACGCCGCACTATGCCAGCGTCACGGCGGCGCCATCGACTGACTGGTTTTGCCGGCTATCTGGCCGACCTCGAAGCCCCACTGACGCCCTGGACGTGCTGCAGTGCGGTGCTGGTGGCGGCTATCTCGGCTGACTAGCCAGGCCGGATGCTGGCCCACTGGCTGCCCGCCCCTGAAGGAGCAGCACACGACCTTGCAGATCGTCATCGACCCGGTGATGGAAGGCGATCACGACAGCGCATCTACGTGGCCGACGGCATGGTCGATGCCTACCGCCACCAGCTGCTGCCGGTCGCCACCGGCGCGGCAACGGCTTCGAGGCTGGCCTGCCTGGCCCAGATGCCCGCCAGCACCCTCCGCGAGGACGGTGGCCGCCGCCCGCACCGCTGGGCGCGGGCGCGAGTGGGTGGTGGTGACCAGCTGCGACCCAGGCCGACTGCGCGACGAGACTGCAGGTGGTCATCGTGCACACACGAGGGGCACCAGGTCCTTCCGCCACCAGCGCATCGACAGCACGGTGAAGGGCACCCGGCGACCTGTTCTCCGCCGCGCTTGCACCGCGGCTGCTGGCCGGCATGTCCCTGCACAACGCCGCCCGCGTGGCGTACGTACGATAGTTTCAGGCGCTGGAGCGGACGCTGGACGCGGAGAGCTGAGGAGTTGCTGCTGCGATGGGTGCAGATATGAGACGTGGCAACGCGGCGCACCGTGTGTCCATCTGGCCTCTGATACCGACACGAACGGGGTGATGCACTGATCTTCACCGTTAGGCATGGAGTCCGGCGGGCGCTGGCACCACTGGCTGGCGGCAGCCTGCTGTACAGAGACTGTATGCCGAGCAGGGCCGACGGATGGCCATGAAGAACGGTTCGACCGCGAAGGCGAGGCAGCAGGGCCGGGAGGAAGGCCGCCTCGATGGTCGCCAGCAGACGCACGGAAGTGGAACTGTTGGCGGAGCTGCCCCGGCCCGCTGGACGCAACCGGTTTCCCAGCGAGTCACAACCGCCCGGTGATCTGGACGAGGCTCAGACACTGGACACGGCAGATTCTCACAGCCAGAACACTGGATGACGTGTTCCGGTGCAATGAACGCCGACCCATGCCCCACACCGGGTGCTGTCAACGCACCCTTTTGGTCAGGCCCGCCTCTGTCATGTGCCGGGGATGGGGTGGCCGCGATTCACGCATCAACGCGGTGATCCAGGTCCTTTTCCCTGGACCCAGGTGCGTATTGCCATGAACTCACGCACGAGACCAAGCCACCATCTTCACCCAGTGGGTCGGTTTTACTTGCATCGGCAGATGGGTCAGTTTCTCATCAGCGGTGACTTACCGCCATGCTGGCCGTGAGCATCAGGAATCCATCAATGGAATACACCTTCCACACTGCATATCAGCTTGCCACGACGACGTGACCCCCGATGTCCTGGTTGAGGCGCGGCGTCTGGGCGAGGCCGGGTGGCGACGATGCTGATGGGCATCGGCCGTCCCGGCTTCACCTGGCACTCCGCATTCACACGAGAGCGCCAGAAACAGGGGCCGACGCCATACGCGGTGCGCAAGCCGATATCCAACCGGGCCCATACCTGTCGGCAAAGGCTGATCGGTGTCACCTTTCTGCCACCTGAGCGGGAAAACTGCTGGCAAGGGAAAGCCAGTTCTCCAGTGATAATCGCGCGCGTCACCCAGCTGCCCAGCAGCCCGCTCCAGGTCGATGCAGCCGGCGGGCAATCAGGTCGCGCGCCATCCACCACCTTGCCTCAGCGGCCGTCAGGTGGCCCGCCAGCGCGTAGCTGCCCGCATGTACTGCTTGCAAGCGCACGTGCGTCTTTCCACACCACCACGTTGACGGTGCCGCGCTTCATACTTCCAGCGTCACGAGGGTCGCGCCGCTATGGCGGTGGCGGGGCGCTGCCCGCATCAGTGCCACGCCCGGCGGCCCGCACCCAGACGGCCGCTGCGGGCAGCGACTGCAGCGTGCGGCTGTCGGCACGGCGACGGGCCTGCGCAGGGAGCGCGCGCAGCAGAGACCATCGGGTGCGTGTCCAGACTGAAGCCCTGCGTCCGTAGTCAGCCGCAGGTCCTGCACCACGGTCGCGGCACCGGCAGGCGGCAGGCGTCGCTCGACACGTGTCGCGCCCATGGCGGCGCGGGCTCCTCCACGCCAGCCACGGCCCAGTGGGCCACGCGGCGATGATCGGCCAGCGCTTCCAGCGCGCGCGTCGGCCAGCGCAGGCTTCGCGTTCATCCAGCTGCGCACGGTGGCACAGGTCGGCTACATCGCGAGAACGTGCGCGTAGCGCGGCGCCACCTTCTGCAACCACGCCTTCTCCAGCTACGTTCCTTTCTCGCGCCATCCTCTCACAATCATTTCCAGTCAGCCGTCCTTCCTGCATCTGCCCAAACGCGCCGTCCCGCGATCCGACCGCGCCGCCGCCTCACCCCAACCCCACGATCTGCCGGAACTTCAGCCGCGCACGGCGGGCTGGGCCACCGCCCTTCACCCGCCAACAGCTGATAGTTTGTCCCACTGGCTGTGCAGCACATCCACCGGCAGCACGCGCCATGACGCTGCGCGTCCTGCCACCAGCGTGCTGGCCGGATAAAGCCCATCGGCTGCCGGGCATTGAGCAGGGCGCACACAGAAGGCGGCCGGTTCGCCGCGCTTCAGCCAGCTGCTCACGTGGGTGATCAGCGCAAAAGGCTGCAGGCATGGCTTTCCGGGAGAAGCCGTGGCAGCAAGCCCTTGAGCTGTTCGAAGATGCGTCCGGCAAATTCGGCGAATGGCGTTCCACGTGCCGCCCCACCAGAGCGCATGACGCGGTGGATTTCCAGATCGCGCGGCGGCGCCAGCAGGCCGCCAATCGAGCGAGCGACCGCAGCTGGTCGGCCTCGCCGGAGCGTGTAACCCGCCGCCACGATGGCCAGACGCATGACGCTGTTTCCTGAAAGAGGCACGCCCAGCGTGCTGCTCGACACTTCGCGCAGTGCCTCGAAGGATGGTCCACCGGTTCAGCCCCTGCCGCCTGCGCAGGTACGGATGCCTGTATCGCCCTAGATCGGCCCCGGGCGCACGATGGCCACCCTGAACGACCAGGTCGTAGAAGCACCCAGGGTTTGAGGCGCGGCAGCATCGACATCTGGGCGCGCGATTCCACCTGAAGACGCCCACGGTATCGGCCCGGCTACAGTCATGTCGTAGGTGGCCTCATCTCAGGCGGAGATAGTGGCAGGTGTCAGGTAGCGGCCCGCGATGACAGGCCAGCAGATCGAGCGCGCGACGCACGCAGCTCAACTGCCCAGCGCCAGGCGGTCCACCTTCCAGCATGCCAGCACATCCAGGTCGTCCTTGTTCCACTGGATGATCGTGCGCTCGGGCATGGCGGCGGCTGTTCAGTGGGGACAGGCCGTGCCAGCGGACCATCAACCCGGACATCACGAAGCCCCGTGCTGCGACAGGTGGCGGGGACTGGTCACTTTTGTATCTTCCACCAGATGGAGCAGGCGCTGCATCAGCGGTGAGGCCAGATCGAAACCGGCCTCCTGCGGGCGCAGGTCACATCCACCCATAGCCGCCGCGGCCAGGCTGATGGCGGTGATCTACTCTGCCAGCAAGACCCAATGCGCGGGCTGCATCGCGTGCCGCGCTGCGCCCCGGTAACCTGAATGACGTTGGCCGTCCAGCGCCGCCCGATACCGGCAGCCGTACTTGCGGTAGATGTACTGAAAGACCTCCTCGCGCGTTCGTACTCGAAATCCACGTCGATGTCCGGGCGGCTCGTTGCACCGCTCGCAGCTGATGAAGCGTTCGACCAGCATCTGCATGCGGCTGGGGTCCACCCTCCACGATGCCAGCACGAAGCGCACCGCGGGAATTGGCCGCCGACCCGCGTCTGACAGAGAATGCCGCAGCCGCGCCGCAAAACGCACGATATATCGTGCACCGTCAAGGCCGGCTCATATTGAATCGGCAATCAGCATAGCTCGCGAAATCGACTACTGCCGCACACGGAAGAGTGCCCCTGTGGCCAGCGCCAGCTCATGCACGTCTTCACTCCAGCTTACGCGCAGCCGGGTAGTGGGCGTGTGACCGGCAGGCACCAGTTCCTACCGGGTAGCCATGGCGCAGCTGGTCAGCCGGAAGGTGCAGCATCGGGCAATGGCCCGGTGTCTCAGCCAGCAGGGCGGGCGGATACGCAGCCGGCACCTCACGGCAGCGCAGGTGGCGCTCGCCATTTGCCTGAACAGCAGCCCCTGCCTGCGCAAGCGCCGCGATGGCGCAGGGCGAGTCGCTGTATCCTGCAGCACACGGCGCGCCCATCCATGTGCACGTCACCGCAGGCCACGGGGTGAGTCCGTCATTTTCAGCCAGAGCCAGGCGCTCTGCTGATGCCAGGCATCACGTCGCGAAGTCGCGGTGCAGCTCCGGCCAGCCAGGCATGCGGGAGATCTGGCCAGATCCAGCTAGCCCGTTCAGCGGGGATGACTGGCACCATCTTGGCCGCCTTTCCGTCAAGGGTGCTCATCCAGCGGCCACAGGCGCAGAGCAGGCCCATCGCGCGAAGCCCGTTCCCGCATCCGTCCGGGACGGCGCGGCTATCGTCCCTTGGATGCTGCGCGGCAGCCGGTGGTGATCAGCGCACGGGGGTTTTCGTGGCCTTGCTGGTTTCCTGCCAGCAGCACAGAAGCGCAGCCGCCATCAGGGTCAGCCGGAACTCGCTGCCGATGACCAGTGGCACCACCGTGTCACGACTGGCCTCGAGGCCCGCACGATACCGGCCAGCGAGCATTCATCGGTGATGGCCAGCGCCTCGCCAGCAACCAGGCCCTGGCCCGTGCAAACAGCTGGGCGGCGCTGGATGCACCGCGCGGGAAGAGTGAAATCGGACGGGCAGTGCAGCTCAGCATAGCGTATGGCATCCCGGGTCCGCCGCATCGCCCGTGCGCACCGGAAAGGCTTCGTACCGGCAGCGACACCGGATACGGCTGCGCGCGCGCTGTGGGGCCCCACAGGCGTGCCGGAACCGCGCCAACCGGTCATCGAGTACATACCTCATGCAAACCACCCCTGCAGCGTCACGGCCCCTGCTGTCTGCCCACCGGGCGAGAGGCCCAGGCCAGCCCAATGGCCATTGGCCAGGCACGCGGCACGTAATGCAGTCGCGCTTCTGAAAGGTCGTCTCCATCCACCAGCCGGATTCCCAGCCACGTTCGGGACCACGCACGATGGCCGCCACGGGACGCTCCAGCGGCAGCGGGCGGCGGCTAACCAGAGCCGGGATGGCAGGTCGGGCCGTGCTGCAGCGGATCTCCGCGTGACAGTTGAGTCGGCCGCCATGCGCTCGTGACGCCTCCCTGGCATCCGCATCACCTGCCGCCAGGCGCGTTCCGGGAGCTGCGGGTCGGCCACTAGCTGCACCGTACACGTGCCTGCGCTCACCCAGACGCGCCGCGAACCCGTTCGCGCAGCCCGCGCCCGATTCAGCCGGCTGGGAACCGCGCGGCTCGAACAGATCCTGCGTCCGGGGACGCAGGGGCTGCAACGCCTGCACCACCAGCCGCACGGCCACCACCGGCTGCGGCGAGGCGGGAGCCTCCAGCCGGCTGCGCAGCAAGCCGAACAGCGCGTCGCCGACTGCTCGGACGCCAGCAGGTCAGACGCAGAACAGGTATCGTCCGGGGCGCCTGCACGGTCGAGGCTCGTGCTCCAGCCACCAGCACCTGCTGGGTGCCCATGGCTGCGCCTGCAGGAGGCCGACAGGTCCATCACCAGCCGCCGCAGCGGAGCAGCAGCACCTGATGGCTGCTCACATATTCGAGCGGAATGCGCATGTCGGAAATGATCGGGCGGTGCGTAGCAGGCCAGCAGCGTCTGGCGCTGTCCGCGCAGCTCGTCCAGATCACTGCAGCAGTTCGGCACCGAAACGCCGCCCGGACCGTATCGGGCGGCGGGTCGAAACCTCTGCTGCAGGCGTCGCAGACCAGCCGGGTCAGGCGTTTCCCCCGCCTGACCCGGCAGACCAACAGCGCGCGGCACCCGGGCCAGCAAAAGCTTCACTGCTGCTGTGCCGGGGTGTGCGCCTGCACACGCCATCGCTGCGACAGGCCAGCGGGTACCTGGGCCGCTTCCGCGGGCGGCGAAACCAGCCCGATGCGATGCTGGAACTGCACCGCGGCTGCCAGAGCTCGTCCCGCAGCCGGGCCTCGAAGGCCGGCCAGCCGCCCATCAGCTGCAGGCTGTGGCCCACCTCAGCACGATGCTGTGCGGCGGCCACGCTGACCTGATGGCTGAAGCGAGTGAGCCCAGGCGGCCAGCCACTGCTGCCAGCGTGCCGTGGCCGCACTGCATCGAAGGGCAGGGCGGAGAAATCGGCATGGATGGCGCGCCAGCTCAGCTTCGAAGCCCGGCGCGCAGCCCCAGTCGGGCAGCCCGCCGCGATTGACGGCCAGCAGGCTGCGGCAACTGGCTTCAGCCAACCCATCGATCAGTGCGGGCACTGAGCGGGAACGGAGCTGCGATGCGACAGCGCCACGTCCAGCGACAGCGCCGGCAGACAATGCAGGCCCAGAGCATGGGTCAGCACCTCGCGGCCAGTGATTTGTGCAGCGTCGGCACTCAGCGTAACGGCAGCTGTATGGCGGTAGCGGGCTGCGCAGAGAGCGGTGGCGGTGGCAATATGCAGTGGCTAGATGGCGGTGGCAGCATCATTTTCCGCACGTGCTGGCCGCGCACACGCCACGGCCGTGGCCACTGCTGAAAGCCACCCATGGGCGACGCCTCACGGTATCGCGCACGCGCCAAGCGCAGCGGCTGCGCCAGCTACCGAAGCCCACCCGGCACTTCGCTTTTACTCTGTACAGCCATCAGGCCCGCAACTTCCGCAGCCGCAGCGCGGCCGGAGAGGGCTGCACCACGCACTGTACAGGCAGGGCGTATGGCCAGCGCCAGACACTGCCGCTGGTCGGCCGCCACCTGCAACCGCCCGCAGCGCTGCGTGATCTGCCCCAGCCAGCCAGCCCACGACCGCCGCACAGCTGCCCGAACGCGGGCACTGCTCAAGCCCAGAGCGCATCGGCCGCACCGGTCGTGGCGGCGGCACCGATGACACGCAGCCGCGACAGATCGGCTGCGCGCTGCCACGCTCCGGCAAAGGGCACGAACAGCGGCGCCACCAGCACCACCCGGCGCGGCGCGCGACAGCCGCGCCAGCACCGGCCACAGCAGCTGCAGCGCGGTCCAGCCCCATACCGATACCAGCAGCTCCGGACGGTGCCGCCGCCAGCCCAGCCGCCCATGGGCACCGCACCGCCAGCGCCCGGATGCCCGGTGGCGATGCCGCCACCGGCTGTTTCGGTGCCCACTCGCGCACTGCACCATGCCTGCCGGCGTGCCAGCAGGGAGGCCAGCGTCACGGCCTCCTGCGTTTGCCGGCCAGTGGTATCCGCCCCATTCGCAACGGGCAGCCGTCCACGGCAGCCATGCCACCCGCAGCCATCAGGCCGGTTGGCCTGTGCACGCCGTTCACATGCGCGCGCCCACATTCGCAGCCAGAGCATCCATACCCTGCATTCCTCTCCCTAATGGCCGGCAGATTCCGTAGTAATGTCATGGGCTCCAGTCGGGCCCGGCGCGGCGACCCGCAGTAGATGCCCTCGATGTGGCGAAGTCTTCCACCGGGTCCGGCACGATGGGCCGGTGGCGCGCACGATTGCGCGGCAGCGGCCCGCAGCTGTGCCCGTCGTCACTGTGCCAGGGCCGCTTGATGGTGACGCCCCATCCACCCGCGCAATGACCGTCTGCCCGTGCAGCTCTCCCACTCCGGGCGTGGCCTTTGCCCGCCGCAGATCGCCATCGAGAATGCCGTCGTCGATCATCGAGATCGCCCTGCACGCGCAGCGAAATCCGGCTGCGGCGGAAAAAGGCCAGCGATCCACCTGCGGGTGGCGCTCGATGCGCTCCCCCGGCCGGATGGGCTGGCCCAGCCTGCACACGACCAGCCGAGGTTCAGCGCGTCGTCCGAAGCGGGGACGCGGACGTCACCCAGGCCAGCGAGAGTTCGGTGGACGACGCGCCAAACCAGCGCACAGAAAGGAGACCAGCAAAGCCGGCGGCGTCAATGGCACCGAGCGGAATGGACAGCCCCATGGCGAGTATGTCAGCGACGCCGCCGGTTTTTCCCGGGGAAAGCGTCACGCCGCCCCCAGCACCTCCAGCCCCGCCGGCAGCGGCCAGATGCCCCGCGCCTTGCCGCGCTGTGCCCGATCGGCCCCCGCGCCGCCCGGCGCCTGCGGGTGCTTGGCAGCGCCGGACTGGACCAGCGAGGCGGCCATCAGTTCATTGATGCAGTGAGGGGCGGACCGTGGGTCTGGATGTGCTGGTGCAGGTACTGCAGCACCTGCTGCTGGCGTGCGAGTGAGCTTCGCCGGTGTAAATTATTACGCAATCCGGAAGGGCTGTCACCTTTGCGGGCTGTCAGCCAGACAGATCGGCTTGCGCAGTCTCAGCAGGGCATCTGCGGGCAGCTCCGCGGGAAGCGCTGACCAGACACGCATCAATGCAGTTCTGCGTGCGTCTGTCGATATTCATCGGACGGAAGCCGACACGAAGCAGCACTCAGCGTAACCTGCTCCGCCAGACGGACTGGTTGACATGCACGGGTCCAGGACTTTTTGCCACAATGGAGCCATCCATTGCCGGCAGCTGCCATTGCAGACCCATCATGCATTCAGCGACAGACAGTACATCACAGAGGCATGACCCTGTTCTGAACGCTTTCCTCGAATTTCTGGCGCGCGACATCGCAGCCATCCCGAACGTCTTCAGGCAGTAGACACTGCGCTGCTTGCGCGGATAGACACGCTGACTCGGGGCATCGACATCGATCTCGACCAGCCGCTTGCCGGGGACGACGAATAGCTAAGGAAACCAGTAAATTTCCTGCAAAGATCTCTAGGAGACACAAATGATGCCCCCCGCCATCCATGCTACATATACTGGCGCAACATACCTTCGCACGCGCAGCCGTAGCACACAAATAAACAGCAGCCATCCGAAACGGATCAGGCTGCTCTGTTTTCATTACCATAGTCGAACAAAGCAGCCTGACCATGCCCGCGTGCGGCTGCTCAGGCGTGTGGCGCTCTCGGAGGACATTCATGCAAAATCTCAGCGGCCGGTGCTGCACGGTGACAATGGCAGCACGCTCAAGGCCACCACGGTACCTAGCCATGCTGAACTGGCTGGGTATCCGGCCCTCCCTACTCATGACCGCGCGTCTCGGACGACAATGCATGTGGAGGCGCTGTTCAAAGACGGCCAAGTACCGGCCCGAGTTCCCTGCAGGTGGTGTGGCCCGAGTCTGGATGAGGCTCGGCAGTGGGGGCACCCGGTTCGTGGCCTGGTACAACGACGAGCACCGGCACAGCCAGATTGGCTACGTGACGCCGGCCAGCGACATTGCGGACGGGACGTGGACATTCTGCGGGCCCGGCACCGTCTGTACACGGACGGCGCGCGCTGAACACCATCACGCTGGTCGGGCAATACGCAACTGGCAGCATCACGAGGTCACGCTCAGCGGAGCGTGACAGCGTGCTCAGGCAGCCATCAATCCGCGCGATAACGGACGAGTGGCTGCAGCGATCCATCGGACAACTGCCTTGACTTTCACCGGTCGATAGGTGCCACCGTTTTCCGGCAACAGCGCATGAAACGTTGGACGTATCGCAATTCTCGGGTGAAATTCTCGACAGGGGCAACGATGGCGGGAAAACGCGCAGGACGCTCCTCCAACGGCTGACCGAGATGCAACCGGCGACATGGAATAGGGGTTCAGCGAAGTGTGATGCGGCTTTACGTGGCATCCATGTCGATATCAACCGGCGCCTTTGACTCCAGCATCGTCATCGCGCGTCCCCCACTCAGCTTCCCATCGAGCGGCGGTGGCTGCTGTGCGGCGTTCCCGGAAGGCGAAGCCGTATTAGAACGACAGGGGTTTTCCTGCGGCTTTTTCTGGATATCCGTTTTGCCGTCATCCGGACCAGGAGCAGGAACCGGCGCGGGCTCCGGCACAGGAGAGCGCGAGGTTGCGGCACTAAGCCTGGGGGTAAATTACTGGCTGCTGCGTCTGGGTTGCTCCGGGCGAAGGGCTCACTGCTGGACTGCCGGGCTGGCGTTGTCGGAGAATCAACACCGGAGCAGGCGCTGCCGGCACCGATGTACTGCCAGCATCGGCAACCTGGGCCGTGCCACGACGGTGCAACAGGACTGCTGGGACACCGCGTTACCACCGCCATCACCCCCACCGCCGACGCAGCCAGCCAAAAAGCAGGACTGTGTGTCAAACCGGGGTGTTTACTGACCTGTGTGATGCAGCGTAGTGCGACATCTTCTTTCTCCATTCACAAAAGTGGGAAGGTTCCCGTCGTCGGTCTGCATAGGAACTTCCGATTCCGGGCTACGCCAGCGTGCAGCCGTAGTGGCGGGTGCTCAGTAAAAGCAGCGGGCTCAAGAGAGGGGCGGCCTCCAGCAGACATGCACAGCTCCCCAACCAGCCGCCCGGCGGCAGCCAAAAGACCGATCAACAGCGCCGAGGTGACAGAATTAAGGAATCTCTCATGCTTTTGGATCTTTTTCTGTATCGCTTACTCGTACTAAACCACTGAGTGAAGAGTTTGTTGTTTTTATGAAACCCATACTTCTGTTGCGTGTATCGTCCGGGCACGGCAATGTCACAACTAGACCAGCCGTCGCGGAACAGCGGCAACCGTGAAGGCCTCCTGCAGGGATCATCCATCGCCTCCCCATGCAGAAGCCGACAAGAGCGCCGCGGGCCTGATGCGATTGCTGCGACTTCGCGGTACGCGTGAACGGCCTTTCCTGACAGTCGGGGCGGGCCGGGTATCAGAAGAATGTTTAACGCTTCGAGAAGGTTTGTTGAGCACGGCGCGGGTCGTGGGCGGCTAAAGCAAAGCGAGAGCGATGAGCAGCAATCGTATCCCCGCTCACGACAGCCTCTAGTCTTTAACGGAGCCGTCTTCCATGAATCGCGAGGTCCGGGCGGAGAGTTGCTGCTTCTTTCAGGCGACACGCGGTCGCGGGAGAGCCACCTCCTGCAGCGATGATGCAGCGCCCGTTCTGCATCAATGTCAGAACCGGCGGTCCGGGCCGTCTCACGGCGAAGCCGTCTCGACCCGCTCCTTCCGCTCCGGCTCCAGCGCCAGCGCTGCACAGGCACCTTCCCGCACCACCGCCTCCCACATCCGTGGCATCGAGTCAGCGCGAGGCGTCCCACCCGGCGCCGGCACGTAGCGGCACCTCACCGCCTGCTGCGACATCCACACCCCAGCGCCGCCTCCGGCATCGGCCGCGCGCCAGCCAGATGGCCTACAGCTCCATCGCACTGCAGCGCCAGCAGAAATCGTCGCTGCCTCCGTCTCCACCCCTCGGCCACCACCCGCAGCCCCAGCTGGTGCGCCCAGCTGGATCACTGCACGATGGCCCGCGCGGCGGCCGCACCTCGATGTCGGCCACGAAACTGCGGTCGATCTTCGGCTGCCGCGCCGGCAGCACTGCCGCGAGATAACTCCAGGCTCGAATGGCCCGTCCAGAAATCATCGATGGGCAGGTGCACCCCGATGCGCTGCGGCACTCGAAAGGCACGCTGCGTGCTCTTCGAGTGTCCCTCCATCGCCACTTTCGACTCGGTGATCTCGCGCAGCAGCTGGTGGGCATCTCACCGGTGACGGGTCAGGGAGCCGATTCGATGCGGTGCACCAGATCCTCCGTGCGCGGCTGATGCCGACAGGTTGATGGCCACACTCATCAGCATGCCCTGGTCCGCGACGCGTCTGCCGTGCAGCTCTCCTCCGATCCGCAGTTGCCCAGCCGTTGGTCAGCCCAGACGCTCCGGCAGTGAGGAATAGAGTACATTGGGACCGATCGTGCCGCGTGTGGGATGCTGCCCAAGCGCAGCAGCGCGCCTCCACCCCCTGCGGGCGGCCCAGCCCTTGCGCCTCCGTCGTGGAGGCTGTGTGGTGCAGCGGCAGCTCGTTGCGCTCCACGGCGTAGCGCAGGTCGTGCTGCGAGGCCAGCCGCTCCTGCACGCCTTCGTTCATCCGCGACTCGAACCAGCGCATGCAGGTGTGTGCCCGCCGGCCCGCACGCGGTGTACACGCCGCCATCGGCATGCATCACCAGCTGGTGACGGTCGCCATGGTCGGGGTAGAAGGCCACCCCGACCGAGCAGGCCAGCGACACCTTGTGGCCATGAACCTCCAGCGGTTCGGCCACCAGCCCGATGATCCGAGCTGGCCAGGGCGGCACAGTCGGCACACCGGAGACATCCTCATCAGCAGCACGAACTCGTCCCCCGCCGATGCGGGCCACGGTGTCGCTGTCACGGGTGGCCACGCCGCGAGGCGACGGGCCACTTCCTTCAGTACCTCGTCCCCACGGCATGGCCCAGCAGGTCGTTGACCGGCGGCAAGCCGTCAGGTCGACGAAAGCACCGCCATCTTGCGGGGCTCGCGCTTGAGGCGGTTGTCCAGGTTGCGCTCGTAGCGCTGCAGGGCGTGGCTGAGGCGATCTTCGAACAGCAGGCGGTTGGGCAGGCCGGTGAGCGGATCGATGAAGGCCCGCTGGCGCAGTTCCTCGTTGGCCGATTCCAGCTTCAGGTTGGCCAGCGACAGCGAGCGCGCATGCGCGCATCCAGAATGGAGGTGAACAGCGTCATGGTCAGCAGCGCCACCACGACGAAGGCCACCACCGTGCCCAGCTGGGTGCCCGCCAGCGCGCCGGCACTCAGACACACCGAATCCAGCGGAAAGCTGGCGGCCGCCATGCCGGTATAGTGCATGCCGCTGATGGCCGCCCCCATCACCACGGCGGCCACCGGCTGCAGGAACAGGCTGCGCGCCTCGCTCACCGTGCCGAGCCAGCCGAAGATCAGCAGGGCGCCGGCCGAGGCACCACCGCAATGGCCGCCGAGGCCCGCGATCAGCCAGGGATCCCAGACGATCAGCGGTGTCATGTCAGCGCCGCCATGCCCAGATGATGCATGGCACGGATGCCGATCCCCATCAGCAGCGACGCCCCGCCCAGATCGCGCCACGAGGGCCGGCCCGCCGCTGGCACGTACGAAATAGCCACCCGCCGAGACGCCCCACGGCCGTCACCCACGACAGCACGGTCAGCCCACCGTCTAGCCCAGCTCGATGGGCAGCGAGAAGCCAGCATGCCCACGAAGTGCATGCACCAGATGCCGGTACCCATGGTGGGCGAGCCGCCCACCCGCCAGGTCATGGCCACCCGGCGGTCGTGGTTGCGCACGCGCTCGGGCCAGATCGAGCCGCCACATATGAGGCAAACATGGCGATCAGCACTCGCAGGCCGTCACCACACCGGGGTAGGAAGCAGGCAGAAATTCCAACGAAGGCCTCGCTGAGGCGTGTCGGGCTGATGGTAGAGTCATGGGACGCGTTCGTCCCGGCGCTGCTCCCAGATCCGTGCGCCGCTGGCGTTACCTGCCTGGCAGGGACGCAAGCCGCATGCCCTGTCGGCACATGGCTGGAGCCTGAGCGGGGACAAAATCGTCATGACACACCCTTGATACCGGAAAAAGTCACACGCTCACCGTACCGGCTGCCGGCCGGTCGCTGCGGGCCGGGCCAGCGGCGCCCCTGGTCCCGTGTCGGCGCGTGCCATGGCCCCATTCACGGCCCTGCCACAGGCACGGCCAGCCACGCCAGCACCGGGCATATACGGTGGGACAATCTTTCAACACCTCCGCCAACGGCTATAGAATGGGCCGACGGTTTTTCTCCACCTTACCGGGACGTGCCGTTCAGTCTCCCTGCAGGCCAGCCATTCGGCGCATGCTGCCGGGCCGCCCGCATGATGGGGGCTGTCCGCGGCCTCACTGCATCCGGCCTGCCTGCGCCGGGCCCTGTCATGAGCGACGTAGCCCTCACCATCTGCCTGCTTTCCCTGGTGGCCGTGCTCGGCCTGGCCATTGGACACATCCGCATCCGCGGCATCAGCCTGGGTATCGGTGGCGTCCTGTTCGGCGGCATTCTGGTGGGGCACTGGCTCAAACTATCGACTTCGTGCTCAGCGAGCACACGCTGCACTTCATCCAGGAATTCGGCCTGATTCTCTTCGTCTACACCATCGGCAACCAGGTGGGGGCCGGGCTTCTTTGCGTCGCTGCGGCACAGCGGGCTGCGTCTCAACGGGTGGCCAGTGGCCATCGTGGCACTCAGTGGCGTGCTGGTGGTGGCCCTGCACCTGGGCAAGGACGTGCCACTAGGGGTGATTCTGGGCATCTTCTCCGGGGCGGTCACCAGCACGCCCTCGCTGGGGAGCCGGGCGCAGCAGACGCTGGCCGAGCTGGGTGGCGAAGCAGGCCACCGAGGGTGATGGGCATGGGGCCTATGCCATTGCCTACCCGATCGGCATTCTGGGCATCCTGTTCACCATGTGGCATGATCCGGCTGGTGTTTCGCATCGACATCGCCGCCGAGGCCCGCATGAGCACGGAGAGCCTCAGCAAGCGCCAGCACGGGCTGGAGAGCTGCAACCTGCGCATCACCAGCACCAAGCTCTGGACGGGGTGCGCATCTCCGACATTCCGATTTCGACCGGACGACGTGATGTACGGCTGCGCCGGGGCGGCAGTTCTTCATTCCCCGTGCTGGATACCCGGCTGGCGCTGGGCGACGTGCTTGTATCTGGTGGGAGCACCACCGGCATTGCGGCGCATGCAGCATGATCATCGGCGAGGGGTTCGTCGACAGCACCCCCATCCACAACACGGCCTACCGCTCGGAACGGGCGGCGTGGTCATAACGAGGCCGTGATCAGCAAGAAGATCCGTCACCTGAACGCTGCGGTCCAACCGACCGCGTGGTGATCTCGCGCCTGAACCGGGCCGGTATCGAACTGGTGCCCACCGGCGGCATGACGCTGCAGTTCGGCGACGTGATCAACCTGGTGGGCCGGCAGGAAGACATCGAGACCGTGATGGCGCTGGTGGGCAACGCCCAGCAGAAGCTGCAGCAGGTGCAGATGCTGCCCGTGTTCGTCGGCATCGGTCTGGGCGTGCTGCTGGGCTCCATTCCCGTGTCGGTGCCGGGGCTGCCGGTGGCGCTGGGCTGGAGTCTGGCCGGCGGGCCGCTGGTGGCGGCCATCGTGCTGGCGCGGATCGGCACCATCGGCAAGGTGCACTGGTTCGTGCCCCCCAGTGCCAACCTGGCGCTGCGCGAGATCGGCATCGTGCTGTTCCTGTCGGTGGTGGGCCTGAAGGCTGGCGGGCATTTCTTCCAGACGCTGCTCAGCCACGACGGTCTGACCTGGATGGGCTATGGTGCACTGATCACCCTCATCCCGCTGCTCGTCGTGGGCTTTCTGGCCCGCTGGCGCGTCAAGCTCAACTACCTCACGCTCTGCGGTCTGCTGGCCGGTTCGATGACCGATCCCCCGGCCCTGGCCTTTGCCAACGGCCTGCGCGAGGAGAGCGGGGCACCGGCCCTGGCCCATGCCACCGTCTACCCACTGGTGATGTTTTTGCGGATCATCCTGCCGCAGGTACTGGCGGTGCTGCTGTGGGCGGGGTAGGGCAGAGTACGCCCAAAACGGGGAAGCGCGTGGGCAAACATAACCATGACACGCCAGACACGCGCCCCGGAAGCCGGACGCCGGTCCACTTCCGGGGATTTTTGCCAGTACGGCAGACCCGCCACGGCGGCCCTGGAGGAGTAAGATGGCGGAAAGGAAAAATGAGGCAGGCCAGATCCCGCAGAGATTCGCCTCATGCCGATGAAAGCCGCTGGCCCGGGGACCAGCGCATAGTTATCGGACAGCTTTTTAAAGAGACTTCACTGACTGCCGTCCCCGTGCTGCGCAATTACATCGCCGGCACCTTCACCGACAGCGCCGACCCTGCTCGACGTGACCAACCCCGCCACCGGTGCCCTGCTGGCCGGGCTCCCCAGTCCACCCAGGGCGATGTGGACCAGGGCATCACGGCCCATGGCGCCCGGCAGGCGTGGGCAGCGCCGGCCCGCCATCGAACGGGCCCAGTACCCTGCGTCGCGTGGCCAGCCGCATCCCGCGACAACGCCACGCATCGCCCGCACCTGACCGAGGGCAGGGCAAGATCAGCAGCCTGGCCGCCGTGGAGTTGCCTTCACCGCCGACTACATGGATTACATGGCCGAGTAGGGCACGCCGCATCGAGGGCGGATCATCACCGCAGCGACCGTCCGACGAACAGATCTGCTGCTGCGCCAGGCCGATGGGAGTGGTGGGTTAGCATCCCTGCCGTGGAATTTTTCCGTTCTTCCTGATCGCCCGCAAGATGGACGCGGCCTGGTGACCGGCAACACCCTCGTCACCGGCCCAGCGAAACGCCCATCAACTGCCACCTGTTCACCGAGCTGCTGGCCCAGTGCGAGCTGCCCGGCGTCTCAACGTGGTCTACGGGCGGGGCACGACCGGAGCAGCCATGGCCTCCCATGCAGGCGTGGACATCGATCAGCTTCACCGGCAGCGTGGCTACCCGGTGAACGCATCGCGGCAGCAGCGGCCCCGTACATCACCAAGCTCAATCTGGAACGCTGGGTGGCTTGAGGCCCCCGCCATCGTGCTGGCCGATGCCGCGCTGGCACTGGCCGTCCATGCCGTTCACGCGGCTCGCGCGTCATCAGCGCACCGGCCAGGTAGCGGCATGCAACTGCGTCGAGCGCGTCTCTGATATGGAGCGGCCGGTGGCCCGACAGATTCATCTGCCCGCCTGGCCGAGGCCATGGCCGCCACCCGCTACGGCGACCCGCTCGGGGGCGACGACGAGGTGGAGATGGGGCTGATCAACCGCAAGGGCACGACAGCGGCGGCGGCCAGCGTGCGCCACGGGCCGTGGACGACGGCGCCACCGTCGTCACCGGCGGCCCGCATTGCCACCGACACGGGCGGGGCTTTGCTACCAGCCCACGGTGCTGACCAACTGCCACAATGGCATGGACATCATGCGTCGCGAGATTTTCGGGCCCGTGGTCCGGTTCAGGTGGTGGATGATCTGGACGAGGCCATCACGCGGCCAACGATTGCGACTACGGCCTGACTCTCGGTTTATACCCGCGATCTGGGCAAGGCCATGGGCCATGCGAACTGGTTTTGGCGAAGGCCTACATCAACCGCGGGAACTTCGAGGCCATGCAGGGTTTTTCACGCCGGCGTGCGCAAGTCGGCCTGGGCGGTGCCGACGGCAAGCACGGGCTGTACGGTACACCCATGTACGCGGTGGTGTACCTGCAGGGCTGAGAGTGATCAGGCCCTGCGTGCGGGCCTTGCATTCTCCGGAACATCCTATAATCGTCTTTTCGGTGCGGGATTAGCTCAGTTGGTGGAGCGCAACCTTGCTAAGGTTGAGGTCGCGAGGTTCGAACTCGTTTCGCTCCAGTTTCAGCGCCAGGTTCATGCCGCTGGCGGCCTTTTTGCGTCTGTGGGCGCCTGCGCCCTGCTATGGACAGGAACCCGTTGCACCCTTCGACCACCTGTGCGATGCAGACATCCGCACCATGTACGGATGCTGGTGCCATGACGGTACCGCCGCATGCCCTGCGTGTGACCCGTCATCGGCCGTCTGTTTGACCTGGGTCAGCGCCGGCATCGGCTTCAGCGATGCCACCCAGTTCCGCCTCTTCGAGGAAGACACCCTGGCTGATGCTGCGGCCATCGGTGAGTTGAGCGCATCGTCGCGAAAGTCGGGCTCGCATCGCGCCTACCTGTGGGTGTATGCCAGCACCCGGTACGATGATCTCAGGCCGTGGTCTACGATCTGACCGAGAGCCGCTCAGGCCAACACTGCCGCACCTTCCTGGGCGACTGGCAAAGGCAAGCTGATCTGCGATGACTACGCCGGCTACAAGGCCTGCTTTGCCCAGGGGATCACCGAACTGGGCTGCATGGCGCACGCCCGGCGCAAGTTCTTCGAGGTCTTTGCCAGCAACAAAAAGCCCGGTAGCTGGGCACGCCCTGGACAGCATCAGGCGCTGTACCGCATTGAGCGCAAGGCCGGGCGGCTCAAGGCCGACGATCGGCGAAGGCTGCGACAGAAAGCGCGCCGTACCGATTCTGGATGCGCTGCATGGGTGGCTCAAGCAGCAGCGCGAACTCGTGCCACCCGGCAGCGCCATTGCCAACGCCATTGACTACAGCCTCAGACGTTGGCAGGCCCTGACACGCTATGTGGACGACGGTCACGCGGTGATCGTGGTGGTGTGGGGGTGGTGGGTGGTTTGTTGGGTTTGGTTGGGGTGTTTGTTGGTTTTTTTTGGGGTGGTTTGTGGTTTGGTTGTTGGTTGGGGTTGGGGTTGGGGGTTGTTTTTTTGTGGTGGGTTTGGGGTTGTTGTTGTGGTTGGTTTGGGTGGGTGTGGTGTTGTGGTGGGTTGGTGTGTGTTTGGGTGGTGGGTTGTTTTTTTTGGGGGGGTGTGTGTTTGTGTGTGGTTTTGGTTTGGTTTTGGGGGTGTGGGGTGGTGTGGTGGTGTTGTTTGGTGTGGTGGGTTTTTTGTTGTGGTTTGGGTGGGGGTGGTTGGTGTTTTGGTTTTGTTGGGGTGGTTGGGTTGTGTTGGTGGTGGGTGGTGGGGGGTGGGTTGGGTGGGGGTGGTGGGGGGTGGTTTGTGTTGGGGGTTGTGGGTTTGTTGGTGTGTGGGTGGTGTGGGTTGGTTGTGTGGGTTGGGGTGTTTGGGGTGTGTTGGAGTCATAGATCGGTATCCACCACCTCACGGGCACCCCGATACGGCAATGCCAAAATGGATGCCGCCGCGATGCCATCTTCGCGTCCGACTGCCCCTCACGAAAGCCATACTCGCCACCGGAACATAGATGTCTTTCGAAGATCGGTCCCGGTATCGCGCAGCATGGCCATCACCGCACAACACGGTCACGGATGGTGGATGTCAGGCGCCAGCCCGCCACTTGCTTTCGGAATCCATACACGGCAGGTGGGCTTGCTCGATACTGCCCGGTACGCAAGCTCCTGCCTCAGTCTTTGCAAGCTGCAGTGTCTCATCCCAGTGCCTCGACGTCCCGAGTACGTCTCGGCCATCTACCCCGGCGGTGTCATTTCGAGTTCCGGCGGCGCGTCGCTCAGGCTTCGTGGCCAGGTACGTCTGCCCGGCACACCTTGTCCCCACGAGACTGTAGAACCGATGAGCTGCCGGCTCTTGGCTTTCGCCCGTAACACGCCTCTGCGGGTCCGGAACCAGAATCAGGCGGGGTTGCTGAGCTTTGCCAATCCCCGGCTCTTCCTGCTTTGCGTATCGCACTCGCAACAGCCTTCGGCTCGGCCAGCAGTACCCGGCTTTTCCATCACCACTGCGCATCCGCCATCCACGACAGCCGCCGCACTCGCGCGCGGGTCGGCGTGTTGCTGGACTACGCCACTCCGGCACCGTCGTGGACTCCCTTTGTTGCACGATTGATCATTCGTCATGCGTGCTCGCCACCACTACCGGTGGATGCGGCACGGCTCATTACGCTCGCTTGCGTACCGCCAGCGGCCTTCCTCGTTGCTATAGCGAGTCGGCACCATTGGCGATTTCGAGGCCTGCTCAGTGTACCCATTTGCGACCTTCGCTGCAGCCTGGCTGACCCCCTGCTGGGGCCTCAAGGAGTGCTTCAGTCCATTCGTTACCTCCTGCACCGCTCCCCTGTGCCCGGCCGGAGCGCAGTTGGCGGGTCGGACTTTCCTCCGACGGAACAATCGTGCCTCGGCAAGGCACACTACAACAATCACCGTGAGAACCTCGTGCGCCCGGTGGCGCTGGGCCTGCAGAACCGGCTCTTTGCCGGATCACTGCGGGCCGGCCAGCGCGCGGCTGCCGTCATGAGCCTGATCCAGTCGGCTGTGCTCAACGCGGGCATGACCCGTACGCCTACCGTAAGCGGCCAGCCATCACACTACAGCGCTCAACGGCAAAAGAGGCGCCCCACCCCGATTCAGATGGACGCCCTTTGCTACAGGCCGTGCAGGTCAGCACCGGTACCGGCGTGCCAGCCTCCGCGCTCGACCGTCGTGTCGTGCTGCACCGGCGGTCTTCACCGGTGCGGCAGCAGCCCGATCCGGTTCATGGGCTGCGTCGGCAGTCGCGTCAGCACATGCCGGTCGAGCTGCCAATGGGTCGTGATCATTGGGTTTTCGCCGTCTGATCAGGCTGCATGATGGCCGCCGCACGCTGGCCAGCTCGCAGCGAGCCGGTGAACAGCCAGTTGTGACGACCCACGGCCACCGGCCGCATGCCGCCGGCGTGCGTTGTCCATCGGGCAGCCGCCCGTCATCCAGAAAAGCGCATCAATGCAGCTCTGGCGTTTGAGATTGTAGTCGATGGCTTTGGCCAGTTTGTGCCGTTGGCCACCTTCTGCCGTTGCAGACCCAGCCAGGTGAAGAAGGCATCGACTTGGGGCTTGAGTTCCGCCGTCTCGAGCGCGATGCGCTCCTCGACATCCAGATCGCGGATCCCGCTCGAAGGCGTAGAACGACTTTGATGTAGCCCAGCGCCCTCTTCGGCCAGCGGGCTTTTGCTGTGATCCAGTGATCGTGGAACCCTGCGCCGGGCGTGCGCCATGCAGCCCACCGGTCGATGCCCTGCCGGAATCCCTTCTTGTAGCCGCCAAAGTCATCGCAGACCAGGGCGCCCTTCCAGTCGTCCAGAAAGCCCCGGCATTCTGCGCGGCCCGGTTGTCGCTGAAGTGGTAGACCACCGCCCGGATGGCCTCTTTTCTCCCCAGGCACGAAGGTCCACAGCCAGCCCTTGCCAGCCTTCCTGCCCTCTTTGGGGATCAGTCAGAATCCCTGATGGGGGTTTTCGTCGCGTGCAGAACGCCCTGTCTCGAGCAATTCCGCGCAGGGCATCCACGAGCGGTTGCAGCGCCACACCACACTGACCCACGCAGCTGCCCAGCGTGGGAACGGGGCAATCGTCAGGCCCGCCCGACCATAGATGGCTTTCCTGACGGTATAGCGGCAGGTGGTCGCCATACTTGCTGACCGGCACGTGCGCCAGCAGCCTCGGGGTGGCGATCCCTTGTCGATGATGCACGGCGGCATCGGCGCCTGTCTCGATGCGTTCGCAGTTCGCAGGCCCAGATGCCACGCTTGTGGTGCTCGACGAAGAAGGTACCCGGACGTAGCCCAGTTTCTCTGCTCATCATCGCGCACGTGTTTGAGGCGCAGCCACGAGGCAGCTCCTGTTGGCCGGGTCGTGACGGATCTCGGTACGTGGCAGCCCCGGCGGCAGGGGCTGGCGTTTGGGCTGGCGATGGGACTGCTTTTCCTCGCGGGGCGCCGATCTGGAAAGCTGTGTCTCGACCGCGGCCAGATCCTCGTCGATGGCCCCTCTCGAACAGCAGTCCTGGATGCCGGCGAGCCTTCGCTCTTTTGCCGAAGCGGATGCGGCGCAGGTACGCCAGCTCGACCTTGAGCTTTTCGTTCTCGACCGTGGTGAAGCGGATTTTTCGTCGCGCTGAGCCAGTTCCCAGCTGTTGCTGTTCGAGAATCTGCTGCTTCTGGCACAGATCGTCCGCCTGCTGCTGCAGTTGCTGCATCAGCGAGGCGGTGAACTCGCGCAGCTGCTGCGCATCCATGTGCGCGATGTCAGCGGTGAGTTCTGCAGGGAAGCGGGCCGTCTCATGGGGCACAGTAGCCGGTGTTGCCGCCGCCTGCCATCGGAGATTTCCGGTTGAGACCGCGGGGCAAATCCATGAGCGAGACGGTCACGATCACCGGAATCACCGGTCACGATGCCGGAACGACCGGCCACATTGACCGGAACCGGTGCCGAATCCCTGAATCAGGCTGCGGTGATGATGCCCGCCGACCGGGGCAGCTGCCAGGGCAACCCAAGCACCAGGGCCTGCAGCTGCTGCTCGCTGATCTGCAGATGGTGCTCATCGCCGGCGGGCCATCTGAATGCAGTACCCTCGTTGAGAGCGACGGGCTGCCGTGCCAGATGCCCACGCCATCATGCACCAGAACCTTGAGCCGGTTGGCGCGACGGTTGGCAAAGACGTAGGCTGATGCGGGTGGGCTGCGCCGAAGACGCGGACGACGCGAACCAGCATCGAGTCCATGCCGGCACGCATGTCGGCTGGCTCCACGGCCAGCCAGATGGCATCGATGCGGATCATGCCAGCACCTGCCTGACCCAGGCGGCCGAGTCCTGTGCATGGCTGATCGGCCAGTGGATGGAAAGCTCGGTACCACCCCGTTTGAGTTCGATGCGCAGCCCGATCGGCGCTGACACGCCCGCGTGGGCGACTGGCGGTTGCCCGGTGCGTGGGGCGTTCGCTGCGTTCACGGCGGAGCTGATGATGACGACGCCAGCATCAGAGGGACGAAAATCGATCAGCGGCGGCGGCTGCATCGGCAGCAGAAGGGGCAGCTGTGCCTCGGCCGGCCTCCTGGCGGTAACTACGCAGCCACTCTGCGCAGCGACCGGGACTGATGTCGTTGCTGCGCAACGTGCGGCAGCGATTCTCCGGAGTGCAGGCACTGGCGGCAACCCTCGGCCCTGAAGGCCCTGGGTGAGCTGCGACGCGCACGGCCAGCGGGCGTAACGCGGTGTTGGTGAACATGGCGACCTCCTCTAGTGAAAGGGGGTCACTATCGCCTGTGGGCTATGTGGCGTTCAAGATGTAGATCACCGCGCGTTTACCGCCCACCTGAAGGACGTGCTCACGCGTCTACCGATAACAGCACAGGACATTGGCGAGCTGCCGCCGCATAACTGGCGGCCGGCACAGGGGCTGATCAGGCGAGGAGCGCCACACGCCCTTCCTTCGATGGGGAACCGCTGCGGTGGCTGGCGTCAAGGTGGGGTTGGGCGATGCTTACAGCTGGTACAACGATGAACACCGCCATCGGGAGATCGGCCACGTGACCCCGAATCAGCGCCACAACGACCAGAGCCCAGGTGCTGGAGCAGCGGCGTCAGGTTCCGAGAGCAGCCCGCCAACGGCATCCGGAGCGCTGGAGCCGGGCGTGAGGCGCTGAAGGAACCTGCCGAGGTCTGGCTCAACAAGCGCGAGAAGGACAGGTCGGTTGCATAGGCCTGAACCCGTTTATGGCGACATTCTGAACCCTCAGAAATTCCCCATCTTCTTCTGAAAGTTGGCCAGCGCAGTGCGGTCCGCTTTGTCTAGCGTGAGATTTGCCTAATCAATGAGCAGTGTCTTCGCTTGATGGACGCAGCTCAGCCGCTTGTGTCGCCCAGAATGAGCGTTTTCGCCCCTTCGGGCATCAGAAGGCCCAGGTTTCAGTCCTTTGCAGCACACCAGTCGCTTGATGTGTAGCAGAGCGCCATCATCGTCATCGCAAACCCAGCCCTTGTACGACCGATCGTGCGTACCATCTTGCCTCCCATCTGCTCGATGCCAGCAAACACGTGCTCAACACGGCATCGCATCCTCGACAACCTGCGGTTGCGTTGTTCATCGCGCTGCGTCAGCGCCTTGCTCTTGCCGGCCCTTTTCAGAATGCCATCGCGCAGCCCTCTGTCTTTGAGCTCGGCACGCAGCGCCTGCGACGAGTACGCCTTGTCCGCATACACCACCCGTGCCGTGTTTCGCTCATCGAGCAGCCCCTTCGCATGCCGGCTGTCATGCACTCTGGCCGTATCGGTCTCGACCCTGCGGATCAGCTTGTACCGACCGTCCACGTTCACCGACAGCTTGTAGCCGAAGTGGCTCTTGCCATTCTTCTTCGTCCAGCTCGCATCCACATCCTTCTGCCGACGCTTGGCATCGTTCCAGTCCTCGGGTACATTCCCCTTGCCGGACCTGTTTCATTCTCCTGCCGGCTGTTGCGCTGTACCGGCGCCTTCACCAGGGTCGCATCGATGATCTGTCCGCCTCTGGCAATGAACCCCTGCGGGCCAGCTGCTCGGCCATCTCGCCAAACAGCGCCTGCGCTCCTGCCTGACCTACCCGGTTCTCGAAATGCCAGATCGTGGTCCTGTCCGGTACCCTCAACGCATCGTCCAGACCACAGAAGCGCTTGTAGCTCATCCTGTCGAGCAGCTGATACTCCATCTGCTCGTCCGACAGGTTATACAGTCGCTTCAGAACCAGTATCCGCACCATTGTCTCCGTCGGGTAAGGCGGCCGGCCTCCTTTTCGTTCTGTCTCGGCCTCGGTACGCTTTCGTCCACCCTGGCGGCCAGCGTTGCGAAATCGACATGGCGCTCGATCTCCTGCAGCGGATCTCCCAGCTCATCCAGCTTCTGATGGTGTGCCTCATGCGCAAACAGATCTGTCTTTATCGCTGCGCTCTTCCGGTTCTTCATCATCTGCCACCCGTGCTTTCATGCCGACCAGTCTAGCCTGATCTGCGGCTGGCGAGGCGGATGAAGGGGTTTTCGAGAGTTCCCTTCAGTGTGTCTCCCGGATGGCGCGACGGCGATGAGGCAGGATCTCCACCAGATAGGTGTCCAGATCCTGCACGTTCATGCTGTCCCAAGCGGAATTGAACATCATGCGGGTGAAGCTGCGGCCGACAGGTTCCCACCTGTGGGCGGCCAGGGTGGCGTTCTGGTTGCTGTCCCACAGGTGGTGCAGGTTGGCGATGGAAAGCACCTTCGGCGTGGATTCTCCAGGCTGAAGGCGAACATCTTGCGGTGGAACCACTTGCGGTCAGCGATCATCTTCGCGCAGGTTGTTGGACACTCGTTTGCCATAGTCCGCCGAACCAGACCACACCAGCCGGGTCGCTGCATAGCGCGCCCTGACACCTGCACGCCGGTGTCGGTGCTCGTGGCCGAAGCTGCGGTCAGCAGCGTGGTCTTCTCGCCGGTCGTCGGTTCGCCGGGCGAACAGGTGGTGCGGGTCGCTGTACACGTCGAAAGCCACGATACATGTCCCAGCCCTCGGGCGTTGCGTGCCACGTCGCCATAGTGCTGCAACAGCGTCAGCGAGACCGCGGCTGTTGCCGGAGTCTTTGCGTTGTATGCAGAGAAGTCGCGCGCTTTGGTAGGCATGCCACGCCGATCGGGATAGGTGTGCTGGGCCCGCGCAGTACTTGCTGCCTGCGCTAAGGACTGGTGGGTGACATATTCCAGCCGGCCCGGCAGACCGTCCCGCCGAGCGTTCCGATGATCTGGCCGTTTCGCCGGGTCCCGTGGTGAACCAGACCCCGACCGGTCCAGTGATCTCGACCTTCCCAGTTTGCCGCCGGCGGCCATGAAACACCAGGTGCCGCCATCGTCCGACGGGGTGCGCCGCCACGCATGCGGCATGGCGTGGCATCAGGCGCAGCGCTTCTTCACTTCGGCCGACCTGTCGGCCACCACCTGTTCAGCACGATCGGTGCCGCTGGAAAGATCGACGGTCGGGCGAAGGATTTTCATGCCCTCACCGTCGTCGCGTTCAGATACGCGTTACACGCTACGCGCGGATCCTGATCCTGCGGTTCGGCATTCTGGACGTGTCCAGCTTTCTTCGGTACCGACCGGTCCGTGCATCTGCGGACGCTGCCATTCGCCGTGGTTGGTGCGCATGTGCGCGCACCGTCGTCGGCGTTGAAGAGGCCTGTTGGGCGGAAATGCGGTGTGCGTGCGATGTTCCGGGATGCGTCCCCGGCCTGCTGGGTGAGGCGCACCATCCCCAGCAGTGCCAGGTGGGGTCTTCGGTGGCCAGGCACCGGTGGCAGGGCACGCGGCGTGGCGGGCATGGCACCCACGTCGGTGCCGCGTGAGCGGAGGTGCGCCGCTCCAGGATCGAGGCACAGAGCGGGCTGGTACCCGAGAGATCGGTCCACCGAGGGTGGTGCGACTGAAGTCCGTGTCGATGGCTGGCGCCGCAGTGGACATGCGCCACCGCTTGCGCATTTCGCCGGACGTGAAATGCGTGGGCGGCCGCCTCCGCCCTGGGCTGTGGTTTCCGAGATGCCGCTGGCCGAGGGGATCATGGCGCGCATGGACCGCTCAGGCGGCCAGATCTCCGGCAGCAGGGGAGAATGGCAGCTTTCTGGCAACGTGCACGGCTCGTTTTCCGCGCGCGCCGAGACTCGGAGGGGCTGCCATGGCGCTGAAGCGGCATCAGATGTCTGCGGTGTTCCCGCTTTGGGTCCACAAGCTGTTTGCGGTTGCTTTCCTCGGATCAGGAGGCAGCCTCGCCGCCGGCATCGGATCCGTCGTTCAGACCGCAGGCCTGGCCGTCAGGGCAGCACAGGGTCATCAACAGCGCAGCCGTTGGCAGGCCTCGGGGAAACAAATCAGGGATCGTGTGCGATCGGACACGATGCGTGAGGGAGAATCTGTCGGCTGGATGCTGTGACGTGAGGCGACCGTGCAGTTCTCTGCCGCAAGCGGCGAAAATCCGGATCCTCTGAATCAGGAATCATGCGGGTTTGGGAGGTGCCATGCTGTACCGGACGATCTCGTACTCGTTTTGCGCAGTCCGTTCACCATGACATGTGTGGTCTGCGCATCGACATCGTGGCGTCAGAGATGTTATGGACTGTGCTGAAACGACAGATCTTCCTGGGTGCCCACGCGTGCGGTATCTGGCGGGTTTGCAGCTTTTTCAGGACAGTTACTGTGCCTTCGGTGTTGGGCGAGCAGGACTATGATCAGTTCGTTGTTGCATGTCCGTCTTGTTGTGTCGCTGGTGCCCCACCTGTTTGTGGCCTGCCTGTTTCGTTGGTCTTGCTCCATTCATTTCCTGGGGTTTCGCGCGGATCAGGGCCTGGTGGTGATGGCGGTCGGAACGCTTCCTGATCGGCCGTGCTGCTGCCGTTCAGGTGGGTGAACAGCATGCGGGTGAAGTTGCGATTGACGTTGGCCTGTGGTTCGGCCTCGTGTTGGAATGCGTCACTGTTGGCGTAGGCGATGGAGCGGATGTTGGGTTCTTGGTCAGACTCACGGCGAACAGTTTGCGGTGAAGCCGTTGGCGGCGTTCGTCGTGCCAGGCCCTGCGCTGCTGTCATCGGCAGGGTGCTCGGCATGGGTGGAGACCAGCGCAGCCGGGTCTGTTGTGAGCGCTCCGGAAATGTGCGGGGCTGTTGCGGTGCGGCCCGATGTGGTGGAGAACGAGGCGTGCGCTGACCGGTTTCGGAGTCCTGCGTGACGTCGCTTCGTTGCTCTGGTGGTCCACCGGGGCGTGGGTGTATTGTGCGGGTCGAGGGCGATGTCAGGTGTTCGGACGTGGTGTGCGGTTGGCCAGGCATCGGGGTGCTGGTGCTGTAGGGCGCCTGGTCGCGTCGATAGGATCGAGGTGCCCGGGCCGGTGGCTGGGGTGTGCGAGACCGCAGTATTGCTGGGGCTCATGCTCCGTGGTCGGGCGTGCCGTCTGGCTCGGGTGCCGTGATGCGCTGCTCTGCAGGTCAGGTGAGGCAACGATTCCCCACAACTTTCTCAATGAAATCAACATGACAAGAGAATCGCCCATAATTCAGAGGAAGAGAACGAGGCAAAGCCGAACCGGAGGACGCTGCAATGGGCAAGGCAGATCGGACAGAGGTTGAAGTGCAGGATCTGGGTACCCAGTGGGTTGACGAAGAGATCAGTGGCGCGCAGATGCCGGATGCGCGTCTGAAGGCACGCCTGGGCGAGATCATGCGTCATCTCGGCAAGGATGTGACCAACTCGATTCCGTCCTCGTTCGAGGATTGGGCTGCGACGAAAGCAGCGTACCGGATGCTGTCCAATGATCGGGTGGACGTCCAGGCGATCATTTCGGGGCACCTGCAGGCCACACGGCGTCGCGTGCAACAAAGCGAGGGGCAGATTCTGGTGCTGCACGATACAACCTCGTTCACGTTTGATCGGCTGTATCCAGAGGATGTGGGTTTTTTGGGCAGGCTGGCGGGAGCCGAGGAGGAGACGCGGATCTGCGGGATGCTGATGCACGCGAGTCTGGCCATCACGCAGGATGCGCTGCCCCTGGGGCTGTGTGCGCTGCAGTTCTGGAACCGGCAGGAATTCAGCAAGGATCAGGCAGCAGGCAGGGCCGCGCGCAAGCGTGTCGAGGACAGGGAAAGTCATCGCTGGGTCGAGGGGCTGCAGCAGGCCACGGCGTTGCTGCAGGCGGAGTCCGGGCGATGCGTGCACATCGCGGACCGCGGCGACATCTACGCGCTGTTTTACGCGGCCAGGGAGCTGGGCACACATTTCCTGGTGCGCACCAGCACGGATCGCCCGACAGGTAACGGCCAGCAGACAGTGGAAGAGGAGATGGCCGACGCGCCGGTCAAGGGCCTGCACCGGGTGTTCTTTCGTGATCGTTGGGGCCATGCGCACGAGGCGACCATGACGCTGCGTCATCGGCGTCTGCGGATACGGCCGCCGCAGGAGCACAGGGCGTTGCCCGAGCTGACGCTGACGGTACTGCACGCCACGGAGCGAGGCGCGCCGCTCAATCGCAAGCCCCTGAGCTGGAAGCTGATCACGGATCTGCCGGTTCAGTCGCGCGAGCAGGCCATCGAGAAGCTGGACTGGTATGCGATGCGCTGGAACATCGAGACGTTCTTCAAGGTGATGAAATCGGGCTGCAAGGCCGAGGACGCGCAGCTTCGCACCGCAGAACGGTTGAGCAACCTGATGGCGGTGTACTGCATTCTGTCATGGCGGCTGATGTGGATGACGATGCTCAATCGCCTTGAACCCGAGGCCGACCCGAGGGTGGTGTTCACGGAGCAGGAGATCCGGGCTCTGAAGGCGCTGGTGACGGTACGCTGGAAGAACAAGGTGCCTGAGCCAGGGAGACGCTGCATGACTGCGTGATCCTGGTGGCGCGCCTTGGCGGCTATCTGGCCAGAAAAAGAATGACAGGCCACCGGGGAACGAGGTTATCTGGAAGGGGATGCGCCGGCAGATGACATCGTTCTGGGAATGTCCATGTGATCAAAAGATGCTGGGTGGCAAGTACCATTCCATATTTGGAGGATTATAGTCGTAGCGCGATCAGTGTGGGTGCGATGATAACCGGCGTCGACGCACGAACGCAGACTTTTACAGCACACATGATGATGACGCATCGTGCATCAATACCGATCGAGGTGCTGCGCATGAAACAGCCGGCGTCGCAGCCCGGGAACCTTTTGCCCGTTCCTGGCTTCGTGCGCATCGGCGAGCTGAAGGAGCTTCGGGGGACCCCCAGGCGAGAGTCGTGCAGCTGAGACGCCGACGGGCATTTGCTCAAATTGCAGGGCAGCGCTGCCGCGCGCGCGACCAGCGGAGGTGCCGTGTGCAGGATCTTCGGGTGCGCAGGCTGGGTGGTGTACCTGGAGTTCGAACGCGGGCGGGTACGGTGTTCGGGCGTGCGGCGGCGTGCGTATGATCTACTCGACTGGCTGGCGCAGAATCCACGCTATGCCGGAGCGGCTTCGCGCTGCACATGTCGGCAGAGTTGAGCACTGAGCATGAGCAACAAGGCACGTGGCAGAGCCGGGAGCAGCTTGCACGACAGCACGCGTGCGATCTGCCGAAGCTGTACATGCAGGGACAGGTCGTCGTCGCCGGTGTCGCTCAGGCCCGTAGAGCGATGAAAATCGAATGAGGATAGCCGGTCGCAGGGCATGACGACCGCGTGGTGGTCCGGTGATCTGGACCAGGGCAGACCGATATGGATGGGCGGCAACGGACGACGCGCAAGCCGATGTGGAGCAGTTCTTCGGCCCAGCTGGGGGAGGCGCGCGCAAGCGATGGCATCGGAGCTTGTGCGAGTCGGACACGTGGCGCCCGTTTCGACGCAACGCGGTGCGCGACAAGCGCCCCAACGCAGCGATCGTGATAAACACGCAAAGTTCCACATCATGCGGCAGACTCTCCAGCGCGTCCGACCAGGTCAGGCGCGACAGTACAACGTCTGCAAGGCAGGACGGGTCGTGGATCAAGGGGCAGCCTTATATGGGGTAGCCTGACTGCGTAGACACCCGCGGGGAGAATGGCCATGGAGGGTCAACGGATGAAACAGAATCAGAGTTACACGGCCGAGTTCAGGACGGAGGCCGTCAGGATGGATCGCCAGACAGGGACTTTCGCAAGCCGAGGTCGCCGCCAAGCTGGGGTTCGAGGGTCACTGGCCAACTGGGTGGTCAAGGCCAAGGGGCCGAGCAAGCCATTCTCGGGTGTGGCCGGGGCCAGCCGCGAGGAGCCAGGCCGAGGTGGTGCGACTTTGCGCCGGGGCAGCCCGTGCCGAGGATGGGCGAGATCGTAAAAGGCCGCCGCGTACTTTGCGAAGGTCCCTGCAAGGGTACGTTCTGAAGGACAGGGTTCGTGAAATTGCCGTTGACCGTGGCCTGTCGAACTGGAGGTTTCTCGCCAGCGGCTATCTGGCTGGCTCAGCGCCAGCCAGCCAACGGGCCAGGGACGACGAGCGCCACCGTGTTCACGGCAGGGCGGCTCACGAGGCGGGGCGCCAGACCTATGGGGTGCGACGCGTACATGCGCTGTTGGCACCAGGGACAGAAGGTCGGACGGGGATCGTGTCGGACGTCTGCGGCGCGAATGGGCCTGTGCTGCCGGCAAGCGCTGCTTTCGCACGACCACGGACTCCGGCTTTTACACACGCGCACCTATGGCGCCCATCCTGGCTGTGGGACTTCGTGCCGACGCACGGTAAGCTGACGGACATCACCTATGTGCGTACGGATGAAGGCTGGCTGTATCTGGCTGGCGTGAAGGACGTGTTCACTCAGGAGATCGTCGGCTACGCGCCATGTCCAGCGCACGCGACACGAGGCTGACACTGGAGGCTCTGAGACCGGGCTGTCGGTATGCCGCCCCGAGCGGACTGCATCATTCCGATCGGGAAGCCAGTACTGCGCAAGTCGCTGCCGTGAAGACTTGATGCCTGGGCGTCACGGTGTCGATGTCACGGCGGGGAAACTGCTACGACAACGCACCGATGGAGGTTTTCTGGGGATCACTCAGAACGAGTTGCTGTACCAGCGGCGTTTTCGCCAGCGCGTGCGCAGGCACGAGCGGCGATCACCGAGGTGGATCGGTGTTTTCCTACAACCGTCAGCGACTGCACAGTGCGCCGGCTACCAGTCGCCAGTGGCGCTTCAGGCAAGGTCTTCTTTGAACGGACTTCACATTAAAGCAACTGTCTACGGTTGACAGTACACCTCACTATCGCCTGTGGGCTATGTAGTTCAAGATGTAGATCACCGCGCGTTTACGGATGCCCAGCGCCAGGTACACCGCCTTGTTGCGCACCACGCCGCTTTTCCCCGGATCTTGACTCGCACGCATCGAAGAACACCACCGGGCACATGGTCTCCAGCGGCCGGGATTGCCAGGCCTGCACCTCCTCCACATGCCCTCATCGGTCACGGAGCTGATGAACTCGGCGCTGACCTCGGTGCCGTATTGCTCCATCAGCAAGCCCCTGGATCTCCTGGGTACCGTCATGCCCCGGGCGTACATGGCCACAATCCGCTCATCGAAGCCTCCTGAAGCGCCGCTCGTGCTTCGAATCAGGATCGGCTCGAAGCTGCCCTCACGGTCCCTGGGGCACCTCGATATGCAGCGGCCCGTCCTCGGTCAGCACCGTTTTGGCGCTCTTGCCGTTACGGTGATTGGTGGCCCTTTGGCTTGTCCTGCCCGCGGCCATAGCCCAGGTGATGGGACAGCTCCCCGCTCGCGGCACGCCTCGATCAGCGCCTTCTTGAACGCCATCGAGGCCTGCTGGATGGTTTCGCCGTCATCGGACCCTGCTCGATCTGATCCAGCAGCTCCCTGGGAATGCTGGGCATCCTGGCAGCGTTAGCCTTCGCGGCACGGGTGGTCTTTCTGCTCGGCATACGTCGTCCTCCCTGTCAGACGTCATGCCCTCACACACAAAATTCCAGTTGGCTCCCTCATCGCTTATAGTCGCATTGTCTGCAGTTATATACCTCGAGACTGCGCATCGACGTGGAAGGCGAACACACCAAAAATCCCTCAACGGCGCCATCCGCCAACCTGCACCAGCCACCACAGCGGCTACCATCAGCCATCTGGCAGCCCCGCAGTCACCAGGCGGCCGTCTGCTGCTGCTCTACGCTCGGGTTCATTTTTGGGCGTCCGCAAACCGGCGTGCAGGCCGGCGACGAGCGGACGAGGTGCGGTGGCGGAACATGAACCACCCGCGCCGGGATGGCGACGCGCGCTGCGGACATGCTGGGTAGCAGGTCATGCAAGGAGCGTGGGGCGGCGGCGGGCACGCGGGACTCAGGCGCACGGGCCGCAGATGGCGTGTTCGCGCTGGGCACCGTGACGGTGTCGGGCGCGGGACTGGGCAGACGTCGGTGGCTTTGCGCCAGCGGATCATCGCCCGCCACAGCGTAGACACCGTGGCCGACGCGACCGCCTGCTGGGGTGTGAGCCTGTCGCGCAACAGGCGCAACGAAAGTCAACCTGCGCGGCTTGATCGTCGGTCGGTGTTCGTCGATGGGGTGCCTGCGTTCCTGGAGCTACGTGGACTTCGGCGCTTCACCACCTTCGACCTGGCGGATCGAGTGGCCCGTGCCGATGCCTGCTTTGCTCTATGGCCCAACACCTGGGCGGTGCCGTCGGCCTCGTCACCCGCAGTGGTCAGGCCTTCGAGGCGATGTGCGTCGTTACTGGGTTCGGATGACCCGTAGGGCGTCAATCTGGGCGGCGAGCGGCAAAGCTGGTACTACCGGCTGGGTGTCCAGCGGATGCTGCGGTTCTTCCCTTTGCCACGGTTTCCGGACTGGCGCCACGAGCACGTGCCTGGCCGCGCCAACGCCGCGCGCCGGCAACCGCCTGTCGGTTCAAGCGGGCTGCGCCAATGCCACCGATGAATACGCGCTGGGCTATGTGCGGCAACGGGAGAAGAGCAATCCGGTCTACACCGGCGGTCTGGCGCAACGCCGTGCGCTTGGCGCTGGCGTACTGGGACAAGGACGGCGTCTGTTTCGTGAGCAGCGCGCGCAGACGCCGACAACGCGCTCGGGGTGCGCCTCTATCGACACCTGCGGGCTGGACATGTACCGACGCCACGTACAGCCAGCACGGTCCTGGCAGCTTCGGACACCATAGGGGCGCCGCCTCGGATGGGTAACGCCCGCTGGAAGGGCGACCTGCGCCTGGCCGCGCACTACAGGACCGGCACACGACGACTGGCCGTTACTGCCGCGACGTGACCACCTCGCTGTTGGCCGGTTTCCTCACGCTCTCCGACCGGCATCTGGCGCTGGGGCGTACGGAAGCTTCGGTGAAAACGGGTCTGTGATGGCCTAGGGTTATTAGCGCCGCCAATGGACGGGGCCGGCGGGCTTGAGCCTCACGCCCAGGGCGATGGGTATGCGTGGCCTTCGCGGACACGCTTTCCCACCATCAGGACCGCTACTCGGCCGCATGGTGTGCCTGTAATCGATCTCCGGCGAAACGTAGCGTATCTCGAAGTGGGTATCACCGGGCGCCTGGACGGGGCGCGACGGGACGGACGCCGTGTTCACAGCCGTGTTGAAGGCAACTGATAGTACGGACGTATCGTGCTGGCTTCCTGGCTGTGGCGGCACCGCCTGCGACTGAGCGCGGGGCATGTGCGCGCCACAGCAGGGCGTGGGCTATCGCTGTCTGCTTATTTCGGACATGGTGGCAGGCGGGTGCCGGCTATACCTATCTGGGCCGCACTGGCTGGTGACCGCGGCGTGTTGACGCTCGACACGCAGTCACCGCCTGTTTGCGCCGTGCGCTGGCGGGTTCGCCAGTGGACACTGGTATGTCGACGGTGGAGGCGAACTTTTAGGGGCTGGGTATCCTTTGCCACGCGCGAATACTGGCGAACCGGGCGGCTACGGCGTGGTGAACCTCGGTACCTGGACACCGTTGTCCGACATGTCGCTGGACGGCGTGAACAACGTCGGCAACCGGTGGCGTTTTAGCCGACGGCCTGCCTGCCGGGCGGACATGGTTCATCAATAGCCCGCTTCTGGGGTTTCCGCCATGGACGGACATCCATCCGCAACGGCGCCACTGCAGGCTGCTGTGGGCTGGGTCATGGCTTCGTCTCGTCGCACCTGCGGATCGCTGCGCGGCTCTGAGCGCAGGAACAGGGCCGGCTGGACGGGCGCAGACGCCGGGAAGGACAGGAACAGGGGCGGGGGGCGAGGCAGGGCGGGAACAGGCGCGGCTGCAGGGGGGGCACAGAGGCAGGGCAGGCGCGGGGCCGGCGCGGCCTCGGCGAGGTGATCGTGTTGGTTCGGCGGCCGTGCCGGCTGCCTGCCCCGCACCATCCGCCGGGTCTTCTGAGCGGTGCCCGCCGGCGTTCGGTGGCCGTGTCGCCAGAAAACTGCTGGGCTGGCCCCACACTGGCGACGGTGCACGGGCTGCTCGGCCCGGCGCTAGTAACCTGCCGTCACCGGCCGGCTGGCGGTCAGGAATAACACGGTGCCACTCGAGGCGCTGGTGAAGCAGGCGCCCGATCTGGTACTGGACGCCGGCACGGCGGGTTCCTCGTGTCGGCATGCGGCGTGTGGGCGGCGGGACCAGCCTGCCGCGTGTCATCGGGCCGGATCGGCGAACAGGTAGACCTGATGCGAAGTGGGGCATCTGCTCGGCACAGCCGAGGCAGGGGAGCCCAACTGGCCGGCGAGGCGCAACATTCATCGATCTGTACGCATGATGCGCAGCAACCCGCCGGCCAACGTCCACGCGTGTATTTCGGCCGGGGCACGGACGGACTGGAAGCAACGTCCGGCAGCATCGCGCCGAACTGCTGGACTGGCGGCCTGATGTGGCGGCCTCCATGAAACACAGGGGCTCACTGGCCCGCGTGTCGATGGAACAGCGCAGTGGAATCCACAGGTCATCGTCACGCAGGATGCGGCCTTTGCCCGCCGGGTACGTACCGATCCGCTCTGGCGGGACATCAGCGCCGTACGCACGGGGACGCGTGCATTGCGCACCGGCGCTGCTGCTGGCTGGCTGGACAGCCCCCGGGCGTCAACCGGCTGATCGGCATCCGCTGGCTGCTGGAACACCTGCCCCGGCCATCCGGCACTGCGGGGACAGGCCCTGCCTGGGCCGGCACTTCAACCGGCTGTTCTACGGTCACCCGCTGCCGGCAGCGGATGCACAGCGCCTGCTGGCGGGAAGCGGACGCAGCGTGAGCGAATGGCACGTTGGCGCGGCCGTTCGCTCGACACATGTCATTCATCTGCACCGGAGCGCGCCGCCCGCTCACGCTGGCGGCGTGGATGGATGACGTGCGTGGGTGGATGACGCGTTCTGGCAGAGGCGAATGACGCGCTCTGGCGCGTGGACATGTTTTGATGAGCGCGAAGACTCACCGCACCCGCGTGGGTGTTGACGACGCAGCCCGTGACGTTTGGTGCAACACCCATCCACCAGGGGCCGGAAACCCCTATAATCCTGTCTTCTTCGATGCGGGAATAAGCTCAGTTGGTAAGAGCGCAACCTTGCCAAGGTTGAGGTCGCGAGTTCGAGACTCGTTTCCCGCTCCAGGTTTTCAAAAGGGCCGCCCGGTTCGTGCCGCTGGCGAGCACCCACTATCGGCCGATCGCTTTTCTCTGCGGACTTTTCCTCTTCCGTGAGCGGATCGGTCTTGCCTGCCCGGACCTTTCCTTTGTGTGCATCGAAGCCGTCGCGGGCAATCTCAAGAATCAAGTGCAACGAGGAGGGCTGGCGTAGTTATCGAATCCCTCGTCGCATGACTTCGCAGGGGCTGGGCATCAGCGCCAGCCCCTTTCGCACCACCATCACGGTCAACAGGGCCTGTCCCGAACGTGGGTTTGTCATTTGTACTATGATGCCCAGACACACCAGTGACGGCCGCTGGAGGTGCTGGTAGTCGCGACCTCCTATCTATCCCTTGCGCAGGACCCTGGCCCTGGTGCCGACAGGGCGCGCTGCGCGCACGGGCCGGGCCGCCTCGCCTCTGCGCGCCCAAAGAGGGGGTCAAGGGTTTTGGATGAGGCCGCGAGCACTACTGGGACAGACCGCCGGCGGAGACTTTCGCGCAGGCCACGGTCATGCCGGTCCCGTTCGGGTGTCGAGCCTCGGCCCCGAAAGTGATGTCCGGAAACGCGCCTGTGCGTTTTCCCCTTCATTCAACCGAGAGAGCATGACGCATGGCTTACGCAACCACCAACCCGTTCACGGGCGAGACCCTGAAGACCTTCCCCAACGCCACCGATGCCGAGGGTGCAGCAGGCACCGCAGCGAGGTGACGCGGCATTCCGGCAGTGGAAGGCGAAAACCGGTGAGCCAGCGCGTGACCGTCTTGCAGAAGGCGGCCGACCTGCGGGCCAACAGGAACGAGTACGCGAAGATGCTGACCCTCGAGATGGGCAAGCTGCTCACCGAGGCCAAGGGCGAGGTCGAACTGTCGGCCGCCATCTTCGAGTATTACGTGCACAACGCCGAGGCCAGCTGGCCCCGCAGAAAGGCTGCCGTGCAAGGATCCGGCCGTCTCCGACGCCGTATGCTGGTTCACGATCCCTGGGCATCATCCTGGCCATCGAACCATGGAACTTCCGGCACTACCAGATTGCCCGCGACCATCGCGCCGCAGCTGGCCGCGGGTAACGTGGTCATCCTCAAGCACGCCTCCAACGTGCCACAGTGCGCCGCGCTGTTCGAGAAACTGATGCTCGACGCGGGCCTGCGCAGGCGGCTTCACGAACCTCTACGCCACGCGCGACCAGATCGAGACGATCATCAACGACCCGCGCGTGCACGGCGTGGCGCCGACCGGATCGGGCAAGGGCAGGGGCCATCGTGGCCGCACAGGCCGGCAAGGCCATGAAGAAGGCCACGCTCGAACTGGGCGGTTCCGACGCCTTCATCGTGCTGGACGATGCCGACATCGAGAAGGCCGCAAAGTGGGCCGTGTTCGGCCGTCACTGGAACGCCGAGCCGGGTCTGCTGCTCGTCCAAGCGGATCATCGTGGTCGAGTCGGTCTACGACGCCTTCGCATGGAAAAATACCGGGCCGGCGTGGCGGCGCTCAAGGCCGGCGACCCGATAGATCCCGACACCACGCTGGCCCCGCTGTCGTCGCAGGCGGCCGTCGACGACCTGAAGAAACAGATCGACCAGGCCGTGGCCCGTGGTGCCAAACTGAGGTGATCGGCGCCGAAGTACCGTCGAAGGGTTCCTTTGCTCGCCTGGTGCTGCTCACCAACGTCACGCTCGAGAACCCCGCCTTCAAGTGCGAGTTCTTCGGTCCGGTGTCCGATGGTGTTCAGGGTCAGGGACGAGGCCGAAGCCATCGCGGTGGCCAATGACCCACCGTTCGGGCTGCGGTTCGGTGTTCACGCAGGACATCGAGCGCGAGCGCCGTGTGGCGGCACAGATCTCCACCGGCATGGTCTACATCAACCATCCCACGGCCGCGAAGGCCGACCCTGCCGTTCGGCGGCATCCGCCGTTCGGGCTTCGGTCGCGAGTTGATCGACCTGGGCCTGAAGGAGTTCGTCAATCACAAGCTGATCGGCGTGACCGACATCGACGGCAATTTCTGAGGGCAGGGCCGGATACCCGTTGCGCTGGTTGAAAACGCCCCGCTGTGCCGGCTGAGAGGCCGGCAGGTCGGGGGCGCTCCAGGCAACATTTTCAGCAGATGCTGGTGGTCCCCGAAGATCCGGGGCCACCAGCCTGACCAGGGCATCCGGCTCACCGCAATGCAGTGCCCGAGGCAGCCGCGCCCGCCTGCGCCTGCGCATCACCCCAGCACCTTGTAGAGCGTCACCCGGTTGCTGGCTTCCCTGCAGCAGCAGGGTGATCGAGACTCTGCTGGGCGCTGTACAGGGTACGCTGGGCGTCCAGCGCCTCCAGATAGCTCTGCACACCATGGCGGTAGCGCGCCTCGCCAGCCGGTGGGCGCGGGTCATGTGGTGTTCACGTAGGCTTTCTGGGCATCGAGCTGCTCCTGTACGCGCGCCCGGACGGCCAGCGCATTGGCCACCTCGCTGAAGGCCGTCTGGATGGCCTTTTCATAGTTAGCCACCTCGATGGCACGGGAGATCTTCGCCGAATCGAGCGAGCCTGAGCGAGCCCGCATTGAAGATCGGCACGCTGATGCTGGGCATGAAGGTCCAGGTACCGCGCCCACCGTCGAACAGGCTGGAGAGCGAATCGCTGAGCGGCCCGTGGTGGCCGTGAGCGAAAATGGTCGGGAAGAAGGCCGCACGTGCTGCCCCGATGTTGGCATTGGCGGCCTTCAGCGTATGTTCGGCCGCCAGCACGTCCGGCCTCCAGCAGCACCTTCGACGACAGGTTGGCTCGGCAGCGGCGCCAGCGCCACGGCACTGGCATCCACATGGGCGCCGGGCTCGGGCAGCAGGGCGTCGGGCACGCGTGAACCCACGCACCAGCTCCAGGGCATTGATGGCCTGGCCCAGCTCGCTGCCATAGTTGGCCACATCCACCTGGCGCTCTCCACGCTGCCCTGCACCGAAGCCAGGTCCACGCCCGACACCACGCCCAGCGCATGCTTGCGCTGCGTGAGCAGCAGGGTCTCGCTGCTGGCTGGCCAGCGTTTCCTGCGCCAGCGCCAGCCGCTGCTGGTACGCCGCCACCGTCAGCCAGTCGGTGGCCACCTCGGCCACCAGGCTCAGGCGGGTGCTGCGCTGGGTCTCGTCATGGACAGCCAGCTCTCCAGCGCCTGGTCCTTCTAGGCTGCGCACGCGGCCGAACAGGTCCAGCTCAGCTGGTGATGCCCACGTCAGACTGGCGGTACGGCTGGTGCGGGAATCACCCGACAGGCCGCCCGACGCGGCCCCGTCCCGCCGGCCTGCGTGCCCGTGCTGCCGCTCATGCCACCCACCGAGCCGCTGCGCTGCGCGCCGTGTGGTTGCCCGTGGCGGTGACGGCCGGGAACAGGCTGGCACGCTGGATGCGGTACTCGGCCCGGGCCTTCTCGATGTTCAGCATGGCCACGCGCGAGGTCGCGGTTGTTGTTCAGGGCCAGGGCAATGACCTGCCGCAGGCGTTCGTCGACGAACAGCTGCTGCCAGTCGGGCATGGCGGCCATGGTGTCACCCGCCGGTGCACCGGCAGCATCCTGACCGCCGCTGGCTGCACTACCGCCTGCTCCAGCTTCAGTGGAACCGGGCAGAAGCTTCGCCCTCTATCGCGCTGGCCGCACCCGCGCCCTTGCCGGCCTGCGGGAGGCCACCATGCCATCGGCCCAGCCTCCATGGTGCCTGTCCTGCCACTCGGCCATGACCGGCCGCCTGGCTGCCGCGCACCGCATCTGCTGCGGCCGCACCATCCCGGAACGTATCCGGCACCGGCGATTCAGGGCGCTGGTAGCTGGGCGCCATGCTGCTGCATCCGGCCAGCACGGCGGCACAGGCCACGGCCATGGCGACGGCCGACGGGACGGCTGCTGCGAGGCAGGCCGGGTGGTCGAGGGTTTCCGCCAGAGGCATGAGGGTTCAGCTTCATGGACGAAGGCTTCAGCCCTGATGTGCGAGGATTTTCATCATGACAGCTGCTCACGGCAGGGGTGATGTTGCGCCGGCGACCCGGGAAGATGGACCGCACGATCACGTAGAAGAGCGGCACGAAGAAGATGCCCAGCACGGTCGACATCAGCGTTCCACTGAACACACCGGTCCCAGCGACTGGCGCCCCCGAACCGGCGCGCTGCAGTGACCACCACGGCAGCACGCCCCAGCATGAAGGCCAGCGAGGTCATCAGGATGGGGGCGCAGGCGCTGGCGGGCCTCCAGCGTGGCATCGATCGAAGCGTGCGTCCCCTGTTCCTCCAGTTCCTTGGCAAACCCGACGATCAGGATGCCGTTCTGGCAGCTGTCAACCTCGTGGCCAGCAGGCCCACCTGGAAGTAGATGTCGTTCGTGACCGCGCAGCGCTGGTGGCCAGTACCGAACCCAGAATGCCGATCGGCACCGCCAGCATCACCGAGAACGGAATGGACAGCTTTGCACACAGCGCGGCCAGACACAGGATCATCGAAGAGCAGCGACACCGCGTAGAGCATCGGTGCCTGGGAGCCGACTGCTGCTCCTGATACGACAGGTCCGTCCAGGCGTAACCGCGCCGTTGGGCAGCTGTGACCAGCCGGACATTCATTCATGGCGTCACCGAACTCACGCCACTGGCCCGGCTCGCCGCCGTGATGGCCATCGAGGAATAACTATTGAAGCGGGCGAGCGAGGCTGGTGCATAGCTCCAGCCGGTCGAGCTGAAGGAGGCGAAGGGCACCATCGCATTGCTGCTGTTGCGCACCGCCCAGCGGTTGATGTCCTGCGGTGCTATCCGCGCGCTGGCCTCACCCTGCACATACACCCGCTTGATCCGCCCCGGTTGACGAAATCGTTCCGCATAGGCGCACGCCCGGCGCGGTGCTCAGTGTACTGTTGATGTCGCTGATGCTCAGATCGAGCGCGCTGGCCTTGGCATCATCGATCTTGATATCGAAGGTCGGTGCATCTTCCAGCGCCGAATAACGTACGGCATTGAGCTTCGGATTCTGGTTGGCCAGACTCAGCAGCTGCTCGCGGGCCGACACCAGTGCTTCATGGCCGGCGCCGCCCAGATCCTGCAGCCGCATCGAGAAGCCGGCACTTTCACCCAGCCCGGGAATGCCCGACGGCGAGAAGGCAAAGATCTGGGCATCCTTGTACTTGCCGGCCATGGCCGCCGTCGATGCGGTCGGTCAACTCGCCGGCACTGGCCTTGCGCGATTCAGTCCCTTCAGCTCGATGAAGCCCATGCCGGAGTTCTGCCCGCTGCCGCCCATGCTGAAGCCCGCCACCGCCATCATCGACGCCACCTCGGGCTGCTCGCGCACCCAGGCCGTGACCTCGTTGATCACCTTCACCGTCTGCTCCTGTGTGGACTCCGACGGCAACTTCTGACCATGCACCATCAGCCGCTCTCAGTCCTCTTCCGGCAAGGAAGGAGGGTGGGCAACCGCCAGAACAGGAACCCCAGGGCCCACCAGAATGGCCAGACGGTCAGCATGCCGAGTCTCGCAGGTGGCGCGTGATCAGGCCCACACACCGCCCTGATAACCGCGCCCCATGCGGTCGAACCCGCGTCTGAACCAGGCAGCAGGGCGCCCGCCCAGCGGCCCGCGCGGCGTGGTATACCCCCTTTTCGTTAAGGCGGCAGGATGGTGGCGCACAGAGCCGGCGTCAGCGCCGCTGGCCACCAGCACCGAAAGGATCATCGACGACGCAATGGTGACGGAGAACTGCCGGTAGATGGCGCCGGTGGAACGAAGAAGGCCATCGGCAGGAATATCACTGCTGTCAGCACCAGCGCAACGCCCACCCAGTGCGCCGGTGATCTGGCCCATCGACTTGCGGGTGGCCCCATATGGGAGAGACCTTCCTCACTCATCACCTGTTCGCGTTTTCCACCACCACGATGGCATCGTCCACTGGCAGGCCGATGGCCAGCACCATGGCGAACATCGACAGCGTATTGATCGAACAGCCCAGCAGCGACAGCACTCGGGAAGGCACCCATCAGCACCCACCGGTGCGGCCACCGCTCGGAATCAGCGCGTGACCCGCCAGTTCTGCGGGAACAGACACGCGATGATCAGCACCAGCGCGATATGGCCTCGGACGCCGTCTTGACCACCTCCTCGAGTGGAAGTCTTCACGAAGCGGTGTCGTACCGTGGTAGGCAACGTGATGCTTGAGCCCGGTGGGAAGAAGGGCGCCAGCTCGTCCAGCTTCGCCTGCACGGCGCTGGCGACGCTGATGGCATTTCGGCGCCGGAGGCAGCTCGATACCCACACCGCAGGCCGGCTGACCGGTGAAAGGTACTGGCTGCCGATGGTCTTCCGGAACCCAGTTGATGAGCGCCACGTCCGAGCCAGCCTCACCACGGCACCACTGCTGTCGGACTTGAGGATGACAAGTTCCGGAACTGGTCGACCGTCTTCGGGCGGCTGCGCGAGACGCCGTCGCATCGCCCGCCGCGGACCGAAAGGTGCCGCCCCCAGCGAGCCGGACGAGACGTCGGCATTCTGCCGCCGTGATGGGCCGAGGTCACATCCGACGGCAGCATCAGCGAATAATATGGCGGCAGCTTCTCCGGGTTCAGCCACAGATGCGCATCGTATGCTTCGACTCATCACCTGCACCCGGCCCAGCACCGGAGACACGGCTGATTGAGTCCTTCGCCGACGACACCATGAAGTCGGCAATGTCGCTCTCGGTCATGCTGCCGTTCTCGGACGTGAAAGCCAGCACCATGAACATGTCACCGGAGGACTTGGTCACGGTCACGCCATCAGTCTGCACCGACTCCGGCGGGCTGGACTGGGCCTCCTGCAGCCTGTTCCTGCACCACCATCTGCGCACCACATCCGTCGGTGCCCGAGGCGAGGTCAGCTCGATTTCCGAGCTGCCATCCGACCGAACTGCTCGACGACATGTACAGCGGGGTTGTCGAGTGCCGGTCATAGACCTGCTCGGTCACCTGAACCGAGTTCCCGGTGGTCGGCCGAGGCACCGGAATAGGTGGCACGGACCGAGACGCTGGGCGGCGCAATGTTGCACTGCTCCACCGGCGGGAAGACCGCCATCGCCCCGCCAGGAGGTGATGACGATGGCGATCGCCACGCAAAAATGGGACGGTCGATGAAGAATCGGGCCATGGGCGCCTCCTTATTGCCTCGCCGGAGGCTTAGAATCGTGCCGGACTGCGCCGGGGCCGCCTTCCTCATGCTCGGACGGACGCCGCCGGGGTTTCGTGGCTGCCCGTGGCATCATCCTTCGCGCCGGTCTTCACCTTCACACGGTGCCATGGGGGCAGCCTGCTTTTCCTCGACACTTCACGGTCTGGCCACCGGATGCCCGGCTGCCTCCTTCGATGACCAGCGCTCTCGCCAGCCTTCAGGCCACTGGTCACGATCCACTGGTCGCCATCGGTGCTCGGGCCACGCCGAGTCACCCGTTCCTCGACCTTGCCGCCGCTGCTCACCAGCTTGACCACGGCCTCACCGCGGGTATTGCGGGTCAGCGCCGTCTGCGGCACCCAGGATGGCCTGTTCGTCGATGGCCAGCGGCGGCACCGCGCGCACATAGCACCCGGCAGCAGCAGATGGTCAGTTCGGCACCACCGCCCGCAGCGTGATGTTGCCGGCATTGGTGGAATGGAGGTGCCCACGAATTCCAGCTGTCTCGTGGTTGTAGAGGCTGCTGTCTCCAGGAAGATCTTCACCTCACCTTGTTGCTGACGGCTCCCGCGCCACCGTCGATGGCCTTGCGCAGCGCCAGCAGCTGGGCGCGCTGGTCTGCGTCACATCCACGTAGATGGGTCGAGCTGCTGGATGGTGGCTGCGCCGTGTCCCTGGCTGGCCGTGACCCGCCCCATGTATAGGTGGTGGAGGTGCCGATACGGCTGGAAATGGGCGCCTTGAGTGCGTATAGTCCAGATTGATCTTCGCCGACTGCAGCGAGGTTCGGGCGGCCACCACGGCGGCCCGGTTCGGTAGGTGGTTTTCGGTATCGTCCACGTCCTGTTTGCTCACCGCGTCGATGGCCAGCAGATCACGGTAGCGCGGTGCCTTCGGTTTGGCTGCGTACCACGGCCCGCGCTTGAACGAGCGATGCCTCGCATTGTCGTAGGCTGCCTGCAGCTGGCGGCATCCAGCTGGTAGAGCACCTGACCTCCTTCACATCCCGGCCTGCAACAGCCGCTTGATGATGCTACCCACCAGGCCGAACTCGGCGCTCATGTGCGCCACCGTCCGCCAGAAGCCAGCGATCGTTCCACCGCCAGGCGCTGCGTGACGATGGGCCGCACCACCACGGTGGTTTCTGGCAGGCGCGCGGCGCCCCGGCCTTCTGGCAACCGGCAAGCGCCAGCGCAACGGCGGTGGCACCGCAGGTGGGCACCGGGCAGGGCGCGGCGAACAGGCCTGCGTGCGCAGGATGTTGCACGACGACACGCGTCGGTGAGCAGCTGGCTGATGGCAGCAGGACAAGCGGACATGCGGGATCTCCTGAGAGGAAGGATGGATTCCAGCCGGTGTACGGCCGGCGCGGGAGGAGCCGGAAATTGCTGGAGGAAGGTTCAGATTCAGGCTGTCGCCACCGGCAAGGTCGCAGGCACGGAATCATCCTGATACGTCAGCATGGTGAGACATGCAATGCAGCAATTGGGCAGATTCATTGCGAGATGAAAAATTTCTGGCCAGGACGCTGTGAACATCCGGACCGGGGGCGTACCGTGAGCGCAGCAGAACATGCCCAGGTCTGCACAAACATGCCCGGGTTCGTACATCGCGAGGTCAGCGAGGGCGCCGGAAACCCCGACTGCACGCAAGGCAGCGTCGGCAAAGGCACGGCCCTGCACTTCATGACAACGGCGCAGCACTCACCCCAGCTCGAAACGGTAGCTCCACCCCGTAGATGGAGGTGATCGGATCTTCCGGCACCGGGTTCTCGGCCACAGTTTGCGGCGCAGTTCTTCTCACGCTGTCCACCGTGCGGTCGGTCAACACCCGGTCATCCTCGCACAGATGATCCATCATCAGCTGCGACTGCGACGCCTGCCCCGGTAACCCGGCCAGCGTGCAGCAGCCGGAATTCCACCGGGCCGAAGGCCAGCGCCCGCAGCGCGGCGCGACAGCCGCGGTACGTCCACGGGTGCCTTTCCCGGCAGGTTCTCGGCACGCCGGAACCAGCTGGTGTAGTCCTGGCATGCCGGTCTCCGGCATGCCTGTGGCCTGTGCAGTGCCTGCACCAACGCCTGCCGGATGCCGGCTCACCGGCATGCGCGACACCGCCATACCACCAGAGCATTGTGGTTGCGCCGCATCCGCACCTGCCGCACCATCACGCTACGGCGCCGATAGCGTGCCAGTGTTACCGCCTCACCCGGCCACCACCTCCCGGGGCGGGCTGAACGGCTTGCAGATGTAATCGTCGGCGCCCACCGACAGGCCCAGCAGCCGGTCCACCCGTCCACCCGTGCCGTGACCATGATCACCGGAACATCGCTGTGCGCCCGCAGTTCCCGGCAACAGGGATATCGACACCATCCGCGTGCCCGGCAGCATCAGGTCCAGCAGCACCAGCCTGGGTTGCCAGCGCGTGAAGGTGTCCAGCACCGCTCGCCATCGTGGCCAGATGACAGGTCTCGTATCCGGACGCCTTCAGATAGTCACACAGCACGGCTGCCAGCTGCGGCCTTGCTCCTCTCCACCTCACCAGGATGCGGGCGGTCATCGGCAGATGATTCATGGGAGACGGTCCATCCGGCGCATGGCACCGTGGACACAGGACGGTCGTGAATGATCGGGGACGGATGTGGATGTTCGCACGGTGGTGATGCGGCGCCCATGCCGCGTTACGCCAGACGGCCGGATGGATGCACGCATCAGCGGCTGCAGCGGCAGGGTCACGGTGATGCGCAGCCTCCCAGGGGCGAATCATCCGCCGATCGTACCCCGATGCGCCTGCACGATGTGCCGGGCAGATGGCCAGCCCAGTCCGCTGCCGCCCCGCCCGGCACGGGAACCGACCTGGCAGAACGCTCGAAGAGCCGGACCCGCTTGGTCGGCCGGGCACGCCGGGAGCACTGTCTTCCACGACGATTTCCACCGCCGGCCGGACACGGTGCGGGCGAGACGACCCGTACCTGGGCCACCGGCATCCGTATAACGGGCCGCATTCTCCAGCAGATTGACGAAGACCTGCTCCAGGCGGCGGGCCTCGTCAGCACCGGCAGGGGGCTGGCCGCGTACCTGATGGCTGCAATCCGGCATCCGGCGTAGACGCCATGCCCGCCAGCGCCTGCGCCAGCACCACACGCCCGCACATCCAGCGGCCCGCGCTGGTACGACACCGGCCTGGGCCATCGACAGTTCGTGCAGGTCTTCAATCAGTTTTTACCCAGCTGCTACCGGTCCCTGTACCGCCCGCAGGCCTTTCGGGCGTCAGCGGCCGGACGTCCTGCATGGCTTCAGCTCGGCCCGCGCACTGCCAGCGGGTACGCAGCTTCGTGCGAGATGTCGCCGGAAATCGCGCCGCTTTCCTCGGCGCTTCCAGCACCCGGGCCAGATGGTTCACGTCATCGCGCAGACGCCCCAGCTCATCGTCTGGAGCCGGCCGCCAGCAGATTTCCTGCCGCCATAATCGCCACGCGCCGCGCCGCCGGATTCCCCGGCCAGCACCTTCAGCCGCGAGCAGGCACGCGACAGCAGCCATGCCAGCAGCGCCGCCACGGCAATGGAGGCTATTGCTCAGCCAGCGCCCGCTGCTGGGCTTCGTAGAAGCGCACGTCACTGCGCTCGACCGTTTTCCAGCGGCAGCATCGATACAGTTGACTGTCTGCCCATCGACCCGCACGGGAAGCCGACCCCCTGCGGTGTGGCCGCCGCCGGATTGCCCATCAGCAGCCGACCCTCAGTGTCCATCAGGCCATGCGCAGCATCACGCCCGCCAGGTCGGACAGCGGCGGTTCTGGTGCATCCTCCGGGCCATATGGGCTGCCTGTTGCGGTGCATCCGTCCCACCTGCCGTGGATGCCTCACTGCCGCGCCTCCGCCGCGAGCGCCGGCATGCCCGGCAGGCACCGCTGTCGTTCCGGCGTGGGCCCACATGCTCCACCAGCTGGGGCAGGATACGCACCCAGAACCACCGTCGGGGCCCGGCCCGCATGAAATCCCCAGCTGCTACAAGTGACTGGTACTGCCGCCACCACCGTGGTTAGCTGCCGCATGCGCTGCATGCCCCGTTCGTTCAGATACTGCAGAAAACACCCGCTCGAAATCGAAGGCTCGGCCACGCCATTGACGGCCAGCACGGCACAGGCCGAGCACGGCCAGAAGAGCTGGTGGGATACTCGGTTTCATCGGAACGGTCAGCAGGGAACGGGTTGGGGAGATCATACCTCTCAGCCCAAAAGCTCTCAGTCCATCGGTTCCGGCCATGGATGGAAGATGCGCGGCAGGCAGACCCGTGACACGCCCCAGAATTAATAAAAACTGACACACAACAGATTTGCACCCGCACAAAAGTTCCCTTATAATCACGTCTTTCGACGCGGAATAGCTCAGTTGGTGAGAGCGCAACTCGTTGCGAGGTCGCGACCGATTCGAGGACTCGTTTCGCTCCAGATGCCAAAGGCCGCCCGGTTCATGCCGCTGGCGGCCTTTTCGTTTTCACGATGTGTGCTTCCATCATGTGTGCCTCCATTGGAGGGTGGTGCCCTGGGCTGTCCTCGCTGCGCCCGTTTCCGGCGCTCCTTGCCCGCGCGATAAGAAAGCGACCGCTCGAAGCCCGTCACTGCGGCCGCCAGCCGCAACCTCTCCGCCGCGTGATGGATGCTGTTCATCCGTCCCCAAACGCGGTCGCCAAACATGAAGCAGGCCAGACAGCAGCATCACGCCCAGCCCGACGAACTTCCACCAGTGAAGGCCGCACCGGCATCTGGATCAGCCCGAAGCCATCGATGAACATCCCGGCCAGCAGCTGGCCGATGATGAACAGGAACATGACGCTGGTGATCCTGATGCGGCGCCAGAAAAACGGCGGTATAGACGAAGCCGCGCCAATGACCCCGCCCAGCCACGCCACCATGGCTGTTGGCCCAGACTGCCCGCCATTCCGACCAGTCCGCCGAAAACGCGGCCACCGCGCCCAGGACACAGCGTGCCAATGGCAAAGGAAAGAACGAGGCGGCCAGCGCTGCCCGCCAAGGCGCCCGCGCTCAGCCGGCTGTTGACCGCCGCCTGTAACGCCGTGCCGACACCGGCCCCGAGGGGCCATCAGGGATAGAGGATGTTCATCGGGATGAATGAGTTGATTACCGGAAAAACAGGAGAACGCTGGCTGGGGACATGATAGACATAGTTGACAAAATAGACAAAGCAGACCAAAGTGGAGGCCGTCAACACCTCTGCGAGGGGAGGCTTATGTACCGACATCACGCCGGCCCAGCACCTGCCACGCATCACCGAAAACGACATACATCGCTTTCGCTGGTGTGGTCGACATCCGCGATGCGCCCGTGCGTTTCGCAAAATGGAGCTGCAGGCATTCGTGCTCGAACGCCTGCGGACCGTCAAACTGCCTGCTGCCGGGCAGAAACCGTCCGTCGAGGAAGCCCTGGCGCACAAAGCTGCCACCTGTATGCCCCGGTACGCTGGACCCCATCGGAAACCGATATCCAGCGCGGGCGTGCTGCCGCTGGAAGCATACGCAGACCCTCAATATCTGCTCCCTGCCTGACTTGCCAGACTCGCCGGCAAATCGCGCCAGCAGATCTGGGCGACATTTCGCACAGCGGTTGCTTGCCTTGAGCGTGGGCGACGGGCGAAACTGCCCGGATCAGCTTGGATCCCCTGCGGGCAACGACTGACCGAATCCGTCCTGCAGCAAGCAGCGGCATCGACAGCTGGACGATTCATGATGCGCTCTCCAACCCCTGAAGTGGCTGGCTGACGTTTCCGGTGGAAGCAGTCACGCCTGCCTCGCTCCAGGCACGGTCATGGCGGTATTTCAATGCCTTGGGCATACACAGATTGAGCTCGTGATGAACCAGCCATTGCCATCCTTCGCGTCAGAAAGGGCGAACTGTTGCATGCCAGCCGTACGGCATACCGCGCCGCCCCTGTACTTTGCCGAAGCGGCACCAACTGCTGTACGACGATCCCGCCCGAGGCTATGGTGTGCTTTATCTGGTTTGACCCGTCCACCGCATTGATGGAGTCGGTCTTCGCCAGCATCGATGGCTGGAAGAGGGAGGCGCGCACATTCCTGCAGGAGGTAACAGGGTCGAATGGTTCGCGCCACGGTGTGCACTGATGGATCTGTACCTGGCCGATCGACCGCCCCCGGCATCATGGCCGGTTACTATTTGGCCTGAATCTCGAACAGCCGGCTCGCCGTGACCACAGTCACGCACTCCAGCAGACATCGGCCCGGATCCACGCCATGACACGGGACGCCAGGCTGCATCACGGAATCTCCGCTTCCCGTCGCGCAACAACCATATCCTGGCGCGAGCATCGCACTGTTCGAGCGGGCAGCACACCAAGGTTCGCGTGCGATCGCGTAAGAGCCATCGACTCGCCGGACCATGTCGGCCTGGCGCTCGTCGCTTTTCGCCTCCACCGGATCGGCGTGATCTCCAGCCCAGCGAGTCATGGGACTACTGCGGCGGCCCTGATGATTTTGGCGGGCAGGTAGCACACCGCCCCTCCCAGCAATCCGCCCGCATCAGGTGGTGGCAGGTAATTGCTCCCTGTGCCTCGCCCGAGTGGTGAAACCGGTAGACACAAGGACTTGAAAATTTGAGCGCCCGTGGGGAAACCTGCGGATGAACCCGTCAAACTCGGCGAACGCCCTGAAGGCAGCTGGCGGCCCCGGCCTGCCGCACCTTCGAGCCAACGCCGAGCCAAGCCTGGGAGGCAGGGCAGCTGCAAGGGCATCATGCAGTTGCCGCAAGGCTGCAGCAGTGGAGGCTTTGCGGCCGGCTGCGCAGCAGCCCGTGGCCTGAACAGGCCAGGGGCAGCGCCTCCGGAAGGTGTAGAGCAGACGGCGGGCACCGGTCGCCCGTGCCGGCAGACTGACGACCCGGGCCGGATGGCCCTGCAGTTCGCCCGCGGCGTACCGCACCGCGGTTGCACGACCCGACCGCGTACGGCCATGGTGAAGGCGTGCTCCAGACCACAAACCGTCGTGCCCTGGTACAGTGGGCGGCGAAGCCGCGCAGTGGCATGAAAATCCTCGACCGGTCGTGCCGGTTCGATTCCTGGCCTCGGGCACTAATCCATCTCGCAGCGGCCAGACACCCGTGGTTCCGCTGCCCCTGCACCGCATCGGCGTCATGCCACTGCGCGCGCCGAGCTGGTGGGCATACAGTCCCAGCCATATCAAACTGGCAGCCGTCGGGCTGTCATACCTTCGCTGCGTCCGTGAGGACGCAGCGCCACACGGCGCTACAGCACATCCTTCAGCACCGCCCACACCGTGTCCAGCATGCGCGGGTGGGCCTTCGCCTGCGGGTGGATGCGGTCGGCCTGGAACCAGTCCGGGTCAATCGGCAAAGCCTTCCAGCAGGAAGGGCACCGCGGGCTGGTCCGTGTCGGCAGCCACCCTGCCGAACATCTGGCTGAACTGGCGCGTGAGGCCGGCCCGTATTGGGCGGTACCTGCAGCCCCACCAGCACGGCACGGGCACCTGCCGCCCGCACATCAGCCACCATCTGGCGCAGGTTGGCTGTAGGCCTCTAGGGGCAGGCCACGCAGCGCATCGTTGGCGCCTGCCCAGCTCGATCACCACCACCTTCGGCCTGTGCTGCGCCAGCAGGGGCAGGGAGCCGCCCCTGCCACACCCGCGGTGGTCTCGCTGATGCTGGCATTGACCACCCGCCAGCGCCGGGTCCTTTCATCGGCAGCCAGACGTTTCTCCAGCAGGGCCACCCAGCCCTGGCCACGAGAGCCCATACTCGGGCCGACAGGCTGTCGCCCAGCACCAGCAGGGTGGGGCCACCAGCGTTCGAGTTGCCGGTGGCGTTCTGCTGCGGGCGCATCCGCACCGCCACCACGCGCGGCCGCGCTGCCTGTGGCGTTCGGGCCGGCGGGCGTATCCTTCCCCGCATGCCCCATGCGGCTTCGGGGCCGCCCTGTCCTTCTGCCGAACCACTGCACGTGGCGCTGCGTTCCCCGGTGTCTCGAAGGCGGCACCGGGGCTTTCTCCCAGTCCGGCTGCCCGACCTTCCGGGCGGGCAGTAGCCACGCCCAGCGCCGTCAGTGCTGTCAGGCCAGACATCAGCAAACGCCGGCGGGCAGGAAAATGAACGGACGGGAAACGCCCATCCGCAAGGAAAGACCTGTTCATCGAAAGCATCCAGAAAACCGTACACAGACGCAGGAAGCGCCCGGACATTCAGCAGCAGCCCGACGGGCAGAATACTGGCATACCATGTCATCGACCTCCAAACCGCACCGGCAACACCATCAGACACGTTCCGTCCAGCACGCGCCGTCCGGCACACCCCGCCCATGTACACCCGGGCCGCTTAACATCATCGAAGAGCAAACGCAACACCAGCCTGCCGTGTTGACGAAAGGCCATAGGTACAGGACCCCCGGCGCCGATGCACAGCGGAACCGATGCACAAACCGGCGCATCTGCTTTACCGATGTGCCGCCAGCCCGCGTGCGAGCTTCGCCCGGTCGAACCGGAACACCCCGCACCGGGCACTGCCCCTTCTACTTCCCAGCCACCTGGATGTGGCCCTGTTCCCCATGGCCCTGATCCAAGTCCAGGAACTCACGAGGCGCGTGCCCGACAGTGGCCGCTGCTGACCATTCTCGACGATGTGAGCTTCACGGTGGCAGGCCGGTGAAACTGTGGCCATCATACCGCGCTCTGGTTCAGGCAAGTCCACGCTGCTGGGCCGCTGGGCTGGCGGGCCACCTGCCCAGCAGCGGGCGACGTGCAGGTGGACGGCCAGTCGCCGTTTGCGCGACGAGGAGCAGCGGTGCCCGCTGGCGGGCCGGAAGAAGCGGGTTCGTGTTTCCAGTCCTTCCAGCTGCTGCCGCCGGCCATGACGGCTCCTGAAAACGTCATGCTGCCGCCGAACTGGACGGTCACCGCAGGGCACGCCAGACGGCCGAGGCTGCTGGCCCGCCGGGCTGGCCGAGCGGGCCGGGCACTCATCCGCGCACGCTCGGGCGGCGAGCAGCAGCGGGTGGCGCTGGCCCGTGCCTTGCCGTCTCGCGGCTGCTGTTTGCCGACGAGCCGACCGGCAGCCCTGACCGGCGCCACCGGCGAGCGGGTCATCGATCTGTTTCTTCGAGATGAACCGCGACTTCGGCGCCACGCCGATCCCGGGTCACGCACGATCCGCGCTCGCCGCCCGCAAGCCGCAGCCGCCGCCGGCTGGAAATCGCCTGCGGACGGCTGATCAGTCAGGACAGACCAGTCAGATTCCGCCCGACGGAAATTCCGTCATTTGCGGGCATGAGGCAGGCCCGCAGGCAAGATGGCACTCGGCTGAACCGGTCGCGTCGCGTTTCATCGTGCCCTCGCTGCCAGACATCACGGTTGGTCAGCGCGCGCCGGTCAGCCCTGGCCAGGACGCTTTCGGCCGTAGCGGAAGCCAGCAGCATCTGTCGCCGGAACCAGCCCCAGTAGATGCGGTGGCGCAGATCAGGCCGTCGCGGATTTGCATCAGCTCCAGAATGTCGATCTGCTCACCATCAGGCGTCTGGCGGGCATTCCCAGCACCAGCGTGTCACCGCCACCAGATACTGGCCCGTACGGTACCAGCGCACCAGTTCGTTGGGGGCGGCGACGGCACCTTCTTCCAGAAAGGCCAGAATCCGTCTCGGCCGCGCAGAATGCCACTGTCCGTGTGCATGATCACCGGCACCAACGGGCTTCGAACACGGCGTCGTCGGCGTACAGGCCGATCAGGGCGGCCGTATCGCGATTCCGCATGATCGTGCCATTGCCGGTAGATGCGCGTCATGGACGCGGTGTCATGTTCCATGGTGTTCTCCTGAAGGATCGAGCAGGCTGGCGCATATCCCGAACGTGTTCACCTCCGTACTGGCCTGAATCCGCGCAGCAACAGGACGCCATACATAGCATAGCCAGGAGGCGCTTGGCGGGCGCCCCATCATCGCCCGGCAAGGTGGGCCGCAGGCGCGCCAGTGCTCCCATGATGGCCGGATACTGCCGGGGCAGGGGCGCTGCGCGGGCACGCCGCGCGGGCCGAACTGTGCCGCCACGCGTTCGCCTGCCCGGCCATGCAGCCAGACACCGCCACAGGCCGCCTGCCAGGCGGCCTCGGCCGGGGGCACTGGGCACGCAGCAGGCCGGCCAGCAGGGGCGCCGATGGTTCCGGCCAGCATCGCCGGTGCCCGCCGTCCAGCACCGGATGGCCGCTGGTACTGATGGCATGGCGCCCGTCGGGCGTGGCCACCACCGTGCCGGCGCCCGTGAGCACCACCACGGCATCGAAGGCATGCGCCAGCTGCAGCGCACTGCCCAGCCGGTCGGTCTGACCACACTGACCGGCACCCCAGCAGCCTTGCGGCCTCCAGCGATGCGTGGGTCATGATGCGGGCCACCCTCGACGGCCGGTACCTCTTCGACCACCGGTTCGTCTTCGGGGCAGTGCTGGCGTATCCATCGTCGCCATCGCCGTATTCACCCCACGACGGATCTCGCCGCAGACGGCGCGGCAAAATCATCGAACGATGCTCGCGACATCGAGCGCTGCCTGCCGGGCGATTTCTTCGGGCAGGAGCAGGTCGTCATCCGGGTAATCGACGATCACGGCTCCAGTCCGTCGTCATCAGCCATCAGCGGCGCCGGCCCGTCGTCTTCCGGCAGTCGTCGCCGAAGTCATCATCCGTCCGGTTTCCGCGCCTGCGAAATCATCATCCAGTTCGGCTTCCGGATCGTCCGCATCCACGCCCGCATACAGCACACTGGACAGCATGGACGGGCAGCCGTGCCGGTACTGTCTTCCACGGTGCCGTAGGCCTCGGAAAGCGCCACGTCCAGCGGCCGGGCACGGCCGGGAGCGAGCGTGCATCATCGTCCCAGGTCGTCATCGGGCCAGGGTGCGTCATCAGACCAGGGAGCATCGCCAGCCCGGACGTTCCTCTCCGTGCCACCGGCACCCGCGGCTTCCGCCTCCATGGCATCTTCATCCGCGGCATCCGGGTCCAGCAGATCCCACAGGTCCTCGGCCAGCAGCCCCAGGGCGTCGGCATCGATCACCACGGGTGCTGCGCTCTCCAGCGACCACTGCAGCCATTGCCAGGCGGTATCGTCGCGCCCAGACCGCAGCCCAGCACCAGCACGGGGTCGCGGCCGGGGAAGGGCGGGGGCAGCGCTTTTCCGCCATCTTCCGTGGGTCCGTCGCCCTCCGCATCCCCTTCGCTCGGCTTCGGTGCTTCGGGCCAGTCAGAGAACCCGTCTTCATCTCCCGGCATGGGAGAAAACAGGCTCCTGTGCTTCAGCGCCCGGCCAGTCGCAGCGCATGATCTCCGGCTGCTGCGGATCGACGGGGCAACATGCCCAGGGACGATCCGCCCCGTCCGCCAGATCAGCAGTATCTGCGCCCGCTGCCATGTTCTCGCCCATCGGCCGCTTCCGTGGTCACCACACCCGGCCGGCACCGGCCATCACGGCACCGGGCCGCCAGCCCTGGCAGCCCCTGCCATGCCCAGACGGCCGCCCACCGCAGCACGTCGCCGGCCGATCCTCATGGGCATCGACACTCCCCGCGGCGGCATCAGCAGCGAAGCCAGCGGGCCACTGGAGCAGCACACCGCCACGTCGCCTACGGCCGCGTCATCGCACCCGCCACATCACCACCGGCCGAAGCAGCAGATGCACCAGCGCCGGCAGAACGGGCAGATGCACCACCACCCGCCGGCGCAGCTTCACCGATGCGAACCAGCTCCGCTTCCAGCGGCCGGTCCGACAATGGTGCCACCCAGACCCGACCTGCGGCCCGCAGCCCCAGCCCCGTGTGCAGCCCCGGCTTGTCGGCGATCATCGTCACCGTCTGGCGGGCCATCAGCACCGGCGCATCGTCATCACCCACCGGCGCACCGCGGTCGGCATCCAGCCCGCTGGGGACATCGATGGCCAGTACCGGCACGCGGCCCTGGTTGATCTGCCGCACCAGCGTGGCCAGCGCCCCGCGCATGGGCCTGTCCAGGGCCGATACCGAACAGTCCGTCGATGAGCAGGGCCGGCGCAGCGGTGTCTCGCCCGGCCGCATCCAGTCCACCCGGCGCGCCCTGGCCAGCCAGCGGATCCGCCACACGGCCTCGCGCCCGGCACCTGGACAGACGCGTCATCGCCCGCGGGATCGTGGCTGGACGCCCCTCGGGGATCATGCCGGGCACCCGCCCTGCGCGCCTCGTGGCCGGCACGACGGGCGCATCGCCGTCGGGCCAGAGCCGACAGCAGCCGTGCCAGCGGATGAACCACCCGCCCGTCATCACGCCAGGCTGCCATGCGGCGCGGGCATCGGCAGCCGAAGGTGGCGACTGCTCCAGCCCCGCCACCCCCACGGCCCGAACATCAGGCGGCGCGCCGGAGAATCCGCCCGCCACCAGCATCACCCCCATTGTTGCCCGGCCCCACCAGCGAGGATCACCGCGCCTGCGCCGGCATGTCTTCGCAGCCAGTGCCACCTTCGCCACGGCCGCCCCGGCCGAGGCCATCAGCTCGCCGGGACCGGTTTCTTCCAGCCAGTGCGCCTGCCGCCGGATGGTGGCCAGCTCAGCAGGGAGGCCGGGCAGGGCCGCGGCAGGGGTGAACGGCCGTGATCGCATGCAGTTTTCGATGATTCGGACGCCAGAGAGACACCGGAAAACACCCCGCCGAAAACCGGCGCGCGCTTTTCCTTCATCCTGACAGTATGCCACTGCCGGCAACGGTCCCGGCCCCCGCAGGCAGCAGACGAGGCCTGGGCACGCCGTGAACGAAGACAAAGCCCTGCCCGGAACGTGCCCCACGGGGAGGGCGCGTCAGGCAGGGCCTGGGCGGTCACGTCCGATGACACGAGGTCTCGGTGACCCGAGGTCTTCCGGAACAGAACCGGCAGGGATGCACTGTGTCCGTCAGCCGGCTGCGAACCGGCCGGCAGGATTCAGGCCACCACGCGGATCATGGATACAGGCCACGTTCGGCGCGGGCCTGCAGCACCCGCTGGCGGCAGGCGATGACGTAGGCCGCGGTACGCAGCGTGACGCCTTTTTCCTTCGCCAGTTTCTGGATGTCGCGGAAGGCCGAGAGCCGATGACTTCAGCCGCTGGTTGATCTCGTCCTCGCCCCAGAAGAAGCTGGAGAGTCCTGCACCCATTCGAAGTACGAGACGATCACGCTCGCCCGAGTTGGCGATCGTCCGGCACCACGGTGATGCCGCGGTCGTTGAACACCTGTCGCGGACTTGGTGACCGGGCCGTTGGCGCCCTCGACCACCGTAGCCGGGCCTTGACGCGTTCGGCGCGTTTCTCGTCGACCTGGCCTTCCAGCGCGGCCGGCACCAGGATGTCGCAGGGCGCCCCAGAGGTCTTCATTGTCGATGGCCCTGTCGTCAAGCAGCCCTGACACCGCCGGCCTTTCTGGCGTGTTCGGCCAGGGCGGTGATGTCCAGACCCCGTCGTTCTTCACCGAACCGGTGATCCCGCACGGCAACGACCTTCGCACCGGCCTGCGACAGCAGCTCGGCGGCCACGCCGCCCACGTGCCAAGCCCCGCACGACCACCTCGCCCTCTCGAGCGGGATGCCCCGTTCGCGGGCCGACCTGCGGGTAGGGCACACACACCGCGCCCCGTGGCCTTGACCCGACCAGCGAGCCGCCCAGTTCGACCGGCTTGCCGGTGACGACGCCGGTGACGGTGGCGCCCTGGTTGGCGGAGCAGATGTCCATCATCCAGGCCATGATCTGGCCGTTGGTGTTGACGTCAGGCGCCGGAATGTCCTTGGTCGGCCCGATGATCACGCCGATCTCGCTGGTGTAGCGGCGGGTGAGTTTTTCCAGCTCGTTGGCCGAGAGTTTCTTCGGATCGACGCGGATGCCGCCCTTGGCACCGCCGTAGGGGATGTTGACCGCGGCGTTCTTGATGGTCATCCATGCCGAGAGTGCCATCACCTCTTCCAGTGTCACGTCCGGGTGATAGCGCACGCCGCCCTTGCCGGGCCCGCGCGAGACGTTGTGCTGCACGCGGTAGCCCTCGAAGTGGGCCACGGTGCCATTGTCCAGCTCGATCGGAATATCGACGATCAGGGCACGCTTGGGTTTCTTGAGGGTTTCGACCCATTTAGCCAGCGGCCCGAGGTGGGGCGTGACCTGGTCGACCTGTGCCAGATAGGTATCCCAGGGGCTGCCAGATTGCGGCGTGAGATACGACAGCTTCGACATGATGTCTCCATCGTCAGTGGTTGAAGACCACGATACTACCGCTGTCCGCGAAATGAAGCATCCCGCGAATCGGACCCATTCGGGAAGCTGTCTTTTTCTGGCATCGCGTTTCTGGTAACGCGATGCGCATTCCTGTTCCTCTCGCGCACCGGCTTCGACTCAGTTGCCGGCAGACGCCGTGATGCCGACAGACGCGCCGGATGCTGGCAGATGCCGTGCACAGGCAGAGGCTGGCCTTTTGCCGGACAGGGCAACCAGCACCGGCAGCGCACGGCCAGGCGCGGCCTTGAACGTGTCAAGAACCCATCATCCCCGCGTCCCCTCCGGGCGTGCAGGACAGGGCGGCAGGACCGCAGAACCCTTGACGGCGTCAAGGCACCGCCAGCACAGTCATGCGCGTCTGAGGTGGTTTCTCCGGCTGGCAATACCCTGAATCCATTGGGAATTCCACCACCCGGGTATCGGGCAGCGCACACCGGGAGAAGGGCGATGCGGGACCGGACGAGCCCATGACACGCTCTATAATCCCCGTTTGCAGAGTTTTTGCACACACCACCCGGTCCGGATCCATGAGCGCCACACCCTCATCAAACGCTGCCCGGTGGGCAGGCCCTGAGCCCCTTCCGCGCCCAGGCACTGCTTGCGCGGCTGCAGGCCATCGACGAAAACATCGAAAGCATCGGGGCCGAATGGTTCTACCCCCTCGCAATCCGGACCGGGTCAGGCAGGGCCGCAGCGGCCGGGCAGGGTGGCACCCCATGCCCGGACAGGATCCGGCCGCAACACCGCTCGAAGGCGACCGGCTGGCCCGCCTGCAGCAGCTGGTCGACGACCAGCCCGCGCCCCTGGGAGCCGACGGCAAACACCAGCGTTCCCTCTGGGTCACGGCCCGGCAGGGCACGCTGTCACCCTGGTCATCCAAGGCCATCGACATCCTGCAGCATGCGGGTTTTGGCGACGTGACACGCATCGAGCGCGGCATCCGCCACCAGCTGGCTTCAGACACGGCCTGCTGGGGCGGCAGCAAGGCAGGGACTATCCGGCCGAACGCCCGCGCAGCTGGCCGCCCGCCCGCACGACCCGATGACCGAGAGCTGGTTCACTGAAGCACCGGACCCGGCAAAGACTTTTTGCCGAACACGCCCCCGTGCCGCTGATCGCGGTGCCCCTGGGCGATGATGCCGGTGCCGCACTGCGGGCCGCCAACACCCGCCTGGGTCTGGCCCTGTCGGCCGACGAGATCGACTATCTGGCCCGCACCTACAGCGACCTGGGCCGCGACCCGACCGATGTCGAGCTGATGATGTTCCGCGCAGGCCAACTCCGAGCACCGCCGCCACAAGATCTTCTAACGCCGATTTCGTCATCGACGGCCAGCCGCAGGAAAAATCCCTGTTCGGCCTGATCCGCGACACCCACAAGGCCCATCCGCAGGGTACCGTGGTGGCGTATTCCGACAATGCCGCCATTCTCGAAGGTGGCACGCAGCAAAGCTGGGCACCTGATCCGGCCACCGGCCAGTACCGCTGACCGATACCCCGGTGCACCGCCTGCTGAAGGTCGAAACGCACAATCACCCCACCGCCATCGCCCCGCACCTGGGCAGCCACCGGCAGCGGCGGCGAGATCCGTGACGAGGGCGCCACCGCCGCGGTGGCACCCGCGCTACGGCCTGACCGGCTTCACGGTCTCGAACCTGCGCATTCTCGGCCGGGGAACAGCCCTGGGAGGCGTGCCAACAGCCGTCCGCCCACCTGGCCACGCCGCTCGATCATGATCGAGGGGCCGCTGGGCGGCGCTGCCTTCAACAACGAGTTCGGCCGCCCGAACCCGCTGGGCTATTTCGGACCTTCGAAACACCACTGCAACCGAAGCACGCTGTCGTGGCAGGCAGGCACGGTCGCTGCAAACGGCATCGGCCACGGCAGGGCGGCACAGCCGCGGCAGGCGCGAGGCGGAAGTGCGCGAACACGGAGCGGAGAACAACCGCCGGAAAGAACAGCCGCAGCAGACGCCGCAGGCGGGACAGCGCAGGCCGGAAGGCCGCTGCTGTCGTGCAGGGCAGCGACGTTCCGCCCTGTCCGGCTGGGGCTATCACAAACCCATCATGATCGCCGGTGGCGTGGGCTCGCTGGATGCCCGCCACCAGACCAAACGCCCGCTGCCGGCCGGTACCCTGATGGTGCAGCTGGGCGGTCCGGGCATGCGCACGGCCTGGGCGGCGGGGCCGCCTCCAGCATGGGCGTGGGCAGCAATGCCGCCGAGCTGGACTTTGCCTCGGTGCAGCGTGCCAACCCCGAATGGAGCGCCGCGCGCAGGAAGTCATCAATGCCTGCCGCGCCATGGGCGAGCACAAAGCCCTGATCCTGTCCATCCAATGACGTGGGGGCAGGGGGTCTGTCCAAATGCCTTCGGAACTGGCGCACGATCCGGCAAAGGCCGATTTCGATCTCCCCGCATCCCGGTGGCCGAGAGCGGCATGTCGCCGGCCGGAAATCTGGTGCAACGAGTCGCAGGAACGCTATGTGACTGGGCATCGATCCGGCACGTCTGCCCGAGCTGCGGGCCCTGTGCGCGCGCGAGCGCGCCCGATGGCCGTGGTCGGCACCGTCACCGACGCCGAAACACCTGAAGCTGGCCAGCCCCGGTGAGGCCCCCGCCGTGGACATCGACATGAGCGTGCTGTTCGGCAAGTCGCCGAAAGCTGCGCCGCGAGGGCCTGACCCCGCAGCCGGCGAACCGCCCGGCATGGAACTGGCCGAACTGGAACCTCGACACGCTGGGCATGCAGATCCTGCAGCTGCCGGCCGTGGCCAGCAAGAGCTTCTGATCACCATTGCCGACCGGACCGTCGGGGCCTGTCGGTGCGCAGGACCCGATGGTCGGCCTGCGGCAGGTGCCGGTAGCCGACCGCGCCGTGGGTCTGCTGGACTCACCGCAACCACCACGGCGATGCACTCTCCATGGGCGAGCGCACGCCGGTGGCCGTGCTGATGCCGCCGCCGCCTCGCGTCTGGCCGATTGCCGAATCGCTGACCAACCTGCTGTCGGCCGTGCCGGACGACCTGCGCCAGACGAAGCTCTCGGCCAACTGATGGCCAACGCCGGCAGCGCCGGACAAGCACGCCGCCCTCTACGCCGCCGTCATGTACAGGCCGCCAGCCGGCTGTGCATCGATCTGGGCATCAGCATCCCGGTGGGCAAGGATTCAGCTGTCCATGCGTGCCCGCCGCAGGATGCGGTGAACAGGCCGTGGAAGTCGGCTCGCCCGTCTCGCTGATCGTCACCGCCCACACCCCCGGTCAGCGACGTGCGCCGTGCGCTCACCCCGAGATCAGCGCCGACCTGCAGACCCGCTTTCGTCGCTGGTCGATCTGGTGCCGGCAACCAGCGCCTGGGCGGTTCGGCACTGGCGCAGATCACCGGCCGCACCGGCGATGCCGCCCCGGATCTGGACGATCCGCAGCTGCTCGTCCGGCTGTGGGATGCCGTGCGCGAGGCGCAGGCCCAGGGCCTGCTGCTGGCGTACCACGACCGCTCCGACGGCGGCCTCTTCGCCACCGCCTGCGAGATGGCCTTTGCCGGCCACTGCGGCGCGTCGCTGCAGCTCGACATGCTGACCATCGACCCGTTCACGGCCGATGCCGGCGACTTCGCGATCCGCACCGAACAGGTGGCCGAACTGCGGCAGGCCCGGGTGCTCGTGCCCTGTTCAACGAGGAGCCGGGCGTACTGCTGCAGACCACCCGTGCCCAGCGTGACACCCTGCTGGGCCTGTTGCGCCCACGGCCTGTCGGTGCACTCGCACGTGGTGGGCACGCCCAACGCCCAGGACACCATCGAGGTCCACAACGACGGCAAATGCCTGCTGAGCTCAAGCCGCGTACCACGCTGCAGCAGGCGTGGTCCGAGACCAGCCATCGCATCGCCAGCCTGCGCGACAATCCGGCCTGCACGGCTGAAGCCTTTGCGCTGGAAGGCCACCCGCGACGAGCCCGCACCGCTGTCGTTGCACCTGTCCGACGCCTCCCGCGAGGCCTGGCGCAACATGCCGGTTCCGGCGGTCGGCGGCAAGCGGCGCGCGTGGCCATCCTGCGCGAGCAGGGCGTCAACAGCCAGCGCGAAATGGCGGCGGCCTTCGACCTGGCCGGCTTCGACGCCTTCGACGTCACATGAGCGACCTGATCGCCGGCCGCCACGATCTGGCCACCTTCCAGGCACTGGTATCTGCGGCGGCTTCTCACGGCGATGTGCTGGGTGCCGGTGCCGGCTGGGCGCGCACCATCCTGCTTCAGCCCGCAGCTGGCCGATGCCTTTGCCGCCTTCTTTTGCCCGCCCGACACACTGTCGCTGGGCGTGTGCAACGGCTGCCAGATGCCTCGCACCTGAAGGGGCTGATTCCGGGGGCCGACGCCTGGCCGCGCTTCGTACGCAACCGTTCCGAGCAGTACGAAGGGCGCTCGTCCAGCGTGGAAATCTGTCTCCTCCTGTGGCTGGACGGCATGGCTGGTGACCGGCTGCCCATCGTCGTCCCCGCACGGCGAGGCCAGGGCCAGATTTCGGCCTGACGGGCAGGGTGGCGATGCCGACACAGGCACCACCGACGCACTGGCCGCACGCATGCGCCGCCCACCCGGCGCTGGGCTTTCGTCGATGGCCTGGGCCAGGCCACCGAGATTCTATCCGCTGAACCCCAACGGCTCACCGCAGGGGTGACGGATGCCAGCGCCGACGGCCGCGCCACCATCATGATGCCGCACCCCGAGCGGGTATTCCGTCTGGCGCAGTGGTCGTGGGCACCGCGCGAGCTGCGCGACAGCGGCCTGGATCACTCGCCGTGGATGCGTCTGTGGCACAACGCGCGGCGGCAGTTCGGGTAATGGATGCCCTCCGGGCGGCCCCGGGATCGGGATGAAGCACCGCAGAGGAATCTGCACAAATCTGCGGGCGCTCTGGACCCCGAACCGGATGAGCGCCTGAAGACATCATCTGTCGGCAAAGCAGAACCATCGGCGCCAGATGAGTCCCTCCGGCTCCACGCCCGCTGCAGCCGGCGTTGATGAAACGGGCCGGATCCACGGCCCGGGCCAGTGCGGCCTCCACCACCGGGGGCTCGCCGCAGGCGTCGGCCACGATCATCTCGGCGCCGATGGCGGCATACAGCGCCCCCCGGCCCGCCATGCCGGTCAGGATGTGCAGCCCCACCCGCCGCGGCACCGGCAGCCGGTCGTTGCGCGCCAGCGCATCGGCCTGCGCATCAATGGCCACGAGGTCCGGTGCCCGGCCGATCATCGGCAGGTTGTCGCGCAGCTGCAGCCGCTCGCCGACCGGCTGCAGCCACGATTCGGGGCGCGACAGATAGTCCTGCAGCGCGTCGTCATCCCATGCGGAGGAGCTCCCGCAGCACCTCGCTGTGAGGTGGAGCTCCCGCGGCAGTGCCAGCACGACATTTTCACGGCCGGTACCGGCGCCTTTGCACATGCCTCTCCCGACATCAGGCCCGCCCCATCCGGAGCAGCCGCGTTCGCCGGACCCGGCCAGCACACAGCGGCGGGCAACACCCCGGTGTCCAGCCAGTGCCGATGGGCCTCGTCCGAACGCAGCCAGAAGCTCCCCGGCCGCGTCAGATGAGACCTTCCCGCCCACCATGGGCAACAGGGCAGGGTGGCCAGGGGTCCTCATCCTGGGGGCCACCGTCACGCCCGCCGTCCATGCACAGGCGGCACTCAGGCGCAGCCGGCCATGATCGGCCTCCGCATGTCCGCCAGCGCAACTGTCCAGCTGGCAGGCCAGCACCACGACATCGGCCCGCCAGCAGCGCACCGGCCGTGTCGAACACCCGCCAGCCAAAACGATGCCGGCGCGTCTCTTCCCGATCCGCCCACCTTCACACCCAGCCGGACCGTCACCTGCGGCCGCTGCCGCACCTCGCGCTACCAGCGTGCCGGCGACACCGCTGCACAACTGGGGAACAGATGCCGGCTGCGCAGGCTGCCCGGGCACATCGGGTGGCAGCTCATCCTGCACCGTACGGGATCCCGGCCGGCAGGGGCCGGTCCGGCGCGATGCCACCATCACAGGGTGGCTGCCATCGGATGGGCAGCAGCCAGCCAGACCTGCGCCACCGGGGCCGCCACGTGGGCCACGCAGCGTGCGGCCTCGCGCGGCAGCTATACGGCTGCAGCCGCCCGCAGACCTCGAAAGCTGGCGCCAGATCGGCTGCCGGGCCCGGCCCGCAACCGGCATGCGCTGCAGCCGCTACCAGCAGCCGGTTGCGCAGATCGAAATCCGGCGGAGTGCCGGATGCTGGGCAATCAGCGGCAACCCGCCACTGCACTGCCCAGCCGGTCACGGCCTCCAGCACCGTCACCCTGCCAGCCCCGGCGGAAAACGCCTCGCCAGCGCACAGCCCGCCAGTCCACCGCCAATCACCACCACATGCTGCATCTGACTCCGCTGTCCAGCACCGGAAGCATCCGCCACACCAGGACCCGCACCGCCACCCTGATCCGTGCTAGTCTTTCATGGTTTACCCTGAGCCCCCGAAAAGCCGTGCAGCCCGGGCAGGCGCCCCCTGCAGGGTCGTCCGCACCAGCGCTCTGCGCCCGCCGCCCGGGCAGCCTGCAAAGGCCCCCGGGAGCCTCTGCAAAGCCCCTGCGGCACTTCGATGGCGTTTCCGCGCATGGCCCAGTCCCAGGACCATTCCAGGGAGCCTCATATCTCGCCACGGATCGTGCCAACGTCACGCTGTCGATCACCCGCCGGTCCAGCACAAACTCACCCTGATGCGCCGGGGCCGAACCAGCATCGCCAAATTCCGCCGCCTGTTGGCGAACTGATGCTGCTGGCTTATGGCGTTGCGCGACATGCCGATGCACGACGTCACCATCGAAACCCCGCTGGAGACCATGCAGTCCCGCCTGATCGACGGCAAGAAGTTGTGCCTGTCCGATCCTGCGGCCGGCAGTGGTATTCTGGACGGTTTTTCACCATCGTGCCGGGCGCCCGCGTCGGTCATATCGGCCTGTACCGCCGCGACCCGAAACCCTGCAGGCCGTCGATCACTACCAAGATGCTACCGAGCTGGACGAGTGACGATCGTCGTCGATCCCATGCTGGTCATCGAAGTCACCGGCCGTGGCGGCCGTCTCGCGCATCAAGGAAACGAAGCCGCGCTCGATCAAGTTTGCCTGCCTGCTGGCGGCTCCCCGGAAGCGCATCGACACCTTCACGAAGGCTCCACCCCTGACGTGCCTATTTTCACCGTGCGGTGACCGCGTCGAACGATCACGGTTACATCCCGCCTGGCCTGGGCGATGCCGGCGACTGACATTCGGTACCAACAACCCTGCGGGATTCCCAGACCGCAGAACAGCAATTCGACTTCGATCTCGTCATCGGTGGCGGTCTGGGGCGTGCGCTGCCCGCATCGCAGCCCAGCATGTCGGCGTGGGCATTGCTGAGGCTTCTGCTATGGCGGTACCTGTAAAGGTCTGTGGCTACAGCCCAAAAAGCTGCTGTTCGCCTCAGCACGCTTCCGTAGGGTTTTGCCGAAAGCCGCGGCTTCGGCTGGAAGCGCTGGCGTCCATTTCACCGGAAGAAACCAGGCCGCCAAGAATGCTGAAACGTACCCGGCCTCGGAAGGGCCTATTCGGCAACCCGACAAGGCCGGTGTCCAAGCCTGCTTGCCGCTGCCCGCTTCCTGGGCCCCAAACTATTGAAATCACCACGGCCGACGGCGTGAAAACCGCCAGCAGCAGGACATTTCCACGGTTACGGGCGGTGAGCCGGTGATGCGACGACCTGCCCGGTGTGGAATCAGCCATCAGTCAGCTCCAACGAAAGTCGATCTGCTTCCGAGCTTCCCCTGTCGCATCGCCGTGGTGGGGAGCCATCGGCGTCGAATTTGCCGGACCTTCAGCGGGCCGGGCGCACAGGTCACACAGATCCACCGCGGGCCACGCGTACCGCGCGGTTTCGACGCAGATGGTCGACCTGATCGTCGAGGCTCACCGCAGAGGGCATCGATACGTGGATGAACACCACCCTCCAGCGGCTGACGCCCGACGGCAGCATCCGCATCACCCTGCACGACGACAGCACACTGACGTGGACCAGGTGTTGATCGCCACTGCCGCCGTCCGGGCCACGCGCAACCTCGGCCTGGAGAACGTGGGCGTGGAAACCGGCAAAACAGGGCGAGATCATCGTCGACCGGCTCGCGGCACCAATGTGCCGGCATCTACGCGGTGGGCGATGTCACCGGCACCGTGGCGCTGACCCGGTGGCTATCCGCCAGCTGATGCGTTTTGCCACACGCCACCTTTTCGGCGAAAAGTTCTGGTGGCCGATCTGACTTCAACCCTGACCGCCATCTTCTCGACACCGGAGCTGGGGCACCGTGGGGCTCAACGAGGAGCAGGCCGTCGAGCGTTATCCGCTGGTCGATGTCTACCGCACCGCCCGTACGCCTGGCGTCATTGCCGTCAGCAATGCAGGAACGCGTGCACTAGAAAATCGTCGATCCCTTGTACCGACAAGGTTATGCGTGGCAGTTGTTACCCGGATTCGCCGAGACCGTGCAGACTATCGCCACGACT